>Ga0209933_1000637_pt1 | contig 55627 bp, 45 predicted proteins | sample ThiBiot_300_biof_FD_183944 | JGI IMG/M metagenome (GOLD analysis project Ga0209933, IMG submission 183944) | Wastewater bioreactor microbial communities from Cape Town, South Africa - Thiocy_cont_300_biof (SPAdes) | ecosystem: Engineered > Bioremediation > Thiocyanate > Unclassified | place...
CGGCAGTGCCCGTTCTGATGCATGTTGAAGTCGAACCAGTCGTCATTTTGAAACCATTTTGAGGCCCCACCTTCCATTCCGTTGGGCTGGGGATGGTACGACATCAGGGCTTTATCGGTCCCGCCAACCCCTTCCTGAATACCTTCGGCCATAGCCCGCCAGACCGCTACATCCTGCGAACCATCGCGTGGCATCCGGTCGCCACCCAGTATCCAGACAATATTTTCGCGGTTTTTGTAGCGATTCCCAACGTAACGGCCATAAACACGGGCATTGGTCGGATTGAAAATTTCGGGTCCCTGTCCCCAGGTGCTTTTGAAAAGCTTGTCGCCCCAGGTGGGTAGAAAGGCAATGACGATTCCGTACTGAGCCGCTTTATCAACAATGTAGTCGATATGTTTGAAATAGGCTTCGTTGGGTTTGGTTGGGTCGTTGTCCAGAAGGGGTGTTTCACCGTAGGGGTTGGGTTCTTTCAATCCGTCAAATTCCGCCAGTGCCACCGCCTGTACGACCGTGAAGCCCTGTTCAGCCCGTCGCTTTAGGTATTGCTCGGCTTCTTCGCGGTTGAGTCGGTGAAATAGCTCCCAGGCTGTATCGCCCAGCCAGAAAAAGGGAGTGCCGTTCTGATGAACCAGGTAACGTTTATTCTCCGACACCTTTAGCCGACCATTCGTGAACGGTTGCTGGGCCTGAAGCAGGTGGTGACCAAGAAGAAATCCTGCCCAGATGATGAGTTTTTTCATGAATACGGGTTTAGACTAGGAAACCGATACAAACTGACTCAAAAAGACAGTTGAACCGTTTGCCTACCGTAGTGGCCGACGGACTAAACCTGAAAACGATACCTTCTGACTTATGTCTCAAATGCTTCATGCTGGCCCTGTACAGGTGCGTTATGAGCAGGGCTTCCTGCGTTACTTTACCCATAATAGTACTGAAATCCTACGGCTGATCTATTTCGCCATTCGCGACCACAACTGGACCACAGCCGCCTTTACCATAACCGACGAATCGATAACCCAGCAGACAGACACGTTCCGTGTTCAATATAATTGGCAGATCGACGAACTGGGTATTCAGATGACAGGTCGTGTTGTGATGACGGGCGATGAAAAAGGGACAATCTCGGTCGATTTCTACGGCAAGGCGCTCAATTCATTTCGGAAAAACCGCATCGGTCTCTGCATACTACATCCGATAGATGGTGTATTAGGCCAACCGGCTCAGATCGTAGCCCCCGATGGAACGACAACCGATGCCCATTTCCCGACATTTATAAAGCCCCATCAACCGTTTCTGAACATACAGACATTACGTTGGAAACCCGCTTCCGGCCTGACCTGGCAGTTGGATGTTGCAGGCGATGTGTTCGAAACGGAAGATCAGCGAAACTGGTCCGATGCGTCGTTTAAAACCTATTCAACCCCGCAGGTTCGGCCCAAACCCGTTACGGTTGCCGTTGGCGATGAATTTCAGCAGCAGGCAATAGTCAGTCTGGCTGAGGAGAATCTGATAGCTCCAGCAAACGACGAAAAACTACGCGAGATGGAGGAGTTTGCGGCATCAATAAAACCCGCTCAGCCGCGCGTAGGGGTCGGATACCGTACGGGTGGCCCTGCCCTGACCGATGCTGAGGTCGCTTTGTTGCGTCAACTAGAGCTATCACACCTGCGTGTCGATGTCTTTTTTAGTCTGACCAACTGGCCGGAATTATTCGCGCAGGCGCTTGCGGATGCGAATCGTCTGGATATTCCGCTTGAACTTGCGTTGTTTTTCGGTACAGAGCCAGCCGCTGAATTAACAGCGCTTCAGCAGGTTGTAGAAACACAGGCTGTGACTGTACAGACCATCCTGCTTTTCGAAGCCGCCACCTTACGAACATCGGATGAATTATTGGCCGCCGTTGTGCCTATGCTACGAAACGCCTGGCCAGAAGCGGCTATCGGCGGAGGAACTGACGATAACTTTGCGGAACTGAACCGAAACCCATTTGATGTTGAGCAGGTCGATTTTGTTACCTACTCAGTCAGTCCGCTGGTTCATGCGCTCGATGATCTGACCCTGTTCGAGAACCTGGCCGGGCAGGCCGAAACAGCTCTATCGGCCCGGAAGCTCAGCGGTGGTAAACCCGTTCATATTTCACCGATCACTCTCCGGTTACGATTCAAAACCCTGGAAGGCACGGCTACCGAACGGCTGAATGCCCCAGCCGACCCCCGGCAGGCTACTGAATTCGGAGCTGACTGGACGCGACAAAGTCTGGATACGTTAGCCAGGGCAGGTGTTGAGTCTGTAACGTATTACCTGACACACGGCCCCGGCGGGCTAGTCAGTAACGACATGGCTCATCCGGTTTATGATGTTTTTAAGCAACGCCTGAGCTGAGTACAGGCAGATCTATTCTTACCGTTATATGGGGTGGTTTATTGCGGTAAAAAGCATGAGCGTTCGTTTATGTGAAAGCCAACAATCAGTGCCGTAGCTGGTTAATCAATCTGTTGGGCGTGCGAAAAACCTGATAGATTGATTAACCATGTAGTGCAAATAGCCTGTTTGGGCATACTGGATGAATGAACGGTAGTGCTTATGACCTTCAAAAAACTGTTCACTATTGTTACCCCGCTTATGGGAATGGCTCTGCTGGGGTTGATTATGATTGGGTATGGTTTTGTACACCCGTCGCAGCAGAACAATGTACTACAGTTTATTTTCGGCATTCCTATTGCCTTAGGAGCCATAGGGGCTCATTTCCTGATTCTTCGGATCGTACACAACAACACGCTCATTATGTGGATTATTGAAGCGGTAATCGTCGGTTTCCTATGTTATGCTTTCCCGAAAATGTAGCCATCAGGTATGCTTGAAAGCTCAGAAAAGAATTTTTTATAAATTTGTATCGTAAGCGATATAATCGTTTGCGATTTTTTAATAACCATTCAGATGCTGGTTTCCTGACGAAGGAAGGCGCATATACTATTGAGTCAAGTAGCTAATTATGGAAAGTACATTTTATCAATTATCGGCCAGAACCCCAAAGGGGGCACCTATCCCAATGGGGGATTTTAAAGACAAGGTTGTTTTAGTAGTCAATACCGCAACCCAGTGCGGCCTGGCTCCACAGTTTGACGGGCTGGAGGCTCTGCATCAGCAGTATAAAGACAAAGGGCTGGTGGTGCTGGGATTTCCCTGCGATCAGTTTGCCGGACAGGAGCCTGAAAACAACGACACCATAGAGCAGGTATGTAAACTTAATCATGGGGTGACGTTCCAGCTTACCGAAAAATGCGACGTAAACGGCCCTCACACGCAGCCCGTATTTCAATATTTGAAAAAGGAACTAGGGGGCTTTCTGGGGAGTAGAATTAAGTGGAATTTTACGAAATTTCTGATCGATAAAAAAGGACGACCCTACAAACGCTATGCGCCAGTGGTCAAGCCTGAGGCTATCGAGAAAGACATTCAGAAACTGCTGTAAATGGAGAGTAAGCGCACATCCCTAAAGCTGGAAGATCAGCTCTGTTTTCCGCTATACACAGCTTCCCGGCTGGTAACCCAGTGCTACGCGCCCATCTTGAACACGCTGGGAATCACCTATCCTCAGTATCTGGTATTACTGGTGTTGTGGGAAAACGATGCAGTGAATCTGAGCTTTATTGCACAGCGTTTACAACTTCAGTCGAATACACTTACGCCTTTGCTTAAACGTATGCAGGAACTCGGGCTGATAACCCGGACCCGTTCGGAAACCGATGAGCGTAACATTGTCATTACCCTGACCGACAGCGGTAAAGTACTCAGGCAGGAGGCTGCCCAGATACCATTATATCTGGCCGATAAATTGCCATTATCACCCGAAGAAGCAGGGCAGCTTTACCATATTTTATACAAGCTGATCGGCAAGGTATAGGTAGCAGGGGTATGGTGCAGGAGGAGCGATAGAGAGAATGTCGCAGGTTAAAAAGTAGAAAAATGGGCGGAAGTCTGATGGAGTAACAGTTTATGCGTAAACTTGCCGCGCTTAAGCAACTAGAATAAGTAGGAACGTGGGTCAGCGGTTCTTACCAAAGCAAAACGTAGCAGTATCGTATCATTCACCAAATAATAGCATAATGTCAGAATCTGCAGATATTGGCCTGATTGGTCTAGCCGTAATGGGCGAAAATCTGGTGCTCAACATGGAGAGCAAGGGGTATACCGTAGCCGTTTTCAATCGGACGGTTGAGAAAGTCGACCATTTTATCAATGGCCGGGGAGCCGGGAAAAACTTTATCGGAGCCCATTCTATTGAAGAGCTGGTGGCTTCGCTGAAACGCCCTCGTAAGGTGATGATGCTGGTAAAAGCCGGACAGCCGGTGGATGACTTTATTGAACAGATCATTCCCCATCTGGAACCAGGCGATATTATCATTGATGGCGGTAATTCGTATTTCCCCGATACCATTCGCCGGACCCAGTATGTCGAAAGTAAAGGATTCCTGTATATCGGAACGGGTGTTTCAGGGGGTGAAATCGGTGCCTTAACCGGACCGTCGATGATGCCGGGGGGCAGCGTGGCGGCCTGGCCGTTTGTAAAAGAAATTTTTCAGTCGATTGCGGCCAAAGTAGACGATGGTACACCCTGCTGCGACTGGGTCGGTAGTGATGGGGCGGGCCACTTCGTCAAAATGGTACACAATGGGATCGAGTATGGCGATATGCAGATTATTGGCGAAGCCTATCAGGTGATGAAAGACCTGCTGGGCATGGGTGCCGATGAGATGCATGAGGTGTTCAAAAAATGGAATACCGAGGAGCTTGACTCCTACCTGATCGAAATTACGGCCGATATCATGGCCTATAAAGATGAGGACGGCACACCAATGGTCGACAAGATTCTGGATACGGCCGGACAGAAAGGTACGGGTAAATGGACCGGAACGGCTGCATTGGATGAAGGTATTCCGCTTACATTGATTGGCGAATCCGTATTTGCTCGATTCCTGTCGGCACAGAAAGACCTGCGCGTAGCGGCTTCGAAAGTGATTAGCGGGCCCAAGGCTGAATTTACGGGCGATAAGGCTCAACTGCTCGACGACCTGAAAATGGCGTTGTACGGAGCTAAAATCATCTCCTATGCACAAGGCTACAACCTGTTTATGGCAGCCGCCAAACAATACAAGTGGCAATTGAACTACGGCGATATTGCCCTGATGTGGCGCGGAGGGTGTATTATCCGGTCGGCCTTCCTGGGCGACATCAAAAAAGCCTTTGATAAGAATCCGGCCCTTCCACACCTGCTGCTCGATGATTTCTTCAAGGATAGAATCGAAGCAGCACAGGCGGGATGGCGTCGGGTGTGTGCGGCTGCCCTGAGCAACGGTATTCCGGCTCCGGCACTCACCTCGGCACTTTGCTACCTGGATGGATTTCGTAGTGAATGGCTACCCGCCAACCTGCTGCAAGCCCAGCGCGACTATTTTGGTGCGCATACCTACGAACGGATCGATAAGCCACGCGGTCAGTTTTTCCATACGAACTGGACAGGCGAAGGCGGTGATACGGTATCGACAGCGTACAATAACTAATTTGCCAACTTACTAGAACGCTGATTAGTATGATCACTATGATTTACCCAGATCATAGTGATCATACTAATCAGCGTTCTATTTTTAGTAAACGTTTAAGGATTACAAACGGGACAGTACCCCGGATCGGCCTGCGTAAGCCCATCCGCGCGACCTCGTATCGTTCGATAGGTGCATAATACACAGCCATCGATTTCGTAGTGGGTTAGTTCCGTTTTGTGGCCGCATTGACGGCAGGGTAATCCTTTTTCAGAACCTACCTTGCCCCAGCCAGGAGTGTGGCAGGCCGGGCATACACAGGAAAGACGATCGGCCAGTCGGGTTGCCAGCTCGCCAATGACTTGCATACGAGTTGGATTGAACTGCGCCCGCATATCCGTTTCGACCCAGACCGTATCCTTCGCAGAGTAGTACCTGGCCGTTTCATAAGCCACTTCCAACTCCGTCTCCGATTGAATGCCTTTAAAAACGGGCCCTTTGGTTGTCCGGCCGTTTGGGCGTACGATGAGCCCGTGAGAAGGAAACTGACAAGCCTTTGCAAAGGCTTGCAGCGCTTCCCACGACTGCACCTGTCCTGTCTGGTAGTTGGTATGCTCGCTTACCTGGGAAAGGTGCAGATGAAATCCTCGTTTGCGATCAATAAAATAAAGGATTTCCTCATCACAGGCTAGATAAGGCAGAAACGGGTGCGCTCCGAAACTACCCTCGCTGGCCAGGGCATAGTCGACTTTATCACCTAGCTTTTCCAGCGCCCACTCACATTTGCGCCGGGCACACGCAAGAGCGCTACCTTCGCGATCGATTTCCCCGGAAAATGTTCCTAACTGGTCAGTATCTACGACATATTCCAGGATACTCGCGTTCAGCCGGGACCAGAACGGCGGGGCTATCGCTATGGATTTAGCATGTTTGGTGGTCAGGATCATACAACTTCCTGTATAAACCGATGCGTGTTTTAGGTAAGGCTTTGCCATTGGAAGTCACGCGTTAAAAGATAGGGTTGGCTATCCTCAGGCTCCAGGCAGGCTAATTGTACCCATCCGTTTCCAAACAGTTTCTGCAAGACTGGCTGAGTCTGAACCAGCGTAATCAACAGCGTACGAGGAGCGTAAACCACCGTCAGTAGCCGTTGGGGTTCGTGGTAGGCTTGTTCGTCGGTGGCATAGACCGATTGTAACGGTAGGCCCGTCATCAGATCACTCGCATTTCCCTGCATGAGGCCGATTTTGCTGGTAACGTTCTGGGTTAGTTTGCTGCCACCGCCGTAGGCTATATTATCCAGCGTAGAAAACAGGTACTGCGCATTGATCCATTGAGCTACCACCATCGGCGCAGTCAGTATCGTTGTGAGGATGGTGCCCTGTGGGTCCTGCGTGTAATCGTACGAGTGCAGAAAGCAGCGCCCTTCCAGATTCAGGGAGGCCGTCAGCGCACGAGGAGCGACGATGAAGGCTGCATTACGAGCCAGGCCCCATTCGGGCCGAACCTGAGCCCAATCCACCGAACGCAGCCAGGTTTGCTGGACTTCATCAGAGCCTGGTCGGGAAGATGGGAACTGCTTGAGTCGCTCAATGCTGTTGGTCAGCCGGGCTTTTGCCAAATCCTGACTGATTTGTTGAAGTGCTCCAGAAGCGCTGTCGCCAAAGAGGGTGACTTCGTCGGTGGTTGTATTGTGTTCAGCCGCAACAAATCGAGTGGTATCTGGAATAACGATGCCTTTTTTACGCAATTCCTGCCGTACCTGCTGATCGTTTAGGATTCCCGCCAGCACTCGGGCATTCCCTCCACCATGTCGTCCCCCACAGGCTCCGCAGTCGAGGGCTGTGGCATAAGCATTGTTCTGGGTCGAGCTACCATGTCCACAGAAAATAATCACAGGAGCGAAGTTTTTGGTAAGCCCCATAGCCCGTAGTGCCCCTTCGGCATACCGGCTTTGGTCCGTTCCTGAAATGGAGTCCCAAGAGGAGGAGGTTGCCATGGGTTTTCGAATGGAGCGCACAAGCTGGTCCTGTAATCGATAGGCCAGCCCAGGCATAAGGCTGCGTAAGCCCATCCAGGTACCACTAGCAAGGCCCAGTCCTTCAACCAGAGCGAAGGGTGTAGTAAAGGTATATTTCAGCGATTGATAGAGTCGCTTGAGCATCTTTAGACGGGCATAACCGCTGCGATTCTGCTGTTGTTCTGTCGCTGTTCCGCAGGGCGATTCATGTATGGTATGGTTGGGAGTGAGCAGAACTGGGCAGGAGGCATAGGACTCCCCTGTCACGGTATCGGTGATCTGAACGGGTAGGCCAAAGAAGCCCGCAAATCCCAGCGTCTGGTAATCGCCTGTTGCTTCCAGGGCCCGGCGAAAAGGTTCTGAACGAACATCGATACAGAAAACAAACTGGGCGTCTGGAACATGGGGACCGGGCAGTGATTGAGCGGCTAGCTGTTTCAATAAAGGTACGCGGAACGTGCGTTCGGCCTGTTGCAACTGCGCCAACTGATTGCCGCCAGACGGCGCATTTTCCAACACCCGCTGGTGCCAGGTGAGCAACGTTCGGGCTTCTGGCCATAGCAAAGCAGTGATGATGACGCGTAGAGCCAGGTAGTCTACCTGTGTTACCGGGTGAGGATGATGGGCGTCCAGACCGGCCCAGTCTGTACGGTAGCGAATATAGGAGGCCCAGCCCGGTAAGGTCGTGAGCATGAGGGTTAGAAATTCCTCCTGCTCGTCGGTGGGTACGCCTAGCTGAAAAAGCGACTCCCGCAGGGCTTGGGCTGGCTGTTCGGGTAAGTTTGCCAGCCATTGCCGTTTTGACATATCCTGACCATACAGGCTTTTATCATGAATGGCGAGTTGTCGCCAGGCAGCGAACAACCCCAGGTGGCGCATGGGCATGGGTAAAGTGGCCTGACCGTCATCGACATATACAGATAACCATTTGATGGTTTGTCGGTTAATGGCTTCCATGGGCTCGGGTAGGGTAGGCTGCTGGAAATAAGCGTGTCCCAGCGCCAACGCTTCTTCAATGGGTAGCTCTTCGAAGCCCTGGAGGGGATTAACTGCAATCAGGTTTTTCAACGGCCAGAAGGGTGCTATTTTTTTGAAGCTACTCGTTACAGAATCAACTACTTGAGTTGCGTACAGATTGTCGAGCGGATCGATCATACGATCGGTGGAGGGAGGTAACAGGACAGTTTCCATCGGTTGTTGTTAGCGATAGTGGTAGTGATTGCGGTGTGTGGTTATGGTAGTTGGGTGGGGCTGGCTTGCATTGAGGGCCAGCACGTAACTTTTTAGCGCCCACTTGGGAAGCGCCCCGGTTTTTGCTGGCTTTCTGATAAAGAGCATACCTATCCACGACACTGAGAGAACGAGTAGCCCAGCGATGTGAAAGATGGTCAGGGGCTGTGGTTGCATTAGTGCCATTGGGGCCATAAATCCGGTAATAAGCTGTACGCTGCTACCGTAGATCAGTCCCGCCAGGGCCGTACCGAGGAGTGCCCCGGGTAGCATTCGCAATGGCTGAACGCGAAGCAGAGGCAAGGCAAACTGGCTCCCCGATAGAAAAACAATAGCATTCAATACAAGCGTTGTAGTACCGACAAACCAGGTTTCTCCACTGGTAAGGGAAAAACTGGCGCTACCGATCAGCCCACAGAGCAGCGAGCCGAAAAAGGCAGGAAGCCCAGGTGGGTAATCCAGGTCGATCCGTTTTTCCTGAGCGGCACTCCCACTAGATAGGAACAGATACGCTTTGAATAGTCCGTGCCAGACCAGATGGGCTACCGCAGCCGGAAACAGACCCAGGCCGCATTGAACGAACATAAATCCCATCTGACCCATGGTTGAGCAGGCCAGCATCCGCTTCACATCAGGTTGCATCAGCTTCCAGAAAGTACCCAGCCACGCTGTCAGAAATCCTATCACAGCTAGTCCCGTTAGTAGGAGAGGACTTTGTAGATAAAGCGGGGCAAACCGAACCAGTAAGAATCCTCCGCCATTGATCAGACCTGCGTGCATGATGGCCGAAACGGGCGTCGGCGAATTGAGGGAACTAAGCAGCCAGCGTTGGAAAGGCCAGATGGCCGATTGACTCATAGCACCCAGCAATAATAGCCCGAGGGCCAGACTCATCAGGGGCGAAAGACCAGACTGACGAAGCACCGCCTGAATACTGCTTTCGCCCGTGGTCAGATAAAACAGGGCAAAAGCGGTGGCGATACAGATGGCCCCCAAAGCAAAGTTTCTGGTAGCCAGCCAGCCAGCTGCTCTGGCCGCTTTCCAGCCTGATTTGTGGACCATCAAGCGAACCAGTAGCCCGTTACTAACGCACCAGCTTACCAGCAGTAGCCCCATATGATCCGCACTAACCATCAGAATGACTGAACCGATCAATAGACTAAATCGGACAAAAAACGCCCGATATTGACCATCCCCTTTCAGATAGCGGTAGGCGAAACTACCCACACATAGGCCAATAAAAAGGACCAGAGTGATCATGACCAGGGCCAGTCTATCGACATGAAAGAAGTTGCCAAGGATAAAAAGTAGCATTCGAGTGTTCGTTTATAAGTTATATTTGTTTTAGCGCTCAAATGTATTAGCTATTCTAATATTAGAAAAACTCGAAATTCTAATACTTTTTATTAGAGAATCTTATGAATATCGATACCATTGCCCTCCAGTGTTTTATTGCGGTGGCCGAAACAGGGAGTTTTACTAAAGCTGCCGACCGGGTAGGCCGAACCCAATCGGCAATTAGTCAGCAGATGACCAAGCTGGAAGGTTTATTGGGGAAGTTGCTGTTGGTGCGGGGGAAAGCGTTTACACTTACCCCCGAAGGAGAGATTTTTCTGGGCTATGCCCGCCAGATTTTTGCCTTGCACCGCGAAGCGCTGGATCGCTTTAAAGAACCCGAGCTGGAAGGGGAAGTACGCTTCGGCTTACCGGAGAATTTTGCTACCGTGTACTTATCGGACGTTCTGGCGGATTTCTCGCGGATTCACCCCCGTATCCTATTGAAAATTGAATGCGATCTGACGCTGAATTTATTCGAGCGGTTCAAGCAGAATGAGTTCGATCTGGTGCTGGTAAAGATGAATCGTCCCGAGGATTTTCCTAATGGACTGGACGTATGGTCGGAGCCACTCAAATGGGTAGGGGATACCAATCTGATTGATCCTGGAAAGCCGGTGCCGCTGGTGTTGGCTCCCCAGCCTTGTGTGTACCGGGCTTCGGCTATCAAGTCCCTTGAGCAGTCGAGCCGTGCCTGGCGATTGGTTTTTTCAAGCCCGAGTTATGCCGGAGCCGTAGCGGCTGTCCGGGCAGGTATGGGTGTTTCGGTGATGCCTCAGACTATGATTCCTGCTGATTTGCAGGCTATTGATGCGACGTTGTTGCCTAAATTGGCTGATACGCATGTGTCGTTAATCAAACACATGGCCAATAATGCGGCTATCAATACGCTGGAAGAGTTTGTGCTTCGGCGACTTAAACACTGAATTGATGAAAAGGTATTTCGACAGGATTAACAGGATTTGCATGATTTTTAAATCGTGTGAATCCTGTGAATCCTGTCGAACTTTTACTTCTTAATCTTGTTCTCAAGCAGGAAAACCCCGTTTTTGTTCGATACGATAATGTCGGGTTTCCGGTCGCCATTCATGTCGTGAACCGTAACGTTCAGGCCCGAACCTGAATCGGTATCAATGATGTGCTCTTTGTAGTACGGCTCTTTACCGGGCGTAAACTCAAACCACATCAGAATGGCCGGGTCGCTGTCGCCGGGGTCACGGCCGTGGTGCGCCAGAAAACGCTTGCCCGTAATATAATCCTTCCGGCCATCGCCATTCAGGTCGGCCATGATCGACGAGTGGGTTTGAGCGGTTGTGTTGCTCATCAGGTGCGTCTTGAAGTTGATCTGACCCTGCTCATCGGTGATTTGTTCGTGCCACCACACACCTAACGCGTGTGCCGATGCACTCACTACATCATTTTTGCCGTCGCCGTTTACATCCAGTACCTGCATGTGCGAACAGGGCTCGCCCAGATTGGCCGGATGAAAGACCCAGTTGCCTGATTTTTTGTCGGCCGTTCCTTCAAACCAGCCTTCCCGAATCACCACATCATTGAAACCGTCCTTGTTAATGTCGCCGAAGCCGATGCCGTGTGAGAAAATTTCGGTGCCAGGTACGTTTTCTTTGCTGAGCGGATAGCGTATCCATTCTGTTTCGCCGGGTTTCGAGGGCGCTTTCAGCCACACAATCTGCTTTTTGTCCTTATCACCACAAAGGATGTCGAGCCGCCCGTCGCCGTCGATGTCAATAAAACCGGGCGACTCGTTGGCAATCCCCATCGAGTTGGCCAGCATGTGTTTCTTCCATTCGCCCGGCGTGGATTCGCCCGGTGCATTGTTCTTCGGATTTTCGAACCAGAAGCCGGGCTTGCCGGGGAAGTCGATAATGACCACATCGTCCCAGCCATCCTGATTGACATCCATGCCCATATTCAGAAACGAATCACTGTACTCTTTACGCGGATCGTACGAGCGCGAAGGGGCCATTTCGTGACGGGTCCAGTTGGGGGCTTCGAACCAGTAATAGCCGGCTACAATGTCCATTTTGCCGTCTTTGTTCAGGTCGGCCACGGCAGCCCCCTCCGAGATGAAGTCGCGGGTAAGTGTCGTTTTTTTGAAATTACCTTCGGGAACGACTGGCTTGGTAGCTCGCTCGGTGCTGGTAGCTGCAGCCTGTTGCTCCCGAACCTTCATTAAGGTCTTATCCTGACTGTAAGCCGTAGTGAGCCAGCAGGCTAGTATGGTTCCACTCAGTATGATTTTTGTTTTCATAAGTTCATCGGTTATAGACCACAGATTTTTATGATTCTTATGATTTACGCAGATCATCATTAATCATAAGAATCATAACGATCTGTTGGGGACTCCCGTGCGGGTCTGTTGGTCTTAAATTATTCACCCAATACTTTGGCAATCAATGTCTGAATTTCGTGATTTTCGTGCGAATGCTCCAGTTTACCAACACGGTCGTTGAACTCTTTCAGTAGCTTTTTCGAGTCGTCGGTATTGATGGCTCCGATTCGCTGAATCATGTAGTTCAGATGCTTTGGCATTTTCGACTTCTGGGCCAGATCCAGCGCCCGTTTCATGTCGACAGCAGCCAGCGGCTCGGTAGCGTACCACAGCATAAGTGGTTGGTTATGGTCGTCTTTATCCTGCGCCTTTTGCACGAGGGCATCCAGTACATCCCACCGCTGACCCGGATCAATTCGCCCCATTGCCGAAGCCAGATACAGTCGGACCATTGCCGAATTGTCGTTTTGCGCCATGGTAGCAAACTGTTTCAGGGTTTCGGGTGAAACAGTTTTGTCTTCGGCTAGCAACTGGATGGCCCAACTCCGTACATACTCGTTTTCGTTCGAAAGCAGGTCGTTCAGATCTTTGTCGGTTAGCCCCTGCGTAACGTGTAAGGCCCAGAGTGCCCGTAGTTTACGGGTTGCGTCGGGGTTTTGGGCCAGAATCTCTTTCAGCGCCTTATGGACTTTTTTGTTCGGACCACGCTCCTGCAAAATGGTCCGGGCCTGCCGCACATACCAGTCGTTCGGGTTCAGTTGCGCCTTTACCAGTTCCATATCCGACGCCTTCCGTAAATCGACCTGCACCCATTTGTCATTCTCGTGGCTGAGCTTGAAAATCCGGCCCATCGTTTTGTCATGCACGTCGGGATTGGAGCTGTGGCATTGGTTTTTGTCGTACCAGTCGATCACCCAGACCGAGCCGCTGGCATCGTATTTAAAGTTGAGCCACTGCGACCACGAATCATTCATGACAATAAAATCGGGCTTGTGCGACACCGCATAACCAGTTCCCGAACGGGCCGGATGGTCTCTGTTGAACCGGGCTCCGTTGATGTTGTTCATGAAAATATCGTTGCGGTACTCCTGTGGCCAGCTATTGCCGAGGTAGATCATGGCACCCGAATGAGCGTGACCGCCACCCGCCGAGGCCGACCGGAAATTGCCCGCATGAGGGCCACGCTCACCTACCCAGTGTACGTGGTCGGCGTGGGTTTTGATGTCGTCGTAAGTGTAGGGGTTGAAATGTTTTCCGGCCTGTCGCTGGTAACGTCCGCCCTGAATCATGTGGTACATGTGCGGAATCACGCAGGCCGTTATGAACGCATGACCGTAATCGTTGAAATCGAGTCCCCAGGGGTTGCTGGTTCCTTCGGCAAAGAGTTCGAACTTGTGTGTGGTTGGATGATACCGCCAGACCCCCGCATTCAGTTTGGTCCGTTCCGAATCAGGGGCACCTGGCTTGCCAACGTTGGAGTGCGTAAACACACCGTGGGTACCATACAGCCAGCCATCTGGACCCCAACGCAGACTGTTGAGTGTTTCGTGGGTGTCTTCAAGGCCCCAGCCATCGAGCAGTTTTTGGGGTGGCCCCAGCGGTTTGTCGGTTTTGAAATCGGCCGGGATAAAGAGCAGGTACGGAGCCGCTCCGACCCACACACCACCCATACCAACTTCCATACCACTGACCAGATTCAGGCCTTCGATGAACACTTTCTTGCTGTCGAGCGTGCCGTCGCCGTTGGTATCTTCAAAGATGAAAATCTTGTCGCGGCCCTGGCCTTCGGGAGCTGGAACGGGATAGGTGTGCGATTCGACCACCCAAAGCCGCCCGCGCCAGTCGACGGTAAAGCAAATCGGCTTCACAATGTCGGGTTCAGAAGCGGCCAGGGTCATTTTAAAGCCATTGGGCAGTGTCATGGCCTGAGCCGCTTTGACGCCCGAAAGTCCCGCGTTCAGGACCGGATCGAGCGGAGGTAGAATAATAATGTCTTTCTGTTTCAGCTCATTAGGAAACGTTGGACGAGTGGCATAAAACTGGAAATCATCGAAATTGATGTGCGCCCACTTGTCATGCGGAATGTACGGAATCTGCGAAATTCCCGTTTCGTTGTCGATGATACGGATGTAAATGTCCTGATTCAGATACGGTTGCAGATCAACCACAACGGGCTGAAGCGTGGCGCGGCCTTGTCCGGTGCTGTGAAAAATAACCTTGTTGGTGCTGGCCTGTACAAGTTCGACGCGGGTATCCTGCAACGCTCCTCCCGACACTTTGAAGGCAGCAAAGGGCTGCGTGACTGTAAAGGGAACAGACGTTAAGGTGCCTGTTTGTTTGGCATTGGCCGTGCCGCCACTACTCAGAAAATACTTCCCATCGAAGCCGATGTGCATGTCTTTTTCATGAACGGGCGAGGGGTCATCCTGTCCGACAACCGGGTTGCTAAACGCATTGCCAGTCGCGGTCCAGTCTTTCAGCGTGCCCGTTTCAAAATTCAGGTTGAGTGGCTGACCGTTCTTCATGGGTGTCTGACCGGCAACAGTGGCATCGTTGACTGAACCTTCAACCACCTCGAAATTACCGACCATACCAGCCGCCCGGTGGCCCGGAACAGTACAGTAATAGGTGTCGTTTTTGTCGGCTTTGAAGGTGATACTGGCTTTGGTTCCCTTTTCCTGTAGCGTCTTGCTCTTAATGCCCAGCTTTTCGAGAGCAATATCGTGGGTCATCAACTCGCCATTGGTGATCGTAATGCGGACCCGGTCGCCTTTGTTGGCTTTCAGAGTTGGGTTACGGGCACCGTCCTTGGCGAAAAAGCCCAGCATAGTGGCTTCCAATGCATACTCCCGGTCGACTTTTGCCGTGTCTGGAGCCGCGGATTTGGTTTTGGGCGATTGGGCTAAAACAAGTGTTGCGGGTAGTAAGAAGGCCGCAACCGCTGAAGGTATACGATAACGGAAGTTAGGCATAGGAATAGATTTTTGTTTCTGACATGATTTACAGGATTGACATGATTTTCAGTCAACAAATCATGTCAATCCTGTAAATCATGTCAGAAAGAACATTACAACTCGTTTATGGTCAGATCTCTAAATTCAACCTGGGCGACACCACCGCTGTGAATTTGAACGGCAATGACGCCCTTGTTCGGAATTTTACTGTCCTGCTCTGTATAGTCACAGGTTTTGACACCGTTGATGTATAATTCATGGTGGTTGCCTTTGCAGCGGATGATGTAGCTGTTCCAGCCATCTTCTTTCAGCAGGTGTTTGAGCGTTCGCAGATCACCACCAACCAGTTTTTCCCGACGGTGTTCATCGTACAGATCGCCCCAGAAACCATTGCCAATATCGGCCTGGTACCCAATGATTTTTTTGCCCTCAATAATCGACCGATACTGAATGCCACTGTTGATCATCCCCGTTTTAGGATCGCCGTAAAGCCGAAACAGACAACGGAATTCAAAATCACCATACTCTTTTAGGGTATGCAGGTAGGTATTTTCCGGTATCTTGTTAACCCCATCGCCACTATGAATCACGCTGTCTTTCACCGACCACCAACTCGCCTGTGCCGGGTCAACGGTTTTCCAGCCGTTCAGTGTCTTTCCATCAAACAATGAAACCGCCTTGACGCTCGACTGGGCGAAAAGTGAACATGTACTGATAATCAGTAGTACCAAGGTACTCAATGTGGTCTGAAACGGCCTGGATAAATCTTGCGCAAAAAAACGATGTGGCCCGTTTGCGTTCATGCTGTCGAGGTTTACGTACTGGTTGACTTACTAAAGCAACCAATGCGGGTAAAACTCCCCATGTAGACGCAAGAAAATGATTGAATCCGTTAATCGATTAAGCTCAGTTGGAACTAGTTACGCACATCGTAAAATACATCAGGTACTTCCCTGGGTAGTGATTGAATCGGCCTCTATAGAGTACTTTTTTGTAAACGGCGAGGACGCAAAGACGCTAAAGCTAAACGTTTGATGTATAGCTCTTAGCGTCTTTGCGTCCTCGTGGTTGACTTGAATTGGGCTATTGTGAAACCATTAAGTCAGGAAAGGCTTCACAATCTCCAGCACTTCTTCTTTGGTAAGTGGCTCGTCGTAGGCTTCGGTAATGCCTTCCAGCGGTACCAGACCATTCAGAATACCCGCCAGATTGATGTTCTTCTGGGTTACATTGTCTTCGCCCTTGTAGACCATAGCGCCTACGGCTGGTGGTAAACCGGATGGGCTAGCCAGTGGAATCCAGCCTTTCTGACCGCGCAGGAACCGAATCCGGGCTGCATGGGTAGCTTCGGTCGAGTGAATCTGCAAAGCGGTTTCCAGAATTGGTTTGGCGTTCATCAGGTTTGGAGCCTGTCCTTTATAGGCCCGTACGCCCGTATCTTCAAATGCCTGCGAAACGGCAGCAAAGGTCTGGAAATTACTGAACACATCCGGAAACATCCCTTTAGCCGTAAAATCAAACTTCGGCTCCGAAATGGCTTTAGGCCCCAGTACACTTTTCAGCAGTTTAACGTGGAGTTCTTCGTGCCGACGAATTAGTTCAAACGCAGGTTTGTACTGCGAAGGAATCATGGTCAGGTTGTTGCCGATGTCGTAAAAACGATATTCGAGATATTCCAGTGTAAGGGCGAAGTTGAGCACATCCACAACATTGTCGGGGAGCATCATACCCTGTCCGTAGGCTTTATTGAGTGCCGAGGCCAGAATGGTTGGTGCGGCAACAGCCACTGTCTTTTTGGTCAATGCACTAAATAGTCCGCGACGGGAAACGTGTTCCATCCGTCCGATAAAGTCGCCATCAACCTGTTCGAGTTCGTTGAATAGATTTTGTAAGTTCATGAGCTTAACTGGGTTTAGGCGACGGCTGTCGGCAGATTACGACCATCGATTTTTTCAAGGATATATTTTTGCGCTTTGGGCAGTACTTCTGAAGGCTCCATTTTGATGAATAACCCGTCCATCACGATGTTTTCGCCCGAGAAAGCCGTTTGGTTCATGTATTCCATTTCGCGGATGATGGCTACGTGCCGGGCTTCGAGCGAAACAATTTTCCCCGCTACTTTCAGGTTTTGGGGATCGGTCAGGTATTTACCACCACCTGTATACGCTGCCGTACCTACTTCGGCAAACATGCGCGAGGCCTCCATGACGTCGGTACGCTGGCGGAAGTTGATGCTGCTGAAATCGAAGGTTAGATCGGGTATACCGGCACCACCCAGAGCCGTCCGGTAAAAGGCCCGGTGCGTAACCTCATGGTTACGTAGATCCTGGAACAACTGCATTTCCATAGCAGTCATGCCCGAATAAGGATTCGCCAGCACCATCTGGTAAAAAGTGGCTTCAAGCTGTTCCAGAACGAAGGCATAGTTTAGGATGCCCAGATCACCGCCGGGAAGTGTAATGACGTCGCCCGGTGCCGCAGCCCGTGCCCCATTGGGACTTACTTGAAGATCCGCTGTGGAGCAGGCCGTCAGAATACCACCGGTGACCGCTGCGGCTCCGACAGTTCGCAAAAACGATCGCCGTTGAACGGAAGCCGTCTCGGGCGCAGTCTGCGTAGGATTGTGCATGTTTTTCATTGAGTAAATAAATAAGTGTTCGTACTGCTGGACTTACACCAATTCGGGCTAACAGGTTATGCAAAGTGAGGAAATGGGACTTTTCAGCAAGCGGTGGGATGAGTTGAAACAAGGTCGGATAAATCCTGACTGACGGGCCATTACCTCACTATTTTTCGGTGAAACTCTAGGCAGAGGGTTGTTAATGTACTAAGTACCCATCATACTATGATTTGTACGTAATAATTAGCTATAAGACTATTGGATCAGTAGATTTTGGCTAATTTTACAGAGTTGCTTTATGCCAACATTAACTGAAGAATAACGTATGCGGCAAAACTTCAAACGGGCCAAAGTGCTGGTGATTGATGATAGTTCAGATCATTGGCTATTAATTAAAAAGGCCATGCAACACTGTCTTCCTGAGGTGACGCTTGTGCACGTGAGTAGCGTACAGGAAACACTTGAGCTACTTCAGGAGTGGAATACGCAGGAATGGGAACTACCTCAACTGATTTTGCAGGATTTGTACCTTCCAACTCGTGAAGCCGGGTGGCAGCTATTGAATCAAATTAAGGCAATGTCTACGACCGTAAGTCTGATACCGTTGATTATGTTCAGTTCATCCAACGACCATCTCGATGTTGAGGAGGCCTACCACGCAGGTGTTTCTTCGTATTTGGTTAAGCCCATTGATTACACGGACTGGGTTGCTTATTTCAACGAATTACGAGCCTATTGGTGGGAAACCGTTACGCTGCCTCCCGTTCAGTTTTCGATCTATTAAACGGACGGCAGATCGTAAAGTCATTAAAAAAATGATTTACTCTGCAGGGGGCGTCATTGAATGGGGGAAAAGAAGTTTTGGGATGGGTTGGGCGAGCGTGGGTAGAATTTAGCCGTATTCTGTATTTTCGTTATCAGCAGACTTCGCCATTCTCCTACGCCTTATTTTCATGCAACCATCACCCAGATCCCTGCCGTTCGACGAGTATGTTACCCATGATGCCACAGCCCTGGCCGAACTTGTCCGAACGGGCGAGGTAACTCCGGCCGAGTTGCTGGAAACGGCCATTGCCCGAGCCGAGGCTGTCAATCCACAGCTCAATGCCATCGTCACACCCCTGTACGACAAAGGCCGGGCCATGACAAAGGAGTTGCCCGAGACTGGCCCCTTTCAGGGTGTTCCCTTTTTGCTGAAAGATCTGGAGCTGGAATGGGCCGGAACGCCGATGAAATCAGGTTGTCGGGGCTATCATAACTATGTGTCGACGGTGGATAGTGAAGTGATTAAACGATTGAAAGCCGCCGGATTAGTTTTCTTTGGTAAAACCAATACGCCTGAATTTGGTCTGACACCCTATACCGAATCGAAGCTGTACGGCCCTGCCCGAAATCCCTGGAAACTGACGCATTCGCCGGGTGGTTCGAGTGGTGGGTCGGCGGTGGCGGTAGCGTCTGGTATCGTTCCGGCAGCAACGGCATCAGATGGGGGCGGTTCCATTCGGATTCCGGCTTCGTGTTGTGGACTATTCGGGCTGAAACCGTCGAAGGGCCGGGTTACGTTGGGGCCTCGTTTTGGTGAGTTGTGGAACGGAGCGGTGACCGGACTTGCTGTTACCCGTAGTGTGCGGGATAGTGCCCGGCTGCTCGATGCCATTGCGGGACCTATGCCGGGTGATCCGTATTTTTTGCCTGCCCCTGAGCGCCCCTTTCGGGACGAAGTGGGTCGTGAGCCCGGTAAGTTGCGGATTGCGTTCTCTACCCAGCCCCTGATGCCTGGCCAAATAGTTGACTCAGAATGCATTCGGGCGGTTCAGGAAACGGTTATACTGCTGGAAAAGCTAGGGCACTCGGTTGACGAAATTCCGTTGCCTTACGAGAAAACCATCGTCACGGAAGCCTTCTTCGTGAATGTGCTGAGCGAAACAGCCGCTACTCTTCGCGAACTGGGTGAGTATCTGGGGCGCCCGGTTCGGCGTGACGATGTCGAACTGAACACCTGGGCGCAGGCCCGACTGGCGGAAGGGTTCTCGGCGGCTGATCTGGCCTATCAGAAACGACGCTGGAATACACTCAACCGCAGTATGGGGACTCTCCACGAAACCTACGACCTGTTCCTGACACCGACCTTACCCCGCCCGCCTATTGCCATCGGAACATTTCAGAACAAAGCTTCGGAAGAGCGGCTCCTCAAACTGGTTGACTCGTTGGGTGGCTTAAAATACCTGAAAGGCAGCAAAACGGTCGATGACCTGGCCGAGCGCTCGCTGGGTTATATTTCCTTTACGGTCATTACCAACATGACGGGCCAGCCATCCATGTCGGTTCCTCTGCATTGGTCGGCAGATGGTTTGCCCATCGGTGTTATGTTTGCCGCCAAACTTGGTGACGAAGCCACCTTATTCCGACTGGCCAGCCAGTTAGAGCAGGAACGCCCCTGGTTTATGAAACGCCCGAGTTTATAACAAACGGCTCGTCCGCTATTGTATCGCAGACGAGCCGGGAGCGAATGGGCTTTTGTGTAGTGTGTAGTTTACTGACAAGCGTAGGTGTAATCTGTCGTGCTGATGGAAGGGGTTCCGGCAGCGTTCGGATTTATACCACCTACACCACTTTTATAAAGCATCACTTCCAGTTTTCGTTGAATTTTCCCCTGCTTGTCGTAAGTATAGCTAAACGTTGATGTAAAGTTTGTGTATAGATTTACATCAAATTGCTGATAATCCTGTGATGATTTAATGAGCAGGTTTCGATTTGGACGACCTTCAAAGAGTTTTTTGGCTGGCAGATTATCTTTGGTCAGATCGTAGGTGTATACGGTCGTTAGCTTGAAGTTTGGATTCGTAATTTCCTTTTTGATCACATTACCATTATCAATCGTATACGTCGTCTTCTGAACGCCCGTCGGGCTGAGTTCCGTCGTTTCGATAAGGTAGCCATTGGCATCGTATTTATAGGTGGTATTACCATTGATAATGGACCCGATCAGGCTCTGGCTGTTCAATGAATAGCTGGTCTCTTTGGTAAGGATGCCTCCCGTAAATTCAGATTGCTTAATCGTGGAAACATTATATTCATAGGTGGTCGCACTATTGGAGCTGTTATACACTATGTTTTCCTGAGAGAGAAGTTTCTGCGAATTATAGGTGTAGGTATGTGTTTCTGTAGGCGCTAAGACAAATGTTTGCTTGCCTGCCGGAAGCCCGTACGTAGATCCTTCAAACGTAATCGTTTCGCTGTTAGGTGGGGTTCCAGTCCCTGTGTAATCTTTCTTAATGGTTTCTTGTACAATCGGACAAGATGGGATCAATTCGGGGAAGCGGTGATCCGTGCAGGAAAAAACGACTGATGCAATGGTTAAACAACTGAGTAATGGGTATAGCGTGAACTTCATAAGTGAAACGTATATAGATAAAAAGTATTTATGCGGTTACTTGTTTAGTAACCCGCAAATGTAAAAAATGAATACTTGAAGATGTAATAAATTCTATGCTATGGTTTTATGAAGCTTTAAGATGATGTGCCTTTTGTGACGTTTAAAATAAACAGCCTCAATCTTACTCACTATAAGTCAGCTACCTCCCAAAAAGATCGCTGTTCGCCCGCGATGTAATCGCTGACGAACGGATGTGGGTGATGCGATAGTTTAATAAGTTTACTCACTATAATCCAGTTCCTTTCCATAAGTTTCTTCCATCGTGAAGAGGGACCAGAAGCCTAGTACAAAACAGATCAGGGCGACGATAGCGGCCGATTCGATGACGCCCAGCGACGGCTTCATAGCCTGATAGGCCGGAATGCTTAGAAGGGTGGTAGCCCGGACATTGTTGGCTACTGAGGTCGTAGCGGTAGCACGGAGGTTGGTGCCAAAACTCTCCGCTGTAATGGTCAGGAACATGGCGATGTAGCCGATGCTGAAGCCCATCAGTAAGTAGCTATTGTAAAAGAGGCTGGTCGATTTTATCCCGCCGAACAGATAAATACCGACCAGAATAAGGGCTAGCCCCATCATCCAACCAATGGCACTCCGGCGAGCCTGTAACCATTGGCTCAGTATTCCACTGAATAAATCACCCGCCACCGTACCGACATACATAAGCATCAGACAACGACCTGGCTGGATCGCTTCGGCAATGCCCAACGCCTTCCCAAACTCGTTGCCGAACGTAGCCAGAATACCAATGACAAAATAAGTTGGAACGGCAATGCCCATGCAGCGCAGATAACGAAGCGTCGAGGTTCTGGTTCGAAACAACGCCCAGAAATTTCCTCGTGAGACACCTGTTTCCTGCGTCCGTTTGAACATACCCGATTCCAGCACGCTCACCCGCATGAGTAGTAGGCCTAGCCCCAGTCCACCACCAACAAAATAGGTTGTGCGCCAGTCGAACAGGGTAACGGTGAAATACGCAACGACAGCCCCGAGTAAACCGACACTGGCTACCAGTGATGAGCCATAACCGCGCAGATGCGGTGGCAGAATCTCACTGACGAGCGTAATACCTGCTCCCAGTTCACCCGCCAGACCCAGCCCCGCTATCAACCGCAGGATAGCATAGAGTTGAGGGTCATGAACAAAACCACAGGCAATATTCGCTAACGAATAGGTAATAATACTGCCAAACAGAACTGACAACCGCCCCCGTTTATCGCCCAGAATACCCCAGACAATGCCACCGATTAATAGCCCTGCCTGCTGATAATTCAGAATTTTGCCGCCAATAATGGAGATGTCAGCCTCCGACAGGCCAATATCTTTCAGGCTCGGAACCCGCACGATGTTGAACAGCAGCAAATCATAAACATCGACAAAGTAACCCAGGGCGGCTACAATAACGGGCAATGCAAAAAGTGGACGTAATGAGTTTGACGGTGATACGGTAGCAGTTGGCGACATAAGAGGTAAGGAATAATAAGGTCGAATGTACGGCAAAAAATAGAACGCAGATGGTTAGGCCGATTATGATTCGCACAGATTTTTTGCGCGTAAATCATAATCAGCCTAACCATCTGCGTTCTATTTTTTAAATCAAAAACTTTCGCAGGTTATAAACGAAGCATCCAGCTTTATGTATCTTCAATATAGCTATTAGTCGTATTACGCGTAATTCGCCTGTATTGCCTTTTAGGCGCGGTTGCCATGCACACCGTATTCCCGATTTGGACTTTAACCGAACGCCCTGATTATACGGCTTTATTGAATGACAAACGAATAGCTTATTCCTGGGGTCGGATTTATTTTTACATCGTGGTCTTTCGCTAGTAGAGCAATGCCGCCAATTCGCAGGTTTAGCCCTTTCCAGACCATCCAGCGAAACCCGGCTTCAAGGCCCATTGCATTTTGTTCATTGTAGTCAAGGTTTGTACCGCGCAAATACGAAATACCTGCGTAAAACGAAGACGGATTTTCTTTTCTGCCAACGGGTAAAAACCAGGTCGTTAAGCCAACCTTCATAAATTTTGTGGTAACGCCTGGTTCCAGCGCTGTGATGTAGTATCCTGCATGTACTGACACTTGCTGATGACGGTATTCCAGCCCGATCGACGGATTGCGAAAGCCATTCAGGCTAATTTCCTGTTTAGGAAAACGACTTTGCGAAAAAGTAGTAGTTGATACAAGCACTAGAAGAGCGACGATTGACCGTTTGATTTGCATGAGATTATTCGTTTTCGATTGACGATGCAAAGGTCAGTCGCTTAAAAATGAGGCTACTAGACAAATGTCCAAAAAGAAGAAGCGGTAACTTTCCGATGAAATTACCGCTCCCTTGAGGCCAGAAGAAATTGTATTCGGGTAGATTGATTGTTATCGAATAGTACTACGGATGCGGCTCAGGTGCCGGGGAGTTACGCCTAAAATCGAGGCCAGGTACTGTAGAGGAATTTGCTGTAAAAGGAAGGGCTCTTCCCGGAGCATTTTCTCATAGCGTTGTTCAGCGGTCAATACGATCAGGTCAATTCGGCTGGCATCGATACCGCAGATGGTGCTTTCCAGAAGCTTAATATAAAAATCCTTGAACTGCGGAACTTCGCTGATCAATGCCTGTAGGTTGGGTTTACTAATCAGGCTGATACTGCCATCGGTTAATGCCCTGATGTTTTCGAGAGCGGGCGTTTCGCTGACGAAGCTTAAAACAGAAGCCAGAAACGTATTTTCAATGGAAATGTAGGTTGTTTTCTCTTCCCCATCCTTAAGCACGTAGTACTGGAACATACCGCTTTCCACAAAGCCAATATGCCGGCTTGTTTTACCAAACTGAACAACGAAGTCGTTCTTTTTGAACGTCCGACATTGTAACGAAGCCAGAATTTTCTCCAGATCAGGTCCCGCAAAGCCTATACGCTCGAAATATCGTTTTAGTTTTTCCATCGTGGAGGGCCGGGGGAATTATCTAAAATCAGCGATCAAAACAAAAGTAGGAAGAAGTTTAAGCTGTTGATTGATAATCGGTTTGGCCTTTTTGGACGATCGTGTCAATTCAAAAAGGCCAAAAACAAAAACCAGATGCCTTTTCTGTTTGAAGAAAGACATCTGGTTTTTGTTTATTATGTTGGGTAATTACCAGAAACGAACGTATAGTACTGTCAAAATCAGCATAATAACCGTAATCATCGCTGTGACCGTGGGTGGCAGACGGAACATGCTGGTATCGATCTTGAACGCTTTCGGATTCACCGCCGGACCAGCCAGGCTAATCAGTACCATAGCCAGGATGGTGAAGAAAAACGCCCAACCCATTGCTACCAGGAACGGAATCTCGTATACGCCATCCGCATTTTTGAAGGCCGTATACAGGATCGTTTCGTGACCAAACCACTCAGGAGCAAAGTTGTTGAACAACGTGGTTAGCGCAAAGCCGAGCAGAATACCGGCCACTGCAGCCGCGCCCGTAGTACGCTTCCAGAAGAAGCCCAGCAGGAACACCGCAAAAATACCGGGGCTGAGGTAGCCTGTATACTTCTGAATGAACGTAAAACCACCCTCACGACCGATACCCAGTGCATCTTTCCAGGTCAACGCAATAGACAGCAGCATGGCGATCAGAATGGTAACTCGTCCGGCCCAGACCAACTGCTTTTCGCTGGCGTCCTTCTTGATGTATTTGTGGTAGATGTCGAGCGTGAAAATCGTCGAAATCGAGTTGGCTTTACCCGCCAGCGACGCTACAATGGCGGCCGTCAGTGCGGCCATCGACAACCCTTTAAGACCGTTGGGCAGGAACGACAGAATAGCCGAATACGCGTTGTCGGCCAGGAGTTTACCACCAGGAGCCATTTCGCTCTGGAGGCTACCGTTTTTATACAGTACGTAAGCCGCAATACCCGGTAGCATCACGATCAGCGGCATAAACAGCTTGATCATGGCTGCAAACAGGATACCCGTACGAGCAGTTTTCAGGTCGGCGCCAAGCGCACGCTGCGTAATGTACTGGTTACAACCCCAGTAGTTCAGGTTCACAATCCATTGACCTGCAAAGTACATCGTAATACCCGGTACAGTCAGGTATTTATTTACTTCGACCTGTGATGTATTCGGCCCCGGCTTTTCAAAAATTAGGTGGAAATGGTCGTCGGCATCTTTCATCATGGCTGAGAAACCGGCCACTACATCGTTGCCCAGCCCAAACTTCTGGCTCACCAGCGTTAAGGCAATGTAGCTCGTTACCAGACCGCCAATCACCAGTACGACTACCTGAAACACGTCGGTATACCCAATCACTTTCATACCACCCAGCGTAATGATCAGCGCGAAGATGCTGAGACCAATAACGATTGGATGGAACGACGAGGGCCCTACCAGGCTACTGATGGCCAGAGCACCGAGAAACAAAATAGAGGTCAGGTTGACGAACACATACAGAAACAGCCAGAAAATAGCCATGATAAGGCTGACCGTTTCGTTATACCGCGTTTTCAGAAACTGCGGCATGGTATAAATGTGATTTTTGAGGTAGATAGGCATAAACCACACCGCCACGATGATCAGGGCCACAGCGGCCAGCCACTCATAAGCAGCCACAGCTACCCCAAACGTAAACCCATTGCCCGACATGCCGATAAACTGCTCAGCCGAGATGTTGGAAGCGATCAGCGAAGCCCCGATGGCCCACCAGGTCAGTGACCCTTCAGCCAGGAAAAAATCTTTGGTATCGAGTTTAGTTTTCTGTTTTTGTTTGTAAATCCAGTATCCGTAGGAGGAAACACCGATAAAATACAGTAAGAAAATTATGTAATCTGTCTGGTTAAGCTGGTTCATTGTAACAGCGCGATAAGTTGGTTTTGGGAATTAGCGTGTAAAAAAAAGATTATTTCTCTAAATAGGACTACTTTATGTTAAAATCATTTAGAGATTGGCCAATCCAATACCATATTTTCAGTTTTTGGTTTGAGGTTTGACTGCGCCTGATAGCAGGCGTACCAGTACCAAACCTCAAACCAAAAACTACTGCTTCGCCTGTTCCACTTTTTTTTCGATCGGAATTTCGGATACGTCCCGCTCCCGTTCGGTTTGTTCGACATACACAGCATAATCGGCCGGTTCGATGCGGATGCCGAAATGATTGGCGTACGCTTGTGTGAACTCAGCTCCGAAATACAGGATGGCAGCCGTGTAGTAAATCCAGGTCAGGATAACGATCAGTGACCCAGCCGCTCCGTAGGTCGAACTGGTGCTGGTGGTTTCGATGTAGAGGCCAATCAGGTAACGACCCAGCATAAACAGCAATGCCGTAAATACAGCCCCCAGTCGCACATCCTTCCAGGCGATCTTTGCATCGGGTAGCACCTTGAAAATAATGCCGAATAAAATCGTAATGATAGATGTACTGAGCAGGAAATTAAACGCCATGACAATGTACACGCCCAGGCCCGGTAGTAAACGGGTCAGCTGATTGCTCAACGCCAGCACCAGCCCGTTGATGACCAGCGATACCAGCAGTAGAAACCCCAGGCTCACCACCAGCGATGACGACAGGAGCCGATCTTTGATCAGTTTTAACCAGCCGCGTTTAGGTTTAGCCTTCACCCGCCAGATCAGGTTAACCGAATCCTGAATCTCAATGAAAATACTGGTGGCGCCAATCACCAGCGTAATAATTCCAATGGCCAGCGCTGTATTGGTTTTGCCCGACAGCCCCACGCTTTTAATCATGTCCTGGATCTGCTTGGCGGCTTCGTTGCCGACCAGCCCGTTGAGCTGACCAAAAATTTGCCCACGAATGGCTTCTTCACCCAAAAAAATACTGGTCAGCGACATGATCAGTACCAGCAGGGGAGCCAGCGAAAAAACAGTATAATAAGCCAGGGCTGCACTCAGTTTCAAACAACGATCGTCCAGAAAGCCGTTGAACGAATCGCGGAGTACAATCCAGGCATCTGAAAAGAAGTGATTCACCCGTTTCGTTGCCATACGATTGCTGTTTCTTATAATCGGTTTTGGTCATGCATTGACCAATGGTATATTCTTAATACGTACCGAAATAACTTGAATACAGCCAGGTTGTTGGCAAACAACCGCGTTTTCTAGGCAAAACTGTTGACTAATTTGGAGGAAGGTTAATGAATGCGTGCAAATCGGATGGCAAACGCCCCGATCGAGTAGTCAGGATTTGTTGCTGCCAAATGAAGCCAGCCAGCCAATAACGCTACCTAAAACCACCAGAGCGCCCAGCACAATAAGCATCCATTTAAAAATGGTCAGAAATGGCCATTTGGCAATGAAACAAATGGCAGCAATAAAACCGATAATGACCAACATGCTGATGCCCAGTCCAATAAACAGCATATAGGCAGAGCCAATCCCTGAATCGCGGCTGTCGTTGTATACGGCAGCTTCGCACAGGAAATTGACCACCAGGAAAATCCCGACCAGGCTGGCTAGTCCAACCCGAAAGAGCCACCACCATTGTCCACCCGGAAGCCAGTACAGTGTAGCGAATGCGAGCAGCACGCCCAGGCCCGGTAAAAACCAGCCTGCATTGAGTAGTTTGTCGTGATCGTTTGGCGGCAGCGGTTGGCTGAATGAAATCAATAACCCGGTGATTGCTAATAAACCTACCCAAACGAGTTCAGGCCCTAGCAAAAAGGGGAGCAAACGGTTCATATTAAAACGGTTTGTAATTTTTTACGTTTTCCTGCAATAGAGCCAGCGTATGATTAACCTGTTTGTCCAGCTCTGCGTAAATCGCCTGAAGATCTCTGTCGCCTTTCTGGCAGTATAGCTCGATGGGTGTCGAGCGAGCGTTTCCAGTATCCTCAACTGTGATTTGCGTAATGGTGGCCCGGTATTTTCGATTGGTGCATTCTACCATAAAACTGAAACGGAACGAATACACACCCCCAGCCGAACTCTCCGAGCGGGGTAATGTCACTACCTGCGTCATACGACCGACCAGGTCGCCTGTTTCCCTGTCACTCAGCGAAACGTTATCGTTTGCCGAATGGCTTGATTGCATAATCCATAAACGCGCTCTACGAAACAACTCGACCTGGGATACGCTACCGCAATCAACGACGTCGGTATAGGTGACGGCCTGATTCATAACGGGTAGTATGCCGTGTAACTTTCCGTTCGTCAGTGTGGGCGGGCATTGGGCCTGCGCTGATCCAACAAGGAATAATCCGGCGGCCAAAACGGTAAGAAAGAGGGAGTTCATAAGGGTTGTTGTTCAAATAAGTTGAATGACTGTTCAGCAGGGGCCTCTGGTTGCCCAGGACGTTAAAAAAGAGGAAGGGTTGTAAACCGATGTAAAGGTAGCCTGTTGGGCAGGCGGCAGGCCAGTTGGAGTTGGTAACAGGTGGCCCCGAGCCAATAAGTTGCGGGAAAACAACCGTATTCTGTTGGGCTACTGGCACACTTCATCCGGCTTATTCGACAGTTCAGCCAAAAGGGCGTTTCGGTCGTATGGTCAACTCGCTAGTTTTGAGCAACAGCTAATCGTATCAAGTCATGAAACCGTTTGTGTATATAGTCTTTCTGCTAATCGGCAGCACCAGTTTTGGCCAGTATGTCCCCTTGGGGGCAATCACTATGTGGACAGATGGCTATGTGGTTACGCTCCAGAACGATACCCTTCGTGGGCAGGTACGGGTAGGCTCGCTGATAAACGATTCGCCTGCCAGTATTCTGATTCGTACCAGTGACACTGATAAGATCAAACTGAAAGGGGATGACCTTCGGTTGGTTGCCCAGTGGATTCCTGAATTTTCGTATTCCACGGGATACATTCCCCGTCAGCGGGAAATGGTTGTTTTTGAACGGGTACCTAATCCGCGCCGGAACGGGAAGCCGATGCTGCTGGAGCGACTAACTCCGTTCGGCGGTAGTGTGGCCCTGTATTTTGATGCCGCAGGCTGGAAGAAAATGACCGAATATACCTTTGGTAATTTCACCGTCGAGACCGATTATCAGGACTTTAGCTATATCGTACTCAAAAATGGACAGGAAAGCTGGGTAGCCAAACGGGGGGATATGGAAGTCGTTCACGAAAAACTCTTTGGCGACTGCCCGGCGTTTATTCGAAATTACCCATCAGCCACTCGTCGTAGCTGGCGTGAATTTGGCGAAATGGTGGCTTCCTACAACCAACTATGTTCGAAGGAATAAAAGTTGGTTGGGTTGTGGTAAATCGAGGCAAACGACCACCCGGTCTATCTCACGGAGTGAAAGTTAAAAACAGCCTTATAGCGCAGAATGAAGATTTTAACCGATAGAATTAAAAAATATTAATCCACGACATGGTTTTTGGGGTATATATTGGCGTATCATCCATGTAGCCGTCGCTGTTTGTAGCGACCGATTCCTTATGGTGAGGTTGTCCAATATGTCTCGTTTGCGATTGCTCTGGCAAATTCCCCTTATACTGTTTGTTCTTATTGTTGTGCTGATCCTGGTGAATGAATACGCCATTGCCCGTTCCAGCCGACGCATCAACGATATTCCTTACCGACCAATCAACGCACCCGGTTTTGATGCCGAGCGCAATAGTCTGGATGTGTATGCGCCTACCGACGATCCATCCCGGCCAAAGCCTGTGGTCATGTTTATTCACGGGGGCAGTTGGAACAGTGGCAACAAGAATATCTATGCGTTTATAGGCCGCCGTTTGGCCAAACTAGGTGTAGTGGCTGTGCTGATCAATTACCGATTGGCACCCGCTGTTGAAGTGCCCGATATGGCGGCCGATTGTGCAGAGGCCGTTCGTTGGGTGAGCCAGCATATCGCCGAATACGGGGGCGATTCGTCACGTATCTTTCTGATGGGACATTCGGCCGGTGCCGGGTTAGCCGCCTTACTGGCTACCGACGACCAGATTCTGGCTAAGGTGGGCATGTCGCCCAATCCTGTGAAAGGAGTGATTCTCGATGATCCGGCCGGGTTAGATATGTTCGACTACCTCAGTCGAATGGACTACCCTAACGATGAGCAGTACCTGATTCCTTTCGGGAAAAAGCCGGACGTTTGGCGGAGCGTGTCGGCCTTATATTCATTGACAGCCCATACACCCCCCATGCTGGTCTATGTAGGTGATCAAACGTATCCGAGCATCATCAAAAGTACCGGGCAATTTCTTCAGCGACTCCAGGCGCTGGGAGTTAACCATGAATTTACCAGAATGCCCAATAAAAAACATGTGGGCATGGTTACGCAGTTGTTCTGGAAAAACAACATCATCTACCGCGATTTGCTGGCTTTTGTCGGGGCAAAACGTTGAAAATACCAATCGTTTGCACGATGCCCTACGAAATAACGTCCTGAAACCCTTTTAAATCTGAAAATCAGATAAATAGCGGAATGAACCGATAAATATAAGGCGATTCGCTTACGTTTGCCCGTATGGAAAATGGCGGGCTTAAGACAAACCGATACTTTATTCAGCGAACCAAGGATGGGCTTACTTTAGATAATGATGAGTACCGCGCCTATTTGAGATTGAAATAAGCAGCTATATGTTCACTGTTTCTGCTGAAATTGAGTGATTTTGGGCTTCTTCTAATTTTCTATATTTACAGTAAAGTGCTCAGAGCGAACAGTGTATATGGCCGACATCGACTTATTGAAATATGCATTATACGAATTTGCTGGTATCGACGAGGTTGAATTTGCCCGTTCACTGCCTTATTGGGAAAAGAAGCAGTACCGCAAAGGCGAGTTCTATAACGAGTACAAAAACGTGTGTAAGCATCTGGGCTTTGTGCTGGATGGCTTTTTCAGGGCGTACTGCGTGAATGGCGAGACGGGGGAGGAGAAGAACGTTTTCTTCCTTTCGAAGCACCAGGTTGTCGTATCGTACAAGAGTTTTGTTAATCAGACGCCCTGCAACTACCATACGGAATCGATGGTTGATTCGACGATCTTGTACATTCATATTAATCACCTGACGCAGCTATATCAGCAGTCGCATCAGTGGGAGCGGTTCGGTCGATTGGTGGCCGAAAAAGCGTTTACTATTGCCATGACCCGCACCGAGGATTTTCTCTTTCAGACGCCAGAACAGCGTTATCTCGATCTCATTACCCAACATCCTGAAATCTACAATACCATCCCACTGTATCATATTTCGTCCTATCTGGGTATTCAGGGGCCTTCGTTGAGTCGAATTCGCAAACGAATGGCAGGCCGTTGAGCGCGTTGCTCTTGTGGAGTCGGTTTTGAGAAACCGACTCCACAAGAGCAACTACTTCAGCAAAACCACAGCTTTATTTTATGTCTTTAGTACCATTCCAGGTCTGGTGATTGACGCTGATGATGACACCTTTCTGCCGTAGGTTAGTTTGCAACTCGCTGGTAGCTAGTTGCTGAACGGCTTTTTTCTGACGGAACGCCATAGCCGCTGCAATACCGGCACTGTTGCCCAATTGCATCCAGGTCGATTCGACCCGCAAGGAACAGAAACCCACATGCGAAGCCGATACACATACTGGAACCAGCAGGTTGGTACACTCGTTCGGTTTAGGCGTAATGGCCCGGTACGATACTTCGTATGGCTGCGTAATCGACTCCCAGATGCGCCCCTCATTAACAAATTGGGTTTTCGAGACGGCTACCCGCTGTACGTGGTGGCTGTCGATCCAGTGCGATCCCAGACAAATGGCGTCGGGTTTCGTTCGTTCGTCCAGAATATCCTTCTGCGTCTGGATGTAGGCACCGATCATGCGCCGGGCTTCGCGTACGTACAGGTAATACGGGAAGTTTTCGTTGTCGGTAAATTCATCGGCACTGAACCCATACGAAGCTGTTTCCTGGCGTAACGCGTCCGGGACCGACGGGTCGTTGGCGAGGTAATACATCAGCCCCAGTGTCCAGGCTTTATGGTCGTCGTAGATTGCTTTCCGGCGGGAATAACTGGCCTCCGGGTAATCGACATTGCCGCCGAAATGCCCAAGCGAAATGACTGCTTTCTGCTTGTTGTTGGTTTCAAATTTGCCCTTCGGATAATTCCACGCATACAGGTCGATGATATCGCGCAGTTTTGTTTCAGGATGGTTTTTGAGCAACCGGGTGAGCAACAGGTACCGTTTGGGGTTATACGCGGCCGGTTTGGGAAACGGACGACGGTCGGTATGCGTCGACATCATGAGCCGGAAATTGTAATTCATCACCCGATCACTCGCCTGTCCTTCCGTTAAGGTAGATCGCTCGACAAAGCCGGGAAGTAGCTTGCCCTTGTCGTCGTAAGGCGAGGCATCGATGGGCGTGTCAATAAACCGGACCCCCGCCAGCGATTCGCCGTATTGTTCCCGGTTTTCGCGGCCATGTGTATGCGAGACACCAGCTTTGGCCATCAGATCCCCCTCGTAGGTAGCGTCGATAAACACGGAGCCTGTGTAGCGGTTACCGTTGGTTAAGGTAATCGACTGGATCGTCGTCCCTCGTTTGGTTGCCGACTGCACAAAGGCATCATACACGACCGTTACGTTGGCTTCTTTCAGCAGATCGAGAAACGTTTTTTCGGCAACGTGTGATTCAAAATAAAACGTAGGCCCATTGATACCATAAAACTTGCCTAATCGCTGATAAAATTCCAGCGGTAGACCCGAAATAGTTTCTTCAATCATGTGTTCGGATTCGGCTGTACCGATGCCGCTGGTGTTGAGGCCGCCTACGTGCCGGGTTTGCTCCAGCAGTATGACACGAGCACCTTCGCGGGCGGCTGCTACAGCGGCAATGACTCCACTGGGCGTACCGCCATAAACGACAATATCATACGTGGTTGCCTGATGCGGACTAAACGACTGGAATGTCCAGCAGAGCAGCATCAGACAGAGTGATAGAATGGATTTCATAATAACTGATTTCGTTGACTGCATGATAGAAATGGAACAGATAAGAGTCAGCTAGCCATTAATGGCCGACTAGGTGAATTCGCCTGTAGTAACGTGGGTGGAAACCCGCGATCTTAACTAGATAGCGCGGGTTTCCACCCGCGTTACTAAAAGCCAGGGTTTTGCGTTAAGGCCGGATTGGCATCCCGTTCAAACGTCGGAATTGGGAAAAGCAGGTATTTATCCGTTATTGCGTAGCCCTGCTTCTGGGCGGCTGCCAGTAATTTACCCGTCCGAAGCAAATCCCACCGACGATGCCCTTCGCCTGCCAGTTCCCAGCTCCGTTCCTGCAATACCGCGTCGCGAAACTGAGCCTGTGTTAGTCCGGTCAGATCCTGTGGTCCCGTCGTAGCGCCTTTTCGTGCCCGCGCCCGGACCAGATTGATGGCATTATACGCTTCGGCACTGGGCCCATTCAGTTCGTTCAGCGCTTCGGCATACATGAGCAGTACATCGGCATAACGAATGACCAGGAAGTTGTTGCGAGCCGACGAAGATCCACAGGCATTATAGTCCCAGTATTTGTCGAGGTGTGGCCCCGTACGCGACTGCACCACTGTACCGTCGGCCAGGGTTTTCTGCGTGATGACGGCTACCTGTTTGCGGTAATCGCCCGCTACGAACGAGTTGGCGTACGAGTCGGTGACCTGAAATGAGCCTCCAGTCAGGTTAATGGGATAGCTGAAATAAATGGCAAAATTTGAGGCCATCGAGCTGCCGTACTTAGGCTGGATACAGCTAAACTGAATCGAGAAAATGTGCTCAGGTCCGTTTTCTTTTTCCGGGGTGAATACATCTTTGTAATCCGGCACCAGGCTGTAGGTTTTCGCGTCGATCACCTCTTTCGCTTTGGTAGCCGCATTGGTCCAGTCTTTACGGGTCAGATACACTTTGGCCAGAATCGACTTGGCGGCTCCGACAGTAGCCCGGCCAATTTCGCCAGCGGCTGTATAACTGACAGGCAGCACTTTTTCGGCATCCTGCAAATCCTGAATGATCTGTTGGTATACCTTCTCGGTTGGGTCGCGGGGTATTTTGACGTTGACCACATCGGTCGTTGTTTTTACCACCAGCGGCACATCGCCAAATGCCTGAACCAGATTGAAGAAATGCAACGCCCGGAGAAACTTGGCTTCGCCCACAATCTGATCCCGCAACTTGGTGTCCATCTGAATTTTGGGCACGTTTTCGATCACTCGGTTGGCCCGGTCGATGGTAACGTAGGAGTTGGTATAAAAGCTATCGAAGTAGGTGGTAGAAGCCGTGTATTTGAACTGGTCGATTTCGTTAGCGACCGGATCGCCATCGCTGCGGACCCAGAGGTCTTCTCCGCTTAAATCGCCCAGGATGATCATGGGCATCTGGTAAATGGCTTTGGCCCGGTCGTAAACAGCGTTGATAGCCGTAGTCGCATCGGCTGCATTGTTGAATGAATTGGATTCACTCAAAAAGCTAAGCGGAACTTCTTCCAGATTGCTTTGGCAACCACCCGTAACCAGCAGGCCGCTTAGAAAGGTGAGTAGATATAGGATTCGGTTCATGACAGTCATCGGATTTATTCGTGTCGGTTGACGGATGATAAGAGAGGGATCAGAAAGTGAGGGTGCCACCAATCGTATAGGTACGGGAAACCGGGTAGGCGAAATTGTCGATCCCGTAGGTGGTATTACTGTTGAAATTTGAGTTTACCTCCGGGTCGTAGCCTGAATACTGGGTGAACGTGAGCAGGTTTTGCCCGCTGATGTACACCCGTGCCGCTTTGATGGCTTTTGTTTTGATGGGCAGCCGATACCCCAGCGATACGTTTTTCAGTCGCAGGAAGGAGCCATTTTCGATCAGGTACGAACTGTTCGAAATGTTCCACTGCCGGGCTGATGGGCGATTGTTGGAAGGTTTATCGGTTTGCCAGTGGTCGTCGATAAAGCTTTTCAGGGGTGTGGCGCCGGGGTCGGTTTCGGTAACGCTACGGGTATAATTAAAAATCTGATTGCCCTGTACGCCCTGAAGAAATACGGATAGGTCCAGCCCTTTGTAGGAGACGGTATTTGTCAGGCCATAAATAAACTTGGGTAAGCCGTTGCCAATGATGGTCCGATCGGTTGTGTTGTTGAAAACGCCGTCGCCGTTCACATCTTTAAAACGAGGAGCGCCACCCAGATCGCCCGTTTGCGCGAGTGTTCCGGCCGCTTTAACCGCATCGGTCGATTGCCAGACCCCATCGAACACGCGCCCGTAGAACGAACCAATGGGCTCACCTACTTTTACAATGGTTTGCATACCCGTATTCGGGTCGGTAACCAGATACTGATCGGCATCGGCCAGCTTCAGGACCTTGTTGCGGTTGAACGACAGATTGCCGGAGGTTGTCCATTTAACCTGGCCGGTCGTATTGACCGACGAAATGCCCAGTTCAAAACCGTGGTTCTGTAGACTGCCAATGTTACGGGTTACGGTGGTGAAGCCCGTTGTGGCGGGGAGGTCGATGGCCAGGAGCAGATCGGTGGTCGTTTTGATGTAGTAGTCGGCCGTTACCTGAAAGCGGTTGTTGAGGAAACCCAGATCGACACCCGCATCAAACTGGCCGGTTTTCTCCCAGCGCAGGTCGGGATTGCCAATCGTAGATGCTTGTGTCGTAAGCACTTCGGTGTCGCCAAAGACCGTACGGGAAGTTGCGTAGGAAGACAGTGAATTGTACAACCCAATACCATCGTTACCCGTAAAGCCGTAGCTCAATCGGAATTTCAGATCACTCACTACCGGGCTCGATTTCAGGAAGGGTTCGTCGGATACCCGCCAGGCAAAGGCTCCCGACGGAAAGAAACCATATTTGTTGTTCGTGCCAAATCGGGAAGAACCGTCGATCCGGCCCGTTAGTGTAAACAGGTAGCGATCTTTGAATCGATAGTTGACCCGGCCCAGATAGGAGTTCAGCCCCCATTTTTGTACCGTTGTGGTTGGAGCGATCAGTACGGAGCCCTGCCCCAGGTTATTGGCACCCAGCGTGTAGTTGGCGAAGTTTTGCGCTTCCTGATAGGTACGGTCTTCTCGGTTCGACTGGAAGGTAAGTCCGGCCACAATGTCGAAGGCGTGATTGGTGTTCAGCGTACGCGTATAGGTCAGCGTATTTTCATTTAAGAGATTCACGTTGCTGGAGTTGCCATTGGAGCCATAGCCGTTTAAGGTGTTGGCCACCAGCGTTTGGGGCGTGTAGAATACGTTGCGTCGGCTGGTGAGCAGATCGGTACCAACGCTGACCCGCGCGGTTAGGCCGTCCAGAATCTGATAGTCAGCAAATACGTTTCCTAACACCCGACTGGTATACAATACGTTGGTCGAGGTGCGGAGTACGGCCACCGGATTGGGAATACTGGCCATGCCTGAGCCGGGACCGACATTCAGCAATTGCCAGTTTCCAGTAGCGTCATAGACTGGGCTGGCCGGCGAAATAGTCCGGGCAGCGCCAACGGGCCCGTTGGTGCCAGCCTCGTTGATGCCGTTGTTGATGCTATAGGTAACCAGAAAATTGGTGCCGATCTTCAGCCGATTGCTGAGTTTGGCATCCAGGTTCATACGCCCGGTATACCGTTTGAAATTGTTGGCAATCACAATCCCATCCTGGTTGAAATAACTGCCGCTGATCAGATACCGGAGTTTATCAGTCCCGCCCGATGCCGAAAGCTGGTAGTTCTGCATGGGAGCGGCCCGATAAATTTCCTTCTGCCAGTTGGTACCGACGCCATAGTCCGATGGCTTTTTAGGGTAGGCGGTTGTATAGCCATAGCGTTCAGAAAAGCCAAGATTGCGCAACTGTTCATTTTTAAGGGCGGTTTGGTCTTCGGCCGTAGCCAGATTGAGGAGTTTAGTAATGTTGGATACACCGTAATACGCTTCAAAATCGATATTCGACATCCCCTCTTTACCCCGTCGGGTCGTTACCAGCACTACGCCATTGGCCCCCCTGGACCCGTAAATAGCCGTGGCCGACGCATCTTTCAACACTTCAATGCTCTCAATATCATTGGGATTAATAGTCGATAACACGTTCGGGAAATTGGCGGAGCCGTTAGCCCCCTGTGCCGATGCCGGATTGGTCACGGGAAATCCATCGATCACATACAGGGGGTCGTTACTGGCCGAAATCGAATTGCCACCCCGCACGCGGATTGTTACTCCTCCACCCGGCGCATTCGAGGCATTGGTAACCTGTACGCCACTGACTCGCCCCTGGAGCGCCTGATTGAACGACGAAATTGGTTGTGCTTTAAGCTCATTAGTTCCAATAGAGCTAACGGACCCAGTCAGGTCACGTTTCTTGACTGCTCCGTAGCCAATGACAACGACCTCGCTAAGTGCCTTGTCGTCCGTGGCTAAGCGAATGGAGAGGGTTGTCTGATTGCCAATGGCAATTTCCTGGGTTTGGTATCCGACGAAGCTGAACACCAGTACAGAGCCTTTTTCGGGAACGGCAAGCTGAAACGTGCCCTGGCTATTGGTCGTTGTGCCGCGCTGAGTGCCTTTCAACAAGACACTAACCCCCGGAAGGGCTTCCCCTTTCTCATCGACGACAGTACCGCTAATGAGCTGATCGACGGCCATCATGGCGGGCGTGGGCATAGCCGAACTGGTTGGTTTCTTTCGCAGTACGATGTAATTGCCTGACACCTGATAGCTGATATTCAGGGGTTTCAGCAATCGTTCCAGTACTGTTTCGAGTGGGTCGTTGCTGGCCCGAACCGATACTTTCTGCTGCGTTTCGACCACCTGAGGTACGTAGGTGAATTTAACATTAGCCGCCTTTTCAAGTCGGCGGAGTACGGTTTTTAAATCCCGATTCTCGAATTGAATGGAAATCGGGCGATTCAATAAATCCTGCGCCATACCGTCCCGGGCGGCTGTCAGGCTGACCGAAACCAGGGTAATGAGTAACGGTAAACAGGTGAGTTTCATGAGGGTAAAGAGGGGAAAGGAATCCCGGAATTTTTTCATACTTTTAACCAGTTTTTGTTCGATTGAATTGGAAAGCAAAGGGCAAAAACAGTCCCGTCCCCGCTTTTTCAGGGTTGTTGCAAGGCCGGAAAAGAGAGGAGCGACGTTACATAGGGCCGGACATCGGGTTAATACTGGTTGCAACAGGATTAGCCGGTTGTCCGGTCTTTTTTGTGCAGGAGGTTAGGGTTGCTTCATCGTGAATGGGTTTAGGGTTAACTAATTTGGTTTAGGGGCCTGACAGCCAGGGCCGGTAATCACAATCCGGGTACCCCAGACTTCATACGTAGCGCCAATTGTCTGGCAGATAATATCTAACTTCCGGAAAAGGGGTTCGTTGCCCAGTGGTGCGGTCAGGCTGCAATGGGTAAATGTGGTGGTGTCGTACTGAATGGTGACGCCGTAAGCCTGCTCCAACTTGTGGAAAACCTGGTTGACCGGCGCATTCTCGAACACAAAATACTGACTGCTGCCGGGTTGTTTTAAGAGGGCAGGTTCATCGACCAGGCGTTTGGTGAGTTTTTCGCTGCGGGTGTCGAAAATGGCCTGCTGATTAGGCGTCAACAACAACCGATCGGCAATATTACCCTGATTTTTTGCGGCTTCCAGTAGGGCGTTTAACGTATAAACGGCCACTTTCCCAGTCCGTACCGCTACGGATATGGTTGGACTTCTTGGTGTAGCCTTAATCGTAAAACTCGTGCCGACCACCTGCGTTATCATCTTACCCGTATAGACTAGAAACGGTTGTTGGGCATTGTGGGCAACCTCAAAAAAGCCTTCGCCCTCCAGGTAAATCTCCCGTTTAGCCGAATCAAACGTTTGGGGATAACGGAGTCGGCTTTGCGGTTGTAATACTACCTGGCTACCATCGGTCAGGTGAATGGTAAGGGGTGATTCCGATTCATTGACCCGTTCTACCAGCGATTTGTCCGTATTGCCACCCCATGCATGCTGCGATACAGATCGGTCGTTGGAGCTGGTTTCCACCATAAACCACCAACCGAAGCCAATCATCAGGAGTACAGCAGCCGCAGCCACCCAACTCCATCGGAAGCCAATCGGGCGCTGTATGGGTTCGCTGGTTGGCTCAACCGTATCGACGTCCTGAATCTGATGCTGAATACCCGCCCACATTCGCGTACCCTGCTCCTGCGTAGGCAATCGCTGGATGTTTTCGACTGCCTGTAAAAAGGCTCTGGCTGTAGCGACAACGACTTGCTTTTCGGGATAACGCTCCAGAAAATCGTTCCAGAATGCATCGGTTTCGACGGTTGGTTGACGGACCGACCGCTGAAAAAAGGCATCCTGCGCCAAGTCTTCAACCGTATAATCCCGGTAATGCTGCATGGTTGTCGGGTAAGGGAGTAGCGTGTAACGGCACTTCTAAAAGACAAGAGAGCAGCGACCCTAAAATGTCCCCTTGTTTTTTGAAAAATATTTTTTGTCCCGTTACAGTAATCCAGATCAGGAGAGCCACCAAAGCAGAAAACCCAGCAAAGGGGCCAGATAAGGCGCCTGTTCGCGTAGATGACTTAGGGCTTTATGAAGCGTGTTGCGAACCGATTTTTCGGTAATGCCCATGATCTGAGCGATTTCTTCATTTTTGAAACTCTGGTAGAAGCGGAGTGTAATGACTTCCTGCTCGCGTTGGGGGAGTTTGGCTAACGCCTGGGTTAAACGGTCAATCAGTTGCGACTGCTGTTCCTGACTAATCAGTGCTTGCTCGGCCGAGTAGTCGCTTGATACCGACTGACTGGTTTCGGTTAGCTCAAAGTCAAGCCCCTGTTCTTGTTTGTCCAGGTGGTGGATTTTCCGCCTGAGCGACCGGAATAGGTAAAATTTGACCGATTGGGCTAGTGCAATCGAACGGCGCATACGCCAGATGTCGACGAACAAATCCTGAATGGCATCTTCAACCAGCGCGGTATTGTCGGCTACTTTGTACCCATAGCTGTATAAAATGGCATAAAAACGCTGGTACAGTTCAGCAAAAGCCGCCTGATCGTCCAGTTTCAGGGCGCTCCAGAGTTGCTCATCCGACTGCCATCCGTTATGTAAATCGCCAGCCAAGTTGTTTGTACTTCGGGTTGTGAAATAGATTTTTTTATAAAGTTACTATCTATAATAATATTTCTATTTTTTTGAAGAAATTCATTTTGTTCAGGTAATGACGGTTCAGTAGGCTTTAGTGCCGATTCAGTCGATTGGAACTCGGTGGCCGGGCCATACAGGCACAATTTTGATTCATCATGTCAAAACAGCCATTGTATGCAAACGTCAAAAACGGCTGCGCTTAAGAAGGGGCGCACCATCATCAATCCAATTCTGAAAGACGAGGTTATTTTTCTGGAAACCAGCCGCGAAAGTAATGGGGCTCAGACATTAGTTGAAGTAGTCTTAGCGCCTGGAGGAGGGAACCCCCTGCATTATCACGAGGATTTTTCGGAAGAGTTCACCTGTCTGGAAGGCGAGCTGAGTATTCACCTCGGCAAACAGATCATTCGCCTGAAACCCGGCGAGTCCGCTACTGCTCCTGTTTTAAGTAGGCATCGGTTTTTTAACCAAAGCCAGCAGCCTTGTCGGTTTCGATGCCGGATTGCACCCGGTTGCCCTGGTTTTGAACAAACGCTTCAACTAATGTATGGATTAGCCCGGGATGGTCAGGCGAATGCCCAGGGTATACCGAAAAACCCCTATGCCCTGGGGTATACGATCATGATCGGTGGGACTTGTATGACCGGCTGGATGGCGTTAGTACAACCCCTATTACACTGGCTGGGTCGTCAGGCTGTTCGGAAAGGTGTTGCGGCTGAATTGCAGCGTCGTTATCTGACAATCTGGTAGCACCCTATTTAGGATAAGTTTTTGGGTATCAGTATTCAGTTAGCCTGCTCATCTGCTTGGCCAAACCAATATTACCTGTATTTTTGATGATAAATGATTTGTTTGTCCTATGAAGCGGTGGGCTAAATTTGACCGATACGACTTTCTGATCTATTTGCTGAATTATCCCGCTGTATTCATTGCCAATTACGTCGTTTTTGGTCCTGCTTACTTTCAGGATCGGTCGCTGTTTCTGGGGGCTACGCTTATCGTCAATAGTTGGGGTATTGTCATTTTTGTGACGTTGACCCTCTGGATGAAATACATGCGATTTGTGTATGGCGCCCCCGATCAGTTTGGTCAGCGGCTTCTCTACTCCATGCTCATGTATGTCGGCGTGATGATGTCGGTTATTCTGTCGATCTACTGGATTTACGACCAGCTTGGCTACCCTTACAAACCCGAAACCATTCCATGGGTATTAATGATCGGCTTCGTGACCAACGTTACATCGGCTGGCTGTCATGAGTCTATATTCACCTACAACCAGTTGCGGGAAAGCACCCAGCGTGAATATCGGTTGAAGCAGTTACACATGCAGCAGCAGATGGATGTGCTGAAGCAGCAGGTTAATCCGCATTTCCTGTTCAACAGCCTCAATTCGTTGCTTACCTTGATTGGTGAGAATCCCAGCCAGGCAGAAATCTTTACCGAAGAGTTAAGTTCGGTTTACCGCTATGTGTTGCGGGCAAATGAACAGGACCTGACCGACCTGGCTACCGAGCTGGATTTTATCAACTCATACACGCATTTGCTGAAGACGCGCTATGGAGCTGGCTTTCAGTTAACTGTACAGGTCGATTCGCGCTTCCAGTCGTTTCAATTGCCGCCGTTGACCTTACAGCTACTGGTCGAGAACGCCGTCAAGCATAACATCGTAATGAAAAGCAGGCCACTTACAGTCGACATTCAAACCGATGGACTCGCTAATCTGCATGTTCGGAACAATATCCAGAAGAAAAAACAGGGCGTTGTGTCGAATGGCGTTGGTCTGACAAATATTCTGGCTAAGTACGAAATGCTGGGACAGCCCCGGCCATCGGTTCGCGAAGAAACGGGTCAGTTTGTCGTCGCCTTACCCCTGATCCCAGCTTAGTTTAAGCCGCTGTAATACCACACGCTATGCAAGTTCTGATTATTGAAGACGAAGATTTAGCCGCTCTGCGATTAACCCGGTTACTAGCTGAACTAGAACCGCAAATACAGGTAGTTGAAACGATTTCGAGTGTTGAAGCGTCTGTCAAGTACCTGCAAAGTGAACCCGCTCCTGATCTGATCTTTATGGATATTGAGCTGGCCGATGGACAGAGTTTCGAGATTTTCGAACAGGTCCTGGTGCCTGCCCCTGTTATTTTTACCACCTCCTATGATGCGTACGCGATAAAGGCCTTCAAGGTGAACAGCGTCGATTATTTGCTGAAGCCCATCAAGCAGCCTGAACTGGCAGCGAGTCTGCGTAAATACCATCAACTAAATCCCCAGCCCGAATCGACCGTGCGGCAGGTAGAAGCCATCGACGCGCTGATACAGCAGTTGCGCCAGCAAACGCAAGCCCCTGAGTATCGACGTCGGTTTCTGGTTCGGCATTTGTCACAGTGGTTACCTGTTGACGTTAGCGAGATTGCCTACTTCCACTCCGAAGAGCGGGTTACCTTGTTCCGTACGTTTAAAGGGCAAAAATTTTCGCTGGATTACCCACTGGACGAACTGGAAACCCTGCTCGATCCGACGCAGTTTTTTCGGATAAGCCGACAGTTTATAGTTAGTATCAATGCTGTGCAGCAGATTCATCCGCACGACCATCATAAGCTTAAACTTTTTCTCGACCCGGCCCCCGCTGAGGATGTATTGGTAAGCCGGGAACGAACGGCTGCTTTTAAAACGTGGATGGGCAAATGAAGCAGGCTATTACAGTTCCTGCATCACAAAACTCTCATTCGGATTCGCCTGTACAACAAATGTCTTACTAACAGTCTGGCCGCCCGTAGTCAGTGTCAGTCGGTAGGTGCCTGTGCTTAAGTTCGAGACGTCGAATTGTTGGTGCAATCCTTTCTGAAGAGCCACACGGCTTGTATAAATAGCCTGACCATTGGCATCCAAAATGGTAAGCTGGCCTTTGGTTTGGAGCGGTTGCACGTAGAGTTTTATTTTATGGTCGCTGGTCATGACCACGCGGGTATCGGAGGCCGAAGCAGGGGCAGTTGAAGCATGGGCAAACGATGCGGTACTGGCTACCAGGCTCAGCATCAGAACAAGTACTTTTTTCATGGCTTATAGATGTTATGGTTTGTAGACCGCGTCGGCGATCTGATGGAACAAAGTTGCATCCGGGTTTAATGGCCAGAAAATTGAAGACGATGAGTGCCCGAAATAGCAGGATGAATTTGGGCTTTTGCTGGATGAATACGCTACTAGGCTATGGTTATCAGTCTTTTATGTTATTTTTATTTAGGATATTTTGGTGAAGTTTTTGGCTTGTGGTAAGCTTGTCTACGTTCAGAGCCTAGATGATCGAATAGGGTAGTAAGCTATTGGTCAATAAGCCAATAAACGCTCATGGATGAGACGAATGATCTGTACCCCATAATAGGTTATTCATACCAATTGAGTTTCTAATCGTCATCCGGTCTATATTCAGCTCGGCTAACAGATCGTCCGTTTGTGTCGTATGAAAAGAAAAATAAGGCAATTTCTCAACGAACCCTTGCAGGCACAGATTCGCGACGTGCAAACCCAGCTTCGGCAAGCCAAAGAAGATAACGTGGCTACTAAACTGGTGACGGGGGCCGTACTGGCGAAACTGGCAAAAGGGGCGAAGTCTCTGAGGGAAGCAGAATTTAAAGTATTTTCCCAGTTTGGTGATGATGGTATTATTCAGTACTTAATCAGTCGTGTTAAGCCCCGTGTGGATACCTTTATTGAGTTTGGGGTTGAAGATTATGAGGAAGCGAATACCCGGTTTTTGTTACTGAATGATAACTGGAAGGGGCTGATTATCGATGGGTCGTCATTCTTCATCGACGCTATTAAGGCAAGTTCATTTTTCTGGCGTTATAGCCTAAAAGCTATTGCGAGTTTTGTCACCGCTGAAAACATCAATCAGTTGCTCCTTAGTAGTGGGCTTACTGGGCAGATCGGGTTGCTCAGTATTGATGTGGATGGCAATGATTACTGGATCTGGAAAGCCATCACCGTGGTTGAGGCCGATATTGTCGTTATTGAATACAATAGTGTGTTTGGGGCTGAGCGAGCGATTAGTGTTCCTTATAAACCTGATTTTGTGCGTGAGCAAGCGCATTACTCATACTTATACTTCGGCGCTTCACTCCCTGCATTATATAACCTGGCCATTGAAAAAGGATATGCATTTGTAGGCTGTAATCAGGCAGGGAACAATGCCTACTTTGTCAAGCGGGAGAAATTGAATGGTATAGCTGAACTATCTGTTGAAGAAGGCTATGTGTATTCTCGTTTTCGGGAAAGTCGAAATCAGGAAGGGCAAATGTCTTTTCTGGATGGCGTCGAGCGAAGCGCCCTGCTTGAAGGCCTTCCAGTTATTAACACAGTAACGAATAAAGACGAATACTTGTAAGAGTACAACGATTCGGGCTTCTCTAATACCCAGTACAGGCCAGTAGTTTCAACATCACAGTGAACATAGCTTATGATAGCGTTGGTTATGATGTTGAAACTTGACTCAACAACGTCTACGCCCGAATTCGATCAGGGTTGTAACCGACCCAGATGCGTAAGGGGTAGGGTTTACGAAGTTAGTAACCAAGGCTGCCTGACTCCATAAACCCTACCCCTTGAGACAGGTAAATCTTCTCGGTTATTGACCACCTGAAGGGAGTTTTTGGGGCGTAGTGGTTGGTCCTAAGACCTTAATAGTGCCTTGCCCTACTTCCATCCGGTCAAGAAAAACGACCCGCTCGTCGCCGGTTTTTGATGTTCTGGCGTGATAAACGCAAAACATCTCTTTCCCATCCGGTGAGTAAGCAATGCTATTATGCCCGGTTCCCGTAACCGAGCCCCCGTTGGGCGTGTTTTTCGCTACGATTGGGTTATTGGCGGCTTTTTTATAGGGTCCTAACGGTGAACTGGCGGTGGCATACCCAATGGCGTAATGCTGTCCACCAAAATAATTGGCCGAATACATCATATAATACGTGTTCCCCTTCCGGAAAGTGACTGAACCTTCTGTCCAGCGCCGGTTTACTTCGCGAGCCGTTACGGAGCGGCTTTCCCATTCCGACTGCGTATCGTCTAGCTTAACAGGCGGTCGTAACAAGAGAACGGGCTGACCAACGACTCCCGAAAAATCAGGTTTGAGTTCGACACCGTATACCCAGCTTTCTTCAATCTGGTTAAACCAGCCTTTTTGGCGGGCTAAATCGGCTACTTCACTCTCGACCGGATGTTTGTAGCAACAACGCGAGTAGTATAGATACGCTTTACCATTGGTGTCGAAAAAAACATTGGCATCAATGATGGGATACCCTGGATCAAAAATGGGTTTGTTCGCCAGATCAATGAAGGGACCCGTCGGTTTATCGGCTACGGCTACGCCAATCCGGAAGTTTTCTTCCTCATGCGTTGGATTGACTTTCCATTGAGCACTGTAAAAAAGGTAGTACTTGCCCTTTACCTCGTAGACTTCCGGCGCCCAGTAGGCACCGCCCCAATTCGCGTCTGGATCGCTCCAGCCCTGAGGATTGTCGTGAAAATAGACCTGTCTTTCCCGCTTCCAGTTTACCAGATCGTTGGACGAGTAAGCGACAAATCCCTTATTGGCCCCTGCGCCTGTGCCGTACATATAGTACTTACCTTTTGTATGCAGAACAAACGGATCGCCAAATTGAACCGATAAAGGGTTCGAATAAGTGGTTTGAGCTGGCGATACTTTTTGCGACGTCTGGGCTGTTGACTGGTAGCAAAACAGACTAAAAGAAACGAGAAGCAAAAACAGTTTTTTTATCATAGCCATGGTTGTTTCCTGGGTGAGACTGCGCTCAAAGCCTTTTTGTGAAGAAGGTCTACCTAAGAAATGGATAAATTGGGAGTAGGTTAACAGGTAAAGAGGTAACGGTTGTTTGGAACGATTCGCATCGAATACCAGAAGACAGTCTTGATTGCTCACCAGCGTTAGTGAATGGCCAGCAGATCAATCTGGAAGACAAGAATCGAATGGGCGGGAATATCTCCCTGCTGTTGATCGCCATAGGCTAACGAAGGTGGTAAATACAACGTAATTCGGCCACCCGGTGCAATAAGCGGAATTCCTTCCTGCCAGCCCACAATTAGTTGATTAAGGCCAAAGCGAACGTCATCCCCACTATCGAAACGGGTGCCATCGGTTAAATGTCCCTCATAATTGACACTGACGTTGGAGCAAACAGTGGGTTTAGCGCCACTACCCGCGTTCTGAATGGTGTAATAGAATCCCCGCTTATCGGCAGTAGCCTTAATCTGTTTCGATTCGATGAATTGTTTGAGCTGCGCTATTTCCTGGTCAGGCGCTGTTATTGTGACTGGCGTTGGTTCACAGGGGGGCTGATTGGATGACTGACAATTCGCTAGAAGACAAAGACTGATTAGTCCGATTCCAGCCGTAGTGAATAAGGTTCTAAACATAGTCGCAAGGTAGGGCTTTTCCGAAAGAGTTTCTCATGGGAGTGCGACCTTACTCGTATCCATGTGATTGGTTGACCCGTCAGCGTAACAAGCTCACACATAAAAGCGAGCTTAGTCTGTTGCTCATTTGCTGAAAGGGCTATTCTAGTAAATGGCTGGAAGCTTGTAAATCGTAAATTTTTTGAAAAATTATCGGCTCTTTTTTCAGTAGCGAAAACAATTCTTGCTGTAAGTCGTTTTATACGTACAATCGCTGATAGACGGGGATGCTGTGAAAAGCACCTGATTAGAGATAATAACTGTTCTAGTAAGCGAATCAAAAGCCAGGTGATCTCGTGTCGTCTGGCTTTCTTTTTTGTGATAAAGGCTTGGTCAGTAACCCGCCGTCGTTGCAGTTGATTTCCTGGGCCAATTGGTAAGGCATAGCAGAATAAGTGTATGAGATTAAAACAATTTGTTTACTCTTCGACTTCCACAACCAATCAATGTTGAGTAAGCCGATGAAACCTGTTTTCCGTTTCCAACCTCCCATTTTTCGTAGTTGTTGGGTTGACCGTTCCATGATAGCCTTTCTGGTTTTGACAGTTATCGGCATGCCATTTTATCCTATTCATTCTGTATGCCATCCATAACGCGCCGACTGCACATTGCCATTCTGGGTGGAGGCCCCAGCGCTTTGTTTATTTACAAACGACTAGTTGAATCCCAGCGTACTGATTTACAGATTGATATCTTTGAGCGGTCGAGCCAGTTGGGAGCCGGGATGCCGTACAGTAAAGCCGGGGCTTGCTCAGAACATGTAACGAATGTTTCGGGTAATGAAATTCCAGAGCTGGTCACCTCCTTGCCGGAATGGATAAAAAACCAGCCGGTTGACCAATTGAAACCCTTTCAACTGGACCCTTCTACGATCAGCCCTTACCGCGTAGTTCCTCGCTTACTCTTTGGCCAATACCTGGCTGCCCAGTTTGATTTACTGCAACAGCAGGCCTTGGTTCGTGGAGTCGATACCCAGGTCCACCTCAACTGCCCGGTGATTGACATCCGCGATGAGCCAGACCGTCAGCAAACTTGGGTGCAAACCACGGACCAACACTGGCACTGCTTCGATAAGGTAATTATCTGTACGGGCCATTACTGGCCGATCCGCCATGAAGGCAAGGTACCGCACTACTTCGATTCGCCTTACCCACCCACCAAACTGGCTCATACGTTCAATCATCCCGTTGCCATTCGGGGCGCATCGCTGACAGCCATCGACGCCATACGCACGTTGGCGCGTCATAATGGCCATTTCGAGGCTGATGCTACGGATCGACTTACTTATCATCGAGCTGAAACATCTCCTGATTTCAAACTGGTATTGCATTCGCGCGAGGGGCTGCTACCTGCCATTCGGTTTCATCTGGAAGAGCCGCTCATTTCGCAGGATGATCAGCTAAGTCCAGAGATGATTGCGGCTAATCGGCAACAAAATCAAGGATTTTTGTCACTGGATTTCGTTTTCGAAAAAGCGTTTAAAGACGCTTTCCGGCAAAAAGATCCTGCGTTTTATGCGCGCATTCGTAACCTGAATCTGGAGGATTTCGTTGAACAGGTGATGGCGATGCGGGAACAACAGGATCCATTTGTGCTTTTTGCCAACGAATATCAGCAGGCCGAACAGTCTATTCATCAACGGCAGTCCATCTACTGGAAAGAAATGCTGGCGGTACTGAGTTATGCTTTGAATTACCCCGCTAAATACTTTTCAGCAGAAGATATGCAGCGGTTAAAAACGGTGCTGATGCCGTTGATTTCTATAGTCATCGCTTTTGTTCCGCAGAGTTCAGCCCGAGAGCTATTGGCTTTATACGAAGCTGGATTACTGACACTTATACCCGTTGGCGGAGATAGTGAGGTGATTGCCCATCCACAGGGCGGAGCAACCTATCAGTATCTGGATGCGGAAAATCGCCCTCAGTCGGTGTACTATCACACATTCGTGGATTGTATCGGTCAGCCGCATCTGGCTTTTGAGGAGTTCCCCTTCAAGAGCTTGCTAACTGGCAAAACGATTAGCCCGGCCCGCTTACAGTATCAATCGGATGAGCAGGGTCGGGCTGCCTGCCAGCAAGGTCAGGAAGGAGTAGAGTTGTCGACTGATGGGAAGTATTATCTGAAAGTGCCAGGTTTAGCCATCAATGATGACTTTCAGGTTGTTGATCAGCAGGGACAGCCAAACCCGCGCTTATACATTATGGCCGTGCCGCACATCGGGGGCTATAATCCCGACTACTCGGGGCTTGATTTCGCAGAAGCAGCTTCGGATCGCATTGGCCATCGGTTGCTGACCGATAATCCGAAAGCCTGATCGATTACAGCTCGAAGCAACGAAACACAGCTAGTTTACCTTTATGATTGTTACCAGTAAAGATTTTGGGTGGGAGGTGATCCATCAACAGGCCCACGGCTTGTTAGCTTTTCAACTGGCCCTGCATTGGGCACCTGATAAACGACCGATTAGCTGGGCCGAGACCCTGGTGGCGCTTACGGAACACGACGACGGACAGGATACCTGGGAGGCACGCCACCATCTCACACAGGCGGGGGCTCCTCTGGACTTTACCATACAGCAGTATTCAGTAGCACAGGCCCAGCGAATGGTAGAGATCGCTCTGGAGAAAAGTCGCTGGAACGCTCTGATGGTGTCAATGCACGCTTCATTTCTGTATGAGCCCCTTCGCAAGGAACAGGCGGAGCTGAAAGAATTTCTGGACCAACAGCGTAAGAATCAGCGCGATTGGCTGCGAATGATGAAGGCTACAACAGCCGAGGCACAGTATGCTTACGCTTTTTTGCAGTGGTGTGATGCCTTCTCGTTGCTCTTATGTCAGGATAAGATACCTGTCGATGGTCGGCGATTGGAAATTAGCCGGGGACCAGACGATGTACCGTATTTTGTTGCCAAAGCGCCCGACGATTCGCTATGCGTCGATCCCTGGCCTTTTGACGTAGACTCCTTTGTGGTAGGCGTTGAAGCTTTTCAGCTAAACCAATTAGCCTTTAAAAATGATAAGGAGTTGTATGATGCGATTCAACAGGCTGATATTCTTCGCCATGAGTGGCGGATCAGTAATACAGCTCGCTAGGGTCGAGTGCCCGATTCGAGTAACCGAATCGGGCACTAAGCTTCCGAAGAGTCGGTACGGAATCCTTTTCCCTGATCATCTAGGGCAGATCCGTACAAAAGGCGAGGCTGGTTTTTAGATCAGTTTCCCGATTGAAATTGATTGAGTTCTCTTTCAGGTATTGCTTGACGGCCTGTTTGTTTTTAGCGAATAAATGCAGAAATCCGGCTTGGCTTGCCGGATGAAATTTGCCGTTGCTATCCCGTAATCTGAACTCCTCTTTTTTTGAAAATAACATATCGCTATGGGTGTCTAATCGGGCTAATGATCCGTTGACACCTGAATAGGTCGTGGTGGTTCGTATCGCTGAGGCACCCGTCGATTGTTTGTAGCCACCTTCCTTTTCCCGGTCAATTAAAACCATGGTTCGTTTAATCAGCAGCTGGGCTGAACGATAGGCTGATGCCAGCTGCCAATAGGTCTTTGGGTACTCATAATAAAACGAGTCGGGGCCGATAATCACGAGCTGAACGGTGGGGTCATTTTCTAAGGCCAGTGTATCGCCGGTAGCGTTAATAAAATGCATCTCATTCAAAAATAGATTGTAGTTGAACCGGGCTGCCGACGACTTATTGGAGGTATAAACAAGCTTTCCCATTGTAAAAGCCGGGTATTGGTAACGGTCATTGAAGGAGAGAGAATTTGTCAGATTCTCTCCCGCTTTGACCCGGATATACTGATTGCTCTGCGCAGCGACCATCGACTGCATACCAATCAACAAGAAACAAATGAGCGATAAAAATTTCATGGCTAAGGATAATAGAGAAGTGTAACGGTGAACCAACGCTTACTCGGGAAATAAATAGCTATGTTATTGAACCTGAATTAACTGAACCCCTAGTACCGGATGCCCATCAGCTGTAATGCCCTGAATGACCACGCGCAAGGTTCGCACAACGTCCGACAGTGGGAAACGGAGTTGGCTATGCCCCTGGCTATCGGTTTGCATGAGTGGCTTCCAGTATAATACATCGCGCTGATCGACGGGGCCAGAAAGGTTGTTGGTTGGTGCCTCCGCATCGTAGCGGGGTACATAAAATTCACGCTGTACCGACGGATAGCCAATGAGTTTAACGGCCCTCATCCCCTCGCTAGGCATCGCGTTTCCACGCATAGACCGGGCACTTTTGGTGTAAAAAGCAATGACTCCATTTCCTCCCCGAGCACCGTATGTGCCAGTCGTAATAGCGCTTTTCAACACTTCAATACGTTCAATGTCGCTTGGACTAAAGAAAAACAAAGCCGTTCCATCGGGGTCTTCAATGGGCATACCGTCTATCAAATACAAAGGTTGTGAACCCATGACAAAGCTAGTCGTTCCGCGTATCGAGACACGATAGGAAAGCGCTACCGCTGCTCCTACGCGTTTAACCGTCACGCCCGTCAAGCGCCCTTGAAGCATTTCGTATAGATTCTGGTAGGCTGGCGATTTCTCATCGACTACAATAACAGCATCGGCCTCATGGTGCAAACTACGCTGCTGAATATCCTCGGGTCTTTTATCGAATTTTTGCGCTCGCACGGTCACTTCGCTTAGCTCCTTCGCCGTTTTATCGCGGTAAAAATCGGTGTTTGCTTCCTGCCGAATTCGAGCCGCTTCCAGTTGAGCTTTCATCGTCGACCAGTTTGGCATATCGATTGGCATGCTGGTGGGCTCCCATCGTTGCCCCGGTTTTTCCTGAACCAGAAAGGCGTCTTTAGCCGAAAGGGTATGCTGCTTACGATCGGCGATTTTCGTTACTAATTGTACCGTATCGGCAATGGCCATCCCCGCCAGCTGGAAACGCCCCTGCTCATCAGCAATTGTTGATTTAACGAACGATTGTCTGGGGCCTGTCGACATTACGGTGATCTGGGCACCGGGTATGGGGGCTTTTTGGGCATTCAAAATACGACCTCTTAAGGATATGCCACCAAGCGAATCCGCTTCGGGCGTGCCACTAACTCGTCGCCAGCCCTGGGTCAGCAGCAGGTCGTCCAGCGCTCGACGGGTTTCGGACGAGTGATTCATGACGTAGCTATTGGGGCTTTCGATACGGCCCCGAAGCTCTCCTGTTAGCAACAAGTGCGCTGACAATGTGGCGTTGGCGGTATCATCGGGCACCTGGCCTGCATCGGTAATCGACGCCGATAAAGCGGCCTGAGACGATGATCCATTATGGCTCAGATTGATGCTCAGGATGGCTTGCTCGCGTGGCAGATACCGCTTTTTGTTAAAAGCCATTAGCACCCGCACCGGCGCAGTAAATTCGGGAACAAAAACTAGTCGCTCGGCTTGAGGGTTGGCGCTGGCATCGTACAGAGTGATTTGCGCCAGGCCTGGCAACCAGGTCATCATAGGCAGGCTTACCTTTGCTACCCCATGTTGCAGGAGAATTTTTCGTCCATCAAGTACACGGCCGTGTTGCTGAATCAGAATATAGGCGGAGTCGAGCGCGGTTCGATTAGTACTTAGTATGGTCAACGCCAGACGGGTTGTATCGCTGGTTACATCGGCTGAAAGTAAGAGCCCTTCCGTTTCGGGTCTGGGTAACGGAACGCGCTGGGGCTGGTTGTTGTAGGCTATATCGGCATAATAGGTCCGCTGTGGCTTTGGCGTCAGCGAGATACTGCTCATACCTTGCCGATTCGTCTTAAATCGGGCGACTTCAGCCCCCAAATCGTCGATAATACGCCCTTCAATGGTCAGGCCATGCCCATTCGGTTGCACAATTTTTACACCTAGCCGTGCTGCTAAACCCGAAATCCAGCGACCTCCTTCTGGTAAAATCTGAACATCAGCCTGTTGAGCGATAGAATCACTGCGTATAGATGCGTTGGGCCGAAGCAGATTATAGACGGCTACAGACCGCTCGAACGCAGGACGTTGCTGGGCGTCGTCTTCATCGGTATAAGCGCGAAGACGATAGGTTCCCGTTAGGAGTGTATCTGACAGGCGAAAACTGCCTTCACCGCGCCCGTCAATAATACGTACCCACTGGTGTTGCACGAGCCTGCCTGCTGACGACAGTAGATCAACATGAATAGCTGTTTCACCACTGGCTCGCAGGTAGCTAGCCGGGTCGAGTACATACGTACTCATCCACAGCCGATCGCCCGTGGCGTAAAAAGGCTTATCGATGTGAACAAACACGGTAGGCGCCAGCAGCCTGAATCGCTCACTGAAAGCCGCTGCGATACGCTCCAGGCGAGTATCAGATGGCGCGAGCTTCCCTTGTGTAGCCAATGGTTCAGTCGAAAGCGTCTCTTTCGCCATGTCGCCGGGTTTCCAGTCGGCTGGCAACATAGTCGATAGCCGGTCATTCCCCATCGAGCCTTTGACTTCCAGGCCTTCCGGCATCGTAATAACCCCATCGACCGTCATTTGCAACTGACCTTTGGGTAGTCTCATTTCTGTGTAGGCATAACGAGCATCAGGATAAGGAGAGAAATTTGAATTTGCATTCGTGTAGAATACAATCAGCTTCATAGGCGAAACCAATCGCCGTTCAGTCGATAGTCGGCCGGGTTGAATCAGCGTAGAGGTTTGAACGGGTATTAATCGTTTATAGTCATTAACCGCAGCCGAGAGGGTAATAGAACGCTGTTCCAGGGATACCATTTTAGTCAAATCTTCCTGATAGACCAGAAAACCAGCCTCTTTGAACGTATTATTCGTCAGGCTAGCCATTAAATGGCGAATAGATCCTTTGTAAGCGTTCAGTCGGTTCCGCTGGAAGCGGTTGGCTTCCCGTTCGTTTTCGGGTTTTAATTCATCAAAACGGGCCGTACCCCCATAATACGCTTCTCCTGACGTACTACCGTCAAACTGTTGCAGATCATAAATTAGTCGATAACCCAGCGCCTGATTTTCGATAATCAAAGGCGTAGAAGCGGTTGCATATAGATGATCTTTATCTTCTTTAAAGCTGAGAACATCACTGTTTACGAGCTGGCACTGCCCACCGAAGGGCTCGCCGAAGAGCAACTTTTTAAACTGACGTAACTGCCGTTCTCTATTCTTCGGATTGCCCTTTACGGTTACAGCATCCAACGTTTGCTCACTGGCTTTCAGCCGAAAATTGGCTGTTTGCGGAGAGGTGTTGTCAAACCGGATTGTGCGTTTATCAGACTGATAGCCAACAAACGAGGCAACAATCTCAACCGTACCAAGAGGAATTCCAGTAAGGGTATACGTGCCTTTTTCGTCGGTGATAGCTCCTCGCGTTGATCCATTGATATAGACGTTGGCAAATGGCATGGGCTTTCCCGTTGTGGCATCTGCTACGGAGCCGGTCAATAAGGCTGTTGGCTGGCCATGAGCCAATAAGAATGATCCTAAAAACAGGAAGGCCGCTAACCAGCCGATGATGAATAAACTCCGCATAGTCATTGAATTGCCCTCTCAAAAGGACCACTGATAACTAATTATACCTATGGCTGTACTAGGCAATAGGCTGTGAATGGCAAGCGTGTAGATTGGACTGGAAAGCTTATCGTAATCTCTGTTTATGAGGTCGTTGACAACGTTTGTCGTCGTTGGTAACTTTGCCCGTTTAAGCTATTTATGTATATCCTCCGAACACGTATGTTTTGTATTCGCTCGCTTATAAGCTCCTCGTTTTTAGCTGCCCAAACAGTTGTATTTACGTTCGGACAGATAGTGCAACCCGGCGATGCAACGCACCGTAGTCAGATTGCTTCCGATCTGAGTGGGATCGATGGGTTATACGATGACCAGAATAGCCTGATTGCTATTCAAAATCGGCGTTGACCATCCGCTGGCCAGCGAACCTGCCCTGGGCGTTATGGTTGGGCGTCGGTTTTATTATATTGCCAATAGCCACTGGGATGCTTTCGATGAAGCGGGCAAATCCGTACCTAATTTCCCGGCTCAAAAACCAACAGTTCTGGTATTCCCGCTGAATGAAAAGCTGGTAACTTAGAAAGTACCTATAGCAGACAGAGTAGACTTAGTTCTGAGTTTGAACCGAAGCTGTAGCATTATCAAATGTTAAGCGAGCGTTTGTACCAAACTGAATACGTTTGGCCTTAGCATTCGGAATGGTTATAGTAACCGTATGCCCATCCTGGATTTGGACGAGATCGCATAACGTGGGCACCCTACCACAACTCCAGGTGGAGGCCGATGACCACAAACCCGATGCTAAGCTCTGACAGGGACCCCTGGAAATGATAATATCATCAATCCGCAACTCATCCCGAGCATTGCTGCCCACCCCCGTCCAATAGTACTGCCACAACAACTGAACATAGGGCTTGTTCAACACAGTGGCTGGCAGAGCCACCGGACCCAGTACCTGACTATCGCCCGCTGTGGCACTACGCACATACTCGACAGGGTTGTTCTGACTGTCGAGCACATCGGTGAAGGGCCCTGAGTCGCCCACCCGGTAGCGGAGCCGGATGCGGTATTGCTTCACATTGGGTGTGACCGTACCAGCCGTCCACTGAACATAGGCTTCGTTGAGACCACTGGTTCGGATGGCCAGCAGGGCTCCCCCCAGGGTGGAGGCCACGTAGCCCGGATTGGTGTTGTTGTTGCCGGTGTTGATGAAGGAGAAACCGTTCTGATTGAGTCCGTTGATTCGGGTACGGCTGGTAAAGTTGTAGGCGCCAGTGACGGTGTTTG
>Ga0209933_1000641_pt1 | contig 55408 bp, 46 predicted proteins | sample ThiBiot_300_biof_FD_183944 | JGI IMG/M metagenome (GOLD analysis project Ga0209933, IMG submission 183944) | Wastewater bioreactor microbial communities from Cape Town, South Africa - Thiocy_cont_300_biof (SPAdes) | ecosystem: Engineered > Bioremediation > Thiocyanate > Unclassified | place...
TCAACTGGCAAGATAATTCGAGCAGCGAAATGGGGTATTTTATCGAACGATCTACCTCACCTACAACTGGGTTCGTACCCATAGTGGGCTTGGCTCCCAATACAACAACCTTTACGGATGCATCGACAACAGCGCGTATTCGATACTATTATCGGATTAAAGCGTCTAATACAACAACAGGGAGCACTAGCCCAGTCGTCAGCGTTGTGGCCCCTGTCTGCCAGCCTGACTTTGATGATGATGGTTGTCCCTTTGCTATCTATCTAAAGGGTGTTACAATTAATGGTGCTGTTATAAGTCAGAATTCAGGCTGTTCACCCGCCACTACTGGTTACTATAGTTCATTTACAGCTGTCAGCGGGACGGTTACCGCAGGGCAATCGGCAACAGTGGCCATCAGCAAAGGAACGACTAATGAAATGGGGGTTGCCATTTGGGTTGATTTGAATAACAACGGCGTTTTTGAAACGAGCGAGTTGCTCTATCAAATGACAAATGTCGATTTTGCCAGCACAGTTTCAGCGACTTTGACAATACCTGCCAGTACCACGGCCACTAACGTAGCCATGCGTGTTGTTGGGGCTTACGCAGAAGTTCCTGCTGACCCCTGTGGAAAGTATTGGTATGGCGAAACAGAAGACTATAGGCTGATCGTGAAGCCCCCATGCACACCTCTAGTCGCTACACTGAGTGCAACGACAACCACCATTACGGCCGGACAAGTGGCTACACTCACTGCCAGTTTAACCGGTAATTCGCCTTTTTCACTCACGCTCAATGCCAGCAATGGCGTACCGTCCATATTCACAGATATTACTAGTTCTTTATTTAGTTTTACAGTTGCCCCAACGGTCAGTACGACCTACACAATAGGCCAGGTGGCCGTTGGCTGTAGCTCTGGTACCACAAGCGGTACGGCCATTGTAACGGTCATCCCGTGTACTGTGTTATATACCCTTAAAGCTGGAAGTTGGGATGACCCAACCGTTTGGTCATGTAATCGAGTTCCCACACAAACCGATCGGGTTCGCCTTGCACATATAGTTACAGTCCCCATCAATGATATGGCAAGAGCATCACAAATCGAGTATGTTACGGGTGGAGCCATCGCAATGGGTATAGGTGCCCAGTTACTTTTTACTCCCTGATTACTTTTCTGACAGGTAAAATACCAATTGGAATGCGTGGATTACTGGCTCAACGCATTGCTAAATGAGTTGCGTATAGACAGCATCGAACGCCTTTATTATGGTAGACCTATATTATTCTAGATCATAATTTGATTTGTTAATTATAGGGTAAAAATGTGAAATAGTTGGATAATAAATTGTTGGATTGCAAAATAGCCTCATTACGCTATTAAAATATCTGATTAGCCCAAACAAAAGGTATTACTAGTCGATTATAGTTGTATAGTTAATAGCGCGGCTACCAACCTTCTAAAAAATTAACTCAACTATATGACTACTCTTACAGGCCATACCCAACTGTCTGACCAACAAGAACAAGCAGAACTTTGGAAACATCAACCCAAAAACGTTGCCTTTATTGGTGATTATCTGCCCCGGCAGTGCGGCATCGCTACATTTACATCCGATCTATTTGCCTCCTATAATTCGTTTATTCCAGAATCTAAACCTATAGTTATATCGGTTAACGATACGCCAGACGGATATATATACCCTAGTGAAGTTCGGTACGACTTTTATCAGCAGGACCAGGAAGCTTACCGGAAAGCGGCTGAGTTTTTGAATTCGAAAGATGTTGATGTGGTTTGTCTTCAGCATGAATATGGCATTTTTGGAGGATCGGCCGGCAATTATATTTTGACATTGCTGCGGAATCTGACTATGCCGATCATAACTACCTTTCACACGATTCTAAAAGATCCTAATGAAGAGCAGTTGCTTGTCCTGAAAAGTATTGCCGATTTATCGTCGCGGGTGATTTGCATGTCAGAAAAAGGTCGAGATTTTCTGATTAATATTTACGAGATACCAGCCGATAAAATTGACCTGATTCCGCATGGCATTCCGAACATGCCCTTTGTGGACCCACATTTTTACAAAGACAAGTTTGGTATGGAAGGCAAGCAGACGTTACTGACGTTTGGGTTGCTTTCACCCAACAAAGGGATAGAGAATGTTATTCGGGCATTACCACATATCGTTGCGCAGCATCCGAATGTGGTCTATATGGTGCTTGGCGCCACGCATCCGCATTTGTTGAAACACGAAGGCGAAGCCTATCGCGACAGTCTGAAAAAGTTAGCCGCCGATCTTGGGGTTCGAGACCATGTTCGGTTCTATAATCAATTTGTTGAACTGGAGGATTTGCTTGAATACCTTGGTTCGGCCGATATATACATCACTCCCTATCTGAACCCGGCCCAGATTACTTCTGGTACCTTATCGTATGCTTTTGGATGTGGGAAAGCTGTTGTGTCCACACCTTACTGGCATGCGGAAGAATTGTTGGCAGATGGGCGCGGTGTATTAGTACCCTTTGGCGACTCAGAAGCTATTGCTGATCAGATTACCAATCTGCTCACTGATGAGCCGGTACGTCATGCCATGCGTAAAAAAGGCTACCTGATGGGCCGGGAGATGATCTGGGAACGGGCTATTCAGATGTATGCCAACGCGTTTGCCAAAGCGCGCCAGGAACGTATGAGTACCATCAACAGTCAGGTGCCCTATACGATGGGAGCAAACACCAGTGCCGCTTTTAAACTGCCTTCGATGCAACTGGATCACTTGTATCGCCTGACCGATTCAACGGGTATCGTTCAGCATGCCCGACATCATCTGCCGTTTTATGAAGAGGGGTATTGTTCGGACGATAATGCACGGGCTCTTATTCTGGCGCAGATGCTACTGGAGGGAGGAATAAATGACCCTAAACTAGCTCGAACGGCTGATAACTACTGCGCGTTCATCAACCATGCTTACAACCATGAGTACAAGCGGTTCCGTAACTTTATGAGTTATGATCGGCGCTGGCTCGAAGAGTTTGGGTCAGATGATAGCACTGGCCGAACGATATGGGCGCTAGGTACCTGCATTGGTCGCTCGACGGATCGTAATACCATTTCCTGGGCTATTCCATTGTTAGAGTACGTACTGCCAAGTGTCGTTCAGATGACTTCGCCCCGTGCCTGGGCTTTTGCGTTGTTGGGTATTTATGAATACCAGAAGAAATTCAACGACGACCGGATGGTCAAGACCATTCAACGGCAATTGCTTGATAAGTTGCTATTCCGATATACCGAAACAGCTACGGAAGATTGGCCGTGGTTTGAGAATACACTATCGTACGATAACGCCGTATTAGCTCATGCACTTATTCGGTCGGGCGAAGAGAAACTGGTGCCTATTGGTGTCAATTCGCTTCGCTGGCTCATTGGAATACAAACGGCTAAGAGCGGCCATTTTCAACCAATCGGCTCGAACGGATTCTACACAAAAGGCCAACCCCGTGCTTACTTCGATCAGCAACCTCTTGAAGCGCAAAGCACAGTATCGGCCTGCCTGGCTGCCTTCGACGTAACAGGCAATGACGAGTGGCATCGTACCGCTATCCGTGTGTTCAAATGGTTTTTAGGATTGAACGATCTGGGGCTTTCGCTCTATGACCAGCAAACTGGCGGTTGTCGCGACGGTTTGCATATCGATAGAGCAAACCAGAATCAGGGGGCAGAATCAACTCTGTCGTACTTGATTGCCCTGGCTGATCTGTACACGGTTCAGAAAAAAAACACAGCCGTAAAGCCCGTTAATGTAGCCATGCCCATGCTGATGAATGGGTAGTTAGAGAGGGCATACGGTTTTCAGTTTCTGATATAATGTGATATAATTTAAGAGCTATATGCCGTTATGGCTTTAGTTCTTCTTTTTGAAACCATCCATTCCGACAATGAGTGTAAAAGCTATTCGAACCGGGATTGTGCTGCAACCCGATCCGACGCGGGTGTTATTTCGACCATTTGAGCTGGGTAGCACAACCCGTACGCTGAAAATCATTGCCCGCGTGGGCAGCATGACTGATGAAGAAGCCGAACAGAAACTTGATGAGGTAATCCGGGAGTTTGGCGGTCGCCATTATAAACTAGAGCGATTTCTGCTACAGCGATTTGAGCAGATCAAACCACAGCTTCTAACGGACGAACCCCTGACCGAAGATCGGAAACTACTTCTGGGCGCTTATTTTACGATGGAATACTCGCTCGAATCGGCAGCGTTGTTCAATCCATCGATGGTATGGCATCCCGATCAGACGAATGTTCCACCGGGCTATAAACGGTTTATCTTAAGCCTGCGGGCAACCGGCGAAGGGCACGTTTCATCCATTTCGTTCCGGATGGGCTACATTGATGAGGCAGGAAAAATCATCCTGAGAAAGCCATCGCGGTATGTTACGTCCCCCGATATGGTGCCTAATCACCTGTTCAACCGGACCGTGTTTGAACGCAAACTGTATGAGTTGCGGCTGGAAAATAGTATCCAGGAGAAAATGATGGCTGGACTTGGTGATGAATTCAGCCTGGCAGAACTCGAAGCACAAATAAAGCGAGTCTCTTCTCAATATCGCTACAATGCGGAATATGAGACTATTGCCAGCGGTTTGTTAGCCTTAGCCAAGTCAAATTATGAGATTCATTTTGAGGAAGATCAAAGTCTGGATGAACGATGCATTTTCCCTAATTCGCCCAACGAAACCAACGGAATCGAAGACGCTCGCTTCGTTCAGTTCACGGATGATAACGGCGAAGTTACCTATTACGCCACCTACACTGCTTATAATGGGAAAGTGACATTCCCGCAGTTGCTGGAAACTAAAGATTTTACCCATTTCAGTGTCAGCACGCTCAACGGAGCTGAAGTGTCGAATAAGGGTATGGCGCTCTTTCCACGTAAAGTGAATGGGAAATATGCCATGATTTCGCGTCAGGATGGCGAAAACATCTACCTCATGTACTCCGATGACCTATATTTCTGGCAAACGAAAGATATTCTGCTCAAGCCAACCTATAGTTGGGAATATGTACAACTGGGAAACTGTGGATCGCCTATTGAAACCGAGGATGGCTGGCTGGTTTTAAGTCATGGGGTAGGGCCTATGCGGAAATATGCTATCGGCGCTTTCTTACTGGATCTGAACGATCCCGGTAAGGTAATTGGCCGAACGGCGGAGCCAATTCTTAGCCCTGATGAGAATGAACGGGAAGGCTATGTACCCAATGTCGTGTACAGTTGCGGAGGATTGATTAACAACGAAGAGTTAATTATCCCCTATGCCATGGCGGACTACGCGAGTAGTTTTGCAACCGTGAATGTAAAGGAACTATTGGCCGAATTGAAAGGCGAAGCTACGGCTAAACCTATTGAAAAGCAGGAAGAAATGATCAATAAATAAGCCTGTTTTACTAATTGAACCAAGCAGCACATTGAGGCTTGTCCTTTTAAGTTGTGTCCTGTTAAATCATTTAGTAAAGCATCAGAAACCCACCTTTCAGCATTTATGTAGGAAAGGTGGGTTTTAATTTTTTATACGTATAAATACTGGCTTTGGTGGTTAATATTCTTATAGTGAGTGTTTTTACTTAGCCAAGAGTTAACCTTAAGCGAATAGTAATTTTGTTATCATTTAGATTACAAATCATTTTTTTGAAAAATAGCCAAAAACTAGTTTCTTAATTGGCTAATCAAATTTTAATAGTTGACCTGTATTTTTTAATTTTTCGGGTATATACGCAGACAAAAAAGTATTTGTTGCATCTGACTGAATAAAAATTTATTATTTTTTTTATTTTATTATTAGTGATAATATTTTGTTTTTGTGGTATTGTAGATTGAAATATAGAAATAATATTTTGTAAAAGTTGGTTATGTAACCTCTGGTGGTGTTAGGGGTGATTTTAATGTGATTAATATTTTTTTAATACATTTGGATTGGTTTTTTACCAGTTTTTCATTCTTAACTTAAACGAGAGCATATGCGTAAATATTTACTCACACAGTTTTTACTGTGTCTGTTCGCTATTCCATTGCTTGCCCAAAATCGGACAATCACTGGAAAAATCACTTCATCAGAAGACGGCTCAGTCTTACCAGGGGTCACCGTATTATTAAAAGGTACGAACCAGGGTACAACAACAAACTCCGACGGTACATACCAGATCTCTGCAAATAAGGGTGATGTGCTTCAGGTAAGCTTTATTGGTTTTGCAACCACAAGTATTAAAATTGAGAACCAATCGACGGTTGATGTTGCGTTAAAGCCTGATGCTTCTCAGCTTCAGGAGGTCGTTGTAACGGCCCAGGGTGTTCGGAAAAGTCAGCGGGAATTGGGGTATGCCGTATCGAAGGTGGCTACGGAGGACGTAACCGTAGGTCGTTCTCCGCAATTAGCTCAGGCGCTTTCCGGTAAAGTAACTGGTCTTGCTGTTTACAACATCAACAACAGTGTTGACCCGGCGGTAAAAGTCGTACTCCGTGGGTATCGTTCGCTAACGGGTAACAACGAGGCCCTGGTTGTATTGGACGGTATGCAAACTACGTCGACGGTTCTGGCATTGATCAACCCCAACGACATTGAGAGCGTAACGATTCTGAAAGGCGGTCAGGCGGCTACACTGTATGGTTCAGCAGGTATCAACGGAGCCATTCTGATCACGACAAAGAAAGGGGTGAAAGGAAAGCTGAAAGTTGCTTATTCGAACAGTACAAACTTCGACCAGATCAGCTTTCTGCCAGCACTTCAGGATAAATACGGTTCGGGTTCTCACTATGCTACATCGTTTGGTGGCGCTGGTTATAAGACCGATTACCTGGAGCGCATGAAAGACAACTGGCGGCCGTACGAAAATCAGCAGTATGGCGATGCGTTCGATGGGTCAACACGGATTCAGGGCCGTACAGCCGAAGATGGTAGCCAGCTAATTATTCCTTACTCGGCTATTCCCGATGCACGTAGGAAAGCATTCAACACGGGCGTATCGGTAAACAATCAGGTAAACTTTTCAGGAGGAGACGAAACCAGCTCATTCTATATGTCGATTGAAAATCAGTCGATTGCCGGTATCGTTCCCAATGATAAAAGTAACCGCACGGGTACTCGTCTGTCGGCAACCAAAGAATATGGTAAAGTAACGGCTAGCTTTAATGCGGCTTATACGCAGGCCAATTACGACCGTACTTCGTCTGATTTCTATAACGATGTGCTGAACCAGCCTGCCAACTTACCGCTGGCTGATCTGCGCAACTGGCAGACCAATCCGCTGGCTAATCCGAACGGTTTTTATAATGACTACTATAATAACCCGTATTTCAACGCTGATAACCAACGCATGAAATACAAGGATGCCAACCTGAACGGTAACCTGAACATCAACTTCAAGCCTACTCCCTGGTTGTCGTTCAATGAGCGTCTGGGTGTAATGAACAACTCGCGTACGGGTAAGAATACAACGGGCAAATTCCTGTATTCGGACTGGGCCAAGACCAAGTCGTTCATTCCGGCACCGTATTATCATGATGGCGATGGTACAGGTATCTATCGGGCTATTACGGATATTCTCGGTAGCGTTCTGGATTATTCGGGTACAGAGAACGTTATCAACAACGAATTTCAGATCAATCTGACCAAGGATTTTGGTCCGGTGACTACCAAATTATTACTGGGTAACAGCGTTTATCAGCGTACAACTAAGAACATTGCCATTGGGTCAAGCTCAATTGTTGTACCAAATGTATATAACGTAGCCAACCGCCAGGGAGAATTGACTGGGGGCGAAATTCTTACACAGGAACGTCGTATCGGTTATTATGCTGACTTAACGGCAAACTACAAGAACTGGCTGATTTTGAACGGATCATTCCGTTTCGACCAGACGTCGAAGTTCTTTAAGCCAAGCCGTCCATCGAATTATTACTCGTACCCCTACTATGGTGCTGCTCTTTCGTTCATTGCAACGGATGCTTTTCCAAACATCCGGTCGTCGTTCCTGAACTATGCCAAGTTCCGGGCTAACTACAACAAAAATGCGAACGACAACATCCCATTATACGGCCTGGATCTGACCTACCCGAACGGCTCTGGTTTCCCCTACGGAAACACTGTCGGCCTGACAGTTGGTAACACGCTGCCCGATGCAAACCTGAAGCCCGAGATCGTGTATTCGTCTGAAATCGGTGCCGAATTCCAATTGCTGAACAACCGGATCAACATTGACGTATCGGCGTATACGCAGACATCGCAGGGCCAGGTAATTACGGTTCGTATCCCGAACTCAACTGGTTTCCAGAACCTGCTGATCAACGTGGGTGAAACCAAGAACTGGGGGTATGAGGCAGAATTGAAGTACCTGATTGCTCGGGGTAACAAATTCTCCTGGGATGCCAGTGTACGGTATTCATACAACGACAATAAAGTAGTGGATCTGTATCCGGGTGTAAATGAATTCCAGTATGGCGGATTCTCGTATGCTAATACGAACGTAATCAAAGACTTGCGTTTCCCATATCTGAAAACGGACGGCTATCAATACGCTCCGGATGGTTCGGGCCGAGTACTGGTGAACGCTACCACCGGTTATCCATTACGTAATACTCAGTTGCAGGGTCGGGGAGGGGTGTTGCCACGCCACATCGCTGGGTTAGGTTCTAAGATTGAATACGGTGACTTCGGCTTTACCTTTAACTTCGAGTATCGGGGTGGTAACGTGATGTTCAGTGATCTGGGCCGTCAAATGACCTTCACCGGAACCGGTAAATGGACCGAAGACCGCGCACCACACATCTTCCCGAATTCGGCTTACTTAGGTCCAGATGGAACCACGGTTGTTCCGAACACGACGCTGAACGTTCGGGAAGCTGAGTACTCGCTATGGGTAGATAACTACCGGCTGATCTCTGAAAACTTCGTCACGCCAGCCTGGTTTATCAAACTTCGCGATATTAACCTGTCGTATCGGTTGCCACAGAACCTGATCAACAAAACGAAAATTTTCTCGGGAGCCAGCATCGCCCTGTATGGCCGGAACCTGCTGACGATTGTTGATAAGCTCAACTACTATACCGATCCTGAGTTCAGCTATCAGGGTAACCCAACGCCAGGTAGCCAGGCAACTTCGACACCTACGGTGACATCTGCTATTGGAACGGGTATCAACACCACAACCCAGACTCCTCCAGTACGGCAGTATGGCGTGAACATCAACCTCTCGTTTTAATTATCCCAACGATTGACTTGACATGAAATTAAAAACATTAGCTATAGCGGCTCTTATTGTCGCAGCAGGAACCAGTTGTGATACGAAATCATTCCTGGATATTAACACCAACCCGAACCAGTTACCCACGGCTTCGCCCAGTTATGTATTTACGAATGCCCTGAATACATCGGCACGAAATATTGCCGGTAATAATGACGGGGGTGGTTCGAGCGAAATCGGCTTCTACTGGTCGGGTCAGTGGACACAAGGCAATGGTTATATTATCAATACGGCCCAGTTCGCTTACCAGTATACCAACGGGGACTTCAACTTTTGGGACCCGTACTTCGATAACCTGGAAGATTACCAATATGTAATCAATAATGCAGATGCCAATAACCAGAAGTATCTGAAGGGACCATCGAAAGTAATGAAAGCGATGCTGTATCAACAGCTTGTGGATATGTATGGTAACGTTCCTTATTCCGACGCGTTGAAAGCAACCGCTTCGCTGGCTCCTAAATTTGATGATCAGAAAACGGTTTATGAAGGATTGATCACATTGCTGGACGAGGCTATCGTTGATCTGAAAGCCAATCCATTTGCAAGTGCTTTTACTGGCTCCGACATCGTTTTCAACGGGAATACAACCAAATGGGCTCAATTCGCCAATTCGCTTAAACTGCGGATTCTGATTCGTCAGTCAAAAGTTTCGGGAAGAGATACATACATCAAAACCGAAATCAATAAGATTGTTACAGAAGGGTCTGGCTTTATTACTGGGGCTGAAGTCGGTGTTGGTGGAACGTCGTTCTTTCTGGCTACGGCAGGTAAGCTGAATCCCGTTTACGATCGCTGGGGCTATGATGCCAACGGTGCCAAGCGTGCATTGAACAACTACCCACGTTTGACGAAGTTCCTGATCGACAACCTAAAAGCATCGGGCGATACGCTACGGATGAAGCGGATTGCATATGCCAATGGTGGCGAGAGCTCGACGACGCCGGGTGTTAGTACGCAGAAAGAAATTTCGGCCAACTATTCGGGAACGCCTTTTGGGGTAAGCTCGGGTTACCTGCCTGCCAATACAACCTCGCTGGGGCCCAGCCTGCTTGTAAAAGGTGAGTATAACCGCCCGTACATTATCATGACCGCTTCAGAAGTTCAGTTCCTGCTGGCAGAGGCTAAACAACGCTATAGCGATGTAACGCTTCCCAATACGGCTAAAGCATATTTTGAAGAGGGCATTCTGCAATCGTTCCGGGTACTGGGAGCAAATACGGCAGGTGCAGCGGCTTATAAAGGCAGTGGTATCCAGAATTATGACTGGGATGCATCGACCGATAAGCTGACGGCTATCGCTATCCAGAAATGGATATCGTTCGTGAACTTCAATGGCCTTGAAGCATGGGCAGAATACCGTCGGACAAATTTGCCGGTTATTCCACAAAGTGTTCAGGTACCAGAAGCTAACAAACGGCCGCTTCGGTTCTTCTATCCGAACACTGAGTCCGGTTCGAACTCGGCTAACGTCACAGCACAGGGGACTATTGATGTATTCAGCACCAAACTGTTCTGGGATGTCGATTAACCTATCCTGAGTCAAGTTTATAAAAGGAGGTCATCTTTTCGGGTGACCTCCTTTTTTATGGGCTTACTGGTCAACGATGATTGTTCTCCGTTGCTGGAACATAAAAAAAGCGGATCGATAAGATCGGTCCGCTTTCTGCATTACGCTTTATCCAACTATTAAAATTTACGATCCAACAAAAATTGCTTGGGCATTACAGATACGCTGGTCAGCTTTTGTAGCAAGTCTTGATGGGCTTTACCCTATTGTTAGGGTGTAAATTTGTCAGGCAATTAAATGGCATTCCCTATCCCATCATAGCAAACCTGTAGTAATGTATACTTTGCGGTATATATATTAATTTTTCGGTAGGTAGCTCAATAAGGTTAAGCGTAGTTACATACTGTTAAAAGAAACTGGAACCTCTTGAGGACGTTCGATACACGGCCACGTTTATTGGTTATGATGACAATTTACTGTACACCGAACCGCATAAACTTTTTCGATATTCTGAAGTTATTTTATAAAACCAGTTGACTCAACGACATGAAAGAGGAAAAGAATGTAAATCATGAAGATGCCCAGATAACTGGTCGCTCGGAAGGTCCTTTTGGATCGGGCGATACGGATCGGGATCGGCCTGTAGAGGACAACCGCAATCGATATAGCCAGGAGAATTCGGTGAATGGGCTCGGTAGTGAGCAGGTTCGGGGTGGACAGGATGGTCGCAACGATCGCGCTATTGGTAGTACCGACATGGATAGTAAGAATGGTTTACTGCGCATGGGGGATATGAGTAATAGCACCATGGAATTGACCGAAGAAGGAAAGAACGCAGCCGCAGCCGACGAAGTCAAAACAAATACGGCTATGGTCGATGTAACAACGCACGGGCCTGACGATTATGCATCGGATGAGGAGGTTCCTAATCCGAAAGCGCAGGAGTCGGCAAAACATCAGAATGATCCGAAGGAAAGTGAATTGGATGAAGAAACGCAGTCGGATCATGAAACTTCACTGGCTGAAACGGGTACCGATCTGAACAACAAACCAGCGTATTGATCGTAACCTGAACGAGCCTCTACACCCTTACAGTGAGCTGACAGCGTATGGTTTGGCTCGCAACGAGTTTTCACCCTTAAATAAACAACGTTATGAGCGTAAGTAGCAATTCCCGGAAAGAAAGTACTGAGTCTTATGCCGCTCAGGCCATGCACAATACCATGGGTATTCCGCCTGCATTGGCACAGTTAAACGATAAAAATCTTGATAACGAATTGCCATCGCGCGTAGCCGATAGCAACGATACTGATGTGCCCGGCGATGTGGCCGAAGCAGATGCCCTGACTGCGGAGGCAGACGACGATAGGACCAGTGCAGAAATCGAAGAGTCGAAGCGGGCTTCGTGGGGGCAGCCTCCGGTATCCAATGATCAGAATAATCCTGATTGGAACAGCCAGGCAACTGAGCAATCAGTACCGGCTACACGGGCCAACGAGCCTGAACGAACATTAGGCAATGCCTAAATCAAAATTAGTTGTTTTGCGCTAGTCGTCAGTCAGTAGGTTGTTAACCCGTATTGGCTGACGACTAGCGTTTTAGTTTATTTAGTGTATAGCATATCAGGTGATTCATCAACTTTTTCTGCCCTGCCTTTAAATCGCCAAGCGTAAGTTCGTAAATACGGCCGGGCGTCAATTCGGCCAGGGTAAGCGACACGGTTTTGTGATCGCCGGAAAGGGAAACGGCAGTTACTGGAACCGATTTAACATCCATCTGCGGAGAGCCATAGGCCTGGTGGTATTCGTAGTAATAGCTTCGAAAGTGATAGGCCGCTACTGCCCGAGCCGAAGCCTCATCCAGGGGTTGCGTAAACGTTAGGGTAAACCCGGTAGGCGTTAGTTGCATACTCATAATGTCGAGTGGAGCGCCGTTGCCAGATAGGTTGCCTTTGTAGCGTATTCGCTGAATACCACGAGCGCCCAGCCAGCCATGATCCGTTTGGCCGAGGTACAGGCTTCCATCGGGAGCGAAGGCCAGTCGATTGTTGCCAATCCGTAATCGGACTCCATGGTTACCGCCGTTGTCGAAAAACCGAACACAAGCTCCCTGCATCTGCCCATCAACTTCATCCGGCAGAATTCGTAGAAGATGCGGGAAATCCATCTCGCCAATAAACAACTGATTTGTAAAGGGACCGAACTTGCCGCCTGTATTATCCACAACGATCTGGGTAGGTGAGTGAGCCATCGACTCATGGGGGAATGCCACACTCTCCACTGTCCGCATACTGTCAAGCGTTTTTACTGGCAACGTTAACGGATCAATATCGGGAAATCCTGGTCGCCAGACCAAACTGGCTGGATGTCCGTAAAATTTACCCTCTTCAACGTGATACAGCTTACTGGTACCTAGCCAGTCGCCCTGATTGTCGGTAACGAACAAGCGTCCTTGTGCGTCAAAACCAATACCATTTGGCGACCGGAATCCACTGGCAAACGGTTTTAACTGACCGTCGGGGGTAAGCTGCATAACCCAGCCTCTGTATGGGACACAGGCATACATGCGTCCCTGGCGACCCAGGGCATCGTATTGACCCCGTAATTCATTCCGAATTCCCGCTCCATTAGACGCCGTATTCAGGCTGATGTATATGTTCCCTTTGGCATCTCGCACGGGGCCAAACGCAAACTCATGATAGTTTCCCGACATGCCATATTGATCGGTTATGGTCTCATACGTATCGGCTACACCATCTCCATCTGAATCGGTCAGGCGGGTTAATTCAGGACGTTGCACGACCAGCAGCTGACGGTTATTCAGGGCTACAACCCCCAGTGGATCATGCAGTCCTTCGGCAAAGAGTTTCCAGATTTTCGTTTTGGGATTATACAGCATAACCTCGCCCCGATGAAAGCAGGCTGCCAATCGACCATCAGGCAGAAAAGACAGCCCCCCTGTTTCGGCAACCAGTCCTGGCGGTGTAGGAATCGTTTCAACCTCATAATAATCTGAGATCGTGTCGACTGGGGCAACGAGCAGGAATGAGGAAAGAAGAAGTGTCGCGAGCATAGGAAAGAGAATAATCAGCAGAATGTGAGCACAGATAACATAACGTCATACATTAGTTGGACATGGTTAAAGTAAACTGACGGGTTCCGGCCGGTAGCCGTAACACACCATTTTTAAACTGCCCAACCGACGGTTTTAGCTGAATTCCTGATTGTGCCATCGCTAAAAAAGAGACAGATTCTTTGGAGGGGCTCAACGTAAAGGAGCGAACCAGCCCCCGCCCTGTAGGAAGCGGCCGGATAAGTTCATGTATAGTCACGCCATTGACGATATACTGAAATTCAGGATACCGATTCCGTAACCGATACCCTTTAAACTGGGGTATCTGTTCATTGGCTGTACCGATTCGCCAGGGAAAGCCGCCTGTATCCCGGAAGTAAATTTCACCCACAATTTTGGTGAGCCGCTGACCCTTGCCTTCCCACTGATCTGTATTATCGACAAAACCACCTGACCATGCATACCGCAGGCGACATTGTCCTGCATCGAATACATACGATTGCCCCCCTTCCGGGCCAGGCAGCCCAACCGCGATCGCAGCAGGTCCACAATCCGGCATGAACGTTCGGTAAACGGCTGGTAACTGTAATGCATAGGGATGGCCCGAATTCATCGGTTGGTGATGTTGATGGCCCGTTTCGGCCAAGCGTTCAGGGTTTGGCATATTGGGGTCCTGACTAGCGGGTGGGAGCCGTTTGGGTTCATTGGTGGCGTAGATAACCCCGTACATGATCGACCCATGCCCCGGATACGTACAGACAAATGGAAAAGCGCCTTCGGTCAGGGTGACAACCAGGGAATCTATGGTGCCGGGCTCAACGCTTCGGGTGTGAGCGAGTACTTCATCCATTACGGGTACATGGTGCTGCGCAGGACCTTTTGGGCCAAGTGCCAGCGCAAATTCGACAACCCGCAGACGTGAGTTCGGTCGGGTGATTACCAGGTTATGAGCCATGTCGTCTTTGTTCTGAAAAATAAGCGTCAACCGCGTCTGCTGGCGAACTACCAATCGCTTCTGGTCGAATTGAAGCGCATCAGTAGTCGTGACCGTAATCGTTGTATCCCGTTGCGCTTTGACTGTCTGAACGAGCAGGACAAAGCCTATCAGAAGAAATTTATACATACGAACAAAAGTAAGCAAAGTGATGAACAGGGGATAAGTTACTCCTGGTTATCTGCCATTTATCGATTGGCTAATAACGCATCAACCGCTGGTGCGGGTAGGCGATTGCCAGCCAGAACCTGTTCTTCCATCGCGGCAATTTGCTGACCCATACCCGGCTGAGCATAAAATTGGCTTTCAAGGCGTTGTCGCAGCAATGACCGGAACCAGGTTCGTTGCTGCTCCTGCCGACGCTGGCGCCAGTGCCCGTTGGTAGTCGTTAATTGCTGGTGTTCCTGAATGGTTTGCCAGATACCCGCCAATCCTTCATGGGTAATGGCCGAACAGGTGAGCACGGGCGGAAACCAGCCCGTGCCGGTGGGTGGAAACAGATGGAGGGCATTTTGGTACTCTACCTGTGCGCGGTTGGCTGCCGATCGATTGTCGCCGTCAGCTTTGGTAATACAGAGCGCGTCGGCCAGTTCCATGATCCCACGTTTCATGCCCTGTAATTCATCACCTGCCCCGGCTAGCATCAACAGCAGAAAGAAATCGACCATGCCATGTACTACAGTTTCCGACTGCCCCACACCTACCGTTTCGACCAAAATGATGTCGAAGCCCGCTGCTTCGCATAGTAGAATGGTCTCACGGGTGCGATGAGCCACGCCCCCCAGCGAATCGCCAGCTGGTGAAGGGCGAATGTAGGCGCTGGGATTCATCGAGAGGGTTTCCATGCGTGTTTTATCCCCCAGCAGACTGCCGCCCGAACGTTGACTGGTAGGGTCAATGGTCAACACGGCCAGCCGATGCCCCAAGTTCGTCAGATACTGCCCAAACCCCTCAATAAAGGTGCTTTTTCCAACGCCGGGAACGCCTGTAATACCCACCCGAATCGATTGGCCGGTAGCTGGTAAAACAGCTTCCAGAACTTGCTGGGCCAGAGCCTGATCGTCGGGGCGACGGCTTTCAACCAGCGTAATGGCTCGGCTCAGTAACAGTCGGTCGCCAGCTAGAATACCTTCGATGTATTGATGAGCAAGCAGTCGTTGACGCATTCCGAGCTGAGTATGGGTGATGGTAACCTGTTCAGGCTGTTACACTGGCTTATTTTAAATCCTCTGGTGTTGTAATCTTGATGTTTTCGTACGAACCGTCGATCAGTGTAATCGGAAATCCGGCAAATTCCATCACACTGGCGCAATCCGTAAAAAAAGGTTGTTCTTCCGCTGTAAAGGCTTGTCTGAACAGGTTGAGTTGAAAGGTTTGTGGGGTTTGTACCAACCGATACTGGCTTCGATTAACTGCCTGACTTCGGCCATCGGCATGAACAACGCGAACCGAGTCTTTTACCGGGACGCAGGTAACTGCCGAACCCATCCGGGCGGCTGTGTCAAAACTATTTTGTATAATTTCGGCCGACACAAACGGTCGTACACCATCATGAACGGCTACTAATCCTTCGGTCATGGGAATCGCGCTTAGTCCATTTCGTACCGACTGGAAACGGGTGCCCCCCCCATCAACAAGTGCAATGGATGGAGAAAACTGATGCTGCTCACACAGATTTAACCAGGTGATTCGATCCGTAGCTGGCAGAACCAGAAAAATCTGTGAAGCCGGAAGCACGTCCAGAAACCGCTCCAGGGTATGCTGAAGAATAGGTTTACCGCGTAGCAGAAGAAATTGCTTCGGTATATCCGATTTCATCCGGCTGCCACTGCCTCCGGCAACAATAATGGCATATCGGTCGGCAGCCGGGCTATTGGCCGATTGATCGTCGTCAGTCATGGGTGAATTGCAAAAAATAAGGGGCACTAAGGCCCCAAAAATACAAATGACTACTGACTAATCCCTAACGACTTACAGAATCAACATGGCGTCGCCGTAGCTGAAGAAACGATATTTTTCTTTGATCGCAATCTGGTACGCTTCTTTAATAAGCTCATGCCCACCGAAAGCGCTCGTCATCATGATCAGGATAGATTCAGGAAGGTGTAGGCTTGTCAGCAGCGAATTGGCGATTTTAAAATCGTAGGGCGGGAAAATGAACCGATCTGTCCAGCCTTCAATGGGCTTCAATCGGCTATTGGCCGATACCGACGATTCAATGGCTTTGAGGGAAGTGGTCCCTACTGCACAAACCCGTTTTCCGGCATCCAGCGCCGTGTTGACGATCTGAGCAGAGCCGTCCGTGATTTTAAAGTTTTCGGAATCGGTTTTGTGTTTGGTGAGGTCTTCTACGTCCACCTGCCGGAACGTGCCCAGGCCTACATGCAGCGTGATGGGAGCGAAATGGATGCCTTTAATTTCCATCCGCTTCATCATGGCACGGGTGAAATGAAGACCAGCCGTAGGAGCTGCCACAGCGCCAATATGTTGGGCAAAAACGGTTTGGTAATCATCCCGGTCGGCCGATTCTGCTTCCCGATTCATTGCCCGTGGAATTGGGGTTTCGCCCAGTTCATCGATGGCTTTCATAAACTCTTCATGGTTACCATCGAACAGGAAACGGATTGTACGGCCGCGCGAGGTAGTATTGTCGATTACTTCGGCAACTAGATCGCTATCACCAAAATACAGTTTATTGCCAACACGAATTTTACGAGCAGGATCGACCAGTACATCCCAAAGCTTCATTTCGCGGTTAAGCTCACGAAGTAGAAACACCTCAATTTTAGCTCCGGTTTTTTCCTTGTTGCCATAAAGCCGTGCTGGAAATACTTTCGTATCGTTAATTACCATCACGTCGCCATCATCAAAATAGCTGAGGATGTCCGAAAACTGTTTGTGCTCAATGGTTTTAGTTTTCCGGTCAACGACCATCAGCCGCGATTCACCCCGCTCTACCGGGTACTTGGCAATAAGACTATCGGGTAAATCAAATTTGAATTCGGATAACTTCATAGTGTATCAGCACGGAACGAACGGTGCATTTTTTGTAAAGGCCGCAAATATAGTGAAAAACCCGGAAAATTTACCATCTTCCGGGAGTTTTTCTTGTAAATATCCGAGAAATGATTAGTGCGGAGATTCTTGTTGGTCTAATGGTTGTACCGAACCTTCGGTAGTGGTTACATGGTTGCGGTCTGAGATCGTAAATTTAGCCATTAGTTCGGGCGATACTTCGTTTGAATAGGTGCCTTGAGCAGCTACAAAAACCCCCTTCATGCCGTTGGAGGCCGTGATGGCGTACAACGTCATTTCATCACCAGGATCCGAAGTACCTTCGAATCGGTAAAATTTATCGACGTGAAAATCCTCACTTTTTAATTTCGTCTGGGTACTTTTTTCTTCCAGAAAATCTTTGCGGGGGCCAAACTCGTGGGTGTACCCCTCGGTCCGAAGTTTATCCATGGCTTCGGTTAGGGTTGTCATGTGGTTCATAACGGTAGAGAATTAGTATAGGATTAAAACACAAAACAGGCAGGATGGTTTTCGGCAGATAAGTGCCCGGTTAAGCCTTTTGCTAAACATTAGGATCAAGAAAGCTATTAAATAGTCAGTATATAACACTCGAAGATTATCATGATAACTCGCACCTATTCGATTCCCACATTGCTTTTGGTGGGATTAAGCTTAGCAGCCTGTAACTCCACAGATCCAGAGTTTAATGCACCCGTAATTCCCCAACGGATCGATTTTGTGGCTACGCGTCAGTATCCAGAAGGAATAACCTACTCACCTACAATCGACAAATTTCTGGTTAGTTCGATAACGCAGGGGAAAATCGGGACAGTTGACCAGAATGGACGGTATGAAGAACTGATAGCGAATGATAAACAGTTGATCAGTAGTATTGGCATGAAAGTTCGTGACGGCCTGCTCTATGTGTGCAATGGGGATCAGGGTGTTTCGGATAAGAGTACACCGCAAACGGCACTTAAGACAGCTGGCCTGTTTGTCTATGATCTGGCTACAAAGCAGAAAGTTCGCCAGATTGATCTGGCCAGTTTGTTACCAACCTCGAATCATTTTGCCAATGATATTGCCTTTGATAACGACGGCAACGCTTATGTAACAGACTCATTTGCACCCGTTATTTATAAAATATCGGCTAATTCGGAGCAGGCAGTTGTGGCCGTTACATCGACACTTTTTTCAGGTGACCAGGGTATCAATTTAAACGGTATTGTGTATCACCCAGATAAGTATCTACTCGTGGTAAAGTCCAACGAGGGTAAATTGTTCAAAGTTGAGCTGGACGATAATACGATAACGGAAGTAACGGGTGTGAGCTTGCCGAATGGCGATGGTATGCTGCTCTACAACAATGATTTATACGTCGTAAACAGCCGTAATAAAGTATCGCAGGTGCGCAGTACGGACGGGTGGAAAACGGCTACGCTGGTTAAAACCGATGAGGCTGGCTATGACCAGGCCACGACGAATGTATTGGTTGGCGATAAAATTTATTCGTTGAACGCCCGAATCGATGAAGTCAGTGCGGCCGCAGCGGCCAAAGATCCCAGCCGACTGCAAGCTAATACGTACAGCATTCAGCAATTTAAATAGCAAAGCGGTCAGGTATGGAACAAGAGGGCGCTTTACCCACTGCTCCATACTCTGACCGTTTTGTTAATTAATCAGGCAGCACTTTAATCATGATGTCTTTATAATACACTTTGCTCTTTGGGTCGTGGCCTTGTAAGGCAATGGTCCCCATGCTGAGCTTTTTGGGTTTAGACGACGTGCTGATGCTGTCGGGTTCAGTATAATCGTTGATCACTTTGTCGTTGACTTTAATGATCACTTTTTTCCCATTCACAATAATGTGTTCTGTGTACCATTCGTCGTCTTTAACAAAGACCTCTTTTACGTCCTGAACACCATAAACGCTTCCGGTTTTCCGCCAGTCGGTATGGGTTTGGTTGACCTGGATTTCATATCCTTGTGATGGCCAGCCCGATGGCTGATACGCCGTATGGATAAACATACCTGAGTTGGAGCCGGGCATCGTTTTGACACTGGCTTTCCACTCGAAGTTTTTGAAGGAATGATTGTGAACAGGACCTTCGTAAAACAGATGGGCTCGTGGGCCGTTGACAACAATCGCTCCATCCTGGATGGTAAATGTACCTGGGCTGTCTTCGGTAACTTTCCAGCCGTTGAATGTCTTGCCATCGAAAATACTAACCCATCCGTCGGCCGATGGGCGAATAGTAAAACTTAAGCAGAAACCAAGTAGGAGCGTTGCTGCTAAAAAAGTCATGCGATTTTTCATACAAATAGGGCGAGTTATGGTTGAGAGCAGCCCATTTCTAAAAGCATGACTTATCAAAAAACTAACGACCTGTCTGTATTCCGGCATGGTTTTAGAATAAATCCCTGTTTCCATGCGATCAAATAGCTTTATTCCCATGCGTTCATCATTTTTGTCCGCCAATTCGTTAGATTGGCAACCGAATCAACCAGACTATATCATGCGCAATTTCGTTCTGCTGGTTTTGGGGTTGGTCTTCGCTTCGTGTAAGCTCACCGTTCCCAGTGTATTTGACGCTCAATTTTCATCGACACCAACTGAAGCTCCCGTAACACCGGGCCAAATTGATGAAGCTTCGGGTATGGTTGATAGTCGTACTCAGCCCGGCTATATCTGGATTGAGCAGGATAGCGGAAGTCCCAATGAGCTGGCCTTGCTGGGCTACGATGGGAAAGTAAAAGGCAAGATTACCATACCGAACGCCACAAACCGCGATTGGGAAGAAATGTCAATTGGGCCAGGGCCAAAAGACGGGATCAATTATCTCTACATAGGCGATATTGGTGATAATAACGCTCAATATTCAGGTTGTGTCATTTATCGATTCCCTGAGCCTTCCTCTTTACAGGCTAGTGTAACTGGGGTTGAACGGATCAATTTTCGGTATCCTGATGGACCACACGATGCCGAAGCCATGTTTGTCGATCCAGGAACAAAAGATATCTACATCATCACTAAGCGTGAAGAAAAAGTCCGGCTTTACAGTTTACCGTATCCACAGAATATAAATGAGGTAACGGTCGCGACAGCCTTTGGTGAACTACCGTCGTTTGGTGGGGGCGGCCTGGCCAATTACGTCACGTCGGCGGCCATTTCGCCGGATGGCAGCGAGTTGCTGGTTCGTACCTACACGCAACTGTATTACTGGAAGCGCAATAGCGGGCAATCCGTTGCGGATGCGTTGCAATACGGTACATCGCGCCAGCTAACAGTTCGGCTGGAGCCACAAGGCGAAGCCGTGTGTTTCGATAAAGATAACAAAGGCTTTTTTACCATCAGCGAACGAGCCAATGCGGCTTCTGTGAATCTTTATTATTACGCCAGGAAATAATTATTAATGAGCGAACGAGCGGACGAGTGAAAGAGCGAAAATTTGTCGCAAGCTTTATTACGATCGTTCAGTCGTTCACTCGTTCGCTCTTTCGCTTATGGATTCATCGATACTGATTATAGTTCTGAGTTTGTCGGTACTGATTTCGTATGCGTTCGATTTGTTCAGTAGTCGATTCAAAACCCCGTCGGTTATGTTGCTATTACTGCTGGGTATGCTGACCAAGCAGGCAACCGACTATTTCAATGTGCAGGTCCCTTATGTGGCCACCATCTTACCTACCCTTGGTACACTTGGCCTGATTCTGATTGTACTGGAAGGGGGACTCGATCTGGAGCTTCATGCCGAGCGATTAAGTGTTATTCGCCGAACCCTTCTGGCTTCGTTGATGGCTATTATTGGGAGTACGCTTCTGATGGCCAGTATGTTGTACCTACTCCTGAACGATTCATTTTATCATTGCCTGATTGCAGCCCTGCCGTTTTCTATCGTTAGCAGCACCGTAACCGTACAGACTGTTGCCAAACTGACGGGCGGTCAGCAGGAGTACGCGGTTTATGAATCAGCTTTTGCGAGTATTCTGGGTATTATGGCCTACAACTTTCTGTTGCTAAGTCGAAACTCGTTGCTGGGCGCTGTCTGGTCGTTTACGCGCGATACGCTGGCGATGGCTCTGATTTCGTTGGGTTGCTGCTTTTTACTTCTTTATCTGATTAGTCGAATTAACCACCGCATCAAATTCCTGCCCATTATTTCGGTGCTGTTTCTGGTGTATGCACTGGCCGAAATCAATCATCTGTCGTCGTTGCTGCTCATCCTGATCTTTGGTCTTTTTCTGAACAATACCGATCTGTTCATCCGGGGGCGACTGAGCCAGATTTTGAAAAACGACTTGTTCGAAAAAGAGCTAGACCAGTTGAAAAGCCTGGCTGCTGAAGGTGCTTTTGTGGTACGGACGTTCTTTTACTTATTATTGGGCTATGCTGCTGTGCCCCGGAGCTTAATTGATATCGATGCGCTGGTGGTAAGTGTATTGTTTGTTGGGGTGATTATTGGCTGGCGCTGGGTTACGCTTCGGGTAACGTATCAGGGCGAACTGACGCCCTTGCTCTGGATTGCTCCCCGTGGCCTGATTACAATCCTACTCTATCTCAATATTCCCGACGACCTCCGACTGGTCGGCTTTCGGGAGGGTATCCCGGTTCTGGTCGTCGTATTCTCGTCCTTAGTAGCCACGATTGGTATCCTGGGCAATAAGCGATTGATGAATTATAAATTATAGCGTATCATTCGTCAAATAGTGCCAGAATTGCCACAAAGACCGATTTGCCAAATACGTTAGGTTCTGATCGTTGGCAAAGGCTTCCCGTTCGAAACTGATATTTCTGTAAGCCGTATAATGATCCCGGTATTGAAATCGCCGAATCAGATACTCGATTACATACCAGAGATAAAAGGGAAGTATACCCAATTCGGCCTGTTGGCGAAGATGAATCCGCTCATGGTTAAGCAATGTTGGGCCCGGATTAGGTCGTTTTACTAATATGAATGGAAACAAGGCCATACCGTCGGCCCGCATAGACGAAAAGCGAACGACAAACATATACGTACGTTTATGGTAACCGAACAATGATAAGCACAAATGCATTCAGAAAGGTTTATAAAGTACGTGTTTTAGGCTGGGTTTTCATTGCATGGCCCAGCATGCAGCGACTAAAAACAGTATATAATGTCAACTCTGTTAATACTCCTCTTTGTAACCGGCTACAGTTTAATCACGCTTGAACATTCGATTCGGCTCAACAAAACCGCAACAGCGCTTATTACCGGCATTATTTGCTGGACGGCTTATGCGTTGATGAGCGATAATAAAGAGCTAGTTGGCGAGCAGCTCAGCAACCATTTATCGACTATTTCCGAAATTCTGTTTTTTCTGCTGGGGGCTATGACCGTTGTCGAATTGATTGATGCCCATGATGGGTTTACGCTCATTACAGACCGAGTTGCTACCCGCAGTATCCGAACTTTACTCTGGATCATAAGTCTGCTGGCGTTTTTCCTGTCGGCGTTGCTGGATAACCTAACAACGGCTATTGTCATGGTGTCAGTAGCCCGTAAGCTGGTGCGTAATACAGAACAGCGTCATATTATGGCCGGAATGATCATTGTAGCTTCAAATGCTGGAGGGGCCTGGTCGCCCATTGGCGATGTAACAACCACAATGCTCTGGATTGGAGGGCAGGTGACGACCCTGGCTATTATTCGCGGTTTATTCCTGCCCAGTCTCATATCAATGGTCGTCCCCTTGGTATTGCTGACCCGATTGCAGCCGAAGGAAGAAATTAAATCGTCATCGCAGGGTATTAGTCGACCGTATGTGACACCCATTGCGCGTCGGTATCGGCGGATCATGTTAGCCGTCGGGTTGGGGGGGATGCTATTTGTGCCGATTTTCAAGACATTGACCCATTTGCCTCCTTACATGGGGATGATGCTGGTTTTAGGAATGATTTGGGTAGTATCGGAAGTGTTGCATAGTGATAAGGATGAGTCGGAGCGGAAACGGTTTACGGCGGCACATGCGCTAAGTCGGATCGATGTACCGAGTATCTTATTCTTTCTGGGGATATTACTGGCGGTGGGTGCACTGGAAGCCACATCTATCCTGCCGGCATTGGCCGAATCCTTAAACAAGGCAGTAGGCAATCTGGATGCCATCGTGTTCCTGATTGGGATCGTTTCAGCAGTGGTCGATAATGTGCCCATCGTAGCAGCCGCTATGGGTATGTACGATTTACAAACCTATCCGGCCGATGCTAAACTTTGGGAGTTTCTGGCCTACTGTGCAGGTACCGGAGGAAGTTTACTGGTAATTGGTTCGGCTGCGGGGGTGGCTGTGATGGGCATGGAGCGCCTGTCATTTGGCTGGTATTTACGAAAAATTAGCTGGTTGGCACTAATCGGCTATGTAGCTGGTGCTTTGGTCTATCTGGCTGAATTTGCCCTGTCGAATTAGTAGCTGTTAATCGGGAAAAGTTTTGTGCGCAAAGCTTGCTGTATACTTGATGTTTACTCCTTCATATAGTACCTTTGGTAGGATAAAATGTAAATAATCATGAGAAAAACAGGACTTATCGTAGCTTTTCTGATGGGTTGGCAAACCTTGCTGGCTCAATCAACGCCAACCGCCGAAGAAATCATGGACAAATACATTACCGCTATCGGTGGCAAAGACGCCTTATTGAAAGTTACTGATCTGACTACGAATATGTCGTCGGAGATGAATGGTAACGCCATCATTATGACTCGCAAGCAAAAGCTACCCAACAAATTCTCGATGGTTATTAATGCCAATGGCATGGAGGTCATGAAGCAAACGAGCGATGGCGAAAAAGTCGTAATGGGAGGGATGCAGGGAAGTCGCACGCTGGATGGCCCCATGGCTAAACAGATGGTGGTTATGAACACACTTTTCCCGGAGCTACACTATGCCGAAAACGGGGTGAAAAGTACGGTAGTGGGCCCCGAAAAAGTGGATGGGAAAGACACGTATAAGTTAAGTCATTCAACGGGCGATGGTGGTGCCACCTGGACGGATAACTTTGACACCACAACGGGGCTGAAAGTACAGTCGACGACCAAAACGCAGCAGGGGGAAATGACGACAGTCTATGCTGATTATAAGGAAGCTAATGGAATTAAATTCCCGATGACACTCCTGCAGCAATCACCGCGTGGCCCAATGACCATGTCGGTCGATAACGTCAAGGTAAATAAAGGCCTAAAAGATTCTGATTTCAATACCGCACAGTGAACCGTGTTCTGGTTGATTCAACTTCCTAAATGTGTTGACACGTTTGGGAAGTTTTTTTGGGGGATATTATACCTGGAATAAGGGCTTTTCGGAGGTAATATTGACCAGTACGAATCCGGTTGTCCCGTTTATCATAGCAGCCCGCATATTCAACTGGCTGGTCGTAACGATTGCTCCATTGCTGAACCACCAGACCGTATGTAGAATTTGGCCCTTCTTCTGTAGCTCGCCTGCATAAGCCGGATGCCCATTAAACAAAATTTCTCGTACATGTCGAAGTTCATAGCCACTGCCGAGCCAACAGACCATGGGACTATGATCGGCACTGATCCAATCGGTCTGGGGTTTTATGTAGATAAGTAAACCCGGTTTGGCTAATTGGACGAAACCATTCTGAAGGGGTTTGCAATGACAATCGGCGGTGTAGCGATGCCAGCTTGTATCCGTGCGTTGCAGAGAACGACACCAATCAGTAGCTGGCGTAGTATGGCTGGTTGTTAGCATACGAAAGCCAATACCAAAAGCCAGTAAACAAACGCTCCAGCCCGCCGATTTTAGCATAGTATTTGAGGTTGGAGTGTATGCATAAGCCGAGTCAGACTTTCCGTGTCGTTTTACCAGCATACTGGCCATCCACCAGCTTGGTCCCCAGGTATAAACCCCTACGCACACCAGCCCAATGACTTCATGGGCCAGTGTACCCGGCATTGCTGTAAACGCGACCAGCAAAACAATTCGAAACAGATTGCATAGCACAGTTAAACCTAAGGTAACCATTTCATAAATAAAGAGCCAGCCTAGTAGGACTCGTTTATGCTGGAGTCGTTCCTGCCAGATGAGACTGAACAGGCTTACCAGCAACGATACACCAGTCAGTTGTAACCCCATACAGGCTGGGTCGACAGCCATCTCAATAGGCTCGGTACCAGATGCGGTTCGTATCAGTACATTGCCGTCAACCTGCACCGACAGGCCAGCCGCGTTTAACAGATAACCAGCCCAGGTACTTAGTTTCAGGCGGATGGGAAACGAAAAAAGGCTCGATAGGTACCGTAAGCCCGGTGATAGCAGGCATAATGTGAGTAATCGGCCAGTCCACCGTTCGCGTCCGAAAGTGCCGGGCCACCAGGCATATACCAGCAACGCTATCGCCAGCCAGGAAATCAGATCAAGAGAGGGCATAGTGCTTTCGCCAGATTAACCAACCAAGTAATAAGACTAGGAGCCCCAATAGCGCCCATTCCTGTGGCTCAGGTACCGCCCCTTCTTCTTTCAATGTCGCATTCTCAAGACCAGATTTGTCCTTTTTAATACCGAATCGGTCGTAGTCAGCTGTAGTTTCGAGGACGACCAGACTGGATAAAGGCGAAACAATGTTGGCCAGTTGAGCTTGCAGAATCAGCGTATCCGTCTGGTAGTTTTTTACGAAATACTTCCTGCCAATGTGTTGTAACAACTGGTTATAGCTGAAGAGCCGCGCCAGGTGGTCGGGGGCTGTCGATGCGTTCGTAGCTTGTGTGTTGACCGATTGAATAGCCATATGAGCTTCTGGTATACTACTACGTGATGAATCGCGGATAGACTGGGGGAATTGGCGTTTTTTGTAGAAATCAATGAGCGTACATGTGTTGCCATTCAGCACATTCAGTACACCCAGTTCAGCCAGTGTTTTTAGATAAGGAGGCAAATTGACTCGCCCGTCATTCGAGGTGAAACAGAAGGTTCGAACAGGAGGCTGTGCATTGGCCAGTTCACTAAACCGATCGGCGAAACGACTGTTTTGCAAATCGCTCAGGACTGGCCCTGTCATTGCCCCTTTCGTAATAAGTAAGGCAGTGGCAGGGTGGTGTATCCGGTAGATCGGAAACAAGCTGAACGCTTGCTGATGGAGCCGGTCGTAAGTAACGTCGAGGTCAGATTCCCGGACTTGTTTGAGGCCATCATCGAATATCCACACCCGACAGTTACGTCGTTTTGCCGCCGTCCAGTAAGCCGTGGTGAATTCATCTTTCCGCCACGATGCATTAACGTCCAGATAGACGTCGGTGGGTGTAAACGTTTCACTCATTTGTCGAAGGGGTAGTACCCGATAACCCGTTCCGTTCAGGACAAAGACTTCGTTGGATAATGGGGGAGCCTGGAACCGAACTTCCCAACCCGGATGGTAATTCCCCTGATGCGTCAGTATGTTTTCCTGAAGGCCATCTAAAAACCAAGGCGTTTGCAGGTCGGTTGGATGCGAGGCAAAGTCGATGTGGATGAGTTCGTTTGCTGAGCTGGCGTCGGGGCCTTCGACTATGGGAGCCTGGTAAACTAAGTAATTGTCTGAAAGGCGTAGCGGGGAGGTGACTCCAATTTTTACGCGTCGATCCTGCCCGGCCCGACACGGAAATACGCGGACGGTTACGCGGTTTCCTTCCTGCCAGTGAACCACCGATGGATCGCGTGCCAGTCTCCGGGAGTCAACACCAACAATGGTTCGATAAGCGGTATCGGCTTTGGCAACCGTAGTTAGTCGGGCGGGTTCTTCACGGCCATTCACCCAAAGCGACATGGAGGAAACCACCGACCCGGCAGGTAATTGAAAGGTAAAAAGGGCCTCTTCAGTGGTGTTTCGAGCCTGGTTCCGAATGCGGAAGGTTTGCTCGGTGTAGCTAATCCGGAACTGTGGCCAGATCCGAATCTGCGAAACCACATCTTCGGTGATGAGGTGGCGTCCAGTCCAAAGTTTTTCTTCGGCTCCGTGCCGATTGGCCGATAGTACTTTTAGTAAGGCCAGTTGATCAGCATTATCCAGTACATCGGCAGGAAACAATAAGGAGGCAATGGCAACCAGCGGGTCATGTTCCCGAACCTCGTCGAGTTTGGTAAAACTGGTTAGGCCGATACCAGTACCACTATCCCCAAGCATCCGATCATACACCCGATCGCTTAGCAGTAACCGATTGGTAATCCAGGTGGGTTTCAAGCGTTGGGCTATAAGCACCCAATCGGGCAGATCGCTTGTTTTACGAACCGTAGCTTCTAGCTGTGTCTGTTCAATACTGTTTAAGTCATGAATCCAGCCACTCAGGAAAAGCCCAAGCGCAAGGATCGGTGTGATCGCCCCAACGCCTATTCCCAGCCGTAGATGTTCGTCCTGATGACCATCGAACCAGAGTCGTTTGCCCAGGGCGATGGTAAACAGGAGGGGAATAAAGGTATGAATGGATAGCCCCAGGCCGATCAGCATAGGAATGCTGATGAGGTAGATGGGCGCAATGTAAATAGCCATGTACAGAAATAGCCACCACCCAATAGCCAGTGAGGCATAGAGGGCTTGCTGCATCCGAACCGATAAAGCATCTTTCCAGGCGAAAAGTACCATCGCCACACCCGTTATGACCAGCGCCCAGCATAGCCAGGTGGTTGATTGCTGAAAAACCGCTAACTCCCGATTCAGCCCATAGGCGCTAATAAGCCACAAAAGTAATCCGACCCATCGTGTCGGTCTGCCTGCAGCATAGTGGTCGGAACGGTACCTGAAATAGCCCTGTGTCCATAAAAGAATCGAAAAGATGACGGCTAAACAATAGTGAAGCATGATCATCCCTCCGTTATAATTGCCTGCCTGACGAGAATCGCCCAGCAGTTCATACACTAAAAATGCCCCGCCCGATGTAGCCAGGAACCCTAAACCGATACCAAACCATGAATCCTGAAACGGCTCCAGAAAGCGGGTTCGGGCAGAAGAATTGGGAAAGTCATGGTCCGTGGCATCAGGCTGAATGGCAGTGCCCCGTACAGGTGAGGTAAATAAACGGGTAGTTGATTTTGGGTTCATAAAAGTACTTTGTTTTTCAAAGTAAAATGATAAATAAAAAATATAGCCAACCTATCAACGAGAGTTGAAAGAACGGACTAGTGCCTAGCTAAGTCTTCAGTAGCTAAGCTGCTACATATTTTTAATAAATGCTTCCAGGGCGTTCAGGTGATCGGTAAACGCTTGCTGACCGGCTGGGGTAGCCGAATACGTAGTGTTGGGTTTGCGGCCAACAAACTGTTTCTGTACCAAAACATAGCCTGCGTCTTCCAGCGCACGGAGGTGCGTGGCGAGGTTGCCATCGGTTAAGCTAAGTAATTCTTTCAGCGCGTTGAAACTCAGAGAGTCATTGACCATTAGGACCGACATAATACTCAGCCGCGCTTTGCTTTCAAAGGCTTTGTTAAACTGAGCCAGCAGGTCGTTCTTCATGTGGGGTACGTTCGTATTTATAATACATGGCTAAGCCATAGGCAATATGCAGCAGGCCAAATCCAATAGCCCAGGTCAGCAGGTTATAGCCTGGCCAGAACAAGGAAAGTAAGCCGAGAGCAATTTCGCAGTAGGCTAACGATTCAACGTCGCGCAGGGTGTATTTGCTCCCGTTGAGCAGGGCCAGACCGTAAAAAATCAGTGTTGCCGGAAAAGATAGCCAAATCAGGTTATAATACAGTAACGCCAGACAAAATACACCTCCGGTTGCCAACGGAACGATCATAGCCCATAACAACCGTTTCGACGGTTGATTCCAGACGGTCAATCCCTGACGCCTGGCTTTACGAACGGTAAAATACGTGCCAGATGCCAGCGCTAAGGCCAATACGCTAATGGCTACGGTTACCAGAAACTGCCTGACATCGTGCTGATTGACAGGATTGCCCGGTCGTGAGTCGTAAGTGCCTATGGTCGTAAACAGACCCGTGCGTAGTCGTGTATAAACAACAGCCGCTCCTCCGAGTGCAATTACCCCGGCCGATACGCCCGATAAACCACTAAGCGACAGAAATTTGGAAGACCGCTCCATTAATAGGCGGATTTCCGACAGGGTTTGCAGATGTTCGCGGGATTCGTGCATGGCTACGTATGAGTCAGAAAGGTAAAGATTGGGTAATAGGAATACGAAATATAAACTATAGGCTTTCGATTAGAAGCAGGCCAGAGTTGGGTCGAATGGAATCGAAAACCAGAGTCTGGAATTATTTGTCATGCTTAGAAAATCATTGAGCAAATGGCTGCCGAAAATAATAATACCAACGAGTACGGCAGCTATGACCAGGATCAACACTGCGCCGGATGAAAGGTCTTTGATCGCTTTGATTTGCGGATGGATACCCGGTGAAACAAAGTCGCACAATTTTTCGATGGCCGTATTAAAGGCCTCTGCCGCCCAGACCAGACCAATTTGGGTCAGGATAATGGTCCATTCGATATGGGTCAGTTGAACCCAGAAACCACCTGCCAAAACCAGTCCGGCTACCAATAGATGTACTTTGGCATTGTTCTCGAAACGGAACAAGTCCAGAATACCCTGCCCGGCAAACCCAAAACTTCGGATGACCTTTCGAAAATCAATCATACCGCAAACATAGCATTGCAGCCTGGAATAGCCTACCTCGATTTTCGAGGGCGGACATCATTAAATTTTGTCAAAATCAGTTGACTTCTACGATCGATTATTTTGTAGTAATACGTAAAAGCGGGTTTTAAGGTGTCTTCCGCCGATTCCACAAGAAACAAATGCCGTGTTCCTTCACTATCAGTAGGATTATCTAACTGGTAAGGATACCACCACGACTCCGTTGATGTATCATGAACAATACCGCCAATCCGATTGCGATTCAAGAATTTTATCACGCTTAGCAACCGAGCAACCTTGGCTTTCGGCAAATTTACAAACCCTGGATTGAGTAGGGACACCGTGTCGATTTTGCCAATGTTGTAGTGAGAGCGAAGCATAGTCGATTTATCAACCTTGAAATGAAAAATACTGTCCTGGCGGACATAGCAACTTAAAAATATGGTTGGATTGATCGCTTCACACCATTGACGTAATACGCGCATTGAGTCCTGAACGGATTGGACCGGATCGTTCAGCGCGATCTGGGATTGATAAACCACCGGGCTTGGTCTGAAAGCAAAGTAGTAGACCAAACCAGCAATACCTATGGGAGCAATAAGAAATTTCATGTAGAGTGCTTCTAAAAAGCTATTATATAAATGCCTGAACTGAAGCTAAGAATGGTCGTCATGGGCTGCATACCAGTAGAAAGCGATGTAGAGCGCTATCAGAACGAAGCCATAAGCCAGGGTCAATTGTACGCTTAAATGATCATGATAGGCATGAGCGATGGCCCTGGTCAGGGAGGTCGGGCGTGCCAGAACATCCCAACTATTCCAACGACCAAACCGACCCAGGTAAATCCCAAATCCCGACAGGAGCTGACTGGTCGTGATAACCGCCCAGGTATACACGTTGCCAAGCAGTGGCTTGACCATACGGTGAACGATTAGTATCGAGTAAAGGCCTGTTAGTAAGCCAGTCAGGGCGAATATAAAGATGGACATCGTGTCGAACCAGAGCAACGGATGGTCGATATATTTAAGATGAAATAAATCGGTAATGATGTAGGGGGCGTTGGGAAGAAAAGCTAGCCAGAGCATCAGACCACTTAGCATCAGCCACGGACTTCGAAAGCCAGCCGTTCGCAGATCGCGAAGGGTAAGTATGGTGCCAAGCGGAAACCAGGCTAAAGCCAGATTCCAGGTGAGGCATATAAAGAACCACCAGTTTCCGGTCAATAGCCCGCGTGCCACAACCAGACTCAGCCCAGTGGCGCTTAGCAAGGCTAAAATGCGTAGTCCTTTACCTGACCGGGCATCCCGGTGCTCCCAAAAGCCAGAGCGATACGAAGGAGAATATAGTGTTTGCATATTTAAAGTACTTTGTTTTGCAAAGTAAAACGTTTATTCGGTTGCGAGTCAAGTAATTTGATAAAAAATAATAGGGTGGTTAGGGGAGGGTATGAGGTCGGTAGGGCTTACGGTCAATCGTTCCTGCTTTGCGGCTTCCTCCTTTTACCGTATTTTTACCAGATGACTTTTGATCAATTGCCCCCCCGCCGTCAGGAACAACTGATGGCATTCGACCGATTGCTGACGATTATGGACGAGTTGCGTGAACAGTGCCCCTGGGATCGCAAACAAACATTAGAAAGTCTGCGCCATTTGACCATCGAAGAAACCTACGAGCTGTCCGACGCCATTCTGGAGAATGATCTACCTGAAATCCGTAAAGAGTTGGGTGATATTCAGTTACACCTGGTTTTTTACGCTAAGATCGCATCGGAATCGGGTGCTTTCGACATGGCCGATGTGTTGAATAGCGTGTGTGATAAACTCATCAGCCGCCATCCGCATATATACGGCAACGTCGTTGCCGAAACGGAAGAACAGGTAAAGGCAAACTGGGAGCAACTGAAGTTGAAGGAGGGCAACAAGTCGGTGTTGGGTGGGGTGCCAGGCTCGTTGCCTGCGCTGGTCAAAGCCATGCGTATTCAGGAAAAAGCGCGGGGAGCCGGATTTGACTGGGACGAAAAACAGCAGGTTTGGGAAAAGGTGGAAGAAGAAATGCAGGAGTTCAAAGCTGAATTCAATGCAGAAGCCAATGAAACCATCGACCAACAGCGGGCCGAAGGCGAGTTTGGGGATTTACTGTTTTCGCTGGTCAATTATGCCCGATTTATTGACATCAATCCGGAAACCGCGCTAGAGCGTACGAATAAAAAATTTATCAGGCGCTTTCAGTATCTGGAAGAGCAGGCTCGGGCGCATGGTAAAAACCTTAGCGACATGACCCTGGCTGAAATGGATGTGTACTGGAACGAAGCAAAAGTGCGGGGATGATACAGGATGTAAGAGATATAGTGTACATTGCTACCCCATACGTGCCAGACCACAGATCACACACTGATTATGCGAATTGCGTTTATTACTGATATGCATCTCGATACCGAGGGCGAAAAACCCCAGGGCGTTGATGTTCGTACGAATTTTTTGAATGCACTGGCTTTTCTGAATGAGCTAAAGCCGAATTGTGTTGTGATTGGTGGCGACATCTGCAATACGGAAGGCGATAAAGCAATTTATGAATGGGTCGAACAGCAATTGGGGAAACTGATTATTCCGTATTACATCATTCCGGGTAATCACGACGACGCTACGCTCATTGCGGAAGTTTTTCATAAAAAGCACGACTTGTTCGATAACGAGCTGTACTATGCGCTGCCCCTTGAAGGACGCCCGGTTCTGTTTCTGGACTCATCGAAAGGCGTATTTTCCGATGCGCAATGGACCTGGCTAACGGATTATCTGACCGCCTTGCGCGACAATAATGTCGTGATCATGATGCACCATCCACCGTTGCCGGCCGATGTCCGCTTCATGGATGCCAAATATCCTTTTCGGCAGAGTGATGAATTCCTCGATCTGGTGCAGAAACTACCTTGCCATGTGACCGTGATTTGTGGGCATTATCATGTCGAAAAAGTGATTCAGCGAGGCAATTTGCTGGTACTGTTGTCTCCATCGACGTTTTACCAGATGAAACAGGATACACCCGGATTTGCCGTTGATAACTACCGGGTAGGTATCCGCGAAGTCAACCTGACTACACATGGTACCATCAGCACGGTACACTACCTCTGACCAGACTGACCTCCGAAAAAAGTGTAAATTTGGTACTATCTTTGATTAGTAGCATCGTTAGGATCAATGATGCAGCAAGTTTACACGTCTGTCGGTAAGTGTTCCCGAGCCGGGATCGTTACGGCCGTACTCGTTTTGTTCGGCCTTTTGCAGACCTATGCGCAAACCACAATAGAAACGGCAAAACAGTATGTCGTTACCAATGCTGGAACGCATAACCTGACAGCTCCCGATGTCAATGGAGCGATTGTGTCAAGTGCCTATCAATCACCTACGACAGGCTGGTATCACGTTTATTTTAATCAAGCCTACCAGTCGGTTGAGATCTACAACCGGCTCATGAGTGTGGTACTGGTCGATAGTCAGGTTGCCTACCTTACGCATAATTTTATACCCCGTATTGACTTCGTATCCAAAAAAGGGTCGCTGAAAGGGTTGATCACACCACTGAGTGCCTTACAGAAAGCGGTTGCCAATTTGGGGCTGAATCAGGCCAGTTTAACGACTATCCGGGAACTCATTACGACAAAACTAACCGATGGAACGCTAACGCAGAGTGTTTTCTCGATACCAGCCCTTTCCGACGAAAAAATTAATGTCAAACTCTACTGGTTGCCGGTCGAAGTAGATCAGAAAGGACAAAAACAGATTGAAAAACTGGCGCTTACCTGGAATGTACGCTTTCTGACCAAAGATGCCCAAAAAGGCTGGAATATTCACGTAGATGCGGCCTCGGGCGATATTGTTCAGAAAACGGACGACGTTATACACTGTAATTTCGGCGGGCCTCATCAGGTAAGTCGCTCATCGGTAGGTCATGCTAGCCGTGACCAGGTCCGCTATTTTGGGCAGGATAAGGTGAGCTTTGTGGCGAATAGTTATACTGTTTTTGATTATCCGCTCGAAAGCCCGAACCACGGTTCCCGTACTGTTTCAGTAAACCCTTATACCCGTTTTGTTCCTTCCGGAACTGGCCCGAGCACAACAAATGGCTGGCATAATGATGGAACGACGAATTACCTGACAACGCGCGGAAATAATGTCTGGGCCCAGGAAGACACAACAGATATTGATAGCATTGGCTACAGCCCGACTTCGGTAACGAAAGAATTTAATTATCCTTATACGCTGGGTTTGAATACGGCTTCCAGTAATCAGAATGCCGCCATTACCAATCTATTTTACTGGAATAACCTGCTTCACGATGTGTTATGGAAATTTGGTTTTGATGAACCCAGTGGAAATTTTCAGAATAATAACCGTGGGCGAGGAGGGCTGGGTAATGATTTTGTCTATGCCGATGCGCAGGATGGAGGGAGCACCAACAATGCCAATTTTTATCCCCCTCCCGATGGGATAAATGGTCGTATGCAGATGTACCTCTGGACTATCCCGACTACGTACCAGGCTGATGGGGATTTTGATAACGGCATCATCGCTCATGAATATGCGCATGGCTGGTCGACTCGATTAACGGGCGGTCCTGCCAACTCGTCCTGTTTACAGAATGCAGAGCAGGGGGGCGAAGGCTGGAGCGATTATCTGGCCTTAATGCTCACCACGAACTGGTCTTCGTTGAGTGCTACCGTGGCCAGTGCCAATATTCCGCGGGGTATTGGTACCTATGCCATTGGAGAGCCGACAACTGGAATAGGGATCAGAAATTATGCCTATTCCTACGATATGGCGAATGTAAACGGAGCCGTCACGTACGCTAAAATAGGGGACTCCAATTTCTCAATTCCGCATGGTGTTGGCTCAATATGGGCGACTATGCTATGGGATATGACCTGGGAGATTATTTTGCAGGATAATCAGATCACACCGAATATCTACGATACGCCAACCAGTGTAACGGCAATGCGGGGAAATATTGCTGCCCTGAAGCTGGTTAATGAAGGGTTACGATTACAGCCTTGCAGCCCGAGTTTTGTACAGTCGAGAGACGCGATTTTACAGGCGGACCAACTTTTATTTGGCGGTCGGTATCGGTGTGCCATCGGGCGGGCATTTGCGCGCAGGGGTTTAGGAGCGAATGCGTCTACAGGAGCTTCGTCAAACGACCGAATCGTGATAGAGGATTATACGCCTTTGGGTGGCAATACGCTTAGTTCGCCAACGTTGCTTACGGTTTGTTCAGGAACCTCATTTACCTACACGGCCACATCAAGTACGACTGGTGTGAGTTTTAGCTGGACGCGGCCAGCCGTAACGGGTATTAGCAATGCAACGGCCAGTGTCAACTCGGCCATTATCAACGAAACCCTGGTCAATACAACGAATCAACCCGTCTCTGTGCCCTATAGCTTCCTGCTAAACCCAAGTGGCTGTGTCGTTGGCACTTTTCCCCAGTCAGTTAGTGTCGTGGTCAACCCTGTTAGTACACCTACTGTAGGTTCGTATTCGGTATGCCAGAATGCAGCAGTGCCAGCGGGTGAAGGCCTTGTTGTTCCCAGACTGATTCTAAATACGGTAAAGGGAGCCTTATCGACCAGTTCACCAACCTATGTTCGGGCATCGGGCGATGATGCTATCGCTTATGTAGCAGGCTATACGGTGTATTATCAATCGTTTACCTTTACGGCTCCGGTAAGTGGTCCGCTAACGGTCGGCATCTCAGACGCAGCTTTAAGTGATGGATTCAATGACACCTATTTGTCGCTCTATAAAGCACCATTTAATCCGGCTAGTCCGGCTACTAATTTCCTTCATGGCGACGACGATAGCGGCCCGGCTTATTTATCCCAATTGACACACACCCTCACAAAAGACACCACCTATGTACTCGTGGTCGCTACTTATTTTGGGGGCGTAACCGGACCATTTACCGCACAGGCGAATGGCCCCGTCTTTTTAGGTGGACTACCGAATTGGTTCACCGCATCGACGGGGGGCACTCCTATTGCCACCGATACGCTGTTTAACCCTGTAGGATTGGCTGGGTCTGGTATTCCCAATACGGCTACGGCAGGTACGACAACCGACTATTCGGCCTGTCGGGTTGCTACGACGTTTACAGTACTGACAACGGCCCCGCCAGTGGTATCCAGCACAACTCTTACGATGGGTAGTTCTGTTTCACTGGTCGCCAGTGGCTGCACCGGCGACGGGACAAGGGTTCGATGGTATCAGGCTGCGGATGATCAGGAGTTGACGATGCCGATCTCGCCAACGGTAACGACACAATACTATGCCCGCTGTGAGCGGACAGTTGGAACGAAAGTATGTCTGAGTGATAAAAGCCAGAATGCAATAGTAACGGTGGTGATGCCTCCGCCCTATAATTCGGTGCAATCAGGAAACTGGAATCTACCATCAACCTGGAATTGTAACTGTATTCCAGATGGCACACGCTCGGTTCAGATCATGGATACACACACGGTAACGATCCCGAACGCTTATACAGGGCTGGCAAAAGGAGTTCAGTTTTTTGGAACTGGTAAACTGACTATGCAAGGCACTGGAAAAGTGAGTATTACCAATTGATTGACTGGAAAGCAAGTGCTTTCCAGTCAATCCGTACTTTATCGGGACGAGTAATTCGGGGCTTCTTTCTGAATCTGAATATCGTGCGGGTGGCTTTCGCGAACACCAGCCGATGTAATTTTGACGAATTTCGCCTGGTGCAAAGCCGGAATATCGGCAGCACCACAGTAACCCATTCCCGCTTTCAGGCCACCCACCATCTGGTAGACGATCTCGGCTACTTTACCTTTGAAAGGTACGCGACCAACGATACCTTCTGGAACCAGCTTTTTAATGTCGTCCTCGGCATCCTGAAAATAGCGGTCTTTCGACCCTTCTTCCATGGCTTCAACGGACCCCATGCCCCGGTAGGTCTTAAACCGACGGCCTTCGTAGAGCACCACTTCACCGGGTGCTTCTTCCGTTCCGGCCAGTAAGGAACCAATCATTACGGTGCTGGCACCACCGGCAATCGCTTTGGTTATATCACCAGAGAAGCGAATACCCCCATCGGCAATAACCGGAACTCCTGTACCCTGCAAGGCTTTCGCTGATTCATAGACGGCGGTTAGCTGGGGCATACCGATACCGGCAATAATCCGCGTGGTACAGATACTACCCGGACCAACGCCTACTTTTACCGCATCGGCTCCGGCATCGGCAAGGGCTTTGGCACCTTCGCCTGTGGCCACGTTACCGGCAATGACTTCCAGGTTGGGAAACTTTTGCTTAATATCCCGCACAGCATCCAATACCCCTTTTGAGTGACCATGGGCCGTGTCGACGCTGATAACATCAACTCCTGCTTTGACCAGGGCTTCGATTCGGCGGTTAAGGTCGGGGGTAACACCGACGGCAGCACCCACCCGTAAGCGGCCCAGCTCGTCCTTACAGGCGTTGGGATGACTCTTTTTCTTGAGAATGTCTTTGTAGGTAATCAGCCCAACCAATTTATAATCGTCATCAACGATCGGAAGTTTCTCGATGCGGTACTGTTGCAGGATGCTTTCCGCTTCTTCGAGGGTAAGCCCCTGGCGTGCCGTAACGAGCTTGTCGCTGGTCATAATATCGGTGACCGGCTTCGAGAGGTCATTCTGGAAGCGCAGATCGCGATTGGTCAGAATTCCGATCAGTTTTCCACTGTCGTCCACGACAGGAATACCCCCGATTTTGGATTCACGCATGATTTTATGCGCATCGCCGAGGGTTGCCGTTGCTGAAAGCGTGATCGGATCGATGATCATGCCACTTTCCGAGCGCTTAACCTTGCGAACCTGATCGGCCTGAGCTTCGATGCTCATGTTTTTGTGAATGATACCAATACCCCCTTCCTGCGCCATAGCAATGGCAAGCGCGGATTCGGTCACCGTATCCATAGCCGCCGAAATAAGCGGAATGTTTAGCTGAATCTTGCGGGTAAGTTGGGTAATGGTGCTGGTGTCGCGGGGAAGAACCTCCGAGTAGGAGGGCAGGAGCAGTACGTCGTCGTAGGTGAGAGCCTCGTAAAGAAACTTACTGGTATCTAAGCTCATGAGCAAATAAGCAGGTTGTGTTATTTGCCGGGTAAAATTACAAAAACTTTTCGATAATCGGCTATAAATTTAAAATATACCTCAAAAGCTGTTGACATCTATGGGCCTATGTCACCCCGGTTTGTACTCGGATATACGTATGACGAAATGTTTGTTTTTTGCTAGCCTTTCGTTGGCAATGGCTTGCGTGAAGCTTGTGTTTAACATAGATTTGCTTGCGTTAGCCTCCCTGGAAAAGGCGCTGGCTACGAAGGCCAATTTTTTAAATTACCAACACCACAAACCTTTCCATATAATGCGCTACCTATTCCTTATCTGTGTTCTTTTTCTTTCCAGCCACTGTTTTGCTCAACTGGATACCATCTACACCAATAACGAAAAAATAGCCTGCACAGTAAAGGAGGTCACCCCCGACGCGGTACAGTTTACCTACCCAAACGAAACACTTCCTAACTCCCTTTACAAAAACACGATTAGCAAAATCGTATTCCGATCCGGCCGGGTTCAGGTGTTTTCTGAGTCTACTGCTCTCAATCCGATCCGCTCCGTGGAGGATTATGAAAAGGTGACGATTACCCAGGTAGAAGGGGATACGAAAGGACTCTTCAAGTTGGGCGAAGTGAGCTCCTCGGCCCGCGGTGGAACAATCTATTCCAACGTAGACAAGGTGAAAGACCGGGCCATGAAAAAACTGAAAATGGAAGCGGCCATGAAGGGAGCGAACCTGGTTTATATGGCCTATCAGAAAACCGATGGCAATCACTATGGCGGCTACTTTCAGGCCTCAAAAGCCGCCGAAACAATTTACACTGGTGTGGCCTATACCAACAGTACGATTAACAAGGATGACTTTTTAAAGAAAATCGGGGAGCCTAAACTGCTGATGTCAACTACCCAGATTATTCTCTTAAAGGGCATGGCCATCACCAAGTCTGAGTATTCGACAGAAAACATTTCTACCCCAATTCAGATCAAACGTATATTCAATGAGGGTAGTCAGCTCTATGTCGAAGCTGATATTCGTGGCTTCTCTATGCCTGCTTACCGAATCGTTCGCTTTGATGAGTATTCATTTACCTTGCTGGCTGAGGATAAAAATAAAACAGTTGATTTTATCGTGCCCTTCAATCGGAATCAACCATAGGTTCCTGGAAAGGCGCTGGCGACGAAAGACAACTTTTGTGAGACCAACACCGAAATTTTGTAGCTGAGCAACACACCTAAACACGACCTTACCATGAACACGACCCAACCCGAACCCCAGCCCGGCGATTATTACGGTGTCGTCTACAAGGGCAGCTTACTGATACCCCTTTTTCTACTGATCTTATTGGGCGTAGGTATCTGGCTGCTGATCCGCAGACGACGAAAATAGGCCCTTTAGATGACTCTGTGACGATAATAGGGCTAGCCTATCAAGTAGCTTAACACCTTTCTGACGAATGAAATACCTCTTAAGTTTCCTCCTTGTTTGGCCCCTCTTTGTACAGGCGCAAGAGGAATGGCATCCTCGCCCTAAAAAAACAACGACCGTTACTGAGGCTGATCTGCACCAGGGGAAACGGTTGATTGGTGAGGATTTCGACTATGGGTATCAACCCTCCTCAGCCCAGGGCTGGATTATTAAAACAGGAGATACACTGCAACTGGGTAAAGGGACTATGCCTGATAAATCGTTTGCCTTTATCTATCAGGATCCCGCCAATTTGACTTTGGCTCGTAGAAATGGATTCATGGGTAAAGATTATCTGGACAATCTGTACGCTGGTACCCGTCTAGTAGTGAAAGAGTTTACGACAAGTGGATCGACAGCGATTGCGGTTGTCCGAGCAGGGGTTCGCTATTATATCCAAATCGAGAACGCTATCGAAGCCGGAGAACTCCTGCCCCCTTCTCACTATAGAAAATCGATAGTATCAGCCAGTCAGCCAGTAGGTAGCGTAGCCGATGAGCTATTGAAATTTAAAAAACTACTTGATTCCGGCGGTATAACCCAACTGGAATACGACGCTCAGAAGAAAAAGCTTTTGAATCAATAATCCCACCACATCCCTTCCTGTCCATGAAACACCTGTTTACTACATTTTTTAGTTTCCTTTCTATCTCTGTATTTGCTCAAGGCGGTAATTACGTAGCCAATTCATCAAACTCTTCAACACCTGGTCAGGATAATGTATTGATTGGGCCACTAGTTGGCGTAAGTATTACTGGAAATGGGATTGCTAATACCTTTGTTGGCTCTAATGCAGGGAGACGAAATACTACTGGCCAATCTAATAGCTTTTATGGTTTTAGAACTGGCTGGTACAATACAACGGGTATAATAAACTCCTTTTTTGGGGCAGATGCCGGTTTTAATAATACGACAGGTAGTGCTAATAGCTTTATAGGCAATACAGCTGGCTTTACAAATACGACGGGATTCTACAACTGTTTTTTAGGAAGTGAGTCCGGCTTTTATAATTCCACTGGGAATAACAATACGTTTTTAGGGAACAGATCCGGGCAACAAAATACTATAGGTACTGGTAATAGTTTTGTGGGCGCCGAAGCTGGAATTAGTAATACAACAGGTAGTGGTAACAGTTTTTTAGGTCTTAAAGCTGGTAAGAACAACACCACTGGTGAGCTGAATACTTTAGTAGGATTTCTGGCGGGTCAGAATGTGACGACGGGTAATAATAATATAATAATTGGGCCCTATTCCGGCACGGCCATTTCTGATAGTGACGATAACGTTTTAATGGGCTATAACAGCCAGGCAGAAGATGGACTTCAAAACGCCATCGCCATCGGTTCCAACAGCCGGGTAGCTGTCAGTAACGCCCTGATTCTGGGCCACGGGGTGAACGTGGGTATTGGTACATCAGCACCAACGGCCCGGCTGGAAGTGGTCAGCGATAAGTCGGATGATAGTGGCCTTCGTTTATCGAGCCTAACAGATAATAGTCGAACGGCTCATCAGAGTGATCAATTTCTAACTGTCGATAGTCAGGGTAACGTAGTCAAGGCTCGTTACCAGCTCCGAATTCAGGATCCGGCCCAGTGGAGTGATAAGGTGTTTGCGCCGGGCTATTCGCTCCAGCCCCTTCCGGCCGTTGAAGCCTATATCCAGAAGAACGGCCATTTGCCAGACGTGCCCTCCGCTGAGGAGGTAGCTGAAAAAGGCGTCGACCTGGTGAAGATGAACGCGTTACTGCTTCAGAAGATCGAAGAGTTGACGCTGCATATGATCGAATTGCAGAAAGAGGTTGATATGCTAAAGAGAACTGGTAGCAAGAATTGATAAAAAATTGTAAATATATAAATATGGGAATGCTATGAAAGAAGAGATATTAAAAAAGCTTAGTAATGTTGATTGGAGCGGAATAAATGCCGAGTATTTTACTCATTTATTTTATAACGCATTTCCTAAACTTTTACATAATTGTATTAATTTTAAGGATAAATTATTAGGGAAGTCTAGTGAAAATACACGAGTTCAAAATAATGTTGATGTTGGTCTAAAAAGTGATTTAGAATATAAAGTCACTGAGCAGATAGTTATAAAGAAAATAGTTTCGAACGTAAAAGAGAGTAGAAATTGGGCGAAAGAGATAAGCTTCAAAGACTTAATTCATTCAAAAGATACTAGAAAGATATTCGTACCATTAGATTTCTACTTGACACCAAGAAGAACTCATTTCGAAGTTAATAATGAGCCGAAAGTATCTTTATCGGATGTAGATTTCTCGGAGAAAAATATTGTTGTTCTTGGCGGCCCTGGTGCCGGAAAGACAACATTAATGAAAAAGATTTTCATTGATGAGTTGGATAAAGAAATTAAAGATAGGTCTTTTCTAACTCCGTTTGTTATTCAATTTAGGTATATTGAAAATGCAAAAGATGAGTTCACTATTTATGAATTACTTTATGAATATTTTGGAATTGATATAAATATTCACTTAGATATTTATAATATTATCTCAAGATATGAGAAGTTACTGGGAGAGTCGGATAACGAAGATGAAGATTATGCGACTCAATACGATGATGAGGAGATAGAAATTTATTCAAAGGCTATTTCTGATAAAAGTGATTCTGTAGATTATATTGATTTATTAGATAAGTATAAAACAGCCAAAACAATATACGAGCATCAGGTGAGTTCCTTCCAACAGTTTAAGGAACAGCTTATTACTGAGTTTATTGATAGCCTTAATTTGTTATTAATTTTTGATGGATTCGATGAGTTACCATCTAACAATGTAAAAGCGAGCTTGATAAAAAGTATTGAAAAATTATCGTTAAATATAAATAATACTAAATTTGTTCTTACTTCAAGAACAGGAGAGTTTGACGTTCAAATCCCCAATTGCCAAACATACGAAATAGCTGATCTGAACGGAGCCCAAATTACACAGTTTATAAGTAATTGGTTTGATAATGAGCAAAAGTCTAACAAAATGTTAGCAGAACTTGAGAAATCCCCATATAAAGATACTGCATTAAGGCCATTAAACTTGGCACATTTGTGTGCCTTGTTTGAAAGGAATGGCGAAATTCCAAGAAAACCTAAAACGGTCTACAGAAAGATTGTAAATTTATTAATTGAGGAGTGGGATGAGCAAAGAAATATTAAAAGAGCTTCCAAGTTTAGTCAATTCACACTTGATAGAAAGTTTGACTTTTTATGTAATCTGTCTTATTATTTAACTGCTAGGTTAGTTAAAGTATTCTTCACACATAGGATGTTAAAGGATTGTTACTCAGATTTATGTGATAGATTTCAATTGCCTAGTAGTGAAGTAAGTGTTTTTGTAGATGAACTTGAAAATTTTACGGGACTATTCGTTAAGTCTGGCTATGATCGTTTTGAATTTTCTCATAAATCAATCCAAGAGTATTTGGCTGCCGAATTTTTAGTCAAAACAAATCTTACTTTGGTAAGAAAACAATTTTTACTTGAAATGCCCAATGAATTAGCTATTGCAATTTCATTAGCATCTAATCCAAGTTTATACTTAGCTACCGTATTGTTTGAACTTAGCCATCATGCCGCAACTAGTAGTTTTTTGTTTCCACTTTTTCAGCGCATTTTTTTAGAAAAGCCTGACTTCGAGACTACTTACTTTTTGCCTTTAAGCTTAATTTATCTCTATGACAAAGTTAAAAGACATAATAAGGATAATTTTGAAGAGGCAATCGATATTATGTTTAGTTGTGCACCTAAAGAGGTAATCCATAAGTCTTTCTCTAAATTAAAGGAGCTTTATTGGAAAGTTGAGCAATTAGAGTCAGGGCAGAAAATTGCAAGAATAGTCGGTAACTCTCTAGTTCAATTTGATTTAGAAGAGTTAAAAGTTCCTGAACCTTACAACGCCTATATTGAACTGGACCCTTATTTAGAAAAAATTTACTCAGGCCGGTAGCATATTGACATCTAGTTTACAGCACATTACTCTAACTACTTCCGCGTCTGCCCATCCTCTGAAACTGCCCACATAGTAGTGGAGCGCAATCCCATCTCTACCCCTAATTTTTCAGCTAAAAACAAAAAACGACCCACTACTAATTGATATATAGTCAGTTGTAGGGCGTTCGCTTGCCAAGTAAAGCATGAAGTACGCGTTAAGCGAATGAGAATTTCAATTCGGCCTAAAGTGATTGGTTTAGTGTTCAAATAATTTATATGCGTTACATCAGCTCATTAAATTATAGTTATAATCATCTGGCAGGATGGGCATTTTGTTTTCTACTCAGTAATTATGCCCTACGAACTCATTTGAATGGGTTACCAGAAAAAGGAATTAAACCCGGATTCACGTTGAAGTCCGGGTTTTTTGTTCGTGGTGCCGATGGGGTTCGCATGAGATTCTCATGTTACTAATTTTCTATTATGAAAATATTATGTTTTCACTTGTGGTTGTTTATCAATAAGTTATACCGTTTACTCATTTTATTGACTGGACTTTGCCTGCGAGGAGTTAGAAAAGAAATTCAACTCAGCAGTACATGAATAAATTAATTGTCATTCGGGGGACCTCACCAACTGGGAATGTGGTACGTATGTATTTGAATGTGGATGAACATGAAGCCCTCCAGCAGTTTTTAAAGCAGTTCATCTATGTATCCAGCGATATTATCGAATTCGACCACGAACTACAGGTCGATACACCGGAACCTTATCTACGCTTTAAAGCCGTTACGGATTCTGGTAGTACCCAGTCGAAACCAATTAACACCAATACGCCAATTGTTCGGCTACCCTGGCAATAGCGGGGCAAAGCTTTTAAGCTACCGCCTATCGTTTACGCCTACAACAAATAGCCTCTGATCTGCGGGTTCAGAGGCTATTTGTTGTAGGCGTAAATGAAGTAGTCAATCAGGCTTAGGGTATTTATGCGACGTCTACCGATTATTTGACTGCAATCTGGATCGACTTGCCGCCATCTCCAGCCGTAAACTGGCAATCGCTGAATTTAGGGGCCGACATTTTGGGTCGGAAATTGTTACTGAATCCGTACGGCTCTTTCGGAATCCCGAACATATTTTTATCCAGCTTCCCGTTATTATTTTCATCGTGAAAAACCGCAACAGCATAATCCCCTGGCTCAACACTGAGGGTTGCCTGAACACTGTTGCCTTGTATATCCAGTTTTTTTCCTTCTATGGGTTTCCCGCTCGGGAACGATTCTCCTGGCTTGAATAGCGCAATAAAAACGGCTCCTTTTTGCGACTTAAGGTTATGAACCTCAATAGTTAGGGTCGCCTTTTTAGGTGACGAAGGAGCGGTCTGGGGCGTCAGATAGAGGCCAAAAAGTGAAAACCAAAGGAACATACAGTACTGTGTTTTTATAAAAACGGATTTATTTTGCATATATGATAGCCCAGCGCCCACTTCCGCCAAAACGATGGATCACCAAACCGTACCCTAACCAGGCGGAATACGGAGAGATAATTGATGGATTAACGCAGTCTTTGGGAATTAGTCCAGCGTTGGCGGCCCTGCTGGTACAACGGGGGGTTACCACTTTTAATGAAGCCCGTTTGTATTTCCGTCCCGAACTTGGGCATCTGCACGATCCATTCCAGATGGCTGATATGGACCGGGCTATTGAGCGGCTTCAGGTAGCGCTAAGTCCCGAACGGAGCGAGAAAATTCTAATCTATGGCGATTATGATGTGGATGGAACAACGTCGGTGGCACTGGTCTATGGGTTTCTGAAAAACTATCATGCAAAGATAGACTATTACATTCCCGATCGTTACAAAGAGGGCTATGGGATTTCGAAACAGGGTGTTGAGTGGGCTGCTGAAAACGGATTCTCGCTAATTATTGCGCTCGACTGTGGCGTTAAATCTGTGGAGCGGGTGGCAGACGCCAAAGCACTTGGGGTTGACTTTATCATTTGTGATCACCACCGTCCCGGATCAGAATTGCCCAATGCTGTTGCTGTTCTGGACCCCAAGCGTGACGATTGTACATACCCTTATAAAGAGCTAAGTGGTTGTGGTATAGGGTTTAAGCTATTACAGGCTTACTGTCAGAAGGCTGGTATCGAGCCGGATGTGCTTTACCCGTATCTGGATCTGGTGGCCGTCAGTATTGCTTCGGACATTGTGCCGCTGACGGGCGAAAACCGTGTGATGGCGTATTATGGGCTAAAATACCTGAATGCCGCTCCTCGTACCGGATTGAAAGCGTTAATTAGTGTGGCAGGTTTCACAAAAGCGGAATTGGATATCACCAATCTGGTCTTTGGACTCGGGCCACGAATCAATGCGGCAGGGCGGATTCAGCATGCCAAAGCCGCTGTGCAGCTTTTACTGGCCGAGTCGAAAGACGAAGCTGATGAATTCGCGCTGGCTATCAATAAACACAACAATAGCCGCCGGGAGTTTGATAGCAGTATTACCGAACAGGCGCTATCGATGATTCGGCAGAGTGAAGCGCTGACCCGAGCCAAAAGTACCGTATTATACGATGCTACCTGGCACAAGGGTGTCATTGGCATTGTGGCATCGCGTTGTATCGAGCATTTTCATCGGCCTACCATCATCCTGACGCAATCGAACGATAAAGCGGCTGGGTCGGCCCGGTCGGTGCCGGGGTTCGATGTGTACGAAGCCATTGAAGAGTGTGCCGATTTGCTGGAGCAGTTTGGTGGGCATACGTTTGCGGCCGGAATGACCATGCCCCTTGATAACATTGAGCCATTTCGGCGGAAGTTTGAAGAAGTCGTTTCGCGTACCATTAAGGAGGAGCACCTGACTCCGCTCATCGATATTGACCTACCGCTCGATTTTAGTGAGATTTCTGACAAACTGGTCCGAATAGTGAAGCAAATGGGCCCTTTCGGTCCCCACAACATGCACCCGATTTTCATGACGGATGATGTCTATTTAACAAGTGAGCCATTCATCATGAAAGACAAACATCTGAAAATAAATGTCCGTCAGGGGCGGTCGGGGCACACGTTAACCGCCGTTGGCTTCGGTCTGGCTCATGTAGCTGCCCATCTTCAGCCCGGAAAGCCTTTCTCCATCTGTTATCAGGTGGAGCACAACGTGTATAATGGCAATGTGTCTTTACAGTTGATGCTAAAAGATGTAAAAGTTTAGTCGGACACAAAAGCCAGGTATTCGCTTTACAGATTGAAAATCAGGGGTATCGATTTGGCGTTGATGGGCCAGACTCAGTCGGTAAAGGGCCAAGAAGGAATCCAGAGTTACTAAAATCCATAAGATTGCCAATTGCGTTCAGGGGAAAAATAGCCAAATGCAATCCGGGAATAATCGTCCTAATAATTGTTAATAATCAACGCTTGATAGGCATTGTAGCTAAAAACGCTTGCCAGTACGTTGGAATAGCCCGACCTTTGTTGGTAAGACTGCGTTGAAATCGTAGTTCGGTTCAGGCCGTTTTGCTATTGTATTCGAATGATTCTCAGAACTGAAAATTTAATAAAGAAATACGGGTCCCGGCTGGTCAATAATAACGTATCGTATCAGGTCGAAACGGGTGAGATTGTGGGGCTACTAGGGCCTAATGGGGCTGGTAAAACAACTTCCTTTTACATGGCGGTAGGGCTGATCAAACCGAATAGTGGTAAAGTCTTTATTGATGATACGGATGTGACCGACCTGCCCATGTATAAGCGGGCCCGACTGGGGCTTGGGTATCTGGCACAGGAAGCGTCCGTTTTCCGTGATTTATCAGTTGAGGAAAACATTCTGGCCGTACTTGAAATGACTGATCTGCCCAAGCAGCGCCAGAAAGAGAAGATGGAAGAGTTGCTGGAGGAATTTAGTCTCGCCCACGTACGCAAAAATAAAGGCAAGGTGTTGTCGGGAGGAGAACGTCGCCGTACAGAGATTGCGCGTGCATTGGCTGTCGATCCCAAATTTATTTTGCTCGATGAACCCTTTGCTGGGGTCGACCCTATTGCCGTGGAAGATATTCAGAGCATTGTGGCAAAGCTCAAACACCGAAACATTGGTATCCTGATCACCGACCACAACGTAAACGAAACGTTGTCGATCACCGACCGGGCTTATCTGCTCTTCGAAGGGAAAATTCTGAAACAGGGTTCGGCGGAAGATCTGGCAAACGATGAGCAGGTCCGGCGCTTGTATCTCGGGCAGCACTTTGAGCTGAAACGGAAAATCTAAAGTAATGCGGGTGGGAACCCGCTTTTGATGTTAATAAACATGCGGGTTCCCACCCGTATTACCCAAGTACTTCCCGCAGAACGGGCAGCGATTTGACTTCGCCGATTGAATCGATATGAATTTGATAATAGCCAACCAGAGCGTCCAGCAATTCATTTCGGGCAGATCGGGAGAGTTTTATGGGTGTGCCGAGCGGCTGGCGAAGCATGATATTAAGGGCTGTTTCCATCTCCGTATCGGGTAGAAATGGGTAAGAGTTTTCACGAAGCTGACTTTCAAACTCGCGGGCCGATTCGGGACCGAAGCCTAAAAAGAACGAGAGTTTGAGTAAAAAGGCAAGGTGAAAATTCTCAAAGTTGGTGTGGGCAGTTTCCAGAAACACGATCGAATCGACCAGAAATCGGAATAAAGCCGGGTTAGGTGCTTCTTCTTTCAGTACTTTGTTTAATAGCTCGGTTACAAACAGCGCGATCGTTGATTTGCTGACGTCGAAAGGAATACTCTGGAATGGATAGCTCGTTTTAAGCTCCGACAGTCGGTGTAAATCGCGATCAGGCTTGTTATAAACGACCATGTCCAACAGGGTCAACGGCTGGAACAGCGCAATTTTGTTGTTCTTGCTGCGAGCCGTTCGTACGCTATTGACCAGATAGCCCTGGAGACCAAATTCTTCGGTGTAGATACGGGCAATAATGGAGGTTTCGCGGTAACGAATGTAGCTGAGGGCAATTCCCTGCGTTTTTTGCAGCATTGTGAGTTGACCGCCGAAGCGGTAGAACATGAGTCTACTAAGATAACTCTTTTTCAGCGAAATTCCGGTCAAATGCCCGAATTTCGTTACCCTGAACCATAGCTGCCAACTCGCCTGAACTGGTTCGTATAGGCATACACGTGGCGATTGACAGTCTATAGGCCGGGGTAAATTTTGTACATGCACATAGTCGCTTACTCAGCGATTACCGTATTGACTAATAGACCGTTCTGGCCAGCTCAAAATCGGATGAGTCATAACCTCAGCTACCTGGTGCGCTGAGCCCGATGAAGTAAAAGTAAAAACAAGCTTACTTTGTAAACATGAATTCACCTTTATTCTATGAAACTGTATAAAACCCGTTCCGGTATCGTTGTCGAGAATGAAAATACGTTTTACACCATGCCCGATGCTGATTGGGATGAACTGGTAAACCGGGATGATCTGCATGAATTTTTGAATACGTTTACGGCCCTTCCCGCTATATCCGACGAAGGCCAGGCCTGGATACAGGCTGGATTACTGGCTCCCATTGGCCGACAGGAAGTATGGGCGTCGGGGGTAACTTACCTGCGTAGCCGTAATGCGCGTATGGAAGAATCCAAAAAATCAGGGGGGGATAACTTCTATGATCGTGTGTATGATGCCGAACGGCCGGAATTATTCTTCAAAGCCACGCCCGAACGAGTGGTAGGGCCGGGCGCGAATGTCCGCATCCGTGCCGACTCGACCTGGAATGTTCCTGAACCCGAATTGACCTTGTTTATCACCTCGACCGGGAAAATAGTCGGATACACCTGTGGTAATGATATGAGTTCGCGGAGTATTGAAGGTGAAAACCCACTGTATCTGCCTCAGGCTAAATCGTACGATGGTAGTGCTGCACTGGGTCCCTGTTTGTATGTACCCGAATCACCTATCTCGCCCGATGCAACTATACGCCTGGAAATTATTCGTAATGAGCAGGCAGTTTTTACCAATAGCATTGCCATTAGCCAGATGAAACGGCAGCATACCGAACTGGTTTCGTTCCTTTTCCGCGAATGTTCGTTCAAAAACGGCTGTTACCTGATGACCGGAACCGGTATCGTGCCTTCCGATGACTTTACCCTCAATTCGGGCGATGAAATCAGCATTACCATTGATGGTATTGGTACGCTGACCAACACAGTCGAATAGGCGAGGGGTTTCGGTGATATTGGCCATGATTACCAACCCTTGGAAACTCGCCCAAACGGTGTAAATACCTACGCGGGTTATCTGAAAAGCGTTTTGAAGAGAGTGTAATGCTTCCATTTGATAAGCACTATACTCTCTTCAAAACGCTTTTTCATGCTGTTAAATCGGAATGGGAATAATAAACATTAGGTTCCTACGGTACCTAATTGCCTAATAATCAATAGTTAAATCGCAAAGTTTGCGTTAAACTACTATTCGGAGGCAATTACTTTAATGCTCTTCCTGACGTCAGTAACTTTTTCACGCAAAGCTTCCAGCGAATCGTCCATTACCGTGACATGGCCCATTTTTCGAAAGGGTTTGGTAATGGCTTTTCCATAAAAGAATGGAAATACACCGGGCATAGCCAGCAGCGTTTCCAGCCCTTCGTATTGGGCGGGGCCGGTATGACCATCTTCGCCCAATAGATTGATCATAGCGGCAGGCTGATAGGCTGAGGTGTCACCTAACGGATAATTCAAGATAGCCCGCCAGTGTTGTTCAAACTGCGAGGTGACATTAGCCCGGATCGTGTGGTGCCCACTGTTGTGCGGACGTGGAGCCACTTCGTTGATCAATACATTCCCCGCTTTATCGAGAAATAATTCGACGGCCAGCAATCCGACAATCCCAAATGCTTCCGCTGTTTTCCGGGCAATTCGTTGCGCTTGCTGATCAATCGCTTCGGAGATTTCGGCAGGGGCAAACAGGTACTCGACCAGGTTAAGTTCAGGATGAAAGACCATTTCCACCGTCGGGAAGGTAGTGACGTCTCCCTGTTCATTTCGGGCTACCAGTACAGCCAGTTCTTTTTCAAAATCGACCGCTTTTTCTAAAACCCCCGGTGCATCGAACGCTTTACCAACATCGGAGACAGTGGCAATACGCTGAACCCCCCGACCATCGTACCCGTCGCGGCCGAGTTTATGAAAGGCTGGTAAAAAATCAGGCTGCTGGATCTCAATCATCGCCACATCAACCCGGTTGTCTGTCAGTATAAAATCGGCGGTTGGGAGGTTATGATCCCGGTAAAATTGTTTCTGCAACCGTTTGTCCTGAATCGTTCGGATTACTGAAGGTTGCGGGAATACGCGCTTCCCTTCACGCTCGAGGGCTTCCAGCGCTTCAACGTTGACGCGTTCAATTTCGATGGTTAGCACATCAACCGACTGCCCGAACTGATACACGGTGTCGTAATCAGTTAGCGAGCCCTGCACAAACTGGCTGCAAAGATGCCGACAGGGCGCTTCGGCATCTGGATCGAGAATATGAACACGAAGGTTCCAGTCAATAGCGGCTTGCAGGAGCATCAGGCCGAGCTGGCCACCGCCTAGAATACCAATGGTAGGTGTCACTTTTGTGAACGAGCGAAAGAGTGAAATCGGACGGCTCAGGCCGCCCTGCGCCGAAGCGGAGCGAATAATAGGGCAAAGTTACCGCTTCGCTCGTTCACTCGTTCGCTCGTTCGCTCTTTTTCTAGTCTCTACGCTTAATATCGCCACCACCCGACTCACTTTTCGAGAGTACTTTGGCAGAACCAGAGTAATAGATATCGGCTCCACCGGAGGCTTTCATGGTCAATTCCTGGTTTGCATGAACGTATACATCCGAACCCCCGGATGAACTGGCGTTGCAAACATCGACAGTCAGTTTTCGGGCATCCAGATCCGCTCCTCCCGATCCGTGGGCATTGAGTGTACGGGCCGAACCTTGTAAAATGGCATCGGCTCCACCCGATGCGGATACGTTCAGTTCATCGGCTTTGAGATCGAGCTTAACATCCGAGCCTCCTGATGCTTCCAGGTTTAAGTCGTTGAATGTCAAACGGCCTTGCCCAAATACATCGGCTCCACCCGATGCCTGTAAATTGCTTAACTGTTTGAAGGTGACGTACGCTTTCACATAGTTATTTCGGCCAAAATTCCAGCCACCGAACCCTTTCCGTTCAATGTATAGTTTTAGGGTGCCATTTTTGACTTCGGTAATGACCCGATCTTCATCAACTCCTTTTCCTTCGAGGGTTATTTTCTCCGAATTCCCCTGCGTTAGGTAGAGGTCAATGCCACTGCTGACACTGAGGCCGGTAAATCCTGAAACGGATCGGTCTTTTTTCCAGTCCTGCGCATGCAGGGTATACGTAGTGGTAGCGAGAAGAATCGTAGCGAAGAAGATGGTTTTCATTGGCAGGTTTGTTTTTGGATTTTTGAAGAAGATGACAAAACTTTCGGCTGCGTTGCATGCAACTAAAAAAAGATGTCCGATTTCAATGGTAGCTTTGTCCGTTACCGGACGGTGTTTAGTTAGCAGCTATGCCTAAAGGCTTATTAGTCAGATAGCTATGACTTTGGCACGACGGTTGAGTAACGTAGGCAAAAGGCCAGCAGGGCAATCTCTTAACTGAACGAACATAATTTCAAAAGTAAACTAAATATGATTCAACTACGCAACGTCTCTAAGTTCTACCCAGCGGGTTTTGGCCGGGTGTATGTGTTGCGCAATATCAATCTCGACATTGCTCAGGGTGAATTTGTTTCCATTATGGGGCCATCGGGTTCGGGCAAATCGACTCTATTGCATATTCTGGGATTATTGGAAGAGCCTTCCGAAGGAGAATATTTCTTTGATGATCAACCCGTACAGAAATTGTCGGAGAAACGCCGGACTGAACTGCACCGTACGCGAATCGGCTTTGTGTTTCAGGCGTATCATCTGATTGATGAACTGACGGTTTATGAGAACATCGAAACACCGTTACTCTATAAAGGATTGAGTGGTTCGGAGCGGAAAAGCCGTGTTGCTGAATTGCTTGACCGATTCAACATGGTGGCCAAAAAAGATTTGTTTCCATCGCAGTTATCGGGGGGGCAGCAGCAATTGGTAGGTATTGCACGGGCCTTGGCCGCTGAGCCTTCCGTCATTTTTGCCGATGAGCCAACAGGTAATCTTCATTCCGATCAGGCCCGTGATATTATGGAGCTGTTTCGCGAACTGAATAAGAAAGATGGTGTAACCATTGTACAGGTCACACACTCCGAAATCAATGCCGAATATGGTACACGTATCCTTCGACTAAAAGATGGCTGGTTGGACGATTCAGCTGTGAAGTTGAGCGAACAGGAGGCTAAGTAATGCGAACGCATCAACAGACGGTGCCCGTGTAATGCTAATGCCGTTTACCTGTTGTAGCCACTGAATGCCCATAACGTTCGTACAGAATACGGCTTCGGCTTCGATAAGCGATGTTGGTTGAAAGGTGCCTTCCTGAACGTTGAGGCTGTTTTCAGCTGCCAATCTGATAAGTTGCCGACGCAGAATACCGTTAATGCATCCTGTTTCGAGCGAAGGGGTAAAAAGGGTTTCTTTGCTAAGCCAGAACAGGTTGGACGCTAAACATTCGGATAGGTACCCATGCGTATTGAGGAGAACCACCTCGTCGAAGCCATGCTGTTGTTTATAGAGTCCAGCCAGTACATAAGGGAGGCTATTGATCGTCTTGAAGGATGAAACAGGCGATTTTGATACCCGAAAGTCTTCATAGATGCCTGTCGTTGTTTTTTCACTGATCGAAAACGGACTGCCTGGTTTGGTGGTAATGAGCAGATTGAAGCTATTCTGAGCAGGCGTATATAAACCGCCCGACTGACGCCAAACCTGAACCTTAATCCGTGCCGATTGATCGATTAGTTTATTCGCTATCAGGAGCGCCTGAATGTGCTGAAAAATGGTTTCAGCGAATTGCGCGTCGGGTGGGTTGAATTGGAGGGCAGCCATTCCAGCGGTGAGCCGATCTATATGGTCGGACCAGAACCAAATCTGGTGATTCTCGTAGCGAATTGTTTCAAATAAACCGTCGCCATACTGAAAAGCACGGTCATTTGCCGACAGGCAAAAGTCATTCTCAGAAAGTACATCCGAATTATAAACCAGAAACATACTTAGTTTGCGCCGTTTATCCCAAAATGATAGTGGCACCGAAGGTAAGTTTGTAACATTGAACCATCAAAATTATGAGTATGCAGCGCGTGCTTTTTTTAGGAATTGGAATCGTTGGGTGTCTACTAACCACCAGCCTGACGACTGTACGAGCGCAGAGCGCATCGACGGCTGTAACAGCGGGGACCAGTACTACCAAAAGGGATACACTGCCGGTATTGAATTTGCCGCAGTGCATTGAAATTGCCCTGCAAAATAATATTACTGTTCGGCAGGGCCAATTACAGGTTCAAAACAGTAACCTACTCCTGAAACAATCCAAGTATAATCAGTTACCGACTATTAATGGATTTGTCTCACAGGGGTTTAGTGCCGGTCGAAATATCAACCCAGTAACGAACCAATTTACGGATGTAGCCGTACGGTCCAATAACTTTCAGCTTTCTGGTTCGATGCCTATTTTCCAGGGGTATCAGCTTCGGAATCTGATTCGGCAGAATCAGACCATTGTTCAGGCCACTGAAAAAGAACTGGACGCCACTGAAAACAACGTTATTCTGAACGTGATTCAGCAGTATCTGAATGTGCTGACTGGGGCTGAACAATTGAATGTGGCACGTCGGCAGGCCGAAACGTCGCGGTTGCAGGTAGATCGGACACAACGCCTGGTCAATGCTGGATCGGCTCCTGAAGCTAATTTGTACGAGATTAAAGCTACCCTAGCTAATGATGAATTGGCGATTGTAAACGCTCAGAACACCGTCGATCTGGCAAAACTAGCGTTACTTCAGGCAATGAACCAGCCAGGTGGGCAACCCTTTGAAATCGAGTATATCAAACTTCCTGACCCACGTATTGAGGGGTATGAAGTATCGGCTCTACAGGTGTATGAAACCGCTTTGGCTACGCAGCCACAAGTTATTGCGGCAGACTTGCGGACGCAAAGTGCTAAAATTGGGATTGATGTGGCCAAAGCCGGCCTTTACCCACGACTTTCACTCAGTGGAAACTTATCAACTCTGTATTCAACAGTAGGTCTGCAACGATTTGTGGCTGATGGAACGACGAACGTCAATTCGACAAGTGCGCTGGTGACCCTGGGGGGCATAACGCAGCCTGTTACGATCAGTACTACATCGCCGGGTGGCTATAATGAAACGTATCGCTTTTTTGAACAGCTAAGCAATAACCTCAACCGGGGCGTTTCGTTGAATCTGAACATCCCTATTTTCACGAATCGTCAGTATCGCACGAATATAACGA
>Ga0209933_1000645_pt1 | contig 55331 bp, 47 predicted proteins | sample ThiBiot_300_biof_FD_183944 | JGI IMG/M metagenome (GOLD analysis project Ga0209933, IMG submission 183944) | Wastewater bioreactor microbial communities from Cape Town, South Africa - Thiocy_cont_300_biof (SPAdes) | ecosystem: Engineered > Bioremediation > Thiocyanate > Unclassified | place...
ACTTATTTCACCAAAAACAGGAATCAATACAGTTGAGATTTTAATTAAATTTATTTAAATTATTATTAGCTAACTGGCCTTTGTCAGTAAAGCCTATAACCATATTATTTTCTATGTAATTATCGACCACTCTTTTATCAGGTAAAAGTAAAGGAGTAATAGCTTTACTTTTACCTGTATGTCGAAACGTATTGTTTGAAATTCTTGAATTTGTAAGGCCTGTTAAATAGCCGAATATAGGTGAGTCCGGCACTATGTCGCCCAATTTAACATTTCCAGAGTAATCACCAGTAAACACATTATTTATTATGTACACCGTAGTAATAATTTGGCCTCCACCAAATTCAATACATCTACCTAGGCCATTGCGGTGCATGTTAGCTACAATTTGAATGTCTTCTGCTTTATGATTAATGTAGATCAATCTATTGACATAATTCAACGAGTTACTATTAACTTGTAAGCCTTTTATATTCTCGCCGTTAGCATTAATAAAATAAGGAATGTGTTTGTTCACATCAGTATATATAAAATTATTATTTATTTGTAATCCATCAGTATTAATTAAATCAATTGCACCACTTCTTATATCGTAGAAAGTACAACCACTTATACTTGAGTTAGTAACTGAGTTAATACGACTTCCTAATTTAATTGAATGATACGCAGCTACATCGAATGTACAATTGCGAATATGGATATCGTCCCCCCGCGCAAAATTTACCCCATATTGCTCTGGTGTTTGGAACCATACATTATCAATATAGGTACTGTTATTATTCGCATCTTGTGCGCCTTCGCCACCATAAATTAATGCAGTTTCATTGGCAGCTTTTGAGGCACTACCTTTTAAAATCCCGCCAATTATATGAACCCCCGACGAAATACCGTCCGTATCTTTGATGATGTGAAATAAATGTTTCCCTTGAGCCATCTGTTGAAGTCTTGTGCCTCCGTAACTGCTAGCCTGTTCCATTATGATAGTACAAGCCCCACGCACCAGAATTTCATTGGTAACTTTGTATAAACCATGAGGTATATAAACGGTATTGGATCCATCGGAAGGACTAGCCGCTCCTCTAAGTTTAGGGTTATTAACGATACAGGCAGCATCTATTGCAGCTTGTATGGCTTTGGTATCATCGGTTACTCCATCACCTTTAGCTGAAAAATGTTGCTGTACATTAATTGGTCCCTCTAAAATACGTTTATATCGTTTGCCCATTTGGGTCACGATTACTGTCCCACTGTTATCAGGCGTTGTTATATCTTTAGGATCGTAACGAAATGCACCGTAAGATTTAGAATCTGTTATATATATGTAATTCGGCGCTTCTCTTAAGTTTCGAATTTGCTCTATACTATTATAAGTTTGAAGTGTATTCACTAAAAGAGTTGTTTGTTTTCTATTTTTATCGCTAGCAGATCGATTTGTTTTAATCTGTGAAAATAGTAAATATGACTTCAAATACAATATGGAGAAAAATAGAATACGATACGTATCTGAGTACTTCATGAGTGCCTGGGTTGTTATATATTTAAATAATTGATTAGCAAAGCTATCAAATTACAATAAATCATATATCCTGAATTTTATTTATATTTCAAAGATATTATTTGATATGCAAACAATCGATATTTTAAACAATTGAGATATAATCATAAATATCGATATAGAATCACTTTAGCTTATTTTTCAGTAATTGTAACTCTTGTAATTGTTTATTTTGTTTATGCTTAATTTTAATTATTTGTTTTTGTAAATCATTATTTATCTTTTGAAGTTGAATACTGTAAAGCGTTAATTCTTCTATTTTTTCCAGTAGAATAGCATCGGTCTCATGTAAGTTATTACCAGATAAAACCATCTCCTTTGCAGAAGGTACTCCTGGCAAATGCTTTCTCTGATTAATATATTGTTCTACTTCGCTTAGGTTACGCAAATGATAACCTTTTTCAAATACTTTATCACTCCAATTCGAGGTCGACTTTACCGCCACTTTCACTTTTTCAGTCAATATCCCTTCCGCTACGTATAATTTATAACCGACAGGTTTTTTATCAATTCCGTCACCAATTATTATTCCTCTCTCATTTGTATTCTTTAGATTGCCATCATTCTCCAATTGCCAACTGTTAACCTCAAGAGAGTCAATACTTGCTTGCCGGAATGCGCCTTTGCTACCGCCTACTAAAGCCAGTACAATATCACCATTAGCATTAACAGTTAAAAACTGATTTGTACTTATAACAGGTATATTAGCGCTTGTCAGATTAGTGAATCGCAGTCCACTATTTCCGTTGGTGCCCTGAGTAATTTCTAACTTGTTAGCAGGGGCGGATGTACCGATCCCTACATTGGCACTGTAGCCCAAAATTACACTGTTGCTCGCCGTGGCAACCGCATTGTAACCCAACACGGTCACATTGTTGAGAGTCACTCCGACCGGCACGCCAGCATTATGCCCAATAAACGTGTTAGCACTCCCATCCAGATTCTCTTTACCAGCATAGCTGCCAATATGAACATTGGAGCCGCCCCGTTTGTTTTTCGAACCTGCTTCTGAGCCAATGAACACATTGAAGTTACCTTCTGTATTGGCCAGGCCAGCCCCATTACCGATAAAGTTATTGTTAGCCCCTACCGTGTTGCTTTCTCCGGATGAGCTACCGATAAAGGTGTTATAAGCTCCCGTTGAGTTTCCATAACCAGCTCGTTGACCTAAGAAAAGATTAGCAGAGCCACTACTATTACTGAATCCTGCAGCATTGCCAATAAATACATTTACAGAACCAGTGGTATTCTGATAACCAGCTCTGTTTCCAGTAAAGACATTACTGTTAACAAAGGAAAAGTTATTTTGTGCATTTGCCTTACCAATAATGAAAACCAGTAAAACGCTAGCAATCATTTTTATATATCTATTCTCCATATTTTAAGCCGTGCATTAATGGTATCTAAACTTATTACTGCTGTTATTATAAAGCCCAAACCCAACAGTTACTCAACAGGCTTATCCCGCTACAACTAAATTAGTTTATTTAATATGTGCTTTAATTACCCCATTATTAGGAAAATTGTTTGCTTAAATTTTCTAAAATATGTACGGATAGGCTATCCTAAACAAATCTTAAAGAGTTATTGTTTACAACTCATCTTTACCAATAGATCGAATTTAATCGTTACTTAATGGCTATCAATGTAAAAGACCCACAATTTGGTGCAGTAGGAAACGGCTCTGCAGATGATTCAGCGGCCATTCAGAAAGCCGTAAATTATGCAAAGACTCTCTCTGCTAATGCCTCGGCTCCATATATTGCTACTGTTTATTTTCCTGCAGGATATTATTTAATAGGAACAACTATCAATTTGACAGGGGCAACGGGCATTTGGTTAGTTGGCGATGGGGGATCTTATTTAAATACAATCATCCTTGGCATCACAGGTAGCCGACCTATGTTCGACTTTAGTGGCTCTTCATTTTCTGGCTGCGAAAACTTTATGTTCGAACCAGCTGGGGGGAATGCGTCAAGCCCGTCCACTATAGCTGTACAATTTGGTAGAACTAATCTTGGCGGGTTGAATTGTGGCATTAAGAAATGTTATTTTCAAATGAGTGACACACCGTCATCCAACGGTGGACTAGGGTCAATTGGACTTTTGAATATACGGAGTGAAGAGTTTTTTATACATGAATGCACTATTCGGGCTAACTCACCAGTAGTTCTGAGCTACTCAGCCAGCCTTAATTACCCAGGTGTCAATTATTCAGCATCCAGCTCTTTTTCCCCTGGGCTCTTATCGGGCACAGGGTCTATGGGAGTAGTGAATATAATGGGCACCTCTTTACAGGCTGTTGAAAAGCGGCAACCTGCCCTAATCCTCAACGGCACAAACAGCATAAACTTTGAGGGATACCTCAGTCGAATTGTTTCAGCTGGTGGCACGAACGAAACAGCTGTACTATGTACTACAGCAACTACAAATTTAAAACTTCATGCCACTGTTGAGTCTTTTTCTAGAATTCTACAAGTTATAAGCAGTGGGCTTGAAAACTGTGACTTAGATGTAGTAATTGCTAATTCTTTAACTCCCACAACGGAATTAATTGATATAACAAACTGCTTTGTAGCAGGACTTAAAGCTCGAATCGCTCAGCCAGTTACTACTGAACGTAATCGTACTGTGCTCTATCACGCTCCTACTAACGGAGGTACTCAGCAAGCGGCTGGCACACTAATTAATTGTGAAATATATTGCATAGCAGTTCCCAACAATCAATTCATTATATCAGCCAATCTTTTAAAACGTGCAACTAATGTTTCGCTAAATACCTTACAACCATTTGAAAAACGTAACGGTCGTATTCGACAATTAGCCAACACTCGCGTTTCTGCAGGGGTTAATGGTAATGTGACGGCGGCAACTATCTTACAATTTATTGAAGCGCGATTATCTACTACGTCAAACAACAGTGGATATTATCGAATCTGGGTGGAAGGTACAATGAAAGCAGGAGGGTATGGATCAGGCCAGGCTGCAACTTTTTGTTTTCAAGCCCAAATCGTAATTAATCAAAAGTATGATGGTACTTTATCTCCTCCATCCGTTACGATTATCTCATTAGATGAAAGCTCAGACAATCCTAATTATCTTTTTATCAACGGTATTATAGCTAATCTCACTTTTAGTGGAGGCATTGGATCCGTCACATTGACACCTCGGGTTTCAGGTAGTGGCACAGGAGAACCTGTTTATTTTGAAGGCTATAGTGAATTGCAAAGTGATTTTTTTATTAATGAGCCTATACCCATATCGTAAGCATTAATTCCAAAACGATCTATGCATGCTAAAAGATCGCTTTATCTTTAAAGGGATATTTTCATGCCAGTATCCCAATTTATAGCCAATATATTTTGCAAGTGTTCGAATTAATTGTTTAGGAATTAGATACACTCTATTTATTCTTACCAAATAAGTCCATTCTTTTAGAACATATTTTACTCCTTCCGACTCTGCTTGCGTAAAGGGCTTAAGAACGTTTTGCTGTTGTTTATGGAAAACGCCTATATCAAAATATCGTCTAAATTCCTCTAAAAGTTTATAGTTATGCGAATGAAATACTTCAGCTTTCGACTCATAAGCAACAGATTTCCCGTTTAAAATCAACCGTGCGGCTACACTTACATCTTCACCTAAAATAGTATCGGATGGAAATCCACCCACTTCCATTAAATCTGCTTTGCGATATGCAGCAAATGAGTTAGAACAATGACAAGTTTTTATTCCCATTTCAGGAATTAACGACTTATTTTTTATGATGCTTTTAGCAGGGTAGTTGCTTGCTCTGGCAAACTGGCTTAATACATCAGCATCAGGATAAGGTAGCTGGCGCCCATAAGCTAAAGAAACGTCATTATGACTAAGTAGTGCCTTTACTAATAATTCAAAAGCATCTGGTTTTGCAGGTAGAGCGTCTTGCGTCAAAAAGATTATAAGATCATACTTTGCCAACGATACGCCATAGTTCCGAGTGCTTCCATGATTAAAAGTATATTTTGGAATTACATTGAAAGGCAACCCATAACTTCGAAGCAACGCCTGTGTTTCATCATTTGATTCTGAATCAATAATTATTAATTCATAAACTAACGTTTGTTGCTTTATTTCTTCTATTAATTTCGGAAGGTAAGAAGCCGCATTGTATGTTGGAATAACAACAGAGACCATAACAGATCTATTTTAACAAACGCATAACTAATGAAAAAACGAGAACAACTCTATTAAACAGTCTTGCTAACCAGTTAGCAGATATTTCTAACTCACCGGTTGGAGACGCATTATTCCCATGCCGTACGTATAGAATCAGAGGATCGTTGTAAAAAAAAACCTTGCCTTTCATTTCAACCAAGAGGCCAATCCACCAATCATGCATATGAATATAGGCAGGGAACGGAAGAGCATAAAGCAATACTTCTCTCCGAAAAGCCATGCAGCAACCAATATAAGAGTTCTTGTAAATATTACGAAGCAAACCCTTATGGCTACCACGCAGTTTGAAAAAAGATGGACTTATTTCTTTCAAAGAATTATTAACTATCTTACAATCACTAATTACTAAGTCATAATGCTCTAAAAAAGCTAGCATTTTATGTACTTTTTCTGGCAACCAAACATCATCTTGGTCGCATAAAAAAATAAAATCATTGGTAGCTTGTTCTAAGGCAGTTTGGAAATTACTCAAAGGGCCTTTAGGGCCAGCATTGTTTAAAACTTTAATACGTCTATCCCGGAAGCGGGCAAGAATTTTTTTAGTTTCATCCGTAGAAAAATCATCAGAAACTATTATTTCATCTTCAAGGTCTAACTGCGGTAAAATTGATTCTATTTGCCGGGCTATATAGGGTTGTCCATTATAAGAAGCAATACATACACTAATGCGTTTCATATTTTTGCTTATTTAATAGTAACCGAATAACCGTATGCCAATCAAATAAAAACCTTATCTTTTTAAATGGGTATATGAATATAAAGTAAATTGACAAGCAACCGCAAATTACCAATATAAACAATTCCATATCCAAAACGGGCTCAAAGCTCAATAACCCTAAAACAAAAGCTAAATCCTGATTAACGATAAGTTTCCTTGACAACTTATTTCCCCTTAAAAAAGCAACTATAAAACTAATCAATAAGCAATAAAAAGGTATAAAAAATTTACCAAGAACAAAAGCCTGAAGTGGTAAAATATAATTTGGGCCTACCGCAATAGGTGATATTATTCCATGCTCTAATTCATAAAGCTGCCATCCAACACTTTGAGATTGAACAGGCATTATCCGTTTAAGAAAAATGCCAAAAACAGATTTAATATACTCTCCAGGTCCCGACTTAACATATGCTGACCCATGATTAGTAAGATACATCTCAAGGCCATCTCCTGCTGCTAGTAGCCTATTGATCATTCCAAGCATACCTTCTTCTACAGTAGACTCTCTTTTATAAAAAGATGTGATTACAGCACCTACAACAATTGCTAAAACAATTACTAGAACACTGATCTTATTAATCTGATTAAGGCGTTTTTGAGAGAAAAATGGCCTAAAAAAATAGATATAATAACCAACAGATAGAATTAAACCAATAATAGCAGATCTACCTCCTGAAAATATATCTAACAATACGTTTATTGACAAAATAAATATTAAAGGAGTTCTCCAAGTTTTTTTTGCATGAATAAGTACAAATGAATAATATATAAAAAAGGGCCTAGCCCCAACTTGTAAAATATATTGTATAAAGCTATGAGATTCAATTTGCTTAAATTTATAGAGGAACCATTCTACAACAGAAGGGTTATTTATAGCATATATAATAAATTCATACCTGCTTACAACATTAAGTAGTAAACTAATAAAAAATAGTTTTTTATTTCTATTGTCGTTTAATATTAAACTTAAATCGCTTTTACTTTTTGGAGAAGTGTCTAAAAATAAATATAAGCCTAATATATAAAATAAATAAACAGACACAAAACCAAAGCCATCAAAATCAATACCTCTATCAAAAAAATAACCAGAAAGTAAAGCTAAACCACTTGAACACCAAGTTAGATGAAGGATCAAAGGATCAATTAGTGAAAAAATTTTCCTTTTAAATAAAAAGAACAAAGAAATTGTATAAAAAGCCATTGATAAAAAGAGAACAATAGCATTATACTTTTCGTAATAATACATAATTAATATAGTATTTAAAAGTAAGAAGCCAAGTCAAATTAAAATTCAAAAATTTATTTACATGTAATTTTCTTATTTGATTAGTTTCTTTTAGAGACAAATTCGTATTAAAGCTACTACCACCCACCATGCATTCGGCAATTAGTATATTCTTATTTAAGTATGGTAGCTTTTTCAAATATATAAGCAAATTCAGCTCGTAGTCAGAAAGTATCTTAAATCCAGTATTAAATTTAAAATCATTAAATAAATTTCTTCTATAGAAAGCGGATTGATGATGAAGTGTATTTTGCAATATAGTCTTTAAACTTATGCTAGATTTAAAAACTTTGCCATTGCTGTATTTAATATTACCAAATACTAAAGCATATTTATCACCTAAAAGAATATGTTTCATACTGTTGATGATACCAGGTAACATGACATCATCTGCTCCTAAGAAATATATCCACTCACCTTTAGCTATGTTGAGCCCCTTGTTCATAGCATCATAAATACCACTATCTGGCTCACTCAATAAATAGGTAAGCCGTTCCTGATATTCTTCTAGTACAGATAATGTGCCATCAGTACTAGCTCCATCTATAATTATTATTTCATGATTTTCAGTCTGATTTATTACACTCTCAATCGAATCTCTTATTGTACTTACGCCATTGTATACAACAATAATAATACTCACAAGAGGATCCCTATTAATAGATGCCCTATCCTTATTAGCTGTTATATTAACATAATCTATCATAGGGAGTGATATAAATTCAGTGTCTTCACTGCTGTCTCTTTCCAAGAATAGCTTACAAGTCTCTCTCTTCCTCTCTCTACAAGTTTCATGCGTAAACTATTATTGCTATATAAGTTTTCTACCGCATTAACCAATGTTTCTGAATCTTCAGGATCTATATATAATGCAGCGTCGCCTGCTACTTCAGGTAAAGAACTGCAATTACTTAATATACAAGGGCAATCACAAGTAAATGCTTCTAGAATCGGTATACCAAAACCTTCATATAAACTAGGAAAGACAAATGCAATTGCATTTTGGTATAAAATAGCCAATTTATTATCTGTAATTGGCTCCTGAATTACGCTATCTTGAATCTTCAGAGTAGAGAGTAATTGCCGTTCTTGGCTATTGAAAGCCCCCCCCCCGGCGCAAATCACATGAATTTTATATTTATGAATAATTGGGCAAATAGCCTTTATAAACCAAACAAAATTCTTATAATAATCTCGATTTCCTACAAATAATAGGTATGGTGGTCTATCAGAAAATAGGCTATATACAGGTTCAAAAGTAGCTACTTTTTGTAGAGAGCTACCTAAAGGAATTACTGAAATTTTTTCAGGCTCCACATTAAACAACTGAATAATATCATTTTTGGTATTTTCGGAAATAGCAATAATAGCAGTAGATTTCTCTGCAAGCTCTCTCTTACGTTTGGTAATTCTTCGATCTGCTGCGAGCCCTAAGTATTTATTAGAATATCGCTCATGAATCATATCTAAAAAAGTAACAACTGAAGGCTTGTTTCGAATAAGATTCACAAAGTATGGATCATAATATGTAGCATGAAATATGTCAAAATTGTTTTTTTTTATTTCATATTTACAAAACAATTTATTTAATCGATACTGTATAGATATTTTCCTTGGAAAAGAATTCCCATTATATAACGAATAAAATTTATCATAAACATCTCGAATATGAATGTTATCTGTAAATAAAAGAGATAAATGCGCTTCATCTGCTTGAGTGTTATTAATCGCATTGATTAATTCTGAATAGTATCTGGATATACCTCCATAGTCTTGCAGTGAAAAAGTTTGATGATCAAAAAATATTTTCATAATAATTAAGTAAATATACTAACGACGCCCTAGATATATTCGTAACCTATCCATAATAGATCTGTATAGGTATTCTTTTTTAGTCATCAAACCTTTGTCTAGCCACAATTTATAATTATCCCATATCGCCGTATTCCTGTGCGATGCTCCCCCTTCTCTAAAATTGGCTAATATGCTTTCTATCATAACAAAAGGTATATTTTTACTTTGCAATCTTAACATAAGTTCATAATCGCTTGCATACTTATAATTCTCGTCAAAGATACCATATGTCGAGTAAAGTTCTTTTGGTAAAAAACAGGTAGGATGTTCAATCATTCTTATCTGTAATTGATTAGAGCTAGTACATTGTAAGCCAATAATTTTATCATTGAGATAAGTCCTTTGGATGCCATGGTATACGGCAAGTCCATTTTTGGAATACGCTAACAAAACATTTTCTACAGTATTAACTTCATACCAATCATCACTATTGATAATGCCTATCAACTCTCCTTTTGCCATCTTAATCCCTTTATTCATAGCATTATATATGCCAGCATCAGGTTCAGAAATATACTGTATAATGGAAGGGTGTTTACTAGCGTATCTTTTTATTATCTCTAATGTTGAATCTGTCGATTTACCATCAATAATTATATATTCAATATTATTATATGATTGATTTAATACAGATTGAATTGTCTGTTCTATATGCTTATCACTATTTAAACAAACAGTAATAATAGTTACAAGTGTCATACCTTATGGCTTTTAAAAAAATCCTTATAAACTATTTTCAATTTTCATTAAACTTCTTGTAAAAACAACTACAATGTCATGAGTAAATTCTATAAGGATAATTGATAGCAATATTTCGCAAAAGACAAATGAAGTCACTACCTCAAAACAATCAAATTAAACTATACTTTTATAAACATTTAATGTATTGGTGACAGTATTATTCCATGAGAAAGCAGTCAGTCTCTTTCTACCTTGTATAATAAGGTCATGCTTAACCGAGTTATCTACTATTACTTTTTCTACTGCATTCATCATTGAATCTGGCTCTTTAGGGTCAAAATATAATGCTGCTGTCCCTGCAATTTCAGGTAAAGAGCTGACATTACTAAGTATACAAGGGCAATTACAAGAAAAAGCTTCTAATATTGGAATGCCGAATCCTTCATATAAGCTCGGAAATATGAATGCAAGTGCTCCCATATACAATGTTTGAAGTGTTGCATCATTGATATCTCGATAATACACTTTATCAGATAATCCTAGTGAATTTATTAATTCATGCTCAGCACTTGTAAACGCTCCTCCTCCTGCACATATCAGATTAATACGATATTTTTTTAAAATAAAAGAAATAGACTTTATCAATGGCACGAAATTCTTGTAATTATCTCTTTTACCTACAAACAGTAAATATTGATCCTTACCGTCTTCAGTTTTCATATTAACCTCTGGTTCACATAGCTCAAAAGTACTTGCTAAATAAACAACAGAGATTTTTTCTGGCTGAATATTTAGCAGTTCTATCATATCTTTCTTTGTACTTTCAGAAATTGCAATTAAATGTGCTGCTTGATTAGCGATAACTTTTTTTTGCTCAATAATAGATTTATCATTGGCCAATTCTTTGAAATCTTTTGAAAGAATTTCATAAGTCATATCGTAAAATGTTGTTACTAATGGTTTCTTTTTGCTAAATTTCTTTAAACTATTATCAAAGTATGTAGCATGGTAAAGATCAAAATCATTTACTAACATATCTAATATATTATAAGCTTGATTAGAGTATTTATATAATCTATGCTTGCCTAAAAACGGAAATTTGGAAACTTTAAAATCATATTCGCTTAAATTTTCATTGTTAGACCATAAAATTGACAGATGAGCATCATAAAAATTTAAGGCATTTATACCAGAAATCAATTCACAATAGTATCTAGAAATACCTCCAAAATTCTGGATTGTGAAAGCTTGATGATCAAAAAAAATCCTCATCTTTTGATAAAATTTAATTTTAAACTTCTAATTGAAAAGCAAGGCTATTCATAGTTTCTAAATTTTTTAAAGAAATTTATTTCGTCGCTTCTTATCTGCAAAAACAAATCATTATCTTCTTCATGAAAAGCACAAATATCACAGTATTTTTTACTTAAACGACCACTATAAAAATGAGTTATATCTTCTAATAAACTTTTATTAGTTAATTCCGCTGATAAAACATAGTCACCATCATTTTCATATATCAATACATTCTTATATCCCATATCTAACAAATTACTAAAAATAGAAATGCTATCGTCATTTTGTTTCGATAAAAAATAAGGATCATATTCAAAAAATATAATAGGCTTTGCTAGTTTAATAAAATCAGCTGAACCTCTTATAATTTTATTATCAAAACCATCTGTATCAATTTTAATAATTTTTGAGCTTTTAAATAAGGGATAATCTTCAACAATAGATAAAATATCTTTTATAAGTATTATATTATCCTTACTAGAATCTTGAACTAAACGAGCTGTGCCACCTATTTCAACTGATACAGCATTTATTCTTTCAGTAGACTCACCTACATAACATTTAGCTAAGTAAACATCAGAAAAATTAGATGCATTTTTTTCGAGAATTGAAAAAAAATAATCATCTCCCTCAATACATAGAATTGGAAAGCTTTCCTCTGAACGCAATAGAGCGACAGTATCGCCTATATTTGCCCCAATGTCAATAAACTTTAAATCATGATATTTTTCTAAAGCTTTACGGGCAATCCTGGCTAGGTTAGTAGAATAATTTGGAAACAATTTTATTATAAAGGGCAATTGATGGGAAAACGGAAGTCGTAGCCTGTATTTTCCGATATACGTTTCAATCAAAGGATTACTACCTTTGATTTTATTAAAACACATGTTAATCAATCGATTCTTTACACGTGTGCTCAAGCTATTGTTAGTTTGCTCAAGCTTTAAATCATATATAAATTGTACAATGTCGCGATTCATGCAATTAGTTTTTTTATTTTACTTGGCAAATAATCTCTAAACTAGAGCGTTTAATTATTTATTCCAAATTCCTTTTGCTTTATCGGAAACAATCCTTTTCACTTGCATGCTTCCTAAAACAGACCCTATTAATAAAGTGCAAGTAGTAGCTAATATTATCCCACTACTCATCATCTTAAGATGTTTACCCAAAATTATTGCAAATGGTACATTTATGGTGGCGCAAAACACTGCTACTAAAAGTTGCAGCTTTATCTTCCCTGTTCCATTCAGAATCAAGCTATTGATGCTATTCCAACTACTCACAATAACAAACAATCCAGTACATATGCTCAATGTAATCGAAATTTTCACCCTATCGCCAATCCACATTTCATAAATTATATCAGAAAATAAAATCATTATGCATACGCTTACTGCTAAGCCAACCCACATTTTCTGAAGAGACCTATATGTGCGTTTTATCCAATCTCTGTCATTTTTTATAAACGCTTCAGTAAATGCAGACCAGTAAGGAGAAATGATAATAGTAAATATAATATTTATTGAATTGAAGTACCGAAAAGCAACATTGTATGTAGATACTTCTGAAGGGCCAAATAGTTGTGATATTATTAGATTATCGCTATAGAAAATTACAATAACAGCTAATTGAATAATAAAAAACTGGTAACCTAATGATAATAGTCCTTTTGCAAATTTCCAATCTATTGATGAGATAGTGGGTCTATAATCTTTTAGATAGGTCGAAAAAAAAATTATACTGCTTATTAACAATACCAATATAGGGCTAACTGCAGTTAAAACTGCTAGATATAGTAAATTCCCAATTGCAATCTTTGAAATTATAAATGTACCAATAAGTATTAGAGCATTAGTTATTAGATTTAATATACTCGATAAGCCCGATTGCTGAAGGGCCATTAATATATACGTAAGCATATCTAAGACTAATTTTATAGCCATTGATATAACTAGAATAATAATAATAGTATTTAATTGAACTTCATTAATTGAAGTATTAAATACTTTCTGCCAAGGTATAAAGCTGTATATACTATAAAATAATAATATTATTATTAGCTGTATTATCCCGAATAATGCATAAGCAGTGCTAATGTATGCTCGTGCTTTGGTGTTATCTTCTTTCGAAATTGCCTCGGATATTTTATTCCGGAGACCATTTCCTATTCCAATATCAAAGAATGACAACATTGTAACCACAGAACTAATTGTCAACCAAGCGCCATAAGTTTCTTTCGACAGATAATCGATGGTGAGAGGAACTAGTAAAAGGGAAATTAGCATACCTACTCCCTTAACGCAAAGCCCAATAAAGGCATTTAATTGAAGTTTTCGTGTGCGAGGGTGCGTCTCGCGAATACGTTGAGCTAAATAATTTAGTACTGAAATCTTCATTATTGAATTAGTACATTCGCCTATCTGTTTCCTCTGTCATACGGTGTTCAACCATTGAACTAGCAACATCAGCCATAGAATAATTTGCAATCCATCCTAGCTTATTTAATGCTTTAGCAGGATTAGCATGGCCTTCTGCAATATCAGTAGGGCGAAAAAAAGAATGATCTATTCGTACATGTTCCTGCCAGCTTAATCCAACCGTTTCAAATACAATACGTATAAAATCACTTAGTTTATGAGTTTTACCAGTCGCAATTATATAATCATCAGCCCGCTGATGTTGAAGCATAAGCCACATAGCTTCGACGTATTCAGGTGCCCAGCCCCAATCACGAGCAATATCTATATTTCCAAGTACTAATATTTCCTTACTTCCTTTGGCAATACGACAGGCACTGGCAACTATTTTCTGAGTTACAAATCGCTCTGGACGAAGCGGAGATTCATGATTAAATAGAATACCAGTACATGCATCGAGCTGATAAGCTTCTCGATAATTAGCTACCTGCCAGAAAGCAGCCGCTTTAGCTACTCCATATGGACTACGTGGTCTGAAAGGTGTATTTTCATCGGCTACTAAGCTCCCTGTATCCCCAAAACATTCACTCGAACCTGCATTGTAAAATTTGATGGGCAGATTACTAAATCGAATTGCCTCTAAAATATTAAGTGTGCCAACGCTAATGCTTTCAAGAGTTTCAACAGGTTGCTCAAATGACAGCCCAACAGAACTTTGACCAGCCAAGTTGTATATTTCATCTGGCCTTACTTTTAACAGCGTTTGCAGAACACTCCTAAAATCATTGATACTGACTGAGACAAGCTCTATTTCTTTTCTAATATTTAATCGGACAAGGTTGTGAAATGAAGCTATTTGCGCATCTCTCGACCCTCCATAAACCTGGTAACCCTTATTGAGTAATAGCTTTGCCAGATAAGCCCCATCCTGACCAGATATACCACAGATTAAGGCCTTTTTCATACATTTCGAAAAATCTGATGTCTATTTTGAAATAAGATGATGATAAGGGATAAAAAAATCCCGGCAAACATGAAGCCTAGCATAATTAATGTTCGGCCAGGCCCGCTCTTTTTCAGAGGGATAGTAGCAGGCTCTAATATCTTAAAGACAGGCGTTTCTTCCTGAACTTTAATTTTAGCCTGTTCTAATTGTTTCGACAATTCACTATATACTGATTGTTCCAGTAAATAATCGGCTTGCAATCGCTGTTCATCAATTTTAGCTGTATTTAAATATAGGTTTCTGTTACGGTCTCGATAACTGGAAAGATTATATTCAGCAGCCTGATATCGACTTTTCGCTTCATTGACACGTTGGGTTAGGAAAGTAACTTGCTTTCGCGCTTTTTCGGTTCTATAAGTTGTTACATAGTTGGCTAAATAATCTAACGACAAACCCGCAACTGTAGCTGCAACAACAGGATCAGGCTCAACGGCTGAAAGCGTTAATATTCCTGTTTTCCTATCATATAAAGCAGATACACTTGCATGCACTGCTTTAATCATACTATCTTGCTTCTTGGTTAACTGAATAGCCTGAATAGAATTACCAGGATTGGTTTTAGTACCACTACTATTCTCTTCTGTATTAGAAAATAAGTTAAACAAATTAAACTTACTCTCATTTATTTGAAGCAGGAACTCTTGTAATGTTAACCGTTTCTGTAAATACTGAGAAAATACAGGTCGATTCAATACATCCAACGCAAATGGAATACTCTGTAATATATTTGGATACAGATCGGGTCTAACCGCATCAGACGAAGCCATATTGTCAAGACCAAGGCCAGCCAGTCCTACCAATGAGCCTAAACTACTTAGGCCTCCCGCTCCTTTTGCCTGAATTTCGGGCATGACCATTATTTGGGCTGTATATACATTCTGTTTTGAAAAAGCGTATACGCCACCAAAAGCAAGCCCAATTAGAGCCCCAATCAGGACTTTTCGCCAGTTAGTTTTCAGAAAAAATAGTAAATCGCTTAACTTAATCTCTATTTCTCCCTGCTCCATGTTCGTTTCGGATAACTTTTGCATCGCTAATACCAAAAACTAACGAAGAATTATATTAACTAATGCAATTGATACTGTAGTCAATAATGACAAAATACCCAGTCGCTCTGCAACACTTAGTTTGTTGTTATCCAGCGGCTTAAAGGGAATGACTACGGTTGAACCAGGATACACTTTTGGTCGCGATGAAAAAAACAAAAAATGGTGCGTACGATCCTTACGACCATTTGGATAAACTATGTAGGCTTTACTTTTTCTAGCATTATCCGTAAACCCTCCTGCTTCACTAACATAGTCGCTAAACTCATAGGCCACTTTATAGCTTACGATCCCTGGGTTTAAAACAGCGCCCTGAACAGCAACAACCTCTTGTTGCTGAGGTATGTACAGGGAATCTCCATCTCTCACTAACAGATTTTCTTCTATTCCTGAACTCCTCAGTATTTCACTCAAATCATTACCGATGATATTTCCTTTCCGTTTGAATTGTGCTCCTGGTAAATAAGCTTGTGGCTTGAGTCCCCCTGCACGCTTAATCACATCACTAATTCGTTCTGCTCTACTAAAGATAGAGTAGTTGCCGGGTTGCATCACCTCTCCGTAAATATAAACTTGTTGCTGTGGTTCGTAGTTTGTCGATGTTCTTACATAGACAATATCAAATGGCCGTAGCCTGAACTCGGGCGAAGTGCCTTCCAAAGCAGTGATTTGTAGATTACGATCTATCGAAAAGCGGTGAATTTCTTGTAATGTTGTACTAATTCCAGCCGAATCCTGACGAATGCGCCGGGCCACTTCAATTAAATTGGGTTTAGCGCCTTCCTGAAAACCTCCTGCCTGCACAACCAAATCCGCTACACTCATATTCGAAACATATTCGACTGTGTCTGGCTTATTAACAGCACCTTCAATTGTGACATAATACGGTTCTCGCAAATCCCGGATAGATAAGACCGTTAAACTATCCTGCCGCATCAGCGGAATATCTGCTATTTCGCCACGCATCAGTTTGCCAAGGTCAAATGACAGATTTTCACGATCCATATCAGGTCGCTCCCGAATAATAGAGGCTCGATTCGTAAACGCGTCCTTGCGGAGCCCATCTGCCCGATTGATCAACTGGCGGACTGTTTCCAACCCTGGCTCGAGTGCATAATCACCAGGACGCATTACGGCACCGGCTACCTGGACTCGGTTTTCGTAACGCTCCAGAATTTTTCCAACCTCGTACTTATCCCCTTTCTGTGGAATGAAACTTTTAATCTGTTCTTCCGTAATCGTAACAATTCGTCGCTCACGATTGGTATTACGCCGAAGCGTGATTGCTGCTCGGTAGGCGTCGTCGGCAAAACCACCGGCAAAACCTAAAAGCGTCTGGAGCGTTTCCCCTGGCAATAATTCAAAAATAGCCGGACGACGTACTTGCCCCCCCAATTCAACACGCGTTTCGTAATCAGCTACCCGGATAACATCCTGGTCCCTTAACTGGATATTATCCCGCTGGTCGGCCCGCAGAATAAAATCGTACAAATCAATCGTACGAACAACGCGATTTCCACGAATGACGCTAATCTTACGAAATGATCCCGTTTCCGGATTCGGTCCACCAGCTAAATAAAGGGCATTGAAGGCTGAACCAAGCGACGAAATCGTATAGGTACCTGGACGAACGACCTCACCAACCAATGTGACCCGAATGCTGCGAATATTTGTCAGGGTCAAGTTCGCCGTCGTGTTACTACCTGGCGTCCCTAAACCCTGATAGCCTCCTTGCCGGAGTCGGGCGATTATACGTTGCTCAGCCTGCTCTATCGTCAAACCACTAACAAAGATAGGGGTCAGGTTAGGCACTTTCACCGTACCATCCGGGCTAACTTTCAAGAGAAACTCTCCTGTCGATGCTCCCGCAATGTCGATTCGGATTTCATCGTCAGGCCCAACTACATAATTGCGGGGCGTTGCAATACGCAAATTTGGTTCAAACGACAGATTGGCATTTTCAAATAATGAGGCTCCAAATACACGTAATTTACGACTAGTATCTTTACGAGTTATCCATGAAGAATCGGGCCGACGGGAAAGATCGGAAGGTAGTGTCCGCCCCGTTGATTTGGCATCAGCCGATGTAAGGCTTAAAGGATTCGATGCTTTTGTACGAATAGCATCAATACGTTTCCGCATCTTTGCTATATCATCCAATGTATAGCCCTGCGACATAGCCGCCTGTTCAATTTGTGCTTCCGAAAGGCCACTAGCCTGCGCCCGACGATAAAAGCTTTCTACTTCATCATCCGTAAGCTGATCGACACGAGATCGGGGAGTTTGAGCGAATACATCATAAGATCCTGTCAGTAAAAATAGCAGGACAACAGCTTGGAACAGGTTAATACAATGGAGAAAACGTGACAATTTGTCCTTAGTATGCATGAACGGTGGCTGTTGGGCCGAAAATTGAACTGCAAAAGTAATAGATTCCTTTCAAATCATCATTCCCTTATAATAAGGTACCTGCGTGGAGTGGTCTTACCTTGTAGTCCCACTCTAATGCACTAAATTTGTAGAAAAAAAGCCGTCAGTTGATAGTCGTCAGTCTTTTAAATCACAGACTTATCTCCTATCGACTAACGGCTGGAGACTAACGACTAACAAAATGATTAACCTCATAGCGAAACTTTTCGGTACCAAATCCCAACGGGACATTAAAGAACTGCTCCCTTACGTGGAAAAGGTAAATGCCGAATTTGCCCGGTTAAAAGATCTGTCCAATGATGAATTGCGGCAGGTTTCGGCATCTCTTAAAGCTCAGATTACCGACGAGTTAGCCGATATTGATAACCAGCTCTCCGAGCTTAAAGAACAGGCTGGTCATCCAGAAATCGACGTCAACGAAAAAGAACAAATCTTCAATCGGATTGACAAACTCGAAGTTGAACGCAATACAGAACTGGAACGGGTTCTGCTCGACATTCTGCCCCGCGCTTTTGCGGTTGTGAAAGAAACGGCCCGGCGGTTCACCGAAAACGAACAACTTACCGTTACCGCCACCGATTTCGACCGTGAATTGGCCGCTCGGAAAAAAAGTGTAGTTATCGATGGTGAATTGGCGCACTGGGCCAATCGCTGGGATGCTGCCGGATCGCCCATCAAATGGGACATGGTTCATTATGATGTGCAAATTATTGGGGGCGTTGTTCTGCACCAGGGTAAAATTGCTGAGATGGCTACGGGTGAAGGTAAAACCCTTGTGGCTACGTTCCCTGCTTTTTTGAATGGCCTGGCAGGCCAGGGCGTTCATATTGTAACGGTCAACGATTACCTGGCCAAGCGTGACTCCGAATGGATGGGGCCTCTATTTGAATTTCATGGCCTACGCGTCGACTGTATTGATAAACACCAGCCGAACTCCGAGCAACGCAAGAAGGCGTACCTTGCTGATATTACATATGGTACGAACAATGAATTCGGCTTCGATTATCTGCGTGACAACATGGCTCGCGAAACCGGCGAACTGGTGCAACGGAAGCACCACTACGCTATGGTCGATGAAGTTGACTCCGTTCTGATCGATGATGCCCGAACACCATTGATCATCAGCGGCCCCGTTCCTCGTGGGGATGAGCAGGATTATATCGAACTAAAGCCTCGGGTAGCACGAGTTGTTGAAGCCCAACGGAAATTAGTATACGACTTCCTGAATGATGCCAAACGGAAGATTGCCGCTGGTGATGAAAAAGAAGGGGGTTTGTCGCTGTTCCGCGCACACCGAGGCTTGCCCAAGCATAAGCCTCTGATCAAGTTTTTGAGTGAAACTGGGAATAAAGCGCTACTTCAGAAAACAGAAGCAATCTATCTGGCCGAAAATCAGAAGTTGATGCCGGAAGCTGATGCCCCCCTTTATTTTACCATCGACGAGCGGCATAACAGCATTGATCTTACTGAAAAAGGGATTGACTACATCACGGGTTCGGGCGAAGATCCCAACTTCTTTATCCTTCCCGACCTATCAATTGATCTGAACACAATTGATAAAGATGGTGAATTCTCAGAGCAGGAAAAACTTCTTCATAAAGAAGCCGTCATTCGCGATTACTCCGTTAAAACCCAGCGCATTAATACCGTAAACCAGCTTCTGAAAGCATATTGTCTGTTCGAACGAGACACTGAATACGTCATTATGGACGGTAAGGTTAAAATCGTTGATGAACAGACAGGGCGGATCATGGAAGGCCGTCGATGGTCGGACGGTTTGCACCAGGCCGTTGAAGCCAAAGAGAATGTTAAGGTAGAAGACGCTACTCAAACCTACGCTACTGTTACGCTTCAAAACTACTTCCGGATGTATCACAAACGGGCTGGTATGACGGGTACGGCCGAAACGGAAGCGTCTGAATTCTGGCAGATCTATAAAATGGATGTGGTTGTGATTCCAACTAACCGCGCCATTAGTCGGAAAGACGAAGAAGATAAGGTGTATCGTTCGGTTCGGGAAAAATACAATGCAGTTGTTGACGAAATTACCAGCCTGGTCGAAAAAGGTCGTCCGGTACTGGTGGGAACAACGTCGGTCGAAAACTCTGAATTACTAAGCCGCCTACTTACGCTCCGCAAAATCCAACACCAGGTTCTGAACGCCAAGTACCACCAGCGCGAAGCCGAAATTGTTGCAACAGCAGGTTTGCCAGGTACGGTTACGATCGCTACTAACATGGCTGGTCGGGGTACTGATATCAAACTAACCCCCGAGTCGCGGTCTGCCGGTGGATTGGCTATTATTGGTACCGAACGCCATGAATCGCGTCGGGTCGACCGTCAGCTACGGGGTCGTTCTGGCCGTCAGGGCGATCCAGGTACCTCCCAGTTCTTTGTTTCGCTGGAAGATAGCCTGATGCGGTTGTTCGGCTCCGAACGGATTGCTAAAGTCATGGACCGCATGGGTCTGGAAGAAGGTGAAGTGATTCAGCACTCGATGATTACAAAGTCCATCGAACGAGCGCAGAAGAAAGTTGAAGAAAACAACTTCGGCATTCGGAAACGGCTGCTCGAATACGACGATGTGATGAACTATCAGCGGGAAGCTATTTACAAACGCCGTCGGAACGCTCTGTTTGGCGACCGTTTGCCGCTGGATATTGCCAACACTATGTATGATGTAGTTGAGGAGGTAGTCAATAACTCCGAAGGCAATTATGAGGAGATTAAACTCCAATTATTGACTACGCTGGGCTTTTCGCCAGATTTAAGTAGTGAAGAGTTTAATCGTCTGAAGAAACCGGAGCTGACCCGGCGTTTATATGACGAGGCCGAAGCACATTATCAGGCCAAGAACCAGGCTATTGCCGAGAAGGCATTGCCCATTCTAACGCAAGTGCTAAACGAGCAGGGACATCAGATTAAGAATATCGTTGTGCCATTCTCCGATGGAATCCATGAATTGACCGTTGTAGCCGATCTGCGTAAAGCCGTTGAATCAGGGGCTCGCGAAATCGTGACCGAAATGGAGAAAGCAGTCACGTTATCGATTATTGACCAGGAATGGAAAGAACACCTCCGCGAAATGGATGACCTTAAGCAATCGGTACAGAACGCCGTATTCGAACAGAAAGACCCCTTGCTGGTCTATAAGTTTGAGTCTGTAGAGCTGTTCAAGCGATTCCTGAACAAGGTCAATTTTGATACCATCAGTTTCCTGACCAAAGCCGATATTCCAGCCCAGGAGCCAGAAGAAGTGCAGCAGGAAATCCGTCAGGCTCCGGCCCAGCGAAAGCCACAGCCGCAGCCTAAACTGCAAACAAATGCGGAGGACTTCACCGACGATCACCTGGCTACAGGCCCTGAGGAGTATGCTCGTCGGATGGCCGAAAATGATGCGATGGGGGCCGGGGCTCCACCTATGCCTGCCCAACGCCAGGCCCCACTACGGGTAGCTAAGCTTGACCGGAACGCTCGCGTCAATGTACAATATGCAGATGGGTCAGTAAAACGTGATGTCAAGTTCAAAACGGTTGAAAATGATGTGGTTAGTGGCAAAGCCATGCTCATCGACTAAACTAGTCTGAACTCAGACAGTAAAAATGCCCGCCGAACAGATGGTTCAGCGGGCATTTTTACTGTCTGATTTTTTAAGTTATTCATCTCTTTCGGCACACTTTATGGATAGGCAGTTAACAGGCACTTTCCGGTAAACAGAATCGTTATTAGTACAGCATGCGTTACATCTTTTTTGCCCTGCTTTTTGCTGGACTCTTGTCGTTTTCCCCACAGGCCGATCCAATCAGACTTCACGCTGAATCACTGCCGCTGGTCCCAAAAGAATTTTATATTGCCAAAGTAATTGACCAACGATCAGACCGGGGGCCGATTGCCCGTTTGGCGCTGAACCTGAATCAGCCGCCCTTGCCGGTCGATCTGGAAGGAGGTCTCGTAGGTAGCTTTCAATCCTTTATTAATCAAAGCCTTAAGCAAAACAAAGCCCTGCGCCCCATTGGTCTGAGCGTGCGTGAGTGTAAAGTCATCGAAACAGCTAGTGGCAGTCGGGTCAATGGTCAATTATCGTTCGATGTCGATTTTGAATTGCTCGGAAAGGACGATAACGGGGCAGAAACGCACACGCATCTGATGGACTACCGGGGGGGGACTAAATACATACGTCCCTTGGGCCAGACAGCCGTTATTGAGTCGTCAATTCGACAGACGCTGGTTGCTGCACTTCGCCGGTTCAACGAATACATGAATCGGGAGAGCAATCAGAATGAGAAATTGGCGAAAACGCTGCGGGTTAACTTCATTGATGATACGCGTATTACCAACGATGATACTGTCCTTTATAATCCTACGCGTAAGTTAACCTGGGCCGACTTTAAAGCCGAGCCCCGTAAGGGTAGCCACTATGCAGCCGAAGTCTTTACCAGCTTTTCGTATGAAGGCAAAAGTTCGGTCAAGGACGGGATCATTAGCCTGAATCTGGCCGCCAAAGCCTATATGCTGAAAACCTCATCGTGGGGCCGCGCCGATGCTCGTAATGCCTATTCGCTCAACCATGAACAACGCCATTTCGACATTACCAAAATCATTGTGGAGCGATTCAAACGCAAGCTGGTGGCCGATAGCCTGACGCTGGAAGATTACAATAGCATTGCCCAATACAAGTTTATCGAGTCGTTCAGGGAATTAAATAAGATGCAGACCCAGTACGACGACGAAACCAACCATAGCATTAACCAGGCTGCCCAGGAGCGCTGGAACCAGAAGATTGATGCCGAATTGCGCAGTCTGGGTGTGATCAAATGAAGACAATCCGTGTATTTCACGTCAGTACAGCCCATCCGGCTCAAGACCCGAGAATTGTTTTCAAGCAATGCCCTACCCTAGCCGAACAGTATGAGGTGTATTGTGCTCTCCCCCACGCAGACTCTGCCTGTTCTGAAAGCATCCACTTTATCCGTTTGCCTTATTTTCGACGGGTTATCTGGCGAGCTTTATTTACCAGTCCTTATGCCCTTATCCGAGGTTTATGGCTTCGTCCGCAACTCGTGCATGTGTACGTACCCGAATTTCTGCCATTTGCTTTTGTCTTCCAGCTTTTGGGCGCTAACGTGATTTACGAAGTACAGGAAAATCTGTATAAGAAAATGTACGTTAAAACCCTAAATCGTGGGCGTTTACTGGAAAAAGCCTTTTATAAAATTGACCAGTTTGCGCGTAAGCATTGCTATCTGATTTTCACGGAACATGCCTATCTGACTACGTACACGAGCTTGACCAAACCCTATGAGGTGATTTACAACTACCCATTACCTGGATTTCTGGAGCCGTTTCGAACGCCGTATTATCCTAGCCCGACCAAACCCTCTTTTTTCTACATTGGCTTACTTAGTTTCGAACGAGCTTTCGATACGCTGGTCGATGCATTGGCCCAACTGAAAGCGACCTACCCTGAATTTGTGGTGCATTTGTTTGGCAGTCGCACATTTACCGATGACGACCTGGCCAGACTGCCTCGTTTCAACGAAGTGAAAGCAAATCTGCGCTTTTATGGCTATACTGATCAACGAGAAGCCTTTCGATATGCAGCCGGTGCAACGGCTGGCCTGGCTTTACTGAAACCCGTTGGTGATTACCCCGATTCCTATACAACCAAATTGTTTGAGTACATGGCGCTGGGACTGCCCGTCATTACCTCCGATTTCCCGCTTTATAAACAAGTCGTAGAACAACACCAATGTGGATTTTGCGTGTCGCCAAATAATCCAGCGGAAATCGCCGATGCCCTTAGGTATTTGATCGAGCATCCTAAGGAAGCTCTGGCGATGGGACTACGAGGATACGAAGCTGTCAAGAAGCACTATACCTGGACAACGGAGGCCAGAAAGCTACTTAGCTTTTATGAACGGGTACTTAACTCGTAGCCATAGAGCTATATTATGCAATTTAACAGGATATATCAAATACTTTATGGTATTGTTCCAATGTGTAATACTACGTTTTCCCGGAAGGATTTAACTTTAGACGTTAATTAAGGGTTATCTTCGTATAGCCCAACTTATTTGGCCTGATGTATATACATGCAGTAAGCCATTACCTTCCAACGGAGGTAGTTGGCAATGAACACTTTACCCAGCTCAATGGCTTGTCCAGCGACTGGATTATTGAACGTACCGGAATTAAGGAGCGACGCAAAGCTGCTCCCGGTGAGAATACCAATACCATGACCATCGAAGTCGTAAAACGGCTTCAGGAAAAAACCGACCTCTCGACCATCGATTTAATTGTAGGTGCTACTTATACACCATACGATACCATCGTTTCACTCGCTCACGAAGCTCAGCATTATCTGGGCATTGCCGATATTCCGGTTATTTCGGTTTCCACAGCCTGTTCCTCGTTGCTCAATGCCATTGAAGTTGTTGAAGGCTACTTTGCGCTGAACAAAGCAACGCGTGCATTGGTCATTGTAGCAGAGCATAACACACTCTACTACAACGAGCAGGATACGATCTCGGGGCATTTATGGGGCGATGGTGCGGCTGCTTTATTAATTACTAAAGAGCGACAAAGCGAGGACGATTTCTCAATTAAAGCTTTATTGACAGGCGGAGCTGCCCATACGCCCAAAGCGACTACTGGTGTGATGATGCGACCTGCCGATGGCGGTGTTACGATGCCTCACGGACGCGATGTCTTTATCAATGCCTGTCAGTATATGCCCAAAGCCAGTCTACAGGTGCTGGAGCGTTGCGGACTTACCCTCGCCGATGTCGATTATATACTGCCCCACCAGGCGAATCTGCGTATTTCCCGTAACGTGATGAATACGCTTGGCTTACCCGAAGAGAAATTAATTTCGAATATTCAGCATTATGGCAACACAGGTTGTGCTGGTTGTGCAATAGCTCTTTCCGAACAGTGGGATATGTTCAAAAAGGGCCAGCATATCGTCATCACCGTATTCGGCGGAGGTTACTCCTACGGTGCCATGCTGGTAGAAGTGTAATGTAACGTAGGCAGAAGCCCGCGAAGCTGTAGAGGTTACCTAGTTATCCTACAGCTTCGCGGGCTTCTGCCTACGTTACATTACATTAAAACTTCGCTTTTCCCGAATCCAGAAACGCGACAAAGTTGGCCACGTCGCGGTCATAATTCTTAGGCGGTACCAGCAACTTACCTTCGCTATTGACCAGGCAGTAATGCGGTTGCGCGTTGTTGTTGTACTTTATAATCTGTAGATCGGCGTTTTGGGAGCCAATCGTCTTCTTCACTTTCTGGTCATAAGTCGACGTGTACCACTCCGATTCAGGCAGTTCGGTCTTGTCGTCTACGTAAAGGGCCAGCATCACAAAATCATTTTGTAATCGTGACAAAACGGCCGGGTCCGACCAGACGCGCGCTTCCATTTCACGACAGTTGACGCAACCATGCCCGGTGAAGTCGATAAAGACGGGCTTATTCACCTTTTTGGCATACGCCAAAGCCTGCTTATAGTCGAAGAACCCCTGCAAGCCGTGTGGTAGATGGAAAAGATCGGCGTATTTAACATTCTCCGTAATACCAGCCCCTGTTGGGCCACTCACCGCTGTTCGCTGCCCATGCAGATTAAAGTCCTGAGAGGTTTCTGGAGGTAAGTAACCCGAAAGCGCTTTCAAGGGCGCCCCCCACAAACCTGGAATCATATAAACTACAAATGAGAAGGTTACAATTGCTAACAGCAGTTTCTGAACGCTAATGACTTTCACTTCGCTATCGTGCGGCAGTCGAAGTTTACCAAGGAAATAAAACCCGATCAGTGAGAAAATTACAACCCAGATAGATAGGAATACTTCTCGGTCCAGCAAATGCCAATGGTAAACCTGGTCGGCTACGCTCAGGAACTTAAGCGCCAGCGCAAGCTCCAGAAAGCCCAGAACTACCTTTACGGAATTGAGCCATCCACCCGAGCGGGGTAAGTTTTTGAGCCATTGCGGAAACGCAGCAAACAACGTAAACGGCACCGCAAACGCCGACGAAAAAGCGGCCATGCCCAGAATTGGTTTTACAACCTCACCGCCTGCCGACGCTACCAGCAGACTACCCACAATTGGGCCCGTACAGGAGAATGAAACCAGCACCAGGGTAAAGGCCATAAAGAAAACGCCCAGAATACCGCCCTGCTCCGACTTTGCATCCGACGCATTGATCAGCGAGTTCGGTAATACAATCTCAAACAAGCCCAGAAACGAGAGGCCAAAAATGAAGAAGATGGCAAAGAATAATACATTCGGTATCCAATGCGTACTAACAAAATTAGCAAACGCCGGACCATTGAATCGGGATACCACCGTACCTACCAACACGTAAATGCCAACAATAAACACACCATAAAGCAGTGCTTTCCACTGCCCCCCCTTTTGGTTGGTAAAGAAGCTAACCGTAGCCGGAATGATGGGAAATACGCAGGGAGTCAGCAAGGCTACTAAACCCGACAGAAAAGCCGCCAACAGAAAACCACCTAACGATTCGCTGGCTGCCGATTTCGGCTCGGTCAATGAAACCTCTGCTTTGGGAGCCAGATCCGTGGTGGTCTGATCCAGTTGCTTTGACGCTTCCGCTACCATTGTCGTCGATGCAGGGGCACTAGCCACAGCAACCGTCTCGGTCGTTGGCGTAGTAGCTACTGAGGTTGCTTTAGGTGTTTCGGCTACTGCTGTCGTTGTACTCGTGGGGCTGGCTGTGACCTGTATGCCTGTGAACGAAAAATTATCATCGCCCGGAATGCATTGGCCGTCTTTATCGGTACAGGATTGAAAACTGACTGTCCCCTCAATAACGGGCTTTTCGGCTAAAATCTTCACCCGTTGCGAAAATTGGGCCACACCATGCATCACGTACGTATCGCCTTCAAATACTTCTTCGTACTTGGTTTCGACCTTACTGATTGGTTTTACTTTCCCAACCAACTCATAGGTTTTGTTCGGAGTAAACTTAAACTCTGTTGGTAGAGGCCCTTCAATTTTAGGGTTTACATCGGACGAATAAATGTGGAAGCCGTCTTTGATCGCTGCCGAGAATCGAAGCTCAACAACGTCGCCTATTTTGGCCGATGACTTCGTGGCTTTATAGCTCCAGGTGACTGGCTTAAGTAATTGAGCAAATGTTGCCAGGGGAAGCAGGAGCCCCACCACAAGCGTAAGAATAGATTTCATACCACTCCGGGTAAATAATGGTTCTGTTTTAGAACAGAAATACTGCAAAAATATTTCCATTAAATAAGAATAGTCGTTAATCGACGGTGATTTTGCTCATTTCACCTCGACTAACGACTAGTAAGTAGTCTGAATCGCTTGTACGTTACCGACTATAAAGTACAGGATTCAATTCATCCTGAGGCTGGCTCCCAACTGGTAAACCTGCCAGCCAAGTAATATGATCGGCTATCTGATATTGATTTCGCGGCTGGCTAATGATCTGATCTTTATCCATATAAATCATGGTCATTACCTTACGAGGGCGATCTGACAGATTAGGACCAGCCCGGTGAAATGTCCAGCCAGCATGGTAACTAACCTCACCCAGCTCAAAGGGTGTATCGTTCATACTGAAATTCTGGCGTTGTAGTTCGTCGGCCAGAATCGTCTCACTTTCGTCACTGATTTCAATATCACGCCCAATTTCAACGTGCTGACTTCCTTCGGCAAAGGCAAGCGGTCCCATTTCCATAGGCGTCTCCTGAAACGGAATCCAGACAGTAACCGTTTTTGGCGATGCCAACGGCCAGTAAAATTGATCGGCATGCCAGGGCGTAATACCACCCGAAGGTTCCTTATACAAAGCCTGGTCATGATAAAGTCGTACCCCATCTACTTCCATCAGGTCTGCGGCTATTTTGGCTAATCGCTTCGAAAAAACGAACTCTTTAGCCTGTTCATCTTCCCGCCAGAGATTCATGATTTGCAAAAACGCCCGCTCATAGGTCGTACGCTCTTCCATAGGTTTAATGAGTGTATTGAGCCGAAAAACTAAATCGGTTATGATCGTCCCATAATAGTCCAGCACAACCGGGCTTAGTACATTTTTCAGCTTTACATACCCATTTTTCCGGTAAAATTCGATGGCTTCCGGGCCAATCGTATACGGTTCATCAAGTTGACTCAGCAAGAGAGATTTGTCTGCCAGCGCTTCCATAGGTTTAGCGAAAAATAGATTAGACTCATAAGACAAAATAGAGCCCCGTCTACCATTCAGAAAATCCGTTTTGCTGCCTATAACCAGTCAAAACAAAACTTCCCGAAAGATTGGGCCTTTCGGGAAGTTTAACTCAGACATTATCATCAATCACTACTTATTGCCAATGACCTTCTACCCAAACTGGGCCACGACGGGTTTGTTGCCAATGCCCCGGCGACCAGGCCGTATACCGTCCGGGAGCTGGCCGATACGAGCCCCCTACCCAGCGGTAATCCCGCCCCCGACGTACATAGTGACCTGGAACCCAAACGTGGCGGGCCGAAGGTGGTGGAGGAATCCGTTCGACACGTGCAGCCGGAGGTCCCTGTACGGTGGTGGTAGCCGTACAGGCCGACACCAGTGCCATACACACAAAACTGACTACTGCCAATACATTTCTTTTCGTTTTCATAGCGTTAAATACTTGAATTATATAACATTACACTACCAATGAAAACCAACTATATAGTGTTTGTACTCGTTGTTCTTTTTAATCAGATTATAAGTTGGCTAAAAGGTTTAATCAACAACAAAACTCGTCCTTTGAATCGCCCAAGCGGTTTTGTTGGTTTTGTCAGGAAATTCTTCCTTTTTTCACCATTTTCCGCCGTACCTTTGCACTATAACTATCTGGCTGTTCGCACATTTACAACTATTGACTTTATTAGATCGAACCAGCAGATAACCAACACAATAAATCGCTCATTCTGATGACAACCGCTACCACCACCCGCGATACGCAGGTGTTTGATCTGATTGCGAAAGAACAGCACCGGCAGGAATCGGGTATTGAATTGATTGCTTCTGAAAACTTTGTGTCGCCCGCCGTGATGGAAGCGGCTGGAAGCGTTCTCACCAATAAATACGCCGAAGGCTTGCCCGGTAAACGGTATTATGGCGGTTGCGAAGTAGTTGACCAGATTGAGCAAATCGCTATTGATCGGGCAAAAGAACTGTTCGGTGCTACCTGGGTAAACGTGCAGCCACACTCGGGCGCGAACGCTAACACCGCTGTGTTTCTGGCTTGTTTGCAACCCGGCGATACCATCCTGGGTTTCAACCTTTCGCACGGTGGTCACCTTACCCACGGTTCACCCGTAAATATTTCTGGTAAATACTTCCGGCCAACATTCTACGGTGTGGAGCAGGAAACCGGCGTCATTAACTACGACGTCGTAGAAGAAACAGCCAAGCGTGAACGTCCCAAAGTTCTGATCTGTGGTGCGTCGGCGTATAGTCGCGACTGGGATTATGCCCGCCTACGTGCCATTGCCGACGAAGTTGGCGCTTTGTTGCTGGCTGATGTTTCGCACCCTGCCGGCCTGATTGCCAAGGGATTATTAAACGATCCACTCGCTCATGCACACATCGTAACGACTACGACGCACAAAACCTTACGGGGCACACGTGGCGGCATTATTATGATGCGGAATGATTTCGAGAATCCATTTGGTATTAAAACACCGAAAGGCGAAACCCGTCTAATGTCCTCACTGCTCGATTCAGGTGTATTCCCAGGTACGCAGGGTGGTCCACTGGAACACATTATTGCGGCCAAAGCCGTTGCTTTCGGTGAAGCGTTGAGCGACGATTTCTACGATTATGCTGTTCAGGTAAAAGCCAATGCGCAGGCAATGGCAGCCGCTTTCCTGAGCCGAGGGTATCAAATCATTTCGGGCGGCACCGACAATCACTTGATGTTGATCGACTTACGTTCGAAAGGACTAACCGGAAAACTGGCCGAAAATACACTGATCAAAGCCGATATTACAATCAACAAAAACATGGTTCCGTTCGATGATAAATCGCCGATGGTTACGTCGGGGATGCGCGTCGGAACGGCAGCTATGACCACACGCGGCCTGAAAGAATCGGACATGGAGCAAATTGTCGTATATATCGACAAAGTGCTGATGAACCACGATAACGATTCGGTTCTAGCTACCGTTAAAGAAGAAATCAACGAGTGGATGAAAGCATTTCCGCTCTATAAAAGTTAATTGTGAATGATTGAATGATAGAATTAGTTAATACCTGCTTATGTGTTAATTAATTCTATCATTCAATCATTCAATCATTCGCAATTACAACAATGCCACTCGACCAACTGACTGACGAAGAGATTGATTCTGAAGGTAAAGAGATGTCCTTTCTGGACCATCTGGAAGAACTGCGCTGGCACATTATCCGCTCGGCCGCAGCCATTCTGGTATTTACGATTACGGCCTTCATTTTCATCGACGATATTTTTGAATATGTGCTGCTGGGCCCTGCCAAAACGGACTTCTGGACGTATCGACAGATGTGCAAACTGGCTGATATTACGGGCTATGCCGATTTGTGCGTTAAAAGTCTGACGTTTAAACTACAGGCGCTGGGCTTATCGGATCAGTTTACGATGTCACTCACCTCGTCGTTTTTTGTTGGGTTAAGCTTTACCTTTCCTTATGCCTTCTGGGAACTGTGGCGCTTTATAAAACCTGGTCTTCGCCCGGTTGAGAGACGCGCTGCGCGAGGAGCCGTTTTTTATGTATCGTTACTGTTCGCTCTTGGCGTACTGTTTGGCTATTTTATCGTATCTCCGCTGGCAATCAACTTCTTAGTCAACTATACGCTATCGAGTAAGATTGAGAACAACATCGACATTACGTCCTATATCTCGGTTATTGTGACGCTGGCGTTGGGTTGCGGACTCATCTTCCAGATGCCGATTATTGCCTTTGTGCTGTCGAAAGTTGGTGTTCTGACACCTGCTTTCATGCGCGAATACCGCAAGCATGCCTGGATTGTCATTCTGGTCGTAGCGGGGGTTATTACTCCCTCGCCCGATATTTACAGTCAGGTGCTGGTTGCCTTACCGCTTGCCCTTCTTTATGAGATAAGTATTGTGGTTTCGGGAAGAGTCCAGCGTATGCGCGAAGAAGACCGGAAGGAGTTAATGAATTCGTAAATAAAGCGCCTTAACCAAAAGCCCTTTCTGCGGAGAGGGCTTTTTTGCTTTGCCAACCTACCAGAAGAATAAACTATGCCCCAATACGATTTCCGGAAATATCATTACCGCTCTATCAACGCGGCCACTGATGCCGAACGAGCGGCCATCAATCAGGAATTGAAAGAGTTGTATGCGTCTTTACCTGAAGATGAAAAAGAAGATTTTAATCGACAATTACAGACTTTCCTGGCTAAAGAAATGGGCCGATTGAAAACCGATTACGAGTCCGTCAAAGGAAGCCTGGGCGATAATTGATAGATATAGCTGTCCAGAATACAGCTATCAAATCATACCCCTTGCCTTCAGTTCCAGGTACTTATTGACCGTGTTAGCTGTCAGGTTTTGCGGAGCGGTCAGAATCGTCTGAATACCATATTGGCTAAGCTCTTTTACGATCTGACGTTTCTCAAAGGCAAACTTTTCGCCAATGGTTTTGAGGTAAATATCTTCCGTATCCGCAGCCGATTCGGTAAGTAAAGCGCGTAGCTCGGTGTTTTCAAAGAAGATGACCAGCAACAGATGATCTTTAGCCAACCGACGCAGGTAGGGCAATTGCCGATGCATGCCACTTACGGTCTCAAAGTTGGTAAATAGCAGCAACAGACTCCGCTGGCGAATGTGCGTCCGAACACTTGCATATAGGTTTTCGTAATCGGTTTCCAGAAAGCGGGTCTTCTGCCGATACAGTAATTCCAGAATTTTCAGCATCTGTCCCGACCGACGGTCAGCAGGCAAAAGCTGGCCGATATGGTCGGAAAACGTCAGAATACCAGCTCGATCCTGCTTCATAAGGGCGATATTGCTCAATACCAGGCTGGCATTGATCGCATAGTCGAGTAGTGTTAACCCGTCAAACGGCGACTGCATCACCCGACCTTTATCAATCAGGCAATAAATCGGCTGCGACCGCTCATCCTGAAAAGCATTGATCATCAGCGATGTGCCTTGGGAGTCACTCCGACGAGAGGTAGCTTTCCAGTTGATGGTCCGCACATCGTCGCCGGTTGTATAAGGACGTACCTGTTCAAACTCCATGCTGTGGCCAATTCGTCGGATTCGCTTCACGCCCACTTCGGTCAGGCGATTGGTAGCGGCCAGGAGTTCATACTGCCGCATCTGCAAAAACGACGGATACACGGCGACCATTCTACCCTGTTCAAACTGATACCGCCGTTTCAATAAACCCAGTGGCGACATTACAAACACATTGACGGCTCCAAAACTATACTCGCCCCGACGGGTGGGGCGGAGTTCGTAACGAATCGCCTGCGTCTCGCGTGGGTTCAATCGAGCCATAAACAACACATCACGTCGTTGGAACTGGAACGGAATTTCATCGATCACCTCTACATCCGCCCGGAATGTATAGCGATTTTCGAGGTAAATCGTCAACGGATTCTCATCGCCATTTGATAAACGGTCGGGCAGTTCACGGCGGGCAAAAAAGGCCGCTTTCTGCCGAAACAACAGCCCTGCATCGATTGCTATTAATAAGATAAAGACAGCAAAAACGACCTGCATCAATGGAAACAGAATTGGAAACGCGTAAGCCGCTACAAACAATAAAACAATCGCAATCAAGCTAAACCACAAGCGGTTGGCGATAAACAGGGCGCGGATGGATTTCATTTTATTCGGCGGTTTTGTTGCAGTAACTGTTTATCACGTTCTATTTCGGCCATTAATTTCTCTACGGTAGATAAAACAGTTTGTATTTCGAGGCAAACAACTGTTGGGTTCCATTCAGAACATGACTCCAACTTAATTCGTCATACACTGCGTGACGAATTGGAAAAGCCTGATAAACAAGCCGCGTGTATTTTAGATTCGTCTCCGTAAATCCCTTTCCAAAACCCTGAGTCAGCCATTCGGCGAGGTACTTAAGCAGGCAACTTCCGTATTCGGCCTGACTGTTGCCCCTTTGTTCTTCTTCAACAATGAGCTGGCCAATGTGCCAATATGCTTCAACCATACCGACATTAACGACACGATACGCTTTCTGGCAGCCCTCTTCCAGAACGGTTTTTATTTGCTCGTAAAACGTAGTCATAAAAAGTTACGGTTTTAGTTGCCGAACGGCTTCGTCAATTTCTGGCTCGTAAACCGGGTTAAAGTCATCTTCCTGATAATCGCCCGTTCGTTCGGCACGAAGGGCCTTAAAGAAAAACGATGCATCCTGGAAAGCGGTTCGGGCTTCGGCAATCCGATTGAGTTGTAGCAAGGCTCGGCCACGATGATAATAGACGAGGGCACTACGGGGAAAATTCTTAGTAGCCTTTTCCAGATCGACCAATGCCTTTTCTGCCTGATTGGTAGCGATATAACTAACCGCCCGGCTCACGAAATGCTTGTAGTTAACCCATTCGGCACCGTGCTTTTCGGCTAAAGGATCGATGGCTTTCGAAAATTGCTCGATGGCTTTTTCCTGATTACCCTGACTTCGGTACGCCAAGCCTCGCAAATAGCTGACTGGGTTATACCCTATAATGTCATCGAAATTCGGCGTCAACGCATCGTACGCATCGAAGTGAGCCAGCGCACGGGGGTAGTCCCGCAACTGCGCCAGGTAAAGCTCACCGACGGTGCCGTGTTCTTTGGGGTAAAGTGCCGTTGTTTTTTCGAGCCAGACGATGGCTTGTTCATAGTCACCTCGCCACACGTAATTGAACGCCCGAAAACGATAGTTCTGCGCACTAGCCGATAAAGTGTCCAACCGAAGCCGTTCCCGTCGTTCCCGGAAGAAGAATTGGGGAGGCACAGTCCGATTAGCAGCCAGCATCGAAGAGAATGATTGAAGGAATCGTTCGCCATCCTGCGCCCAACTTATCAGCGGTGATAGCAGAAAGAAAAGCCATCGTCCTTTCATGGCAATAATTCAGTTATACGCCCTTCTTTAAGCCGAAATGTAAGCGAAACCCACAGATCCAGCGGCCAGTCGCCAGGGCGCTCAGGTTCCCGAAGCGATGCATCAGTAGCCACATAATTCTGACAAATTGCAATTAGTTGGCTAGTAATTTGAGGAGCGAATGATTTAGGGCAATAGTCTTCACCAAAGCTGTTGAGGGTTATAGCCCCTTTTTCACCTTCGCAGTTGACGGCAAACTGAATCTGTATTAAACCGGTTTCGCTTTCCCGTTGAACGGGTTGATACTGTTTCGTCACAAAGGCAAGTAGGTCGTATCGTTTCTGTCCATGCGTTAACGAACGCTCATACCAGGTAGGGCGGAAACAATTGCCACAAGCCTGAAAACCACTGGGGCGGCAGGAATCGCCAGGGAATAGTTTTCTGACGAACGTAAACCGTTCAGTAGATACAGCCCGTCCGTTCCAGCCAATCGCTTCTAGCTCATTAGGCTGTAGCGAGCGGAGTTGCCAAAGTGGTTTATACCCTCTGAACCGATTGTACTGATTACCCCGAATGACGATGAATACCGATTTACCAAACCGAGCCAATCGCCAGAAGTGGGCCGTTCGCTGCTTCGTTGTGCGGTTTTCAAGGCTCACTTTTCCATTGGCATAAAAGGCCATGACCAGGCTATCTGACTGCCAGACTCGCCCACTTAATTGTTGGTAAGCTCGAGTCGAATCAACGGGAATATCAGTAAACCGCCGAAGCACCATCGGATAGTTTTTACCTATTCGCAGCAGATCGTTCTGTACGGTCACCAGTTTGGGAGCAAAGTGAACGGTATCGAACCGTACAATTTCTCCATGAATAGCCCAACTCGACACCTGCTCCTGCGCCGATCCATCAACCATTCCCAAGTGATATATACTATCGGCATCCAGCCGGATATAGTTGGGTAATGGGCAAACAAAATCAATGTCCTGTTCGGTATGGACGCCTATCCAGATTCCTACTAGCTGTTCGTAGGTAGGCGTAGGTACCTGAGCATAAGCATGCACAATGAATAATGGATAATGAGCAATGACTACCAATAGGCAGAGCAATCGACTTTGCCATTCCCTTTTATTCATTATCCGTTGTGCCTTGTTCATTTATCAACGCGGTACTTCAATTTTTTGCACTAACTGAGCAACCACTTCATCGGCTGTACCGCCTTCCATTTCGCGTTCGGGAGTCAGCAGTACGCGGTGGCGCAATACCGGTGCGGCCAGCTCCTGTACATCTTCGGGCGTAATAAAATCGCGTCCTCGTAAGGTAGCCAGCGCTTTAGCACTATTTAGCAACGCTACAGAAGCGCGAGGAGAGGCTCCCAGGTACAATGATTTGTTGGCACGTGTAGCCTGCACAATCTGCGCGATATAATTGAACAATTTGTCTTCAACATGCACCTGATGCACCTGGCTGCGTAGAGTTGCCAGTTGATCGGCCGTTAAAACAGCGCTGACGGCATCGATGGCCGCAGCCAGATTCCGACGTTCGTGGTGCCCACGCAGAATATCGACTTCTTCATTGACGGCCGGATAGCCAACTACGACTTTAAATAGAAAACGGTCGAGTTGGGCTTCGGGCAACCGATAGGTCCCTTCCTGCTCAATCGGGTTTTGTGTAGCCAGTACCATAAAGGGCTCATCGAGTGTGTAGGTAGTCCCATCGTTGGTAACCTGCCTCTCTTCCATCACTTCAAACAAGGCTGCCTGGGTTTTGGCCGGAGCCCGGTTAATTTCATCGATCAGCACCAGGTTCGAAAAAATGGGACCATGCCGAAACGTAAAGTCGCCGGTTTTGGGCATAAAGACCGCTGTACCGATCACATCGGATGGCATTAGATCGGGCGTAAACTGAATACGACTGAAGCCCACCGACATGGTTTTGGCCAGCAGTTTAGCTGTTAAGGTTTTGGCTACGCCCGGAACGCCTTCAATCAGTACGTGTCCATCGGCCAGTAGGGCCGTCAGCAGTAAGTCAACCGTCTGATGTTGGCCAACAATTACTTTACTAACCTCGGCCCGGATGGCGTCAACGGCCGTTTTAAGAGGGGTTAGGTCTAAGCGAGAATCGAATGTTTCCATAGGATGTCTGAACCGCTCCGGCGGCCCGGCGGGATTTAACTGATTTTAAGATTAATCTGATTTTGTTTTTCGCTTCTCTGAAGCACTGAGATCACAAAATCCTGCAAATCCATGAATCAGCTAAATCCCGCCGGGCCGCCGGAGCGGTTCTGATTGTTTAAATTTTTCTATTGCCCGGTTCAGGGTTAGCAAATCGAACTCAGAAAGTGAAATGCTCTTTTGTGCATTACGCAGGAGCATGACTAATTCCGACGTTTCGACTAATGAAACGCCACTTTTCCGGGCCAGGGCTTCTGTAAATTCTTTATCTAAACTAGTTGTATTGAGGCCATATCGCTCACGGATATCGGCTAGAAAATACTGAATTTTCTTCCGGGCCAGATTATCGTGGTCGCCCTGCTGAAAATACATCCGCCCTACCGTCTTCACAAAGTCGAGAGATGTATTTTGGGGCGCTTCTATCACCGGAATAATTCGTTGCTTACGTTTTCCAGCAAAGATGGCATAGGCTAACAACCCAATCAGAATGAGATAATAGGCCCAGTTCAAGGCTGGTTGTGAGCGAATGTAGCGGAAAATCGACTGCTGGTCTTCATTAAAACGGCCTTGTTTCTGATACTCGTCCCAATACGTCTGTTGCGCAGGCAAATACGAAAACGCCTTAAACGCATAGTCGGCTGTCTTCGTATCGAGCACGTAATAGTTGGTAAAGGCAAGAGGTAAATTATGAATGAAGAACGTTCCTTTACCAAACTGTACCCGGATAAAAACGGGTTCCTTGCGGGCATTACGTCCCAACACAATACTATTCTTCGGCTTCTTAATAACCAGAAAATTTCGTCCGTCGTCGTGAAAGAAATTATACCCGCCCGCTTTTTGCAGTTGCGGATTAACCAGATTCTGACGTAATGTCGTGTCGGCTTCATCCTGCTCTTTCAAATCTGCCTTAAACCCAAGCGTGTCGCCCAGCGATTCAGGTATCGTATAGGCCGAAATGAATACTGTATTGCCCCGTTTTACATAATCGAGCAGCCGCAATTGCTCGATACTGTCGGCCTTAAATTCCTGACAGATAAATACATAGTTGCTTCGACCGGAAAACTTACTTTCTCCCAGAAAATTATAAATAGGTAAGCGTACTGTTTGTAGAGACGATTGCGGCAGTGCATCGGGCAGTAATTCAAACAATGCCTGCGTCCCAAACGGAATTTTGTCGTCATTCTGGTAGGTTGGCGACCAATCAATCGGTTTTGGACGATAATACTCAAAGAGCATATATGCCAACACCGTAGTTAATAAAATCAGTAGGTATTTATTCGGTTTTCGCAAGATGTGGTTACGGTATAGGATTTATGGCTTTGGCCAATGGTGCCTGATTAAATTGGCGAAACTGATTTTGTATGGCCTGAAATCGCTGCTCGTCGACAGGAAAATCACCATACCAGACAAATTCAAATTGTCGTGTCAGGGTTTCAAAATCTGGCTGTAAGGGCGAATTGATCAGCTCGGCTACATACTGCCGATTGGTTTTATCAGGTTTATAGTGTACACGCCCGGCATCAGTTAATCGCTTTAGTGTTTGCAGATAGAGTAACCGGACGGCCAGCCGGAAATTTCGGGCAGCAGCAGCTTCGTCAATGGCCGTCTCGAAGTCGATTTCATGAATATTCTCCGCCAGATTTTCATAATCCAGCGCACCCGATTGTGCTTTTTTCGGAAAAAGAAAACCCAGTACCTCAGCTTTCATGAGCAGATAAATCACAAAACAGGCAATAGCCGCCAGAATCACATACTGCCAGACATTCTGATACGCTTTGCTGGAAAGGAACTGGGCCAACTTTCGAAACAGCCAGTTGAAAAAACGAGCAATTGGATTTTCGGGCGGTGGCGTATCGTTGCCATATTGATAATCGTGATCGGTTTGCAGATCGCGGAGGTGGTCAGCCTCCGGGTATCGTACGCGTATGGGCGAACGATCGTCGCGGGCACTCGTATTGGCTGTTCCTGAGATCGGTTTTTGCTGCCCATAGCTTATAATTGGACTGCTAGTCAGCCAAAAGAGTACGATCCCCAAAAGAAACCAGAGTCGGCCCGTCCGCGATGGCAATCGCCCCGACAAAATCCGAAAACTGAAAATCGAAAACCCCGAATTAATACGTTCCTTCATCCGATGCGCGAGGCTGGGTTGGGCTGGTACCAATTGAATCAATAGCCGACAGTAACCCTCGACCTTCCTGACGTTCTACCAGATTCGTATATTGAAAACCGATGGCTACATAAATTAAGGCCCGCAACAATGTACCGCCCACTGTTGCGATTACATTGCCCAATATAAGCCAGAAACTAGTTATATTAGGCAGTAGTTTCATGCCCGTCAGAATACCAATAATGCCTGCGGGAACGGAAAAAATCATCCCAACGACTGCGGAAATAATCCCCATTACAATAATCAACCCAAAGGTGGACCACCACTTATCCCGAATCAAGGCGAAACATCGGTTCCAGGTCTCCCCAAAATCCGTTCCTTCAAACGTAGTAACGACCAGCCCCAGTGATAGAACAATACCTACGTAAACGCCCGGAATGACAAAAAACATAGTCGCTATAAATGAAATAATCGCGCTTAGGACGCTAATCAGGACACCTCGGCCGATGAGTGGCTGCATTTCCTCCCAAACCTCGGCAACACTAATATCAACCGTTCCGGTAAAACTCGTCGGCGCATTAGGCTGCGTCTTACGAGCATATACCTTCATATGGGCGTAGGTAGCCAGGCTGACGGCCAATATAGCTAACAGGCTAAACAGCATCGTAATCCAGAACGCCGGCGAAAAAAAACTTAGTGCTAAGGCATAACCAACAGCAAAAGGAGCACTCGAATCTCTACCAGCATCTTCCGCTGTTTTGCCCAGATCAAATATATTCGACTGCATCACTCCCGAAGCGATTCCAGCCATTAAGGCAACGGGCCCAACAATGTACAAAAGTGATACCCCCAGGCTGCGAAAATTCTGGGTGATGTATTGAAAGGTAGTGTTGATTTTATCGCCAAAATCACGTTGTTGAAAAAGCTGAATCATGGTTGCAGTTTACGGTTTAGGTGAATCGGGTAATACACAAAATACCAGCCAATGAAAGTAGCTGAAATAAGAATGATTCCGCCACTAACTACCGGAGGCAACGTCATACGGGTAATAAAGCTTTCCAGAAAGCCAGCCGTGATAAAAATGGGAACCAATCCAATGGCTATTTTAAGCCCTTGTTTGACTCCTCGCTTAAACGATTCCAGCCGCGAATACGTCCCCGGAAACAACAGGCTATTCCCGACCGTCAGTCCTGCACAACCCGCAATGACAATAGCCGAAATTTCGAGCGTACCGTGAATCCAGATTTTCAGAATCGAGTCGAGTAGCAGACCGCGTTCGTAAAAGAAATACTGAAACGACCCCAGCATCACCCCGTTATAAAACAGCATGGCGATGGTACCAAACGAGGCAAACAACCCGAAAATGAACGTGCGGAAAGCTACGAAAATGTTGTTCATCGTAATCTGAACAAACATTGTGGCCTGATCGCTGCTGTTATAAACGCCCAGCGGATCTCCCTTTTTGATATTCTCGAGCGTCATGTTTACATATCCATCGCCCAGAATAAGCCGTACAAACGTATTATCGTGTGCCGCCGAAACCCAACCCAATACACACGCCACCAGAAAAATTGCAGCAGCCAGCGCCAGCATTCGATGCGACTGTCGAAATAAAAGCGGTAACTCGTATTGCCAGAACAGCCGAAACCGTCCCCGATCATCCCGCCGATTCTGCATCAGTCCCCGGTGCATTTGCCCGGCCAGCCCATTGAGGTATCGCGTTACGTTCGCGTTTGGGTAGAAGGTTCGGGCGTACGACAGATCATCCGTCAGTTCCACAAAACGGGCCGTCAGTTCATCAGGATCGCGGGTCGGGTTCTGTTCAATGTCGCGCCACTTGTCGGAGTTGCGTTTAACGAAAAGGGCTTCACGCATAGGAAGTCGTCAGTCTGTAAGGTATCAGCAGGCTAGGAAAGGGTAAATTAGTGAAGTTCCCAATGGCGACCAAGTTGGGCATTCGTTTTCTATGAAAAACTTTTGACTAAACCATCGTAACTTACGACTTTTGACAGACGACTTATTCATTTCTCCTGCATGGCTGTTGCGATTCGCACCTCCCAAAACGTCCTTCTGGAATACGAACCGGCCAGCATTGGCGAGCGAATTCTGGCAGCGCTGATGGATTATCTGGTGATATTTGGCTGGCTTATCCTGACCGTTTTTTTGCCCACTTCGCTAGGTTATCAGATCAATAGCTTTTACAGCCTTTTCATTGCACTACCCGCCGTTTTTTACGACCTCCTGAGTGAGTGGTTACTCAATGGCCGCAGCATCGGCAAGCTCGCCATGCGTATTCGGGTGGTTATGCTCGACGGATCACCGCCAGGAATCGGGGCTTACCTGATTCGGTGGCTGTTCCGAATTATTGAGTCGGGGGCGTTTTTAGGAGGCATTGTTCCCGTTATCACAATAGCCATCAACGGAAAAGGCCAACGCCTTGGCGACATAGCTGCCGGAACCACCGTTGTGCGGCTGAAACCCGCGGTTACGCTCGACGACGTCGTTATTAAACCCTTTACAGACAACTATATCGTGCAGTTTCCCGACGTCCGGCTGCTTTCCGATCACGACATCGCCATTGTGCGAAATGTAGTCCGGCAGGGTGATGAACCTCTTTTCCAACGTACTGCCGACAAGGTTAAAGCCGTTACTGGAATCCGTAGTGATTTAGGAAACCGAGAATTTCTGCTTACCGTTATCAATGACTATCAGTTTATTACGACACAGTAACGCGGCTGGAAAGCCGCAAACTATTTAATAAACGGCTTTCCAGCCGCGTTACCTATGCTTGATTCAATTAAATCGCTCGCCCGTCAGTATGCGGCTGACATCGTTCAGACCCGCCGACATTTGCATGCCCATCCCGAACTATCTTTTCAGGAGCGCAACACAGCCCGATTCGTGGCCGACCAGTTGAAAGCCATTGGTATCACGCCCCAGGAAGGCGTTGCCGATACGGGCCTGGTTGCATTGATTGAAGGCACCAAAGGGTCGTCGGGCAGCGCAAGGGTCGTTGGTTTGCGGGCCGACATGGACGCTCTGCCCATCCATGAAGCCAATGATGTCCCATACAAATCGACGATCGACGGGGTAATGCATGCCTGCGGCCACGATGTGCATACTGCCAGCTTGCTGGGTGTAGCGCGTATCCTGCATGTACTGCGTGACCAGTTCGATGGAACCGTTAAACTGGTTTTCCAGCCCGGTGAAGAGAAAGCACCTGGTGGGGCCTCGCTTATGATTAAAGAAGGCGTACTCGAAAATCCGGCTCCCATCAGCATGATTGGGCAACATGTAGCCCCCAATATTCCAGTAGGCAAAATCGGGTTCCGCGAAGGTATGTACATGGCCAGTACCGACGAATTATACCTGACCGTCCGGGGCAAAGGAGGCCATGCTGCCATGCCCGACAACCTTGTCGATCCCGTTCTGATTGCATCACATATCATTGTGGCCCTGCAGCAGGTCATTAGCCGAAACCGGCCACCAGCCAGCCCATCCGTATTATCCTTTGGCCGATTCATCGCCGATGGCGTTACCAACGTGATTCCCAACGAAGTTACCATTCAGGGGACGTTCCGTTGCATGAATGAAGAATGGCGGGCCGAAGGTAAACGACGCATGGTAAAATTGGCCCAGGGCATTGCCGAAGCCATGGGTGGCTCCTGCGAATTTGAAATTGTCCACGGCTATCCTTACCTCAAAAACCACCCCGAACTGACCCGCCGAGTACGGGCCGAAGCCGTAACCTACATGGGTGCCGAAAATGTGGTCGATCTGGATTTGTGGATGGCTGGCGAAGATTTTGCGTTTTACTCACAAGTGGTCGACTCCTGCTTTTACCGACTCGGCACCCGTAACGAAGCACGGGGTATCATCTCTGGAGTCCACACGCCCACGTTCGACATCGACGAAGCGGCTCTCGAGACGGGTGCTGGGCTTATGAGCTGGCTAGCGGTTCAGGAATTGGCAACCCTATAATTTCATATTTGGAAATAAAATTTCGAATTATGAAATATTTTTCGCTCAAGAATTGTTAGTTAGATGGTCATCATTACGAAAGGAATTTTAACTCGTTTCGGCCTTGAGCATCCTGATGTAGCCGAAGCCCTAAATAGCTGGTATGAGTTGGTGAATACGGCTGATTGGAGTAATTTGACCGACATACGCCAAACATTTAATTCAGTCGATTATGTTAAAAATGAGCGCTATGTATTCAATATAAAAGGGAATCAGTATCGAATTGTTGCTATGATATTTTTCAGTAAGCGAACTGTTTTCATTCGATTTGTAGGCACCCACTCAGAGTATGACAAAATTGATTGTAGTACGATATGAAACCAATACGCAATCAGGAGGAATACAATTCTTTACTAACAGAAATTGAGAAGTATATCCAGAAAGTTACGGAGCACGGAAGCTTTGATAGCTTGACATCAGTAGAAGCCGATACACTACATCGGCTATCGGTACAGGTTGAAGCGTATGAAAAGAGCATCCCGCTCATGCCAATTCGTACACCAGATACGTTGCCAGGAATGATCCATATCAAAATGGCGGAACGAAATATGAAACAAAAGGATATGGCAAAGCTTCTGGGAGTATCAACCGCCCGTTTGTCGGAGGTAATGAATGGGAAACGACGCATTACCATTGACTTAGCGAAAAAACTTTACGAGCGTTTAGATATTAGCCCGGAGTTTATTTTGAAAATGGCGTAACCTGACAGGCCTAAAACTTCGGTTAACGCTACTGGACGAATTCCTGGCTCCATCCATCTGGGGATAGACCTCATCACACCTGAAAACTCTATCCCTAAATAGCACAAACCATTCCTTGATTGTTATACATTTGTAATTCCTTAATACGTTCTACCTGAAAGTCTAATTGCTATAACCTATGAACAGAAGAGATGCCCTCATGCGGGTGGCCGCGCTGGCAGGCGTAACCATGTCGTTGCCAGCTCTGGCCGATACGCTTGAAGCCTCAGCCACTCGACGTGCCCTCACCGGCAAACCTGTCTTCTTTACGGCCGACCAGGACGCTACTGTCGCTGAACTGGCCGATACCATTATCCCGACCACCAAGACTCCGGGTGCCAAAGCGGCTAAAGTCAACGAAGTTATCGACGTGATTCTGAAGGACTGCTATAAACCCGATGATCAGCAACGTTTTGTCGAAGGATTAGCGCAAACCAACAAGTGGAGCCAGGAAGCGTACGGGAAAGCGTTTGTGCAACTCGATCCGGCACAACGCATTGAGATTGTAAAAAAACTCGAAGCTGACGACAAAGCGCAGCGGGCCCAAATGGCTCCGGCTAAATCCGTTGCTAAAGTCGAAAACTCCCAGGCCGACCTCCAGATGCCTACCGCCAAAAAACGGTATACGCCTTTCTATTCGATCCTGAAAGATTTGACCCTTACCGGCTATTTCACCTCCGAAATCGGCTGTACACAAGCATTGGAGTACGTGCCTGTTCCGGGCCGTTATGATGGCTGTATTACATTGAAGCCGGGCCAGAAAGCGTGGGCTATCTAATTTTTAGTATTAGGAGCGGGGAGTGAGGAGTGAGAATACTTCGCATGATGAGATTGCGCCAGCTATGCTCACTCCTTACTCCTGACTCCTCACTCCTTAACAAAGACATGAATCTTAATATAGACGCAAAAAAAGATATGACCTACGACGCAATCGTTGTAGGATCAGGCATTTCGGGGGGTTGGGCCTCTAAAGAGTTGACTCGATTAGGGTTAAAAGTCCTTATGCTGGAACGGGGCCGCGATGTAAAACACATTGAGGGCTACCCAACAGCCATGAACAATCCCTGGGATTTCCCGCACCGGGGCCGTATCACGACCCTAGCAGCTGAAGAATACTGGGCCAACATGCGGACGGGCTACACAGCCAACGAAGAATGGCGGCATTTTTTCGAGAATGACAAAGAAAACCCATACCTCGAAAAACGGAAAGTCGACTGGATTCGTGGTTACCACGTAGGTGGTCGTTCGCTGATGTGGGGACGCCAGAGTTACCGTTGGAACAAAGAAGACTTCATGGCTAACGGCAAAGAGGGTATCGGTGTCGACTGGCCCATCCGCTATGAAGATCTGGCTCCCTGGTACACACACGTCGAAACGTTTATCGGTGTTTCGGGTAATAAAGATGGTATTGACGTACTGCCCGATGGCAACTTCCTGCCCCCCATGCAACTCAATTGCCTTGAGCGGGAAGCCAAAAAGCGAATTGAAAAAGCGTTCCCCAAACGGCTTGTTACCATCGGTCGTACGGCTCACCTGACCCAGCCCCAGAAATGGCATACCGATCTGGGCCGCGCTGCCTGTCAGTTCCGTAATCAGTGTATGCGGGGATGTCCTTACGGTGCTTATTTCAGCACCCAGGCCGCTACCTTACCAGCAGCTATGAAAACGGGGCGGCTAACGCTCCGGCCTGACTCAATTGTATCGGAAGTCCTGTACGATGAGAAAAAAGGGAAAGCGACCGGCGTTCGGGTGATTGACCAGAATACCAAAGAAGTCCGTGAATATTATGCCCGGATTATCTTCCTGAATGCATCGGCATTTGCCAGTACATCCATTCTGATGAATTCCAAATCGCATCGTTTCCCGAATGGTATGGGTAATGACTCGGATCAGCTTGGCCGTAACATCATGGACCACCACCTGGCAGCAGGTGCGGCTGGTAGCTTTGAAGGCATGGAAGATCAATACTATTTCGGTCGTCGGGCCAATGGGGTCTATATCCCTCGGTACCGCAACTGGAATGGCGATAAGCGCGATTACGTCCGTGGTTTTGGTTATCAAGGTGGCGCTGGCCGTGGCGGCTGGGGCCGTGGAAACGGGATGGAAGGTTTCGGAGCCGACTTCAAAGAAAGTCTGACCAAACCCGGCCCCTGGACAATGAGCCTGGGTGGTTTTGGCGAAATGATTGCCGATCCTAATAACCGCATGACGCTTTCGCCCGATCAGAAAGACAAATGGGGTTTACCCTTGATTGTTTTCGATGCCGCTTACGGCGAAAATGAGAAGAAGATGCGGATCGATATGATGAACGACGCAGCCGAAATGCTGGAAGCCGCTGGTTTTAAAAACGTGACGCCCTATAACGACACGACCAAGAATCCAGGTATTGGTATCCACGAAATGGGTACTGCACGCATGGGTCGTGATCCTAAAACGTCGATCCTGAATGCGCACAACCAGATTCATACGGTCAAAAACGTATTCAATACAGACGGTGCCTGTATGACCTCCGCTTCGTGCGTGAACCCTTCACTGACCTACATGGCACTGACAGCCCGCGCTGCCGATTTTGCCGTTAAGGAAATGAAGAAAGGCAATCTGTAAGACTGTTTTCATATACGCTAAAGGCAGGAAGAACAAATCTTCCTGCCTTTTTTCATGAAGAAACGTACATTTTTCAATAAAAATTAAAACAACTCAGAATTAGTATAGTTATACCATAGAATATCAAGCAATAACAGAACTCAACGATGAAAAAAGTAATGATAATGGGATGCATGCTGGTAGCCGGCATCGCCTTTAGTGCAACAGCACAAACGACCAATACGACAACCAATTCCAACGCAGGAACAACCGGAACATTACCAACTACAGGAACCCGGACCAACTCGGGTACCTACCAGTCGCAACCGCCAACTGGAACCACGAATTCAACAAATCCGGCAACTAATACGAACATGAGTACGTACCCTACTCAGCCAACAACGCCAACGACGGTGAATCCGCAGCCGACAACGGGTACCTATCAAACGCAGCCGCAAACGGGTATCAATAACTCAACAACCGGAACAGGTACAACCTATGGTACTGGGACTGGGACGATGAATACGGGGACGACTAATACGGGTACAACAACGACAACCGATCCACAAAGTACAATGGGCACCACTGATCGGTTAAATAACGGGACCACAACTAACGGTTCAACTCGTACTCGTAGTAGCACAAGTACATCGCCCTCAACGACGCGCCCCCGGTCAATGACCAACTAAGTAACGAAGTCAGATTTATTAATATCGATTATCGGCCAAGCTCGGTAAATTGATGACCGAAATAGAGTGAAGTAGGTAACTTTGTAAAGTTGCCTACTTTTTTTATGTCTCTTTCTGCCGAGTTGATTACGCTAAATGGCCTGACTGTCCGTCGAAGTGGCCAGCCTGTTTTAACCGATTTAACCTTTACACTCCGTCCGGGCGAATGCTGGGCTGTAGTAGGTCCAACGGGCAGTGGTAAAACTACATTTTTACAGACGCTTGCCGGGCACTTTCATGCACCACCTGGCACACTCATACGCCAGGCGCGTACTGAATTCGTATCGTTCAAGGAAGAATCAAGCCGTTTTTCTTACAGCAGTTATTTCTATCAACAACGTTACCAGGCTACCATGAGCGACGAAGGCACCGATGGTAGCTATTCATCGACCCCAACCTTACGTGACTTCTTACAACTGACCGATACGGAGGAATCTACCAATCTGGTCGACCGCCTGGGATTATCTCCTTTGCTCAATCGATCGTTCATCAAGTTATCCAATGGCCAAACTCGTAAAGCTCGCATTGGCAAAGCCTTGCTTAAACACCCCTCCGTTCTGTTACTGGATAGCCCTTTTGTAGGTCTCGACTCCACTTTTCGCGCCGAATTGACCGATTGGCTCGGCGAACTCATACACCACGGGCTAACGCTTATACTGGTTAAAGAACCAGATAACATTCCGGCCTTTGTAACGCATGTGGTTGTCTTGGAGAAAGGACGAATTGCCTGGTCTGGCCCCAAAGAAGCTTATCAATACAATCCGCCAGAGCCTCCATCGGTACCACCACCAGCCTTACAGGTCTCTGCTCCAGCATCCGACTTTGATGAAGCTTTTCGCCTTTGTGATGTAACAGTCCGATATGGCGACACTATCATCCTCAATGGTATTGACTGGGCAGTTCGGACCGGTGAACGCTGGGCGTTGTTTGGGCGGAACGGGGCTGGTAAATCGGTGCTACTTAGCCTGCTATATGGCGACCATCCGCAGGCTTATTCAAATGATGTACGCGTATTCGGCCGTCGACGCGGGAAGTCGGGCGAAAGCATCTGGGATGTGAAACGGCGCATTGGCTTTATTTCGCCCGAATTGCATCTTTATTTCCCTCAACACCTGACTGCTCGTCAGGTAGCCCTCACCGGGCTGACCGATACACTTACCCCACCCAGCCAGGTTACGCCCGCTTCTGAAGCTGATTTATCGTCATTGTTTGATTATTTCGGGCTGACCCAGTTGCTTCAGCGCTCGTTTGGCACATTGTCGGCAGGTGAGCAGCGATTGGTATTGCTGATTCGAGCCTTTTTAAAAAATGCCCCCGTTCTGCTTCTTGACGAGCCGTTTCAGGCTATCGACCATAGCCATGTGCAGTTAGCCAGACAGTTGATCGACAGCTTTACCAGTAAAACAATCCTATTCGTTACGCACGACCAATCCGAACTGCCGAGCAGCATCAATCAGGTCTTTTCTATTCGTGTTACTACTTCTTAAAAATCAAATAAATCCTTTTAACGGCTTTTGGTATACATTTAATTAAACTTGTAGTCTTGTATAATCGTAAAGGTATCCTTTTGTAAACAAAAAGGCCTTTATGTTGGCATGGTTTATGAGGCACACCCCGACTATTTCCTTCAGGCATCGCAACTGACCATTCACTCAAAAAATTGACAGGGTAATCCCATAAATACCTCAACCAACCCGGTTCATTTACTAAAAAAAAGGGCTTGGCATGAAATTCGTCCTATATCCTGTCAAGCAACGTATATTGATGAGGAAACGACTACTGTATATTTTTATCGAAAGGTATGGGTGGATGGTCGTCTGGCTACTTTCGTGGTCAAGCGTCATGGCGACGTCGAACACGCATATACCAGCCGATACCTGTCAGCACCCAGAGCCTCCCATAATCATAGGCTCTGCGAAAGCCATTTGTCGCAACGAAATTGTTTCATTAACCGCAACTGGCTGTTCGGGAACAGTTGTCTGGTCGAATGGCGACACAGGCTCGACAATCAGCGTCAAACCACAGCAGACAACAAAATATACGGCTATTTGCCGAGCAAAGCCAGGTTGCATCAGTTGTTTTGCCGACGTCTGGAAAATTACCGTCAATACACCAGAAGCCCCTACTGTAACTACCTCTTCAAAGATTGTGTGCCCCGGTCAACCTGTAACGTTAACGGCGGCCAATTGCGCTGGTACGGTTCATTGGGTCAGTCAGGACGGAACGGAACAAGCTGTGGGAAAAACCTGGGTAACAACTTTGCAAACGTCAACTGCTTTCAGGGCAACCTGCGAGCAAAACAATTGCATAAGCAATCCATCCATTCCTCGCTCCATTGAGGTAGCGACTCCCCAAACGCCCGCCGTCTCTGCCGATAGGCGTGATATATGCGCAGGCCAGACGATCCGACTGACGGCTTCAGGCTGCCTCGGAACCGTTCGCTGGGCCGATGGAACCGAAGGACTGACCCGAACAATAACACCTTATTCATCAATTAGTTACCGGGCTGTCTGCCAAATTGGTTCATGCCAGAGTGACAGCTCTCAGGCCGTTTCGATAACCGTTCGATCGGCCAGCAACCCGCTCAACCTGCAAACCAATTTAACAAGTAACTGTCCGTTTCAAACCGTTGATCTGTCGAAAGCCATTATCAACAAAGACGTTTCGATACAACGGTATGAATTTCGAACCGGAGCCTCGCTACTTGCTCCGGCAGTACAATCGCCTGGAGCCGTGGGAGCCGGAACCTATTACCTATTTGGCCGAACAGCCGATGGGTGTTATACAGCGCCAATAGCCATCGTTGCCACTATCAAACCCTGCCAGAACGCGATACCTCCCTGCCTGAGCAACCCAGCTTTCGTAGCCATCCGACTCGACTCTCTCGATCCGGCAAAAGGCGTTGTTCGTTTAACGGCACAGCTAGGAGGCTCGGCCACAAAACCCTCCTGGCAGAGTGACGGCGGGGGCTTATTTACCAGCACTGAAACCAACGCCCGCTATCTACTCTCTGAGGCCGACCGTCAGCGGGGAGCCACGTTGTTTACGGTGTCTATAGCCGACCCGGACGGTGATGGGCCCTGTGTAGGTGCATCGGCCCAAAAACTGGTGACGGCATCTTCACGCGAACTTGTGGGACTTAGCAAAAAAGTAGCGGAACCGATCTGGCTAACCGAAAACCAAAAACGTCTGGTTGAACTTACGTATCAACTCACTGTTGCCAACCTTGGTAAGCAGACCCTGACAGGAATACAATTAGCGGATGATCTGGACGCAGCTTTTTCGGGAGCTGGTGCTCAGATTCGGTCGGTCAACGTTCGCGTCGATAGCGGTCTGGTTGCAAACAAGAACTATACCGGGCTTGGTGCCGATACTATTTTAGTAACCGGAGGGACGTTAAAGGCAGGTGAACAGGCTCATGCGTGGCTGACGGTCCGATTGGATGTAAGTCAGGCCAACACCTTAACATTCACCAATAAAGCAATGGCTCAGGCCATCGATGCAACGGGCACCATCTGCCGCGATCGGTCGACCAATGGCCTCGATACCGACCCTGACCAGAATGGTAATCCAACCGATAACGATGAACCAACCGTTATCACGCTGCATTCAGTGCAGGGCGAAGAATATTCGAGTGTTTTTATTCCAGAGGGTTTTTCGCCCAACGGCGACGGGATTAATGATCGATTCGTTATTCAGAATGTTCCTACAGGCGTAACCATACAGGTAGAGATTTACAACCGATGGGGGCATCTGGTTTATCAGACTATGAATTACAAAAATGACTGGGACGGCACATCCAATCAGGGAGTCAAAACAGCCGATAGTCGACAGGGGTTGCCAGATGGTACATACTATTACCAGATTCGACTCAGCGACGGACGCGAATTTGTTCGGTTCCTGACCTTAGTAAGATAACTTTTGTAGCAATGATTTTTGGCCAATTTCGTTTTTCGTAGGGAGATCGTGTAGCTGGCCGTAGGGGGTAATACCAATGAGTAACAAGTGGATCGTATGGATCATAGGTGGGTTTCTGTGGCTAAGCAGTTTACAGGCTTGGGCACAGGTAGACTCGTTGCTGCAGCAGGCCGACCGTCTGCTCAGCTATAAGGCCTATGGCCGAGCTATTGAAGCCTACTCGCAGCTCTTGAACGAGCAGGCCGATCAGCTCACGCCCACGCAAAAAATAACTGTACAAAGCCAGCTGGCTTCTGCCTACCGCCAGGTTGGTGATGGCGCAAAAGCTGAGCGCTTTTACCGGGAAGCCTTAACCGCTAACCCTGAGCCTAACCCCCAATTACTTCTGCTTTTTGCCCAGACGCTGGTCGGTAATGGTAAGTTCCAGGAAGGGCAGAAAATGTTTGAGCGCTATGAACAACTCAAAGACAAACAACCACCCCGCGCAGCTATAACGGCTTCGACGGCAGGCAGTTCTTCGGCAAGTCCTCGTAAAGAGCCAGTTAAGTACCGACTGGAGTTTCTGGATTTCAACACATCGGGAGAAGAGTTCAGCCCGGCCTATTACCAGGATGGCCTCGTCTATGTGGCCGGTAAAAAGGGAGGGTCTGCCATCGAAACCACAGGCAGTGGTGGTGGAGCAGGCTACCTGGATCTCTTTTATTTACCCAATCGGAATAACCTGAAGGTGAGCAGCATTCTCAATGCCGACGGCACTACCAGCCGCCCTGTCACTACACCTGCCCGAGATGACCGCTCCGCCGGAAGCTACAGCCGTCAAACACCGAATGATTCGCCGACTATACCCAATTTTGGCCAGGGCATCAACATTTCAGAAGGGCTGGGCTACGCAGCCAATGCGAGTTCACAGAATGTTTCCAAACGCTTCAGCCAGACACTGAACACCAAATACCATGAAGGGCCAGCCACGTTCTCGCACGACGGCTCACAGATCATTTTTACCCGTAACAATTACAATAACGGTCGGGCCAGTAAGAGTTCGGAGGGGGTCAATAAGTTAAAACTGTACACGGCTGTTCAGGAAAATGGCGCCTGGACTGACATTGTCGAACTGCCGTTCAATAGTGATGAATACTCGGTGGGGCATCCGACCCTGAATAAGAGCGACGAACTGCTCTATTTCTCTTCGGATATGCCCGGTGGTTTTGGCGGAACCGACCTGTATGTAACGCGCTTCCAGAACGGAAAATGGAGTCGGCCTGTCAATCTGGGCAGTACCATTAACTCGAAAGGAAACGAATTATTTCCGTTTGCCGATGATGCTGGTAACCTCTACTTTGCTTCCGACGGCCGAAAGGGTTTGGGTGGACTGGATATTTATTATGCTACCTTAACCAATGGAATAACCGTCCAGTCGATTGAACATCTGGATGCACCCATCAATTCGCCACAGGACGATTTTGGCCTCATCACCGACGCTAATCGGAAGGCGGGTTATTTCAGTACAAACCGACGCGATGGTAGTGACGACATTTATCGGTTTGTCCGCGAAAGCTCTCTGTATGGATGCCGCGACCTGACCATCCGGTTATACGATACCTTTACTGACCAGCCTTTAGACAGCGTCAGTGTGCTGGTGAAGTCCAATGCAGATGGGCAACCCGACCAAACCCTGCTAAGTGACCAGAACGGCCTCGTTCGCATTTGCCTTCCCGGAAGTAATACATTTACCTTCAAAGCCAGCCGCGATGGGTATATCAACAGCACCGTTGGTTTCACAACTCGTTCATTAGTCGATGATCAGCCCAGCCGACTGGAAATCGGTTTACTGAAGCCAACCGTTCCGATCGATACCATTTCAGAAGCGCAATCGACACCGGCCCCTGCCCTTACCCGATCACGCATTCAGGGGACCGTTTTGGGCGACAATAACCGCAAGCCGCTCGCAGGGGTGAAAGTACGCCTTCGAAACGAATGTGATAATTCGATAAAAGAATACATAACCGGGGCCGACGGCCATTACTCGTTCGACATTAACGAGGGCTGCGATTATACGTTGATTGCCTCAAAGCCATCCTTTGGCACCAATACCAGTAAAATCAAAAAGATAGCCCCCAAGGCAAAGCCCAAGGAACTGTCGGCTGACCTGAAAATGCTGAGTGTGGGCGATGTGGTTACGATTGATAATATTTATTACGATCTCGATCAGTTCAGCCTTCGTCCTGCTGCCATGCGCGAACTGGATAAAGTTGTGGCTACCATGCGCAAATACCCGTCGCTGATCATCGAAATCCGGTCGCATACCGACAGCCGGGGCGATGCGGAGCGAAATAAAGCTCTGTCGCTGGAACGAGCCAAACAGGTTGCAGATTACCTGGTTTCAAAAGGCATTAGCCGTCGGCGAATGGCCACCCTGGGCATGGGCGAATCGCAGTTAGTCAATAACTGCACCGACGGTGTGATCTGTACCGAAGCCGAACACCAGCGAAATCGCCGAACCGAATTTAAAGTTGTCTCCATCAAGTAAATGATGAACTATAGCATCCTATTTTTACATCATCGTGTAAAAGCTTTAATTCATCCTTCATTTGATTGCGTTTCCAACCTGTAAAATCAACATTGGCCTTCGGATCACCGAAAAACGACCGGATGGCTATCATAATCTACAATCCTGTTTTTATCCCGTAACCTGGGGGGACATACTGGAAACTATTCCAGCTACCGATTTTAGATTCAGCAGCAGTGGCCTGCCTATTCCGGGTGATGGCCAAACTAATCTGTGCGTTCGGGCCTATAACCTACTGAAAGCCGATTTCGACCTACCTCCTGTGTCCATGCATTTACATAAGATTGTGCCTATTGGAGCGGGTTTAGGTGGGGGCTCGGCCGATGCAGCCTTCACACTGAAATTGCTGAATGACCAGTTTGCCCTCGGCTTAGGCATCGCCCAGTTGGAGGATTATGCCCGGACGTTGGGAAGTGACTGTGCCTTTTTTGTTCAGAATCGCCCCCTGTATTGCCTGGAGAAAGGTGATGTTTTCTCAGAGATTTCGGTTGATCTGACAGGGTATTACATCCTGCTCGTTTACCCCAATCTGGCTATCTCAACGGCCGAAGCGTATGCAGGAGTTCGACCACATCAACCCGAACTGTCGTTGTTCGAACAGTTACAGGCGCCAATCGATAACTGGCGCAATACCATTCATAACGATTTCGAAGACAGCCTATTTCCCAGGTATCCACGTTTAGCCGACATTAAACAACAACTGTATGAGGAAGGGGCTGTTTATGCGAGCATGAGCGGCTCTGGATCAACCGTATACGGCATCTTTAACGCGCCCATTACCACGCCAAACCAATTTCAGGCATACAGCGTTTGGTTAGGGAAATTATAAATCCCTTCCAATCGTTATTCCATTAACGAGTCCCGATTAACAACCTCTGTTACTATGAGCAACTTCGTGACCAAACGGCGTGAACCATCTCGTTTTATGGTCTGGCTGGGCATCGCCAGCAGTACGATGCTTTTTACCATGTTGCTGATTACCTATATCGTTCGTCAAACCGCATCAGACTGGGCTACCGTAAAACTACCCCTCGTCTTTTTGGTTAGTACCGGTGTTATCCTACTGAGCAGTTTAACACTTAACAATGCCAAACAGGCTTTCTGGCATGAACGATTTGGAAGTTACCGTACCAATCTGGCCACTACACTCGGGCTTGGTATTCTGTTTATTCTCCTCCAGGGCTGGGGCTGGCGCGATCTGTTCAGGGCCGGCATTCACCTGGAAGGCAACCCTGCCGGTAGCTTCATCTACATTATCTCCGGGCTGCATTTGCTGCATATCCTGGTTGGCCTGATCCTACTGGGGATAGTCCTGTGGGAAGCCTTACTCCGACGACCTTATGTCGATGCCTTTGTCTACAGTGTAAACCCACCCAATCGGCTCAAGCTCAAACTCATTGCTTTGTATTGGCATTTTGTTGATGTGCTCTGGCTGGGCCTATTCTTATTTTTACTTGTCCATCATGGCATCAACTGGGGGCTTCCCGTATAATAGTAGCTAATTGTAAGGCTTTATAGCGTTATTTGTAAGAGAATATGAATCAGAAAGTTGGTTCAGCTTTTGTAATCAACATCTGCCAATCGAAAAGTAAGTTTACTCAATTAATCGAGTTACGCATCTGAATTTCATGAGAAAAATCGCTCTTTGGGCAGGTATTTGGGCATTATGTGTCTCTTCCTTCGCCCAAACGTCTCCTTCGTCAACCTCCACACCGGGTTCCAAATATGACCCACTGGCTCTATTTCATCCGTTGTTCAACATGCAGCCGGGCAACGATTATCGAACCGGAAGTGGTGCTCCTGGACCCAACTACTGGCAAAATCGCTCAGATTACCAGATTAATGTTACACTCGATGATCAGCAGAATTCCATTACGGGCGAAGTAACGATCACGTATAAAAACAACTCGCCAGAGTCATTACGG
>Ga0209933_1000646_pt1 | contig 55096 bp, 52 predicted proteins | sample ThiBiot_300_biof_FD_183944 | JGI IMG/M metagenome (GOLD analysis project Ga0209933, IMG submission 183944) | Wastewater bioreactor microbial communities from Cape Town, South Africa - Thiocy_cont_300_biof (SPAdes) | ecosystem: Engineered > Bioremediation > Thiocyanate > Unclassified | place...
GAGGAAGGGACCCGTTGCGCAGCAACGGGGAGGTGAGGGCGTGGATCACGGCAAGGGTGTGCAGGTTGAGAAGTCTCTGACCCACCTCACCTACCCCATGCTGCGCATGGGGCCCCTTCCTCTCCCCCCACTCCGCGGCTTGTGCCAAGCCGCTACATGGGCGGAGAGGACGCCTGAACGATATGTGAATCCAACAGTCCCCAGTTTCAGGGGGAGAGCACTCAGCGGGCCGTCTTGTCCATGTTCCAGAAGACGGTCGCTGCCGGCGTCGCCAGGATGCCGTGCACCTTGGTGCTGTAGGCGCCGATGGTGAACCATTCGCCGAGCGGGAAGTAGAGCCCGGCCCGCACGGCCAAGGTCTGGATTTCGGCGGCGATCGCCTTGCGCTTAGCGGGATCCTGCTCGCGCGCGAAGCGGTCGCGCAGCTCTTCCATGGTCTTGTCGCAGGGCCAGCCGCCGGTCGCCTTGTCGCAAGCGGCATTCAGGAAGGCGGAGACCACAGGATCGATCACGTCGAGGGCGCCCCAGCTCGCCGTCACCAGGTTCCAGCCGCGCTGGTCGGGCGGGTCGCGGCGCACGAAGCGGCTGATCTGCGTCTGCCAGTCCATCGACTGCATGTCGACCTTGAAGCCGGCCCGTTCGAGCTGTGCCTTGGCGACCGGCGCCAGCCGCGCGATGGCCGGCACGTCCGTGGCATGCAGCAGGACGATCGGCTCGCCCTTGTAGCCGGCTTCCGCCAGCAGCTCCTTGGCCTTGGCGACATTGCCTTCGAGGCGGCCCTCCATCCCGGCGTCGCTGGCCAAGGGCGTACCGCAGACGAAGTAGGACTTGCAGGTCCGGTAGTAACGCGGATCGCCGATGGCCGCGACGACGTAGTCCGGCTGGTTCACGAGGTAACCCAGCGCTTCGCGGACCTTGGGATTGTCGAAGGGAGGATGCAGCCAGTTGGGCCGCAGGCTGAACTGGTTGGGCAAGGTGTTGCGCACGACGGCCAGCGACTTGTCCTTCTCGACCAGCGGCAACAGATCGACCGAGATCAGCTCGACGGCATCGATCTCGCCCGCCTGCAGGGCGCTGATGGCGGTCTGCGGATCGGGGATCGCCACCCATTCGATCCGGTCGAGCTTGGCGACCTTGCCGCCCGCGAAGTTGCTGGGCGGTTCCGGCCGCGGCTTGTAGGCCGCGTTGCGGACATAGACCGTCTTCTCGCCGGGCTTCCATTCGTCGGCCTTGAACTTGAACGGGCCGGAGCCGATCGACTCGGTGATCTGCTGGTTTCCGGGCGTTTTTGCCAGCCGTTCGGGCATCATGAAGGGCACGACGCCACCGGGCTTGGCGAGCGATTCCAGGACGAAGGCATAGGGGCCCGACAAGGTCAGCCGGATGGTGCGAGGATCGACGGCGACCAGCTCCTTGAGGTTGGCCAGCAGTTTCTGGCCCATCGTGTCGCGCGGCATCCAGCGCTGCAGCGAGGCCACGCAGTCGGCCGCCGTCACCGGCGTGCCGTCGTGCCAGGCCAGGCCTTCGCGCAGGACGAAGGTATATTCCAGCCCGTCGGCGCTGACGGTATGGCGTTCCACCATCTGCGGCTGCGGCTTGAGATCGGCGTCGACGCTGAACAGCGTGTCGTAGACGAGATAGCCATGGGTGCGGCTGATCTGGATCGACGACCAGACCGGATCGACGATCTTGAGGTCCGAGGACATGACGATCTTGAGCGTGCTCTCGGCCTGCGCTGCATTGGGCAGCGCCGCCGCCAGAACGGCCGCCGACAACGCCGCCATCGCCCACCTTGTCGATTGCCCGATCACCCTTTGGCCCTTCCCTTGCAAGTCATCGGCGCAACATGATCGGTGACGGCGCCCGCGTCCATCACGCGGACTGACGCGCTGGGCTCTTGCGGCAGGGGGCGTGCGATGGTCAGATCGTCCCAATGAGAATTGGAGGGATGGAGTAATGAAACCTTGGAGTTGGCTGGCAGGTGCGGCGCTGGCCGTCCTCGCGGTCGGAACCGTCCAGGCCCAGGACACGCCGCGCAAGGGCGGTGTCCTGCGCATGACGGCGCCCTATGCCGCGAGTTTCGGCAGTCTCGATCCGCACGCGACGCCGCGCGCCCAGGACGACATCGTCAACAAGGCGATCCACCGCACACTTTATAATTGGGACACCAAGGCCGGAAAGCTGGCGCTGGAGCTGGCCAAATCGGTCTCCGTGTCCGAAGACGGCCTCACCTACACCTTCAAGCTCCGGGACGACGCCTACTTCCATAACGGCCGCAAGATGACGGCCGACGACATCATCTGGTCCTATACGCGCATCATGGACGGCAGCAAGGGCTACCCGGCCGCCCGCTACGTCCGCATCATCAAGGGCGCGGTCGACGTCGAGAAGGGCCAGGCCAAGGAGATCTCCGGCCTCAAGAAGGTCGACGACTTCACCCTGCAGATGACGCTCACCGACCGGGTCGATCCGGGCTACTACTTTTTCCCCGGCTCGACGGCCATCCTGCCCAAGGAAGAGGTCGAAAAGGGCAACTTCGCCTCCAATCCGGTCGGTCTCGGCCCCTTCAAATTCAAGGAGCACGTTCCGGGCTCGCGCGTTGTCACCGAGCGCTTCGACAAGTTCTACAAGCCCGGCAAACCCTATCTCGACCGCGTCGATATCCTGATCATGGCGGAGGCTGCCGCCCGCGACGTCGCCTTCCGTAACAAGGAGATCGACACCTCGATCCTGGGGCCGGCGCAGTACGTCGCCTACCGGGCCGATCCGCAGCTTTCCAAGGGCATCCTCGAAGTCGCCGAGATGTTCACGCGCTCGATGTTCATGAACCTCGAGTCGATCAAGCCGTTCCAGGACAAGCGTGTCCGTCAGGCGATCAACTATGCGATCGACTCCGATCTGATCATCAAGCGCCTGGTCAAGGACAAGGCCTATCGCGCGACGAGCTGGCTGCCGCCGTCGGCCGCCGCCTTCGACAAGACGGCCAAGCCCTATCCCTACGATCCGGAGAAGGCCAAGAAGCTGCTGGCCGAAGCGGGCTACCCCAACGGCTTCGAGTTCGAATGGACGACCAGCCAGAACGAGAGTTGGGGTCTGCCGATCGTCGAGGCGGTGCTGCCGATGCTGGCCAAGGTCGGCATCAAGGCCAAGCCCAAGATGACCGAAGCCACGGTGCTGACCGAGCTCCTGATGAAGGGCGAGTACACCTCGCTGATCGGCTCGAGCCTGACCGGCCCGGATTCGCTCGCGACGCTGCAGTGCTACTACTCCAAGACGCCGCGAACCGCCTGCAACTACACCAGCTTCAAGAGCGCCGAGTTCGACAAGCTGTTCGAGGATGCCGGCAAGGAAGGCGACATGGCCAAGCGCGACGAGATCCTCAAGAAGGCCAACAACCTGGTCTACGAGGAAGCGCCGGTCTGGTTCTTCAACTACAACAAGGCGGTGCTCGCCCATCAGCCGTGGGTGCACGGCCTGCAGGCCAACCCGACCGAGATCACGCACCAATATCCCGAAGACATCTGGGTCGACGCAAGCTCGCCCGCCAAGTAGCCCAGAACAAGGATCCCTCGCCATGGCTCGGGATGACACCATCGTTGTCATCCCGAGCGCAGCGAGGGACCTTTCTCTCCATCATTGAATAGTCGGTAATGCTTCTCGTCCTCGGCCGCCGCCTCGCCAACGTCATCCCGACGCTGCTTGCCGTCATTGCCCTCGTCTTCCTGCTGTTCTCCGTCCTGCCCGGCAGCTTCATCTCCGGCATGAACGAGGATGGGCGCTCGACCATCGACCCGGCGGTGATGGAGCGCATGCGCAAGGAGATGGGCCTCGACGATCCCCTGCCCGAACGCTTCGCCAAGTACGTCGCGGCCACCGCGACCGGCGATCTCGGCATCTCGTTCCGCACCCGCGAGCCGGTCACCAAGATGATCGCCATCCGCATCTGGCCGTCGCTGAAGCTGGTCCTGGCGGCCATGGCCTTCGCCATCGCGGTCGGCGTGACCCTGGGGTTCCTGGCCGCGCTGAAGCCCGGCAGCCTGATCGACACCGTGTCCATGGTCGGCGCCATTTCAGGCCTGTCACTGTCGCAGTTCTGGTTCGGCCTGATGCTGATGTACCTGTTCGCCCTGAAGCTGCAATGGTTGCCGAGCTTCGGCTACGGCGACGGCGGCCTGCGCAACCTCATCCTGCCAGCGATCGCCCTGGGGGTCGGCCCGATGGCCCTGCTGGCCCGCACCACGCGCGCCGCCGTGCTCGACGTGCTCAACGCCGACTTCGTCCGCACCGCGCGCAGCAAGGGCATGAGCGAGCGGCGCGTCGTGGAATGGCACGTGCTGCGCAATGCCCTGGTCCTGGTCATCACCATCGTCGGCCTGCAGTTCGGCTCGCTGATGGGCCAGGCGGTCGTGGTCGAGAAGCTGTTCGCCTGGCCGGGCATCGGCTCGCTGATGGTCGATTCGGTGTTCCAGCGCGACATGCCGACCGTCCAGGGCTGCATCCTGATGATCGTGCTGTTCTTCCTCGCCATCAACACACTGGTCGATCTCGCCTATGTCGTGATCGATCCCCGGATCCGCTACCGATGAGCATTGCCGTCAAGCTGCCCCGCCTCCGGCTGAAGGGCGGGACGTCCCTCTGGATCGGCGGCGGCCTGGTCGCCATCGCCATCACCTCGGCCATCCTGGCGCCGTGGCTCGCCCTTACCGACCCGGTGATGGACGCCAACCTGATGAATGCCGAGATCCCGCCCGGCTGGGAATTTCCCTTCGGCACCGATGCCCAGGGCCGCGACATCTACTCGCGCATCCTCTACGGCGCCCGCATCTCGTTGAGCGTCGGCATCATCAGCCAGATCTGCAACAGCCTGATCGGCGTCACTCTGGGCCTCACCGCCGGCTACTGGGGCGGCTGGTGGGACGATATCGTGAGCGGCCTCACCAACCTGATGCTGGCGATCCCGTCGCTGGTCTTTGCGCTCGCCATCATGGCGATCCTCGGGCCCGGCCTGACCAGCCTGATCATCGCGCTCGGCCTCACCAGCTGGTCCTACTCCTGCCGCATCGCCCGCGCCCAGGTCCTGTCCTTGAAGAGCCAGGGCTACATCCAGGCCGCCCGCATCCTGGGCTACGGCGACCTGCGCATCATGTTCACCCAGATCCTGCCCAACATCCTGGGACCGCTGATCGTGATCGCCACGCTGGGCATGGGTGGCGCTATCCTGGCAGAAGCCGCCCTGTCGTTCCTCGGCCTCGGCATCCGGCCGCCCTTCCCGAGCTGGGGCAGCATGCTCTCCGAGGCGCGCGACCAGATCACGACGGCGCCCTGGCTCTCGGTGTTCCCGGGGCTTGCCATCTTCTTCACCGTGCTCGGCCTCAACCTGCTGGGAGATGGGCTACGCGACATCCTCGACCCGCAATCGACCTCGAGACGGGCATGAGGGCGGACATGAGCACGCCGCTTCTCAAGGTCGAGAATCTGCGCATTGCGCTGGCCGGGCACGACGCCACCTACAGCGCCGTCGAGAACGTGTCGTTCGAGATCGGCCGCGGCGAAGCCTTCGGCCTGGTGGGCGAATCGGGCTGCGGCAAGAGCATCACGGCGCTGGCGGTGATGGGCCTGCTGCGCCGGCCGCTGTCGCTCGGCGGCGGTCGCATCGTGCTCGACGGTCAGGAGATCCAGGACGTCTCGGCCGCCGAGATGCGCCGGCTGCGCGGCAAGCGCATCGCGATGATCTTCCAGGAGCCGATGACGGCGCTCAATCCGTTGTCGCCGGTCGGCCGCCAGATCGCCGAGATGTTCGTGCTGCACCAGGGCATGGGCTGGAAGGAGGCAATGGACCGCGCCGAGGACGCGTTGCGGCAGGTTCGCGTGCCCTCGCCCGAACGGCGCATCAAGGACTTCCCGCATCAGCTCTCCGGCGGCATGCGCCAGCGGGTGATGATCGCCATTGCGCTGGCCTGCGGGCCCGACCTGCTGGTCGCCGACGAGCCGACCACGGCGCTCGACGTCACGGTGCAGGCCGAGATCATCGACCTGATGGCCGAGCTCTGCGCCGCCAAGGGTACGGCCATCCTGATGATCAGCCACGACCTCGGCCTGGTGGCCAACATGTGCAAGCGCGTCGCCGTCATGTATGCCGGCCGCATCGTCGAAAGCCAGCCGGCCGACGCCATCTTCGCCACGCCCAGCCACCCCTACACCCGCGGCCTGGTCGATTCCCTGCCGCGCCTCGGCGAGCGGTCCAAGCGCGGACGCCAGCGACTGCGCGAGATCTCGGGCGTGGTGCCCTCGATCGCCGCCTATCCCGCCGGCTGCCGCTTCAATCCGCGCTGTTCCTCCGTCACCGATATCTGCCGCACGGTCGCGCCCGACGCGACCCCGTTGCCGGCCGACGGCCTCGTCAGGTGCCATCACCATGGCTGATTCGCTGCTCTCCCTCGACGACCTCGCCGTCCATTTCAAGATCGGCAACGCCCTGGGCGGCGGCATCAAGACCCTGAAGGCCGTCGACGGCGTCACCCTGGACGTGAAGCCGGGCGAGTGCCTGGGCCTGGTCGGCGAATCGGGCTGCGGCAAGTCCACTCTGGCACTGGCCATCATGGGATTGCTGTCGCCGACCCGCGGTTCGGTCGGCATCGACGGCCTGCAGATCACCGACAGCAAGGCCGCGGACCGCATGAAAATGGCCCGCACGGTCCAGATGGTCTTCCAGGATCCTTACGCCTCGCTCAATCCGCGGCAGACCGTGCGCCGCACGCTCGCCGATCCGCTGCGCCTGCACGGCATCACCGACAAGGCCGAGGTCGAAGGCCGCGTCATCGACATGATGGCCAAGGTCGGACTCCGGCCCGAGCAGGCCGACCGCTATCCGCACGAATTCTCCGGCGGCCAGCGCCAGCGCATCGGCATCGCCCGCGCCCTGATCCTGAAACCCAAGCTGGTGATCTGCGACGAGCCGGTCTCGGCTCTCGACGTGTCGATCCGCGCCCAGATCATCAATCTGCTGCTGGAGCTCAAGGACGAGCTCGGTCTCGCCTACATCATGATCAGCCACGATCTCGGCGTGGTCGAACATGTCAGCGACCGGGTGGCGGTCATGTATCTCGGCCGCATCGTCGAGCAGGGCGGCTGGCAGGAGATCTTCGAGGATCCGCGCCATCCCTATACGCGCGCCCTGATCGCCGCGATCCCCGATCCGTTCCATCGCGCCGCCATCAGCGACAAGGCCAAGGCACGCGGCGAGATCCCCAGCGCGCTCAACCCGCCGCCGGGTTGCCATTTCCACCCGCGCTGCCCCCTCAAGGCCGATATCTGCGTGTCACAGGATCCGACCCTGGCCGCCGTCGCCGAGGGCCATCGCGCTGCTTGCCATTTTCGCGACCGCGTGAATTGATGGGGCAAAAGCTCCATGAAGTCGTCAGACGTCGACCGCATCACCAACTGGATCGTCCGTCGCGGCCTGCAAGGCGCGCAGGAGGCCGACCTGCTGCGCGAGTTCTGCGAGAAATGCAATGCGGCCGGCCTGCCGATCGCGCGGGCACTCGTCGTCATCGACACCTTGCACCCCGTGCATGAAGGCACTGTCTTCCGTTGGCGCAACGACGATGTCGAAGAGAACGCCGTCACCAACTATGGCCGCACGGTCGAAGGCGCCACCGCAGACACCTGGTATCGCAGCCCCTTCTATCACGTGCTGCAGACCGGCGGCGAAGAGCTGCGCCGGCGTATCGGCCAGGGTGAGCCGGCCGACTTTTCCATCATCCAGGACATGAAGGATCAGGGGCACACCGACTACGTCGTCTTCGTCTATCGGTTTGCAACCGATGCCACGATCGGCGAGATGGATTGCGTCTATTCCGGCTGGTCGACACGCAGCCCCGACGGCTTCAGCGACGCGGGCATGTCCGCGCTTCGCCTGCTCGTGCCGGCCCTGGGGCTCGCGATCAAGAGCGCCGGGCTCGCCAATGTTGCGCACACGCTGGTCGAGACATATCTCGGTCGCGACGCCGGCCGTCGGGTGATCCAAGGCCGGACCCAGCGCGGCGTCGCCGATCGCATCGAGGCCGCCCTGTGGTTCTCCGACCTGCGCGGCTACACAACCATCACCGACACCGCCTCACCCGGCGAGATCATCCCGTTGCTGAACGACTATGCCGAAGTCGTCATTACGGCGATTCATGAGGCGGGCGGCGACGTGCTGAAGCTGATCGGCGACGGCACCTTGGCGCTGTTCCGTGCCGACGATCCGGCCGAAGCCTGCCGCCGGGCGCTGCAGGCCGAGGAAAATCTCCGCGTGCGAATCGGGGAGCTGAATGAGAGGCGCAAGGCCGAGGAGCGGCCCATCACCTCCGTCTATATCGGCCTGCATGTCGGCGAGGTGTTCTACGGCAATGTCGGCAGCGTCGACCGGCTCGATTTCACAGTGGTGGGCCCGGCGGTCAACGAGACCAGCCGCATCGCCTCGATGTGTCGATCGGTCGACCGGCCGGTCCTGGTCTCCTCGGCCTTCGCCGCCTCCCTGTCGGCCACCGAGCGGACCATGCTGGTCTCGGTCGGCCGCTTCGCGTTGCGCGGCGTCGGCCGTGCCCAGGAGCTCTTCACGCTCGACCCGGAGCTGCTGTAAGCCTTTGGTATGGTTGTTCCACTCGGCCGGCCTGATAGGTTCGCCGCCGGACAACATCGGAGCAGCTCATGGCAAAGACGCCCACCGCCCCCACCATCTCGATCGGCATCAAGGAAGCGGACCGCAAGAAGATCGCCGATGGGCTCAGCCATCTGCTGGCCGACACCTACACGCTCTATCTCACGACGCACAATTTTCACTGGAACGTGACCGGACCGATGTTCACGTCGCTCCACACCATGTTCATGACGCAGTACACCGAACTCTGGAACGCCGTGGATCCGATCGCCGAGCGCATCCGCTCGCTGGGCTATCCCGCACCGGGTTCCTACGGCCAGTTCGGCAAGCTGAGCTCGCTCGCCGACGCGCCGGCCAAGCCGCCCAAGGCGCTCGACATGGTGCGTATCCTCGTAGACGGCCACGAGGCCGTGGCCCGAACCGCCCGTGGGGTCTTCCCGTTGGCCGACAAGGCGAGTGACGAGCCGACTGCCGACCTGCTCACCCAGCGCCTGACGGTGCACGAGCAGGCGGCATGGATGCTGCGATCGCTGTTGGAGTAGAAACCGCCAGGCGAATCCAACTTTCGCTTGTAAAAATTCCGGATCCCGGCTTGCGCCCGTTCCTCCCAGCTGCCTACCATGACGGCAACAACGAAGCCGTCCAACGAGACGGCAGTCCTGGGAGGACAGCATGGCCAAGACCAAGCGTCGTAGCGTGCTTAAGCTTGCCGGCGGCACAGCCGCCGTTTCGTTGGGAGGTTTGGCGGGCATTCTCGCCACCGGGCGGACTCCCGCCTACGCGCAGCAGAAGACCGTCCACTGGCTGAAGTGGGTCGACTTCGTTCCGGCGTCCGACACCCTGTTGCGGCGCGAGTTGCTGCCCGAGGCCGAGAAGCAGCTCGGCATCAAGGTCAATCTCGAAACGGTGAACGGCAACGATCTGCAGCCGCGCGCCACCGCCGCCATCCAGTCGGGGGCAGGCCCCGACCTGATCATGGCCTTCAACAACCAGACCTATCTCTACGCCAACAGTGTGGTGGATCTCTCGGAGCTCGCCGAGTCCGTCGGCAAGGCCGAGGGTGGCATCTACAAATATGCCCGCGCGATCTGCAGCGACGGCAAGATGTTCATGGGCATGCCCTGGGCAGTGATCGGCGCCATGATCGCCTATCGCAAGTCGTGGTTCGACGATGTCGGCGTCACCTCGTTCCCCAAGACCTGGGTCGAGTATCGTGACGCCGCCAAGAAGCTGAAGGCCAAGGGCCGGCCAATCGGCCAGACGCTTGGCCATACGTTCGGCGACGCCCCGACCTTCACCTACCCCTACCTCTGGTCGTGGGGCGGCATGGAAGTCGACGCCGACGGCAAGACCGTCGTCCTCAACTCGCCGGCCACGATCGAATCGGTGAAGTTCATGCAGGGCTTCTGGAAGGAAGGCTGCGACGAAGGCGGACTCGCCTGGGACGACACCAACAACAACCGTGCCTTCCTGTCGCAGACCATCTCGGCGACCCTGAACGGCGCTTCGATCTACATCGAGACCTTGCGCAAGCCCGACCAGTACAAGACCGAGAAGGGCGAGCCGATGAACAAGGACATCCTGCACTCGCCGCTGCCGTCGGGACCGGCGGGGCAGTTCGGCATGCATCTCCTGCAGTCGCACATGCTGATGAAGTATTCCAAGAATCAGGATGCGGCGAAGGAATTCCTGAAGTGGATCCATACCGAGAAGAACTTCGAGAAGTGGTTCGTCTCGCAGAAGGGCTTCGCGACGCCTTGCACGGAGAAATGGGAAGGCCACAAGGTGTGGTCCGACGATCCGGTCATGGCGCCCTTCAAGGTCGCAGCCAAGCTCGGCCAGGCGCCGGGCCATGCCGGCCCTCCGAACGGCAAGGCCGCCGAGGCGCTGTCGAAGTACATCATCACCGACATGTACGCCAAGGCCGTCCAGGGCATGGCGGCCGAGGAAGCCGTCAAGTGGGCCGACGCGGAGCTGAAGAAGATCTACTCGGTCTGAAGCCAGGGGCGAGGTTCACGACGACATTCGCGTAGTCCAACCGGTGAGTGGATCATGGCGGTGACCGCAGTTTCGGGCCCAGTAGCCCGACCAACCCCGCGACTGCGGCGCATGGAGGACGAGCGCTGGCTCGCCTTCGCGCTGCTCGTGCCGACAGCCGTGCTGCTCGGCCTGTTCATCGCCTATCCCTTCATCGAAGGCGTGCTGTTGTCGCTCAACAGCACGCGCGTCGGCGTCAAGGGCGACTTCGTCGGGCTGAAGAACTTCGACAAGATCTGGAACGACAGCATCTTCCGGACCTCGGTGTGGAACACCTTCTGGTACACGGGCGTCACGACGGTATTCAAGCTGGCGCTGGGCCTGTGGCTGGCCATGTTGCTCAATCGGCATTTCAAGGGCAAGGCGCTGGTCCGCGCCTTCATCCTGCTGCCCTTCATCATCCCCACGGTGCTGTCGACCTTCGCCTGGAAGTGGATGTTCGATCCGACCTTCAGCGTCATCAACTGGACGCTGTTCCAGCTCGGCTTCATCACCCAGCGCATCAACTGGCTGGGCGATCCCGACCTCGCGATGACCTCGATCATCATCGTCAATGTCTGGCGCGGCGTGCCGTTCTTCGCCATCAGCCTGCTGGCCGGCCTACAGACCATCAGCCCCGAGCTGCAGGAGGCGGCGGCCATCGACGGCGCCCGGCCGTGGCAGCGTTTCTGGCACGTCACCTGGCCATTGCTGCTGCCGGTCACGATGGTGGTGGTGCTGTTTTCGGTGATCCAGACCTTCGCCGACTTCCAGCTCGTCTATGTGATGACCGGTGGCGGCCCGGCCAATGCCACGCATCTCTTCGCCACCTACGCCTATCAGCTCGGAATCGGCACCGGCCTGCTCTCGGAGGGCGCGGCGGTCTCGCTCGCCATGTTCCCCTTCCTGTTCCTGATCGTGGTGGTGCAGCTCCTCTACATCCGTCGCGTGGAGACACGGTGATGATCTGTGATGCGGAGGCGCGCAAATGATCGAAGGTGCGGTCTGGCGGAAGTGGGTCTTCTACAACATCCCGCTCATCCTGTTCGTGTTCGTGCTGCTCTTCCCGTTCTACTGGATGATCATCACGACTTTCCGGCCGGACGGCGAGCTCTACCGGCCGTGGAACGCGGCCAACTACCAGCCGTTCTGGACCAACAATCCGACCCTGGATCACGTCCTCTATCTGTTTGAGGAAACCTCGTTCGGCCGATGGATGCTGAACACCATGTTCATCGCCGCTGTCTCGACGGTGATCTCGCTGATCTGCGGTGTGTTCGCGGGCTATGCGCTGGCCCGCCTCAACTTCCCCTTTGCCGGCGGGCTGGGCACGGTGATCTTCGTCACCTACCTGGTGCCGCAGACGCTGCTCTTCATCCCGCTCGCCGAGATCATCCGCAACTTTCAGCTCGGCGACACGCCCTGGGCGCTGATCCTCACCTACCCGACCTTCCTGATCCCGTTCTGCACCTGGCTGATGATGGGCTACTTCAAGGCCATCCCGAAGGAACTGGAGGAATGCGCCCGCATCGACGGCGCCTCGCGCTGGAAGGCCATGGTCTACATCATCCTGCCGGTGGCGGTGCCCGGCATCCTGTCGGCCGGCATCTTCGCCTTCACGCTCTCCTGGAACGAGTTCATCTACGCCCTCGTCTTCCTCTCCTCGCCCGACCAGAAGACCGTGCCGGTCGGCGTCACGTCGGAGCTGATCCGCGGCGACGTCTTCTTCTGGGGGCCGCTGATGGCCGGTGCGTTGCTGGGCTCGATCCCGGTGGCGATCGTCTACTCCTTCTTCGTCGAACACTACGTCTCGGGCCTCACCGGCTCGGTCAAGGGTTAGCGCCCGGGGATTTGGCACCATGGCACTGGTCAGCATCCGCAGCGTCAACAAGGTCTATGATGGCAACGTCCATGCCGTGAAGGACGTCAGCCTCGAGATCCGCGACAAGGAGTTCATGGTCTTCGTCGGCCCGTCAGGCTGCGGCAAGACCACGACCTTGCGCATGGTCGCCGGCCTCGAATCGATCACCTCGGGCGACATCGTGATCGGCGATACGGTGGTGAACCAGCTGCCGCCGATGGACCGCGACATCGCCATGGTGTTCCAGAACTACGCGCTCTACCCGCATATGAGCGTGTTCCACAACATGGCGTTCGGCCTGAAGATGCGGAAATTCGAGAAGCCCGAGATCGACAAGCGCGTGCGCGATGCCGCCGCCATCCTGGGCATCGAGACCCTGCTCGACCGCAAGCCGCGTCAGCTCTCCGGCGGCCAGCGCCAGAGGGTAGCTTTGGGCCGCGCCATCGTGCGTCATCCGCAGGTCTTCCTGTTCGACGAGCCGCTCAGCAACCTCGACGCCAAGCTGCGCGTGCAGATGCGGGTCGAGCTCAAGAAGCTGCACGAACGGCTCGGCACCACGGCAATCTACGTCACCCACGACCAGGTCGAAGCCATGACCTTGGGCGATCGCGTCGTGGTGATGAAGGACGGCATCGTCCAGCAGGTCGGCGAACCGCTGGAGCTCTACAATACGCCGGCCAACAAATTCGTTGCGGGCTTCATCGGCTCGCCGGCGATGAACTTCGCCGATGTCACCCTGGCCGAGAGCGGCGGCCGCTTGTGGGCCGAAGCCCAGGGCCTGCGGATCGGCCTGCCCGACCCGATCGCCCGCCGCGCCAACGGCCGCAACGGAGCCCACGCCACCTTGGGCATCAGGCCGGAGGACATCCATCTCGCCAGCCCAACCGACGCCGACGACCTCTGCTTCGAGGCCGAAGTCGAGGTGATCGAGCAGCTGGGATCGGAAATCGTGCTCGACACGCGGGTCGGTCGCTCGGCCTTCGTCGCGAGCGTCGACCCGTCGCTGCGTATGAAAGTGCACGATCGGCTGAAGCTCGCCATGAACCCGGCCCGCCTGCACCTGTTCGATGCAGGGTCGGAAGCAGCGATCTAGGGGGTCGAGCCCCTTAGCGCGAAGGACTTCCCGGGCCGCGCCTGTCTGCAGGAAATTGATGAGCGCGCCTGCCGCCCCGGCCTGATGCGCTTGCGCTTCGATGCCGGCGACGAAAACGGTGACCATGTCCGAAAATCGCCAGACAATAGTGACGGCGCGTCCTATCCAGACAAAACGATGACGGATATTGGTGCCGGCTCTCAGCCTTATCAGCCGGCCGCCGCTTGATCCTGAGGACACCGGAATGCAAGTCGAGCTGTTCGATCTCGCCCCGGTCGTTTTGGGCCTGGGCTTCCGGGAGGAGATCATTTCTCCTGCGGAAGAGCGCGAGCTCATCCGTGAGATCGACCGGATCGACCTGCCGCATTTTCCGTTTCAGGGCTGGACCAGTAAGCGTCGCTCGCGCTCGTTCGGCTGGCTCTATGACTTCAACAGCTCCGACTTCGGGCCGACCGATCCGATCCCGCCCTTCTTGCTCCCGCTGAAATCTCGCGCTGCGGCTTTCGCGGGCGTTGCAGTCCAAGACGTGGTCCAGGCCTCAGTCATCAAGTACGAGCCCGGCGCCGGGATCGGTTGGCACAAGGACCGGCCCGAGCTCGATGCGGTCATCGGCATCTCCCTCGGGTCGCCAGCGACCATGCGCTTCCGGCGGCGGACCAAGACCGGTTTCGACCGCGCCTCGGTCTTTCTGCCGCCGCGCTCGATCTATCACCTCGACGGTGATGTCAGATACGGATGGGAGCACAGCATCGCCCCCGGCATCGCAACGAGGTGGTCCATCACCTTTCGCGGCTTGTCGGAGAAGGGAAAACACAGAGCAGGTCGAGCGATCCGCAGGGACGTCGACGGCGCTGTCGAGATTTGAGGGTACAAATGTCTGGCCTGATCGCTCCGAGCTATACGACATTTTTCACGGCAAACGGCGAGTGCTCGATCGCCTGGAACGACAAGGGCATCGCCAACCTCCTCCTTCCCACCAACTATCCCGCCGACGTCGAGCGATGGCGCAAGCGTCGAGTGCCCGAAGCTCGGCGTGATACGCCCGACGAGCGCGTCACGGCGGTGATCGATGCCGCGACCCGGTATTTCGAGGGCGTGTTCGTCGATTTTTCCGAGGTGCCCGTCGACCTGAGCGGGCAAAGCGAATTCTTCACGCAGATCTACCGAGCCCTGCGCCTGGTCAAGTACGGTGAAACCACGACCTATGGTGCCCTGGCACGGAATTTGGGAGCGGGACCCGAAATGGCGCGCGACGTCGGTGCCGCGATGGCAACGAACCCGGTGCCGTTGATCATCCCTTGTCATTGCGTCTTGGCGGCGGGCGGCAAGGTCGGTGGCTTCTCCGCCCCCGGCGGGGCGACCTCCAAGATTCGAATGCTGCGCTTGGAGGGTGTCGAGGTCAGCGAGCCGAAGCCCGGCAAACCGGCGCCATCGGCTCAAGGTGGGTTCAAGTTCTGATGAATCGACCATAGTTTGCCGGCTGACGCGACAACCGTCCTCTCCCGTTCGCGGGCGGCATCGGGTGCCTCAGCCAAAACGGAGTGAGGGGAAAGAAAGACCATGCCCCTGCAGAACCGGGTCGACCCGTTCGGAGCCATCCATGCCGTGCCGACACGCGGCCTGTTCACCGGCAACCGCGGCATCATCCATGATCCGGAGACCAAGGCACTCCTCAAGAAGCGCTGGGCTTCGCCGGCCTGGATCACCTGCGTTTGCCAATTCCGTGACTGGCGGCGCGTGCCGATGGGCAGGAACAGGCCCGGCGGCAAGGCCGGCTGGACGGAGCTTTTCTTTCTCGACGAAGTGACGGCTCTGGCCGCAGGCCATCGGCCCTGCTTCTTCTGTCGGCGCGAACGGGCGATCGATTTCGTCGCCCGATTCGGCAAGGCGTTCGGCATCGCAGAGCCTCGCGCGCCGATGGTCGACAAACGGCTGCATAGGGAACGGATGGCATCCGGGGGACGCCCACCTGCGGTGACGCTGCCGGAGCTTGATGGCTTCCCGGATGGGGTGATGGTCGCAGATGGCAGCAGAGCCTATACGCTGCGTGCCGGCAAAGCGCGCGGCTGGTCGTTCACGGGCTATACCGAACCGGTCGCTTTCGACTGCCTTGCCGATCGGCCGCTGTGTCTGCTGACGCCGGCGACCACCATTGCAGTGCTGCGCCAAGGCTTCTCCCCGGTCTGGCACCCTTCCGCCGATACTTAACGCCACTTGGAACGTCGCCCCTTGCAAGGCCGCGCTGCTCGACAAACGTGACGTCGTTAACGTCAAACACACATTAGAGCACGTTCCGCTCGACTGGACTCAGTCGAGCGGAAGGTCGTGCTCTAGATTCTATTGATTCTAGAGCAGCTTATGCCCGGGAAGAGGGAGCCGCAGGCGGCTCCTTCTTCCCGGGCGCTGCTCTAGGGATCAAGCCCCTTGGCACGAAAGACGTCCCTGGCGGTGTCGGTCCGCAGGAAATCGATGAGCGCTGCTGCCGCCCCGCGTTGAGGCGTTTGCGCTTCGATCCCCGCAACGAAAACCGTGACCATGTGCAGGTCACCCGGCAGCGGCCCCACGATCTCGATGCCGGGGACCTGCAGCAGTTCGGGGATCTGCTGGACGGCGAGATCGGCTTCTCCCGTTAGCAGGAAATCGCCGCTGAGCCCCGCCGGCGGCGGGAACCTGGTCTTGGCATTGACGGCCTCGGCGATCCCCAGGCGCTCCAGCAGCTTGGCGAAATAGATGCCGCTGGCGCCGCCGGCCGCGGGATCGGTGTAGGAGATCGCCCGTGCCGCGAGCAAGGTCCGCTTCAGCGCCTCGGGAGTCGAGATGTCCGGTCGGGCCGCACCAGCCTTGATCGCAATGGCGGTGGCGGAGCTCGCCAAGGTGACTTCCGAGTGCGCCAGCACGCGTCCTTCGCGGGTCATGGTGTCGATGCCGGCACGGTTGAGGATGAGCACGTCCGCCGTTTCACCGCCCTGCAGGCGCTTCACCAGCACGGGCGCGGTGTTCCAGGTGACCTCGAGGCGAATCCCATTCGCGATCTCGAACCGAGGGGCGAGTTCCTCGAGCACGCTCTGCACGGCGATCGTGCTGAAGACCCTGAGTTCGCGCGTCACGTCGCCTCCAGTATCGTGCCGATTACTTTGCCGGTCCGCCCCAGCTCTCCAGCACGTCCCATTTCGCCTTGCGCTGCTCCTCGCGCGATTTCTTGAAATCGTGCCCGTAGGGCGCCGTGTCGAACGAGCCGTAGGTCGGGTTGGCGATCATCAGCCATTGCTTGCCCCAATAGGGCATGCCGGCCTCGAAGGCCTTCATGCGGTCGGCTTCGCTGCTGCGATAGCGGTCGTCGAAGTCGCCGAGATTGTCGCCGATGTTCAGCAGCACGCGATAATCCTTGGCGACCACCGCCCGACGCGTGCTCTTGGCGCCGCCCCATTCCGGCTTCTCGTTCTGCATCAGGAAGGTGTCGACATTGCCGCCCATCGGGAAACCGAGCTTCTGCATATTCTCGCGCGTGTCCTTCTCGGTCTCGGCCGCACGGTTGGTGATGTAGAAGACCTTCACGCCTTTGGCATCGGCGTACTTCACGAACTCCAGCGCGCCCGGGATCGCCGTTGAAATCTGCGCCGCGCAGAACGCGTTCCAGGTCCGGGTGCTGAAGGTCTGGTTGTTCTTCATCATCCAGACCTGGTACGTCGAATTGTCGAGCAAGGTTTCGTCGACATCGAGGACGACCGCCGTCGGCAGCGCCTGATAGTCGCCCTTCTGCTCCGCCGGCGCCGCCGTCCAGCCCTTGTCGGCCAGCGCCTCGTCGAGCCGGATCCGGGCCAGCGCATAGATCGAGAGCGCATTGGCCTTGTATTCGACGGCACGCTGCGTCCAGAGCGCCGCCAGCAGCAGGTCGTTGGCCTCCTGGGCGCGGGCGGTCGCACCGGTCACGCTGATCCCGAAAAGAGCGACCATCACGGCGGCGAGCGCCCAGCTGGTTCGTGCGATCATGCCACCATCTCCTTCAGCAGCTTGCGCTTGGTATCGGCGTCGACGAAGGAGGCCTCGATCGTCCGCCGTGCGATGACGCGCAGCTCCTGCTCGCCGAGCCCCGCCATCTCGTATTCCAGGCCAAGCGACGTATGGAAGAACGGCGGGTCGTCGGAATTGAGCGTCACCGGCACGCCGGCGTCGATCAGCCGATGCAGCGGATGCGCCGCCCGGTCGGCATAGAGGCCCAGCGCCACGTTGCTGCCGGGGCAGACCTCCAGCACGATGCCGCGCCGCGCCAGCTCGGCCATCAGCGCCGGATCCTCCGCCGAGCGCACGCCATGGCCGATGCGGGTCACCGGCAGGTCGCGGATGGCGGCCCAGACGCTTTCCGGCCCGACCACCTCGCCGGCATGGGCGGTGCAGCCGTAACCCTTCTCGTGGACGAGCCGATAGGCCGGCGCAAAGTCGATGGGAGCGAAACGGGCTTCGTCGCCACCCATGCCGAAGCCCACGACATAGGGATGCGGTTCGGCCACCATCACCTTCGCCATGGCGAGCGCACGCTCCGGACCGAGATGGCGGATGCAGATGATGATGATGCGCCCCACGATCCCGAACTCGCGACCAGCGCGATCGATCCCGCTCGCCAGCGCCGCGAGCCAGTCGGCGTAGGAGATGCCGAGCTTGGCCGGCCGCTCCGGCGAGCAGAACATCTCGACGTAGGTCGCGCCCTCGCGCGCCGCCGTGGCGAGGTAGGAGTAGATCACGTCGCTGAAGTCACGCGGCGTCTTGAGCGCGGTACAGACGCGATCGTAGGAGTCGAGGAAGCTCAGGAAATCCTTCCAGGCGTAGTGGCCGTTGCCATCGAACAGGTTGGAAGGCAGCGCGATGCCGTTGCGTTCCGCGAGCTCGCGCGCCAGGGCCGGCGGAATGGACCCTTCGAGATGGCAATGGATCTCCGCCTTGGGGGTCAGAATCTTGGTCGTCACATGAAACCTCGAGGCGGTCGCCCCGGCCGTTGCAGCCAGTTGTCCGCCGGATATTCGGCTGCAGCATCTATCAGGTGCAAGGCATAGGCATGGCGTTGTCGAGGCGACCGGTTGGGCGCGCTGGCATGGGGCAGCAGGCCGTGCAGGACAACCAACGAGCCGCGCCGGGCTTCCAGGGCGACCGGCTCGACCGCCGGCCAGGGGGCCGGGTCGAGTATCTCGGTTACCAAATCGTTCCCGACTTGCCGAAAACGCTGCCGCAGCGGGCCGCGATGGCCGCCCGGCAGGGCCAGCAGGCAGCCATTGTCCCGGTCTGCATCGTCCAGTGCCAGCCAGAAACCGGTCACCGTCGAGGGCCGGGTATAGAGGTAGGTCGCATCCTGGTGCCAGCCAACCTCGGCGCCGATATGCGGCTGCTTGAAGAGGTACATCGACTGCAGCAGCAACGGCTGCCGGAAGCCCAGGGTCCGGGCCAGATCGGCGAATTGCGGCCGGCGCGAAACGGAATCGAAGACCGGATCGAGATCGTGCAGGGCATGGCCGATCTTGTTCAGCGCCTGCGCCGTGGACTGGTCTGTCGCCCCTTCCTCGAAGAAAAACCGGATCGCCTCCCCCGATTCGCGGAAATAGCGGTCGCGGGCATGGTCCTGGTCACGCGCCGAGAAGACGGTGCGCGTCGGCCCGGGGTCGAAGGCCGCCACCAGCTTGGCCGCCCTCTCCTGCAGGGCGTCGCAGTCCGACGGCGCCACGAAGTCCTCGAGCACGAGAAAGCCGTCGCGGGCATAGGCGTCGAGATCGACCGCGGTCATGCCACCCGCTCCATCAGGACGGACTTCGGCGCCGGCGGCCCGTCGCCGATCCGGATCGCCCGCCGGACCTCCGCCATCGCCTGGTCGGCGGCGGCGTCGGTCGCGGCATGAACGACACAAAGCGGACTGCCGGCCCGGACGGGGGTGCCGAGGTCGACCACGTCGGTGAGGCCGACCGAGGGATCGATGGCATCGTCGGCGTGGGTGCGGCCGCCACCGAGCGTGACCACCGCGATGCCGACGTCGCGGGCGTTCATGCCGACGACATAGCCCGTGCGCTCGGCCGTACAGGGACGGACGACCGGCGCATGCGCCAGGTAGCGGGCGGAATGCTCGAGAAAGTCCGACGGCCCGCCCAGCGCATCGACCATTCGCCCGAACGTCTCGGCCGCCCGGCCGTCCGCCAGCGCGGCTTCGGCTTGGGCCCGCCCCGTCGCCGCATCCGGCACCAGCTTGCCGAGGACCAGCATCTCGCCGGCCAGCGCCATCGTCACTTCGTGCAGGCGCGGCTCGCGCGTGCCGTTTCCCGTAAGGTAGGCGACCGTCTCCGCGACCTCGAGCGCATTGCCGACATCGCGGCCCAGCACGCGGTCCATGTCGGTGATGAGTGCCACCGTCGGCAGGCCGGCGCGGTTGGCCACGTCGACCAGGCTCCGGGCAAGGTCGCGCGCCATCTCCTCCGTATCGCAGAAAGCGCCCGAGCCGCATTTCACGTCCATCACCAGCCCGTCGAGGCCCTCGGCGATCTTCTTCGAGAGGATCGAGCTCACCAGCAGCGGGATCGATTCGACGCTGCCGGTCACGTCGCGGGTCGCGTAGAGGCGGCGGTCGGCCGGCGCCAGATCGTCGGTCTGGCCGATCACGGCGCAGCCGACCTCGCGCACGACCTTACGGAAGGTGGCGATGTCGGGCTGCACGTTGTAACCCGAAATCGAGGCAAGCTTGTCCAGGGTGCCGCCGGTATGGCCGAGCCCGCGGCCGGAGATCATCGGCACGAAGCCACCGCAGGCCGCCACGATCGGCGCCAGCATCAGGCTCACCTTGTCGCCGACGCCACCGCTCGAATGCTTGTCGAGGACCGGGCCGGGAAGGTCGAGATCCGCCCAGTCCAGCACCAGGCCGGACCGTGCCAGGCCCAGGGTCAGCGCCACCCGCTCCGCCGTCGTCATGCCGCGGAAGAAGACGGTCATCGCGAAAGCCGCAACCTGGCCTTCGCTCAGGCTGCCGTCGTGGATGCCGCGCACGATGAAGGCGACCTCATCGGCGGAGAGCTCGTGACCGTCACGCTTACGGCGAATGATCTCCTGCGGCAGCATGGCGGCTAATCGTACTGTTCCAGGAACGTGCGCAACAGGCGGCGCACGGTGGCGGACGCCGTGCCCGCAACCGCCAGGGTCTGCTCATGGCCGAGCGCGCCGGGCACCAGGCCCGCGGCATAGTTGGTCATCAGCGAGAACGCCACGACCTTGAGGCCGGCATGGCGGGCCAGGATCGTCTCCGGCGCGGTCGACATGCCGACCGCATCGGCACCCAGCACGCGGGCGGCGCGGATTTCGGCCGGCGTCTCGAAGCTTGGCCCGCTGAAGAAGATGTAGACGCCCTCGTGACAGGTCACATTGGCTTCACGGGCGGCCGCCAGCAGCTTCTTGAGCAGGGCCGGATCATAGGCATCGACCATGTCGACGAAGCGGCTGTCGCCGGGCCCGATGCCGAACAAGGGATTGATGCCGGCAAAATTGATGTGGTCGCTGATCGCCATGACCGAGCCCGGCGGCATGTCGAGCCGCAGGCTGCCGGCCGCGTTGGTCTGCAACAGCGTCTCGCAGCCGAGATCGGCAACGGCACGGATCGCCGCCCGCATCTCGTCGGCCCTGCCGCGCTCGTAATAGTGCGCTCGGCCTTGCAGGACGGCGACCGGCGTCGGGCCGACATGCCCCAGGACCAGGCAGCCGGCATGGCTGCCGACCGTCGTGGGCGGAAAGCCCGGCAGATCCGCATAGGGAAAGGTGGCAACCTGGGCGACCTCGTCGGCGAAACCACCGAGACCGGAGCCCAGGATCACCGCGACCCTGGGACGAAAGCCCGGCGCAGCGCGCGCGATCGCCTCGTTCACGACGTCGTTCATGCCGGGGACACGTGATGGGGGCCGAACGACAGGGGCAGCAATTGCCCCAAGGTCATCGTCCGATGCAGCCCGTCCGGCCCACAGAGATGGATCGGCGTGTCGTCAGCCGCAAACTCGCGCAGTTTCTGGCGGCAGCCCCCGCAGGGCGTGATCGTTTCCGGACCAGGGCCGATCACCAGGCATTCGAGGATGCGCTTGCGGCCTGACGCGACGAGGGCGGCGATGGCGCCGGCCTCGGCGCAAGTGCCCTGCGGGTAGGCGGCATTCTCGACGTTGCAGCCGCCATGGATCGAGCCGTCTTCGGCCCTGAGCGCGGCGCCGACATGGAATTTCGAATAGGGCGCGTGGGCATGCAGCATCGCCCGTCGCGCCACCTGGAGCAGATCGTCCATCTCAGTGCTCCTTCTCGTAGGGAATGCCGGCAGCTTTCGGCGCCACGGCGTTGCCGATGAAACCTGCCAACAGGAACAAGGTCAGAAGATAGGGCAAGGCCTGGATCAGTTGCACCGGAACTTCGCCGACGCCCGGCACGGACACGCCCTGCAGGCGGATGGCCACGGCGTCGAGCAGGCCGAAGATCAGGCAGGCACCGAAGGCCGGAAACGGCCGCCACTTGCCGAAGATGATGGCAGCCAGCGCAATGAAGCCCTGCCCTGCCGTCATGTCGCGGCTGAAACCGGCGTTTTGCGCCATCGAGAGATAAGCCCCGGCGAGGCCGGCGAACAAACCGCATAGAAGAACGGCGCGGTAGCGCAGCCAGCCGACCGACACACCGGCCCCATCGACCGCGAGCGGCATCTCGCCAACCGCGCGCAACCGGAGGCCAAAGCGCGTGCGGGCGATCGCCCACCAGGTAAAGGGCACCGACAGCAGGGCGGCGTAGACCAGGATGTTGTCGCGTGCGACCGGGAAGAAGATCGGCATCAGCCGTTCGCTGTCGCCGAGCGGCGGCGTCTGCCCGCCGCGCGCAAACCAAGCCGTTCCCAGGACGACCGTGAGGCCGGCCGCCAGGATGTTGAGGGCAATGCCGCTCACGACCTGGTTGCCGCGGTAGGTGATGCAGGCAACGCCATGCAGCAGCGCCATCACTTCGGCGGCGACGATCCCCGCACCGACCCCGGCCCAGATCGAGCCGGTCAGCGAGGCCGTCGCGGCGGCGAAGAAAGCCGCCATCAGCATCTTGCCTTCGAGCCCGACATCGATGATGCCGCTCTTCTCGGAAAACAACCCGCCCATGGCGCAGAGCACCAGGGGCGTCGCCACGCGCAACGTCGCCGCGAGCGTGAGGGTGACGAAGGTGAGCGTTTCCTCCATCGCTCAGCTCCGGCGGCCAACCAGCGCCTGCAGCCAGGGTCGCGGCAGATGAGCCAGCGCACCGCAGAACAGGATGACCAGGCCCTGGATCACCACGACCATCTCGCGGGTCATGGCCGGAATCTCGAAGGAAAGTTCGGTACCACCCTGTTGCAGAGCGCCGAACAGGAGAGCCGCCAGCACGATGCCGAACGGGTGGCTGCGCCCCATCAGAGCGACGGCGATGCCGGCGAAGCCATAGCCGGCCGGGAAGTCGAGCACGATGCGATGATGCACGCCCAGCAGTTCGTTGACGGCGACACCGGCCGCCAGCGCGCCGGACAAGCACATCGCCAGCATGGTCATGCGCCGGAGGTTGGTGCCGGCATAGGTCGCCGCCTCGGCATTGTGGCCCATGGTGCGCAGCGCATAGCCCCAGCTGGTGCGCCAGAGGAAGACCCAGACGGCAACCGCACTGAGCAGGGCCAGGGCAAAGGCAAGGTTGAGGGCCGACGGCGCCACCGCGATGCCGACCGACTTCAGCACGGCCTGCATCGACGGCAGCGACGCCGCTTCGGAGAAGCCACGGCTCTGCGGCGACATCGAGCCCTGCGGCCGGAGCACGTTGCTCAGCAGGTAGACCATCAGCGCCGAGGCGACGAAATTGAACATGATGGTCGTGATGACGATATGGCTGCCGCGCCACGCCTGCATCCAGGCCGGCACGGCCGCCCAGGCCGCGCCAAAGGCGGCGGCGGCCAGGACGGCAAGCAAGATCAGCAGCGGCCCCGGCAGATAGCGGTCGAACGCCAGCACCGCGAGACCGCACCCCAGGCCGCCGATATAGGCCTGCCCCTCACCGCCGATATTGAACAGGCCGGCATGGAAAGCGATCGCCACCGCGAGGCCGGTGAAGATGAAATTGGTGGCGTAATAGAGCGTATAGCCGATCGCTTCCGAGGAGCCGAGCGCGCCGACCAGCAGGAGCTTCAGCGCCTGGAAGGAGTCGACACCTATGATGTGCACGATGACCCCGACGACCAGGAAGGCCAGCGCGACATTGACCAGCGGCAGGATGACGATCTCGACCCAGCCCGGCAGCGGCCGCCGCGCCGATTTCGGAGCGACCAGACTCATGCGTCGGCCATCATGCGGCCGAGCGTCCGCTCGTCGGCCTGATCGGCCGACACTTCGCCCACGATCCGCCCGCCGGACATGACCAGGACACGATCGGCCAGCGACAGGATCTCCTCGAGCTCGACCGAGACGATCAGGATGGCGCAGCCTGCGTCGCGGCTCTTCACCAGTTCGCGATGGATGAACTCGATGGCGCCGATATCGACGCCGCGCGTCGGCTGCCCCACCAGCAGCACCTTGGGCAGGCGCGACATCTCGCGGGCGAGGATCAGCTTCTGCTGATTGCCGCCGGAGAAATGCGACGACCGCAGGCCCGGCGCCTGCGGCCGGACGTCGAAGCGCCGCATCAGCTCGGCGCAATGCCGACCGACCGCCGGCGCATCGAGCAGATGGTTGCGACAGTAAGGCGGCTGGTCCTGATAGCCCAGGATCGACGTTTCCGAGGCCTCGAAGGCCGCCACCAGCCCCTGGCGCAGCCGATCCTCCGGAACATGGGCGAGGCCGAGTTCACGCATCTCAGCCGGATCGATGGGATGGTCCGGATCGACGGCACGGCCGCACACCTCCAGCCGGCCGGCGGTCGGCGCGCGAATCCCGGCGAGGACCTGCAGCAGCTCGGTCTGCCCGTTGCCCGAGACGCCGGCGATTCCCACGATCTCGCCGGCACGCAGATCGAGGTCGATACTGTCGAGCAGCCGCACGCCGCGACGATCGACCAGCGACAGGCCGCGCGCCGTCAGCATCGACTCGCCCTGAAGAGGCGGGCCCTTGTCGAGGTCGAGTCGGACCTTGCGGCCGACCATCAGCTCGGCGAGTTCGTCGGTGTTGGTATCGACCGTTCGCCGCTCGGCCACGACCTCGCCCTGGCGCATGACCACCACGCGGTCGGCAACGGCCATGACCTCGCGCAGCTTGTGGGTGATCAGGACGACCGTGACGCCGCGCTCCCGCAACGCCCGCAGGATCTCGAACAGGCGATCGGTCTCCTGCGGCGTGAGCACGGCGCTGGGCTCGTCGAGAATCAGCATGCGCGCGCCGCGGAACAGCACCTTCAGGATCTCGACGCGCTGCTGCTCGCCCACCGAGAGGTCGGCCACCCGGGCGTCGGGATCGACCGAGAGACCGTACTCGCGGCCGAGCCGCATCAGCTCAGCCCGGGCGGCCGCCATTCCGCGGGCCAGCAGCGGGCCGCCTTCGGCGCCGAGCACGAGGTTCTCCAGGACAGTGAAGGTGTCGACGAGCATGAAGTGCTGATGGACCATGCCGATGCCATGAGCGATGGCGTCGCGCGGGCTCGCCATGTCGACGGCTTGTCCCTCGATCAGGATCTGCCCGGCATCGGCCCGGTAGAGGCCATAGAGAATGCTCATCAAGGTCGACTTGCCGGCACCGTTCTCGCCCACGAGACCGGTGATGCTGCCGCGCGCGACGGCCAGCGAGACGCCCCGCACGGCGTGCACGGCGCCAAACGACTTGTCGATGTCCCTGAGTTCGATGGCCGCAGCGCCGGCCGTCAGCGATTGCACGAATTGTTGCTCATGTAATCGTGCACCACGATCTTGCCGGATATGATGTCGGCCTTGGCGGCCTCGACCTTGGCCTTCATCTCCGGCGTCACCAGCTTCTCGTTGTCCTTGTCGAGCGCCCAGTCGACGCCGCCTTCCTTGAGGCCAAGCACCTGGGTGCCGCCCTTCCATTGGTGATCCATGGCCGCCTTGAAGCTCTCATAGGTCGCCACGTCGACGCGCTTCAGCATCGAGGTCAGCATGTTGCCAGGATGCAGATGGTTCTGGTTGGAATCGACGCCGATACCCAGCTTGCCACGATCCTTGGTCGCCTGGAGGATGCCGAGACCGGTGCTGCCGGCCGCGGCATAGACGACATCGACGCCGCGATCGATCTGGCCGCGCGCCAGCTCGGCGCCGCGGCCGGGATCGTTCCACGCCGCAGGCGTGGTGCCGGTCATGTTGGTGATCAGCTCGGCATTGGGGTTGGCGTACTTGATGCCCTGCTCGAAGCCGCATTGGAAGCGGCGGACCAGCGGAATATCCATGCCGCCCACGAAGCCGATCTTTCCGGTCTTCGAGGCCAGCGCCGCCAGGACACCGACCAGGAACGACCCTTCCTGCTCGCGGAAGACGACGGACTGAACGTTGGGCAGGTTCACGACACTGTCGATGATCGTGAAGTGGATGTTGGGGAACTCCTTGGCCACCTTCTCCAGCGCCACCGCCTGGGCGAACCCCACGGCGATGATGGGATCCTGGCCGCGCTGGGCAAAGCGGCGCAGCGCCTGCTCGAACTGGGTCTCGTTGCTGGGCTCGAACTCGGCAACCGCAATGCCAGTGTCTTTCTTGAATTTCTCGGCGCCCTGCGAAACGCCCTCGTTGAAGGATTTGTCGAACTTGCCGCCGGTGCTGAAGACGACGGCAGGCTTGATCGCGGCCGGAGTCTGCGCCTGGACAGGCGCAAAGACTCCCAGGCACGCAACGGCAAAGACCGCTATCAGCGGCCCGACCCAGCGTTTCATGACGGCTCCCTTGTTCTGGACCGATTTTGGCCTGTGATGCGCGCCGGGTCTAGGCGCGGCTCTGCTGAGGTAATGCTGTCGGAGTCATGAATCTTTTCCTCCCCCGTCTTTGCGGGGGAGGTGGCCCTGTAATCAGGGCCGGAGGGGGTGTTTCGACGAAATGCCAGTCACTTTCTTCGCGTCGAAACGCCCCCTCCGCCCGCGATTACGCGGGCACCTCCCCCGCAAAGACGGGGGAGGAGAAGAAAAATGCGACATGCGAACACGCGCGCGGCATCAGCCGGGAACGACGAATCCATATCTCAGATTGGAAGGATCGCGCCCCGCGCGCTCATAGTGCGACTTGATGTCGGCGAACCGATCGTCGCGCCAGGCCGCCTTCTTGATGTCATAGCGATACATCTTGGCTGAAGTCTCGCCGAAGATGGCGCGCTTCACGGGTCCGTCGGCCGGGCCGAGCGGGGCATAGCCGAACTTCTTCTGCATTTCCTCGGGGATCTCGAGCCGGCGCAAGGCCTCGATCTGCCATTGCGGTGCCCCGGTCCATACGGCGTCGGTGCCCCACACGACGTGGTCGGCGCCCATGCCCTTGACCAGCATGCCCATCAGCGCCGCGCACAGACGCGGCTCGGTCACGGTGGTCTGGGCGAAGATCTGGCCGAGATCGGCATAGACATTGCTGACGCCGTACTTGCCCGGGATCTCGGCGAGGTCGCTGGTCCATTCGACACGGCCGGTCTTCTCGAACTGGGCATATCCGTCGGCGGCAGCACCAGGTGCACCGGTCCAGCGGAACGCCGAGTGATAGACGACGAAGCGGATCTGCGGCCAGTCCTTCGCCGCCTTGCCGACATCGTCGACCGTGGCATAGGCCGTGAGATGCGGCCAGCGGGCCGCGACCGAGGGCGGATAGAGGCCCTTGTGGACACAGACGATGTCGTAGCCCGCCTTCACGATCTTTTCGTAGAAGGGGTAGACCAGCTTCTCGTCGTCCATGCGCCAGGGATGGCGCGCCAGGTCCTTGTTGGTGTTGTCGCCGACCGTATAGCCCTTCCACGAATCGGGCTTGAGGGTGGCGATGCACTTGTCGACCTCGTCCATCCAGCCGTCGTAACCCGGCGTGAAGATGGCATGCGACAGGAGACGCCGCGATCCCGCCTCGCGGTTCACCTTCTCGCGCGCTTCGGCCTTCATCTCGTTGGTCAGGAACCAGTCGCGCGGATCTTCCGAGGCCGAGCCGCTGATCAGCGCCACCTTGGTGTCGCTGTCGAGATAGATCTCCTTGAACCAGTTGGGATATTTGAGATCGTCGATGGTCTGCGGCTTGCCGGCCAAGTCCGGGTTCCAACCGGCTTTGCCGACGGCCTCACGGCCGCGCACGAAGCCTTCGAGCCGCGTGTCGTCGCGCAGGAAGTGCGTATGCACGTCCATCACGAACTGATCCTTCAACGAATCGGCTCGGGCCTGAGCGAGATCGATGCTCTTCGCCTCGGCCGGCGAGGCACCGTAAAGCGGCCCATAGACCTCGTTCATGGCAACGAAGGCCGTCGCCATGCCGGCCGCGGTCTGAAAGAAACGGCGGCGCGACAGACCGTTGCGGCGACCATATTCGTCGCCCAGCGCGTTCATCCGCGCTTCGACTTGCTTCTGCCTGTCGGTGCGGCCGACCGGCACGAATTCGTCGCTCGAGACGACTTCCGTCGGCACCGGCGTCGTACTGCCGGCAGATCGAGCCGGTACCAGACGGCTGCGTTCCTCGTCGCTCAACAAGCCCATGCGATCCTCGCGAAATGCTGGAAAGGCACGAGGATCAGCGTGGCGGATTGCCGAGCCTGCGTCAAAGCTGCGGCGGCGGCACCGTCCCGACCTTGGGATCGATCGGCAGCAACCGATCCAGACCGACAAGCTGCTCGTACAGCGCCGCCGCCTGCAGCAGCGCCGCTTCGCCGCGCGGCTTGCCGACGAGCTGCAGGCCGACCGGCCGGCCGAACTGATCGAAGCCGCAGGGCACGGCGATGGCCGGGCTGCCGGTCACCGTGATCGCGGAGTTCAGGGTCGAACCGGCCATGTAGTTTTCCAGCTTCTTGCCGGCGATGGTTTCGGGCGCACGCAGATTGACGTCGAAGGCGGCCGTCGGCGCGCTCGGCGTCACCAGCAGGTCGTAGGTCTTGAAGAATTCGCCCATGCGGCGGTAGAGGGCAGCCCGCTCCCGCTCCGCCCAGGCCAGTTGGCTCGCCGTCTGCTTGAGGCCGAGCTCGGTGTTCCAGATGATGTCCGGCTTGATCAGGTCGCGATGCTGCTGGATCTGCTGCTCGCGGTCGACCACGAACTGTTGGCTGCGGAGCGCCATGAAGACCTCGTCGACTGGTCCGAAATCCGGCGACGCCTCCTCGACGATGCAGCCCAGCTCCTCGAAGCGGCGCGCCATCCGGGAGCAGATCTCGCGAACCTCACGATCGAGCTCGCAGCGGCCGCCGAGATCCATGCTGATGGCAACGCGCTTGGGCGCAACGGGCCTGGCGACGGCTTCACTGAACGACACCGCCGGCGCGTCGAAGGTCATGGCATCCTGCGGACAGAAGCCGGCCATCGTATCGAGAAAGAGCGCGAGGTCGGCCACACTGCGTGCCATCGGTCCCTGCACCGACTGCGGCGAATAGAGATTGTTCGAGGTGCCGCGCGTCACCCGGCCGGCCGAGGGACGCAGGCCGACAGTCGAGCAGTAGGTGCCGGGCCGGCGCAGCGAGCCGCCGTGATCGGAGCCGTGCGCCAGCCAGACCTCGCCGGTCGCGACCGAGACCGATCCGCCGCCGGTCGAGCCGCCGCAGGTCAGCGCCGTATTCCAGGGGTTGCGCGTGCGGCCAAACACTTCGTTGAAGGTGCTGCCGCCGGCGCCGAACTCGGGCGTGTTCGATTTGGCGACGACGATACCGCCCTTGCGTTCGATGCGCTCGACCAGAGGGTGCGACTTTTCCGGCACGTGGTTGGCGAAGATCGGCGAACCGTAGGTGGTGCGTACGCCCCCGACATCCGTCAGGTCCTTGATCGAGACCGGCAAACCCGCGAGCCAGCCGGCTTCGCCCTCGGCTTCGCAGGCGGCGCCCGACATGATGCGCTTGGCATGGTCGCGGGCGCGATCGAGACACAGCGTGGGCAACGCGTTCACGGCCGGCTCGACGGCGGCGATGCGGTCGGCCGAGGCCTCGACCAGCTCGAGCGGGGTGATTTCTTTCTTCTTCAAGCGACGCACGGCCTCGACGGCGCTGAGCCGCCACAACTCGTTACTCATCGACACTTCCTCCTTGGCCGCGGAGTGTGCCAGCGCCGATGCCGTCCTGTCTGCCGCGACGTCGGCTCGCGGTGCGGCCGCCTTCTCTTTTTTCGCGAATTCTATTCGAGAATAAATAATGCGGGTTGTAGCTGAAAATTCGCCGAGCCCGGACGTCATATGTCCAAGGGGTGACGACATGAGCTGGCGCAAGACCAGCGCAAGAGCCCCTGGGGGGTTACTTGACGCGATTCGCTCTGTCCTTCTGCCTGGCGCCCGTGCTGCCCGCCATCGTCAAGACACTGACCGTCGTCGATTTTTCGGATCGGGTGTCACTATCGATCCTTTGGTGGATAGGCGGCTTGCTGTACCTGGCGCAATTGGCCATCGCCGTCCCTGGCTATCTCTATGTGCGCCACCTTGGCCATACCGGCGTCAACGAACACGTGTTCGTGGGGTGCCTCTCGGTCCTGCTGCCCGGGATCGCGGCGTCGGTCTATTGGTGCGCCTTCACAAGCTGCTTTGGCGGCAGTCTTCTGCACGCCGCCTATATGAGCCTCTATGGCTGTGCGATGGGCGCCATCTTCTGGCTGATCGCGCGACCCGACAGGCACGGCCCCAAAGCGTGATCGTCGAAAACGCGCGGGGCTCGTGCGGGAACAGATGCTATTGCGAGTCAGTCGCATTTCTGCGAAAGTCGACTGTCAGCAGGCAGGACCGGCGCGAGAAGCTTGATCCGTGTATTCCGACCAGAAACATCTCGGTCTCTTCCTGGTCCATCGGCCTGACCTTCTGGCCTATGCCCGTCGGATAACCGGCGACCACGCCCATGCCGAAGATGTCGTGCAGGAGGCGTATCTGCGGTTCGCCGACGCCGCGCAGGGCACGCTGATCGACGAACCCGTCAAGTATCTCTATCGCATCGTGCGCAACCTCGCGATCGACGGCCGGCGCCGCCTCATCGCGCAGGCGAGCCGTTTCGTGGCAAACGGCGAAACGGCGATCCGGCTGATCCCGGATGAGCGCTCCCCCGAGCAGGTCGCATCGGGTCGGGCCGACCTCCGGGAGCTCGAAGAGGCCATTGCCGGCCTTCCCGAACGGACGCGGATCGCCCTCGAAATGCACCGCTTCGGCGGCTACACCCTGAAGCAGATCGCGGAGCATCTGGGCGTCGCGATCGGCACCGCCCATGCGCTGGTGATCGATGGCCTCGAGGAATGCCGAACCCGGCTGCACCGCCCGAAGCACCCACACTAGCATTCTGAAAATCCATGCCTTTGATTCGTCGGTTGGCTAGGAGTGTCTCGTCTTAGCCTCCGCTCCTTCGCGAGGGGGTGGACCGGGCCCGGAGGATGGCAATGAATGAAGCTGGCGGTCCGGCGTTGCCGCAGCCCCGCAAGGCCAGCGAATGGATGGTCGCGCTGATCGAGGCGCCAAACGACCAGGACCTTCGCCGTCGCTTCGACGCCTGGCTGTCGGCCGATCCTGCCCACGCGCTCGACTGGCAGGAAACGTCCGCGACTTTCACCGCACTCGAGGATCTGCGGCGGGACCGCATGGCGCGAACGGAGCCGAAACAGGCCCCTGCTCTGGGCCGGCGCCGCACGACGGTGGCGGTTGCCGTGGTGGTTGCCGCCCTGCTGGCAATCTTCACACCAGGCCTGTGGCTACGCCTTCAGGCGGATCACCGGACCAGTGTCGCCGAGCAGCGCACGATCGTGTTGCCGGACGGCAGCAGTGCCCAGCTCGCGCCGGAATCCGCGATCGACGTGGCGTTCGACGACAAGCGCCGACATGTCCGCCTTCTCAAGGGAGAAGCCCTGTTCACCGTCAACCACCAGGCCGGTCGAACCTTCTCGGTCGAGGCCGGCGGCGTGGAGATCGTCGATATCGGGACGGCCTTCGACGTCCGCCTGCGGCCCAACGGTGCGGACGTTGCGGTGCTGGAGGGGATCGTGGATGTCGGTGCGCCGTTGGCGATGCCCGCGGCACAGGAGAGGCTGAAGGCAGGCGATTGGCTGCGCGCCGTCGCCAAACGCCCGATCGAGCGGGGGCAGATGCCGCTGGATGACGTCGCGTCGTGGACGCGAAAGCGGCTCGTCGTGAAGAACCGGCCGGTGAGCGATATCGTCGATGCGCTGCGGCCGTATTTCGACGGGATGATCTTCGTGCGTGGCGCCGGCCTTGCCGACGCGCGCCTGACCGGCGTGTACGACCTCGCTCAGCCCGTCGAAGCGCTGCGCGCGATTGCGCGTGCCGAGGGCGCCACCGTGCGCGAGATCTCGCCTTGGGTGCTCATCCTTTCCGCACGTCAGGAGTGAGAGAACATTTTTTTGAAAATGCCTGCCTGTCGCTTCGTCTCCGGATTCAAGGATTGCCCCGAGAAGCCCTGAGCCACTCGGGAATTAGCGGAGATACGAATGGACAGGACGGCACGACGCATGCCTCGGCATTGCGTAACGATACGACTTGCGCAAATCGCCTCGTGCACGGGTGTGCTTCTCGCCTGTTTCGTTCCGGCGGCGATGGCGCAATCGGACATGCCGGACACCACACTGGTCGCGCAGGCCGCGCGCTCGTTCAACGTACCACCCCAGTCGCTCGCTGACGGACTGACCCAGTTCGGTCAGCAGAGCGGCCTGCAGGTTTCGGTCAACGCTGCCCTGCTCGAACGTCGCACGACGCCGGGCGTCAGTGGCGTGATGACGCCGATGGAAGCGTTGCAACGACTGCTTGCCGGAACGGGGCTTGCCGGCAGCGTCAGCGCCACCGGCATCGTTACTTTGATGCCTGAGCAGGCGTCGGGAACCGGCCTCCCCGGGAATGCCCTCAACCTGCCTCCCGTGATGGTCAGCGCGCAGCTCGGCCAGAACCTGCCGCCCGTTTTTGCCGGCGGACAGGTGGCGCGCGGCGCCAGCCTCGGCCTGCTCGGCGACAAGGACTACATGGAAACACCGTTTAGCATCGCGAGCTATACGGCCAAGACCGTCCGAGATCAGCAGGCCCGCAGTGTCGCCGAGGTGCTGACCAACAACGACGCCTCCGTCCGCGCCGCCATCGGTATCGGCAACCGATACGACGCAATGACCATCCGCGGCTTCCGGGTCGACAATGGCGACATCGCGATCAACGGGCTCTACGGCCTGGTGCCGGATTTTCGCGTCAATCCGGCGCCGGCCGAACGTATCGAGCTGCTGAAAGGACCGGCTGCCTTCCTCAACGGCATGGCGCCGCAAGGCGGCGTCGGCGGCAACGTCAATATCGTCACCAAGCGGGCCGAAGACGATCCCTTGACGCGCGTGGCGGTCGACTACTTCTCGAACACCACGTTCGGCGCACTGGCCGATGTGAGCCGTCGCTTCGGCGACAACAAGGAGTACGGCATTCGCGTCAACGGCACCTTCACCGATGGCGACACGCCGATCGACCGCCAATGGGTCAGGAACGGCTCCCTCTCGCTGGGTTTCGACTATCGCGGCGAGAAGCTGCGCGTGTCTGCCGACGTGATCTACCAGAACGACTACATGTCGGGATCCGCCCGCGGCTACACGCCGATTGCCGGCATTCAGGTTCCCGCTGCCCCGAACCAGCGCATCAACCTGGCGCAATACTACGACTACGCCCATCAGCAGAGCACGACGACCATCGTGCGCGCCGAATACGACATATCGCCGAACACCGTGGTGTATGGCGCCTTCGGCGCCAACTTCTTCAACTTCGACAAGCGCGAGGCACCTGGCGCGACGATCCTGAGCTTTGCCGGCGCCGCCTCGTCGACCTCGACCTACCAGACGGGCCAGACGAGCAATCTCACCGGCGAAGCGGGCCTCAGGACCAAGTTCGACACCGGCCCCATCAGGCACGAAGTGGCGGTCTCGGCGAGCCTGCTGTCGCAGCGGTTCTGGCTGGGTCAGACGAACAACAACGCCTACCTGACCAACATCTACGCGCCGACCTTGGGCGTCGGCCTCACGCAGACCGCCTACACCCCTTTCTCGCTCGCCAGCACCAACCTCATGAGCAGCATCGCCCTGGCGGATACGCTGTCCGCCCTCGACGGCAAGGTGCAGCTGATCGTCGGGGCCCGGAACCAGCAGGTCGAATCCTCGAGCTACGCGCCGACCGGCGCGACGACGTTCCGCTTCATCGACTCCGCGCTCACACCGTCGGTGGCGCTGCTGGTCCGGCCGATCAAGGAACTGACCCTCTATGGCAGCTACATCCAGGGGCTTTCGCCCAGCTTCGCGCCGCCGCCCGGCGTGGCCAATCCCGGACAGGTCTTTCCGCCGTTCCGCACGACCCAGTACGAGGTCGGCGCAAAGCTCGATTTCGGCACCTTCGGCGCCACGCTGGCGGCCTTCCAGATCAACCAGCCGAACGGCATCGTCGACCCGCTCACCAACATGTACGGCATCAACGGCGAGCAGCGGAATCGGGGACTGGAACTCAGTGTCTTCGGCCAGCTCTGGAACGAGTTGCGCGTGCTCGGCGGCGTCGCCCTGCTCGACGCCCGTCTCACACAGACCGCCGGCGGCCAATACAACGGCAACGTCGCGGTCGGCGCCCCCGCGGTCCAGGCCAATCTCGGCCTGGAATGGGACATGCCCTTCGCGCCTGGCCTCACAGGGATTGCGCGCGGCCTCTTTACCAGCAACGCCTATGTGAGTTCCGACAACACGCAGCAGGTGCCGGCCTGGGCGACACTCGATCTCGGCCTGCGCTATCGCACCGTACTGGCCAAGACCCCCGTGGTGTTGCGCGCGACCATGACGAACGTGCTGGACAGCAACTACTGGATCGCCAATCCCACCGGCTACGTGATCAGCGGCATGCCGCGCATGGCGTGGGTGTCGCTGCAGGCGGATTTTTAGAAGATGGGTGAGCCCGGTCTGCTCGCTGGCAGCTCGACCGGCTTGCCGTGCGGTGTCGTGCGGTAGGCGTCGGCCCAGGCTTCGGTGCGATCGTGGAGCGCAGCGGAGTCGGTCAGGGACTTCGCGAGGCAGAGCTGCTCCAGCGCGGCGAGCCAGTGCGTATAGTAGCCCGAGCCGTCGTCGGGCGGCGCGTCCCGCAACACGGCCGACAAGGTCTCGACCCATTCCGTCCAGGTGAAGTGGCCGGCATCGCAGAGCTTCAAGGTGAGCGCAAAGGCCTGCGCCTGCCAGGGCTCGGCGAAGACCGGCCCCTCGGCGTCGACGGGCAGGCCCTGAAGTGCCGCGAGCCGCTCACCTTGCATCGAGGTAATCCTCCCACAGATCGACATACACGGCGTCGCTGGCAGGGGCCCTCTCGCCCCACAGCTCGCGCGCCGCGAAGCGCACCGTGTAGAGATACTGCGGATTCTCGCCGTCGAAGCGGGCGTTCGAGTCAGGATAGACGTGGGCACCGTGATGGCATTCGATCGTACCCAGCCGCCCACGCACATAGCGCGGCAGCCGTGTGTGACCGGTCGGATTGATGTTGCGGGCCCGCACGGTCTGGCCTGCCGCAAAGCGCGGCTTGGCCGTGGTCGCCCGCTCCGTGGGACCGCCGGCGGCAACGGCGGCGGCGACCTTGTCCGCCGTCAAGGGTGGAGTAGCGACCGGCACCGCCGGATCGCGCCGGCCGCTGGCCAGCTCCTGCGGCGTCACCAACTCGGCATCGAGCAGCAGGCTGATGCACGAGGCCAGCCACTTCTCGTAGTAGCTCATGCGCACATAGTCGGCCGGCGGCAGGCGCTCGATACTGTGGCGGCCGGCATCGATGTTCCAGCGCCGCCAAGCGCCGGAGGCACGCCGCAAGGCCAGTACCCGTCCCTCCCACGGGGCATGGAAAACCGGTTCGTCGGCCTCGGGCACGACCGGGCCGTAGCCGTGCATGCCACCCATGTCGTGGATGCCGTTCATGCGCCCTCCTTCGCCGTCGCGGCGGCCACCTTGGCAACGCCCACCATGGCATCGCGCGTCACCAACTCCGCCAGGGCTTCGGCATCCATCTTGTCGGTGCCGGGGGGCCGCTCGGGCAGGACGAGGTAACGGATCTCCGCCGTCGAATCCCAGACGCGCACGGCAACGTCGTCGGGCAAGGACAGGCCGAAGTCGCCAAGCACGGCGCGCGGTTCGATCACGGCGCGCGACCGGTAGGCCGAGGATTTGTACCAGACCGGCGGCAGGCCCAGCACGGGCCAGGGGTAACAGGAGCAGAGCGTGCAGACGACGAGGTTGTGCACCTGCGGCGTATTCTCGACGACGACCATGTGCTCGCCCTGCGCGCCGGTATAGCCCATCTCGGCAATGGCGGCGGTCGCATCCTTCAGCAGGCGCGCCTTGAAGGCCGGATCGGTCCAGGCGCGGGCGACGACGCGGGCACCGTTGCGCGGTCCGACCTTGTTCTCGTAGGTGTCGACGATCGCGTCCAGCGCGGCGGGATCGACCAGGCCCTTCTCGATCAGAAGCGACTCCAGCGCCTTCACGCGCAACGCCGTTTCCGACGGGACGTCCTGACCATGTTCGTGTCCATGATCGTGATCATGGCCATGCCCATGATAGCGATCGTGATCTTTGCTCATGGTTGCTCCTTTGATGGCAAGCCTACACCGGCAATGGCACGCCTGTCCGGCGCCGCTGCGCAAAGTAGAGAATGCCCAACAGCATCAGGTTCAGCAGGTTGAAGGCGAGCGCTGCCTGGAAGGCCGACTGGTAGGAGAGCGTGGCGTCGAAGATCGCGCCGCCCAGCCAGCCGCCCGACGCCATGCCGGCCATGGCGAACAGCATCACCACACCCAGCCGCCAGCCCGCGATCGTCGGCCCGTAGAGGAAGCGCAGGTTCAGCGCATAGCCCTGGACGATGGCGATGAACGGAATGCCGTGCAGCAGCGACAGGGCGTAGATGCTGGTGATGTCGCGGGCATAGAGGAAGCCGACCAGCGAGCCGATCTGGATCAGCGAGCAGAGCAAACTGACCGGCAATGGCCCGATGCGATCGGCCAGCCGGGCCATCACGAAGGTGGCGACAATGGCGGAGACCAGCACCAGCGACACCGCCTCGGTGCCGCGCGCCGCCGGATAGCCGAGGTCGCCGCAAAAGGCGACCATATGGACGAAGGGAATCGCCATGGCCGCGCAGCAGCAGAAACCGGCCGCCGACAGCAGGACCATGATCATCGAGGACGGCAAGGGCAGCGCCACCTTCTCCTCGCGTCGCCGGCCGCCCGGTCCGCGCAGGATCGGCGCCGGCCGGACATAGAGCGCGCCCAGCAGCAGCAAGGTTCCGGCGACGAGACCATAGATGACCAGGGTGTCGCGCCAGCCGATCTCGGGCAGCAGCAGACGGTAGACCTGCGGCCAGACTGAGCCCGCAACGGCCGGCCCGACGGAGATGATGGCGACGGCGGTGTTGCGGCGCTTGTCGAACCAGCCCTGGACGTTGTTCATGGCCGGTGTGAAGGTGCCGGCATTGCCGAAGAACCCCAGCAGGACGGCATAGCCGGCATAGAGCGCGATCTCGCCGCCGCGCGAGGCGGCAAAACCGCCGATCGCGATCGACAGACCCGCGATGAACAAAGGCACGCGCGGGCTGGTGCGGTCGGCCAGCCAGCCCATGAACACGCCGCCCACGCCCATGCCGAAGAAGCCGACCATATAGGCGAAGGACGGCACGGCGCGCTGGTCGCCGAAGTCGGCGGCGATCTCCTTCAGCCCAACCATCGGCAGATAGATGCCGCCGCCGCCCATGGCGACACAGGCCATCGACACCAATGCCAACCGCCAGGCGTAGGGCCCGTCGATGCCGGATCGGTTGGGAACGGCGCTCACTCGCGGGCCAGCGCTGCCGTCGCTGCAGCCGCCGAGTCGAGCGCCTGGTCGTCGTCCATCAGCACCGTCACCTTGCGCAGCTTGCCGGTGAAGGCGAATGGCGCCTCGTAATGCGACACAGGGCTCGACCGGTCACGGCCGATATCGAGGCCGGACCAGGAGATGAAGCTGACGAAGCCGTTCTGGGTCTCGAAGCTGCCGGCCGGCTCGCCGTCGATCAGCAGGGTGGCGATGTTGCGGCCCTGATTGCGCCGCATGCGCATGCCGAGCCGGGCGTTGCCGGTCGGCACCGGCCGGTCGGAGACCACCAGGTGATGCTCGCCGCCGATATTCATGTCGTAGGCGAGCTTGCCGTCCTTGATATAGAGCGAGTAGCCGGTCGTGGCGTCGCCATGGGCAATCAGCACGCCCTCCGTCGCCGGACCGTCGATCCTGACGTCCGCCTCGATCGTGTAGGTGCGGTTGCGCACGTCGGGTGCGACGTCGGTCGGCACATGCCCCATGCCGGCGTGGAACACGAAGCGGTTGCGCGGCCCGTGGAAACGCTTGGCATTGTCGGCGAAGCGCGGCGCGAAGCGGTCGTCGAGCGGCAGGACCTTGTGACGCTCGGCCTGCCGCCACCATTCCTCGACCATCGCCTTGAGCCGCTCCGGCTCCTTCTCGGCGAGATCGTCGACCTCGTTGAAGTCGCGCGCGAGGTTGTAGAGTTCCCACTTGTCGCTGGCGAAGTCGCTGCCCGGCGGGTGGTAGGACACGGCCTTCCAGCCGCCCTGCACCAGGCCGCGATGGCCGAACATCTCGAAATACTGCGCCTTCGACTTGGAACGGGTCTTGGCGTTGGCGAGGCTCGGCGCAAAGGACGTGCCTTCGAGCGGCATCTGCTTCACGCCGTTGACCACCTTGGGCGGCTTGATGCCCACGACATCGAGCAGGGTCGGCACGAGATCGCTGGCATGGCAGAACTGGTGGCGCAGCTCGCCGCGCGCGGCGACGCCGTTGTTCCAGGCCATCACCAGCGGATCGCGAATGCCGCCGCCATGGGTGTTCTGCTTGTAGCGACGCAGCGGCGTGTTGGCCGCCATCGCCCAGCCCCAGGGGAAGTTGCTGTGCGTATCGGGCCCGCCGATATCGTCGATGCGGGCGATCTTCTCCTCCAGCGATTCGCGGCGGAGATTGTAGGGCCCCATGGCGTTGATCATGCCGAAGGGCCCGCCTTCCTGGCTGGCACCGTTGTCGGACATGACGATGACCAGGGTGTTGTCGAGCTGGCCCGCCGTCTCGAGGAAGCCCATCAGGCGGCCGATATGCTGGTCGGCATGCTCGAGCATGGCGGCATAGGCGGCCTGCAGCCGCGTGAACAGGCGGCGCTCGCCGTCGGCGATCTCCGCCCACGGCCGGACATGCTCGTTGCGCGGCGGCAGGTGCGTCTTCTTCGGCACGATGCCGAGCTCGATCTGGCGGGCTAGCCGGCGGTCACGTTCGACGTCCCAGCCTTCGGCGAAGACCGGATCGTACTTCTTGATCATGTCGGACGGCGCCTGGTGCGGCGCATGGCAGGCGCCGAAGGCCAGCCAGGTGAGCCAGGGCGTGTCGGGATTGTCGCCGACATGGTCGGCGAGGTAGCGGATCGCCTGGTCGACGAGATCGGCGGTCAGGTGATAGCCGGAGGCAAAGGTGCCTGGCGGATCGACCGGCGTGTTGTCGCGCACCAGCTCCGGCGCATACTGATCGGTCTCGGCGTCCATGAAGCCGTAGTAACGATCGAAGCCGCGGCCGAGCGGCCAACCGTCGAACGGCCCCGTGGCGCCCGACTCGGTGAGCGGCGTCACGTGCCACTTGCCCAGCATGTAGTTGCGATAGCCGTGCGGGCGCAGCATCTCGGCGATGGTGCCGGCCTCGCGGCTGATCTTGCCGCGATAGCCGGGATAGCCCGAGTCGAAGTTGGCGAGACAGCCCACACCCACCGAATGGTGGTTGCGCCCAGTCAGCAGCGCCGCCCGGGTGGTCGAGCACATGGCGGTCGTGTGGAAGCCGGTGTAGCGCAGGCCGCGCCGGGCGATGGCGTCGATCGCCGGCGTCGCAATCGGCGAGCCGTAGCAGCCGAAGTCGGAGAAGCCGACATCGTCGAACAGGATCACGAGGATGTTGGGCGCGCCTTTTGGCGGCCGCGGCGCGTCGGGCCAGTAGGGCTGCGAGTCCTGGACGGTCTTGCCGATCTTGCCGTGTCCTGCGCCTGTCATGCGTTTCCCTTGTCTCTTGTCCGTGTGTCTTGTCCGTCGTTTTGCCGGTTGTCCGACACTTGGCTGCGGCGATCAACCTTGTCGCAATTCATGCCCCGGGTTAGGGAAAGTCATGGCTCAATTCACGTCCGACGGGCTTGCCCTCGCTTACGACGAATTCGGCCCGGCCGATGCGCGCAAGGCGATCGTGCTGGTGCACGGCTTCTCCGCCAACCGCTACGAAAACTGGAAGCGCATGGGTTGGTACGACGCCATCGCCGCCAAAGGGTTGCGCGGCTTCGCGCTCGACAATCGCGGCCACGGCGAAAGCGCCAAGCCGCACGACCCGGCGCAGTACGACCGCCAGGCGATGGCACGCGACCTATTTGCATTGATGGACCACGCTGGCGTCGAGCGCGCGCACCTGCTGGGCTTCTCCATGGGCGCTCACATCGCGCTCACCGCCGCGCTTGCCGATTCCGGCCGCATCGATCACCTCGTGGTGGCGGGCGTGGGCGGCAAGATGTTCGATCCGCCGCGCGAGGAAGGCGCCATGGCCAGCGCCATGGAGGCCGCCAGCCCGGACGAGATCGCCGACCCGATGCTCAAGAGCTTCCGCCACTTCGCCGACGAACAGAAGGAAGACCGGCTGGCGCTGGCCGCCTGCTCACGGGGCGGCCGCACACCGCTCACGCGTGACAGTCTGATGGCGATCCGTCGTCCCACGCTGGTCGTTGCCGGCGCGCGCGATCAGCTCGCCGGACCGCCGCAAGGCCTGGCCGACGCCATTCCCGGCGCCAGGGCCGTCACCTTGCCGGGCTGCGATCACTTCTCGTGCATCGGTCACCCGCTCTTCAAGGCGAGCGTCTTCGACTTCTTCGATGGCTGGCTGGAGTAGCGGCCATGGCAAGGGTCCCGTTCAAGCGCATTCGCGAGCGCGCCGCCAAGCGCAAGGGCGGCGAGAAGGTGCTGGCGAGCCTCATGCCCAAGAAGCGGGACAACAAGGCCCTGGCCAAGCTCACGGACGATCGTGTGCTGTCGGAGATGGCCCGCCGCGTCTTTTCCGCGGGCTTCGTCTGGAGCGTGATCGACAACAAGTGGCCGGGCTTCGAGGAAGCCTTTCTCGGCTTCAATCCCAAGCGGCTGCTGTTCCAGCCGGCCGAGTTCTGGGAGAAGCTGGCGTCCGACAAGCGCATCGTGCGCAACCCGCAGAAGATCAAATCGGTGCGCGAGAACGCCAGGTTCGTGAGCGAGATCGCCGCCGAGCATGGCAGCTTCGGCAAGTTCCTCGCCACCTGGCCGGCCGACGATCAGCTCGGCCTGCTCGAGATCCTGGACAAGCGCGGCGCGCGGCTGGGCGGCTTCAGCGGGCAGTATCTGCTGCGTTTCCTCGGTCGCGACTCCTTCATCCTGACCAACGATTTGATGCTCTGCCTGCGTGACTGCGGCCTGCCGATCAGCGCCAAGGGAACCTCGAAGAAGGACATGAAGCTCGCCCAGGGGCAGATCAACGAATGGGCCAAGGAAACCGGCCTGCCACTCACCCACATCTCGCGCATCTGCGCCATGTCGATCGGCGAGAACCACGACGCCGCGCGCCTGAAACAGAACATGCAGGAATAGGCGATGGTCGAGCTTCTGCTGATCAACCCCAACACCACGGCCTCGATCACCGACCTCGTCCTCGAGGTCGCGAGCGGGTTCGCCGCGCCGGATACGAGGCTGCGGGCGGTCACCGGCGCCTTCGGGCCGCGCTACATCGCCTCGCGGGCCGCCTATGCCGTTGCCGGACACGCCGCGCTCGACGCCTTCGCCAACGACAAGGGCCGCAAGGATGCGGTCGTGCTGGCCTGCTTCGGCGATCCCGGCCTCGCCGCCCTCAAGGAGGTGAGCGACGTGCCGGTGATCGGCATGGCTGATGCCTCGATCCTGCAAGCCTGCGCGCTGGGTGGCCGTTTCTCGATCGTCACCGGCGGCGAGCGCTGGAAGTCGATGCTCGAGGAATTCATCGCCGGCCGCGGCCTGTCCTCGCGTCTTGCCTCGGTGCGCACCGTCGCGCCGACCGGTGCCGCCATCGCGCGCAACCCCAAAGCCGCGATGGCGTTACTCGTAAAGGGTTGCAAGGCGTGCGTACGCGAGGATGGCGCCGACGTCGTGATCCTGGGAGGCGCCGGGCTGGCCGGTCTTGCAGCGAAGCTGAAAAGCATGGTCGATGTCCCTCTGCTCGATGGGGTTGCTTGCGCGATTTCCATGGCCGAGGGCCTGGCCCGACAGAAGCTTGCCAAGGCGACGTCGGGTCCTCTGGCCAAACCTGCGCCGGTCCCGAGCGTCACTCTTTCGAAGGGCCTTTCGAAGCTGCTCGGATCGCCTTAGGGTCCGCGTATGCGTCTGGTCAGTTTTCGCCATGCAGGCACGCGCAAGTTCGGCGCGGCCACAGAGGACGGTGTCGTCGATCTCTCACAGCGTACCGGCGAGCGCTGGCCGAGCCTGCGGGCGGCCATTGCCGCCAAGGGTCTGGATGAGCTCGCCGCGGCAGCGAAGGATGTCGGGGCCGATCTCGGTTTCGACGAGATCGAATGGCTGCCGGTCATTCCCGATCCCGAAAAGATCCTGTGCATCGGCCTCAACTATGCAAGCCATGTCGGCGAAGTCGGCCGGAAGGTGCCCGAGCAGCCCAGCGTCTTTTCACGCCTGCACAGCACGCTCGTGCCCCATCGCGGCAAGATCGTGCGGCCACGCGCGTCGATCGATTTCGATTTCGAAGGCGAGCTGGCTGTCGTGATCGGCGAACGCTGCCGCCATGTTTCGCGGGCCAGCGCGCTGTCGGTGATCGCCGGCTACACCTGCTTCCTCGACGGCAGCGTGCGCGACTTCCAGAAACATTCTGTGACCGCCGGCAAGAACTTCCCGGCGACCGGCCCGCTCGGCCCCTGGATGGTTACGGCCGACGTCGTCGCCGATCCGCAGCGGCTGGAGCTCACGACGCGGCTGAACGGCAACGTGGTGCAGCAGGACACGACCGATCACATGATCTTCGATGTCGCCACCATCATCGAGTATCTTTCGACCGTGACCTGGCTGGAGCCGGGCGACATCATCGCCACCGGCACGCCCGACGGCGTCGGGGCCGGCCGCAAGCCGCCGCTCTGGATGAAGCCGGGCGACGAGGTCGAGGTCGATATTTCGGGCATCGGGACCCTGAGCGTCAATGTCGTCGACGAGTGACTCCCTCGATATCCCCCTGAGCGCCGAAACCGGCGCCGATCGGGAGCGCGGCCGCGAGGTCAAGGTGATCACCTTGATCGCGATCGCGCATTTCGTGAGCCACGTGCATATCATGCTGTTGCCGCCGCTGTTCGGCGAAGTGCGCGAGGCGTTCGGCGTCAGCTACATCCAGATCGGACTGGCGCTCACGGCCTTCAACGTCGTCTCGGCGTTGCTGCAGACGCCGGCCGGCTTCCTGGTCGACCGTATCGGCCCGCGCGCCATGCTGACCGGCGGCCTGTTGCTGGGCACGGCAGCCATCACGGCGGCGGCCCTGTTGCCGGGCTACTGGACCTTCGTGATCGCCTACGGCTTCCTGGGCCTCGCCAACACCGTCTATCACCCGGCCGACTATTCCATCCTCTCCGCCACCATCGACCACCGGCGGATCGGCAAGGCCTTCTCGATCCATACCTTCGCAGGCTATCTCGGGTCGGGCGTCACGCCGGCGCTGGTGCTGGCCTGCGCGGCGATCTGGGGATGGCGCGGCGGCTTCCTGGTGGCGGCCGGCCTCTCCTTCGCCACCGCCCTGCTGCTGATCGTGGCCGGCAGCGTGCTGCCGCGAATCGTGCACAAGCCCGGCCAGCAGGCCGCCGGCGGCAAGGTCGGCCTCGACCTGCTGCTGAGCGGGCCGGTCCTGCGCAACCTGCTCTTCTTCTTCTGCCTTGCGATGGCCAATGGTGGCATCCAGACCTTCACGGTCGTCGGCATGGGCGAGATCCACGGCACCCCCTTCACGGTCGCCAACGTTGCCCTCTCCGGCTTCCTGCTGTGCAGTGCCTTCGGCGTGCTGGTGGGCGGCATCATCGCCGACCGCACCCCGCATCACGAGCGCGTCGCGGCCGTGGGCTTCGCCTGCACCTCGACCATGGCGATCCTGATGGCCTGGGTGAACATGCCGGCCGCGGCGCTGATCGGCTTGCTGTCGGTCGGCGGCCTGCTGAACGGAATCATCCAGCCGTCGCGCGACATGATGGTGCGCGCCGTCACGCCGCCGGGCTCTTTCGGCAAAGTGTTCGGCTTCGTCAGCACCGGCTTCAATCTCGGCGGCATGGTGGCGCCGCTGCTCTTCGGTTTCCTGATGGACCAGCACGAGCCGCGCGCCATCTTCATGATCGTGGCGGGCTTCATCCTGCTCGCGCTCGTCACCGCCATCACCCGGACCAAACCACAGAGCACGCCCCATGGACTCGCTGACTCCTCCTCCCGTTGACACGACCGAGGCCCTGACACGGCGCTATGGCGCCGATGCAATCCCGCCGGCCGGACCGTGGAACGAGACCATCGCGGTCATGCTCGACCACCGTTCGGTGCGCAATTACAAGCCCGACCCGCTGCCGCCGGGTGCGCTGGAGACATTGATTGCCGCCGCGCAATCGGCCGCCACCAGCTCGAACATGCAATGGTGGTCGGCGGTCGCGATCACCGACCCTGAGAAGAAGAAGGTGCTTGCCGAGATCGCCGGTGGCCAGAGGCATATCGAGCAATGCCCGCTGTTCATTGCCTGGGTCGCCGACATGTCACGCAACCAGCGCATCTCGGATGCCGAGAAGACGGCCTTCGAGACGATGCCCTGGCTCGAGACCTTCATGGTGGCCTGCATCGACGCAGCGCTTGCCGCGCAGAACGCCGTGGTGGCCGCCCAGTCGATCGGGCTTCGGACCGTCTATATCGGCGCCATGCGCAACGACCCGATCCGGGTCGCGACGCTGCTCGGCCTGCCGCACCAATCGTTCGTGGTGTTCGGCCTCTGCCTCGGCTACGCGACCGAAAAAGGTGAAGGTGAGGTCAAGCCGCGCCTGCCGCAGGGCGTCGTGCTGCATCATGAGCGCTACGATGCCGCCCAGGAGACTGCGCTACGCGCGGAATACGACAGCGAGATGAGCCGCTTCTCGGCCCGTCACGAACTCCAGGCCGGGACCTGGACGCAACGCGTCCTCAATCGCCTCGGCCCGATCAAGTCGATGAACGGCCGCGAGACGCTCCGCGCCTCGCTGGCCAAGCTCGGCTTTCCGATCCGCTGATCAGCAGAAATCAAAGCGCGTGTCACACGCCGTCATCATCGACGGTGACACGAGAATATCTGCGGAATAGCGCAACTAGATATTGCTTTTACGCGTATCGCCCGATGGAAGATTGCGTCAATCGGGGTAAACGCGCTGGCACCATGTGTGCTGACGCAGCCAAGCACCCCCCTGTGGAACAAAGCCGCCCACAAGCGCAACACAACTACCAGTATAATAGCCGTCAGATAAAACAATAAAACGGACAGTTCAATGAACTGGCACGCTTTGCGAGAGAAGCTCTGTTTTCGCTTCTTGCCTCCAGTCGTTGATTGGCTGGTGGACCTTTCAACTTGGCGTGCTCGTTCGATTCTCTCCCGCCGCCCGCTCGATGTTCTCATTGATGTGAACGTCTTTGCGCATGCTGTTACTCATGAAACGCAGTGGATTCAGACTGGATTCTCAGCCGAGTGGAATGCTCCACTCGGATACATGGCCCGCGTGCCAGTGCACGCCCCCGATTGCACAACCAGGGTATACAACAGCATAAAGCACCTTCCGGGCATTGCGCGCCTAGCCAAAGGCGATGTCCTACAGCTTAAGACATCAGTTGAGTTGCGCGCGGAGGAGTACCGCCTGTCTGCAGCTCGCCTCTATGGTGGGGGCGGCTACGACTACAGCCTGTTGCGGGAGGCCCAGACCAAATCAGTTGATACGACACCTTTCGGCGGACATTCAATTCAAGACCTTGCCGACAAGAGACTTCAAAGAGCTCGCCTAGACACTTCTGGTGACGCCCTCTATCGCGCCCTAGTTGGCCACCTTGAGCAAAAGAGAAGTCAGGACGCATGGCACATCAGAACCGCAGAAGCCCACGGATGTTTCTGCTTTCTTACAATGGACTTCAACTTACTTGACGCAATTGATGCCGTGAAGCACCTGGATCCATTTCCATCTCTAAGGACGAAGGTTATGTCGCCAGAGCAGCTAGGAAAGCACCTGCAGCTGACGCCGATTCCTCCAGTCTTCTTTAGCTATCACGATGCCAGTTTCCCTGTTCGTCCCGATTTGCATCAGCCGGATAGCAAGCGGTTTGATTGGAAATCCAAGCAAACAGCCAAAGATCGCTGATCGGCGCTACCCCGAAGTGGTGTACGCAGCCACGAAAGCCAGGGCAGCGGGTTGAACACCGCTTCGATTATTATCAGGGCTCCGGCAAGTGCGACGAGCTAAAGCATCTTCTCGTAGAACACCGACCACTTCGAGTCGGGGTAGTCGAGCACCGGTCCGCAGCGCGTGAATCCGGCGCGCTCGTACACGGTCCAGGCGGCGGGGTGGCGGTCGCCTGTTTCCAGCACCAGGCGTTTCAAGCCTTTCTCGCGCGCCAGCGCCTCGATGTGCCGCACGATCTCCGCGCCGATCTTGCGACCGCGATGCGAGGGCCGCGTGAACATGCGCTTGACCTCGCCCACGCCGCCCTCATGTCGCTTCAGCGCGCCGCAGCCGACGGCCTTGCCGTCTTCGCGGGCGATGAAGACCGTCGTCGCAGGCTCCGCCATCTGCTCCACCGTCATGTGGAACACGAACTCGGGCGGCGTCAGTTCCAGCAAGGTGGCGTTCAGCTCGGCGACGAGCTCACGCACGTCGTCCTGCAATGGGCTTTCGACGGCGACGGCGATGCTCATCCGTGCGGCACCAGCACCTGGCGCACGGTCGCCACGTCCTGCAGGCGGTCGAAGCCCTCGTTCAACTGATCGAAGCCGATGCGCTGGCTGACCATGCGGTCGACCGGCAGCTTGCCCTGCTGATAGAGCGCGATGAAGCGCGGGATGTCGCGTACCGGCACGCAGCTTCCCATGTAGGAGCCCTTGATGGTCTTCTCTTCGCTCACCAGCATGCTCTGCTTGAAGGAGAAGTCGGCGGCGATCGGCGACAGGCCGGCCGTCACCGTGGTGCCGCCCCAGCGAGTCACGAGATAGGCCGTCTCCATCGCCTTGATGGTGCCGGCGAGGTCGAAGGCATAGTCGACGCCGCCGTTGGTGAGGTCGCGCACCTGCTGGACATGGTCGGCATCCTTGGCATTCACCGTATCGGTGGCGCCGAGCTGGCGCGCCAGGCCGAGCTTCTCGTCGGAGAGGTCGATGGCGACGATGCGGCCGGCGCCGGCCAGCACCGCCCCCATCAGGCCGCTCAGTCCCACGCCGCCCAGGCCGACGATCGCCACCGTGCTGCCGGGCTGAATCTGCGCCGTGTTGATCACCGCGCCGACGCCGGTCACGACGGCGCAGCCGAACAGGGCCGCCACGTCGAGCGGCAGGCTGCGGTCGATCACCACCACCGAACCGCGATCGACCACGGCGTATTCGGCGTAGCAGGAGACGCCCGAATGGTGGTGCACCGGCTTGCCGTCATGATGCAGGCGGTGATGGCCCGACAGAAGCTGGCCGGCGGCGCGCGGGCTGATCGAGCGTTCGCAGATATAGGGCCGGCCCTCGAGGCAACGCCGGCAGCGGCCGCAGCTCACGTTGAAGGTGAAGCAGACGTGGTCGCCCTTCTTGACGTCGTGCACGCCCGAACCGACCTCGACGATCTCGCCCGAGCCTTCATGGCCCAGCACGATCGGCACCGGCCGCGGCCGATCGCCGTTTATCAGCGACAGGTCGGAATGGCAGAGGCCGCCACCGCCGACCTTGACCAGCACCTCGCCCTCGCCGGGCGGATCGAGATCGACCTCCATGATCTCGATCGGCTTGCTCCTAGCGAAGGGACGCGGTGCGCCGCAGACCGTGAGAACGCCAGCCTTCATCTTCATGAGGTTCCTCCCGAAGCAGTGTCGATCGCCTTTGCACCGATGGTAAGCCGAATCGAGGCCGGGGCTCCATTGGGCGCTTCCGCAGGGAGAACGCCGACGTCAGGCGATCAGCGCCGCGGCGGCGCCGTCGAGGCGCGCAAGACGAGCTCGGCCGGAACATGCCGGATGATGGCCGCGAGCTCAGGATCGGCCAGCCGTTCCAGCAGAAGACAGGCGGCGGCCCGCCCCATCGCGTCGTGCGCGATACGCACTGTCGTCAGCGGCGGCGCGACCATGTCGACCAACGGCATGTCGTTGTGCCCGACGATCGATATCTCGCCGGGGCAGTCGAGCCCGCGTCGGGCGAACTCCAGATAAGCGCCGAGCGCCAGCAGGTCATTGCTGGCCGCCACGGCGGTGAGGTCGGGTCTGCGATCGAGCAACGCGGCCGTGGCCGCTTGTCCCGCCGCCCGGCTGTAGGCCGTCGCGACGGAAACCGCCGAAGCATCCAGCCCGGCGGCGCACATGGCTTGCTCGAAGCCGCGACGCCGCAATACGCCGGTCGACAGGCGCTCGGGGCCGGCCAGGTGCCCGATCGCGCGATGGCCGAGGCCGACGAGATGCTCGACCGCCAGCGCCATGCCGCCTTCGTCGTCGGAAACGACCGAGGCGGCGCGCAGCTGGTCTTCCATGCGGTTGACGAGAACCGTCGGCACACCGGCGTCCAGGCAAACCGTCAGGACCGGCTCCTGTCGCCGGGCCGTGGCCAGTACCAGGCCGTCGACGCGACGGGCAATCAGCTCGCCGACGATGGCTGTCTGCTGCGCCTCGTCGGCCCCGCCATCGGCAACCAGCATCGAATAGCCCTCGCCGGCCAGGTGGGTGGCGATGCCGTCGAGGATAGGCGCAAAGACCGGGTTGGCCAGATCGGGCAGCACGACCCCCACCAGCCGCGACCGCCCCGTGCGCAAGGACGCCGCGATCGCATCGCGGCGGTAGCCCTGGCGGTGCGCTTCGGCGCGGACCCGTTCGACCACTTCCATCGAGATGCGGTGGCTTTGCTGCGGATCGAGCGCACGGGCCGCAGTTGATCGATGCACGCCGGCGGCTTCGGCGATCGACTGCAGGGTGGCGACACGCTGGCTGGCAAGGCCTTGAGGAGACACGGATTTCATCGAATTCGAGATCCTGGAACAGGGCCGCCAGAAAAGCATGGCGCATGCTTCTTGACAATGTGCAATCGATTGCATAAATACATGCAATCGATTGCACAACACACCCGCAATCATTTGGAGGAAGCGGCCATGGACGCACTGGCAAGGAAGAACGGAGCAGACGGCACCGTCCGCTCCCACATCATCGAAGATCAGGCCTCGATCACCGGCATCGTGCTGGACGCCATGTCCCGGGCGCCCGATGCGCGTTTGCGGACGGTCATGGAAGCCCTGATCCGCCACCTGCATGCCTTCGCCCGGGAGGTTCGTCTGACCGAGCCGGAGTTCGAGCTCGGCATCGATTTCCTGAACCGCATCGGCCAGGCGACCCACGATGCGCACAACGAAGGCATCCTGTTCTCGGACGCACTCGGCTTCTCGACCCTGGTCTGCCTGCTGAACAATGGACAGAACGGCGCGACCGAGACGGCTTCGGCGCTGCTCGGTCCGTTCTGGCGGCAGAACTCGCTGGCCACCGACAATGGCGGCTCGATCGTCCGCTCGGCGACGCCGGGACCCGCCCTGTTCGCCGACTGCCACGTCGTCGATCCCAAGGGAAATCCCCTCGCCGGAGTCGAAGTCGATGTCTGGCAGGCCTCCCCGGTCGGCCTCTACGAGAATCAGGATTCGACACAGGCCGACATGAACCTGCGCGGCAAGTTCACGACCGATGCCGACGGCCGTTTCTGGTTCCGCTCGGTCAAGCCGGCCGGCTATCCCGTGCCGACCAACGGTCCCGTCGGCACGCTGCTGCAGGCGCAAGGCCGGCATCCCTACCGCCCGGCTCACCTGCACTTCCTTTGCAGCAAGCCGGACTTCAAGACGCTGATCACGCAGGTCTTCGTCGATGACGATCAGCACCTGGAAAGCGACGTGGTCTTCGGTGTGACACGTCAACTGGTCGGCGACTTCAGGCCCGGCACGGGGGTGCCGCCCGCCGCCGACATCGACGGCCCCTGGTACCAGCTCGACTACACCTTCGTGCTGGAGCCCGGTGTTTCGACGCTGCCGACGCCGCCGATCCGCTGATCCCTTCCTCGACACACGGAAACAGTCATGTCGACCTATCCCCGCTCACTGGCCGGGAAAGTGGCCCTTGTCGTCGGCGGCGCCGGCGCCATCGGTGCCGCGACCAGCCGGATGCTGTCCGCCGCCGGCGCCACAGTCATCGTCACGCATCTCGACACATCGCGCGATCGAGAAGCCGCCGAGTCCCTGATCAAGGCCCTCGGCGACGGACACGCGGCCTATCCTGCCGATGTCGCCGACACCGCGTCGCTGATCGCGCTGCGCGAGATCGTGCAGGCCCGCCACGGACGCCTCGACATCCTGGTGAATGCCGCAGGCTTCACCAAGGCGGTCGCCCATGCCGACCTCGACGGTCTCACCGACGAGCTGATCGACCGCATGCTGCAGGTCAACTGGCGCGGCCAGTTCGCCACCATCCGGACCTTCGCGCCGATGCTGAAGGCGACCGCTGACGGATTGATCGTCTCGATCTCCTCCATCGCCGGCTTCACCGGTGTCGGCTCCTCGATCGCCTACTGCGCCGCCAAGGCCGGCATCGATGTCATGACCAAGGCGCTGGCGCGCGCCCTGGCCCCCGAGATCCGCGTACTGGCCGTATCTCCTGGTGTCGTCGACACGGCATTCGTCCCCGGGCGCGGCGCCGACTTCAACGACAAGGTCAGCGCCTCGACACCCCTGAAGCGGATCGGCGAGGCCGACGACATCGCCGCCGCCATCACCGCCTGCGCCACCATGCTCGGCTTCTCGACCGGACACATCGTCCAGGTCGATGGCGGCCGCGCCCTTTAGGAAGAACCCGACCATGCGCACGCCCCTGCCCAAGATCCTCATCACCTGCGCCATCACCGGCAACCTCACGCGGCCGGACCAGACACCGCATCTGCCGGTCACGCCCGAACAGATCGCCGACTCCGCTCTCGGCGCCGCCGAAGCCGGGGCTGCCGCCGTCCACATCCATGTGCGCGATCCGCAGACCGGCCGGCCGTCGATGGAGCTCGACCTCTATCGCGACGTGATGGAACGTATCCGTCGCAGCAACCCGCAACTCATCATCAACCTGACGACCGGCCCGGGGGGCCGCTTCGTGCCCTCCACCGACGATCCGAGCATCGCCGGACCCGGCACCACGCTGATGATCCCGGAACGTCGCGTCGAGCATATCGCGGCCCTGAAGCCCGATATCTGTACGCTCGACCTCAACACCATGAACTCGGGCGGCCAGGTGGTGATCAACACGCCGGCCAATGTCCGCCGCATGGCACGGGTGATCACCGATGCCGGCGTCAAGCCGGAGATCGAGCTGTTCGACTCGGGCGACATCGCGCTGCTCAACGATCTGCTGGCCGACGGCACGCTCAGCGGGCCGGTCCTGACCTCCTTCGTGATGGGTGTGCGCTACGGCTTTCAGCCGACGCCCGAGACGGTGCTCTACGCGCGCAACCTGCTGCCGTCGGACGCCGCCTTCACCGCCATCGGCATAGGCCGGGCTGCCTTCCGTTCGGTGGCCCTCTCCTATCTCGCCGGCGGCCATGTCCGGGTCGGGCTGGAAGACACGGTTCATCTCGAGCAGGGCGTTCTCGCCACCTCGAATGCCGTTCTGGTCGAGAAGGCACGCCGGATCGCCGAGGACCTCGGTGCCCAGATCGCCAATCCGACCGAAGCGCGCGTGCTCATCGGCCTGCCCGAACGGCCGGCCGGCGCGCGGCAGGCCGCCTAGTCCCTTTCAGGATCCAGTCCATGTCTCTTCTCATCGAGCGTCCGCACACCCAGCGGATCGTCACCCGCGGCCTGCGCCTCCACCAGAAGGCGCCGACCCTCGACGCGATCCGGCTGCCTGTCGAAGAACATCTGCTGCGCGCGCCGGCGCCGCACGAGGTGGTGGTCGAGATCGCCGCCGCTGCCGTCAATCCGTCGGACATCAAGGCGGCGACAGGCCTCATGCCCTACGCCGTCTTCCCACGCACGCCGGGTCGCGACTACGCCGGCCGAATCGTCGCCGGACCGCAGGCCTTGATCGGCCAGCTCGTGTTCGGGTCTTCCGGTGACCTCGGCATCCGCCTGGACGGCTCGCATGCCAGCCACATGATCGTCGAAGCCGATGCCGTCGTTCCCGTTCCCGCCGCGGTCGATGCCAATGAGGCTGCCGGGATCGGCGTGCCCTTCGTCACCGCCTGGGAAGGCCTGCACCGCGCCGGCCTGCCTCGCGCCGGGGAAACCGTGCTGGTCCTCGGCGTCAACGGCAAGGTCGGCCAGGCCGCCGCACAGATCGCGACCTGGCGCGGTGCCCGCGTGATCGGCGTCGTGCGCAACGACGAGGCCTATGCCGGCCACGCCAGCCGACCCATCGACATCGTGTCGGCGAAGAGCGGCGACGTGCCGGCGAAGATCCGCAGCCTGACCGACGGCAAAGGCGCCGACATCGTCTTCAACACCGTCGGCGACCCCTTCTACGAGATCGCGCAGAAGTCGCTGGCCGTGGGCGGCCGGGCCATCTTCATCTCGGCCGTCGACCGTTTCGTCACCTTCGACCTGCTGGCCTTCTACAAGAGCCGTCATACCTATGTCGGCGTCGACACCATCGCCCTCGACTCGGTCGAGACCGGCGCCATTCTCAAGAACCTGCTGCCGGGCTTCGCCGAGGGCAGCCTGAAGCCGTTTCCGATCGTCGAGAGCGCCATCTATTCCTTCGAGGAGGCGATCGACGCCTATCGGACGGTCATCGGCTCGTCCCGCGACCGCATCGTCCTGGTTCCCCGATGACCCAGCTATCGCCTCGCATCGGCTGCGGCCCGGAGGCGCCGCGAAACGCCGCCTGAACAAAACAGCGGCTCTCCACTCGTCCAATTTTCATAACACCGCGTGCCCAAGGGAGGATCCTATGGCCGACATACCGTCCTCGCGTCCGCGTAAGCGTTGGTACCAAGTTCTCTACGTCCAGGTCCTGATTGCCATCGCCGCCGCGATCGCGGTCGGCCACTTCTGGCCTCACACCGCCATCGACATGAAGCCGCTGGGCGATGCCTTCATCAAGCTCGTCAAGATGGTCATCACGCTGGTCATCTTCTGTACGGTCGTCTCGGGCATCGCCGGGATGAACGACATGAAGAAGGTGGGGCGGGTCGGCGGCAAGGCCCTGCTCTACTTCGAAGTGGTCTCGACCGTGGCACTCGGCATCGGCCTGGTGATCGCCAACGTGGTCCGGCCCGGCGCCGGCTTCAATGCCAATCCCGCCACCCTCAATGCCAAGGAAGTCGCGGCCTATGCCGGCAAGGCGCAGGAACAGTCGATCGCCGACTTCCTGCTGAACGTCATTCCCAATACGGTCGTCGACGCTTTCGCCAAGGGCGAGATCCTGCCGGTCGTGCTGATCTCGATCCTGTTCGGCTACGTGCTGTCGCATCTCGGCGATCGCGCCAAGGCGGTGCGGGACGTCATCGACGCCAGCTCCCACCTGGTCTTCAGCACCATCAACGTCATCATGCGCCTGGCACCGATCGGCGCCTTCGGGGCGATGGCATTCACGATCGGCAAGTACGGCTTCTCCTCGCTCGGGCCGCTGGTCGTGCTGATCGCGACGTTCTACGTTACCAGCATCCTCTTCGTGTTCGGTGTCCTTGGCCTGATCGCCTGGTGGGCAGGCTTCAACATCGTGAAGTTCCTGCTCTACATCAAGGAAGAGATCCTCATCGTGCTGGGAACGTCGTCGTCCGACTCGGCGCTGCCCAGCCTGATGGAGAAGCTTGAGCGCGCCGGCTGCTCCAAGCCGGTGGTCGGCCTGGTCGTGCCGACCGGCTATGTCTTCAATACCGACGGCACGTCGATCTACATGACACTCGCCGCCCTGTTCGTCGCACAGGCGACCAACACCGACCTCACCCTCACCCAGCAGCTCACCATCTTCGCCGTCGCCATGCTGACGTCGAAGGGCGCGTCGGGTGTCACGGGGGCGTCCTTCATCGCACTGGTCGGCACGCTCTCGGTCGTTCCCACCATTCCGGTCGCCGGCATGGCGCTCATCCTGGGCATCGATCGCTTCATGAGCGAAGCACGCGCCCTGGTGAACATGATCGGCAACGGCGTGGCCACCGTGGTCATGGCGCGCTGGGAAGGCGAGCTCGACCAGGCAAAGCTCGACGCCGCGCTTTCAGGCGCCCCGCTGCCCCTCGATGAACCGAAGCACGTCGCCCCGATCGCCGGTGAAAAGCACCTGCAGGCAGTCGGCGGCCGGTCGTGACGACGCCGGACACCGGCCATCACGGCGCCTTCGGTATCCCGAAGGCGCCGACGCCACATCGTCAAGTAATGTCAGGCAATGCCGCCGTCGACGCGAACCAGTGAGCCCGTCGTAAAGCTCGACTTGCTCGACGCAAGATAGAGTGCCGCCGTCACGATCTCCTCCGGCTGGCCGCTGCGCTTCAATGCAGCCGTCGGATTGAGCTTGTGCTCCTCGCTCCAGGCCTTGGAGACGTCGGTCAGGAAGCGGCCCGGCGAAATCGTATTCACACGCACCTTGGGGCCGTACTCGAAGGCAAAGGCCTCGGTCAACGCATTGAGCGCCGCCTTGGCGCCGGCATAGGGCGCGATCTGCGGCCGCGGCCTGAGCGCACCAGCGCTCGAAATGTTGATGATCGAGCCGCCCTCACTCGCCGCCATGCGGCTGCCGACCAGCGACATCAGCCGGAACGGCGCCTTGAAGTTCAGCGAGACGATGCGGTCGAAGAGCTGCTCCGGCGTTTCCAGCGACGAGGGCGCGAGCGGCGAGGAGCCGGCGTTGTTGACCAGGATATCGACCTTGCCGAAGGCGGCGTAGGCCGCGTCGACCATGCCGTCGAGCTCGTGCCAGTTGGCGACGTTGCAGGCATAGGTCGCGGCCTTGCGGCCTAGGCCCTGCACCTCGGCGGCGACCTTCTCGCAGGTCTCGAGCTTGCGGCTGGTGATGAAGACATCGGCGCCGTGCTGGGCGAAGGCCTTCACCATCTGATAACCAAGGCCGCGGCTGCCGCCGGTGACGAGGGCAACCTTGCCCGTGAGATCGAAATAGTTGGTGCTCAT
>Ga0209933_1000648_pt1 | contig 54977 bp, 62 predicted proteins | sample ThiBiot_300_biof_FD_183944 | JGI IMG/M metagenome (GOLD analysis project Ga0209933, IMG submission 183944) | Wastewater bioreactor microbial communities from Cape Town, South Africa - Thiocy_cont_300_biof (SPAdes) | ecosystem: Engineered > Bioremediation > Thiocyanate > Unclassified | place...
CAACTCGGTGCGGGGGCGACGGGATGGCAGGCTGGTTCAAGGACTTCGATCCGCTCAAGGGCGCGAAGATCTTCGACATCGGGTCGCCGGTGACGCCTGGCGGCGGCTGGAAGACCGGCACGGCTATAGGCCAGGCCATCCAGCGGACGATGGCCAATTCCCGCGAACGCCGCCGGGTCGAGGCGGAACGCGAGGCCGAGCAACGCCGCCAGGACGAACTTCTGAAGAACCCTCCCCCGCTGCATGGCTCGGCGCAATGGGCAACCGTTGCCGAGCTCAGCCGGGCCGGCCTGCTGCGGCCGATGAGCCAGTTCGACAGCCCCTCGTCGATCCTGCTGGGCGCCATGCTGGATGCGCCGGACAGCGACCGCATGGCCGGGCACCTTCACTGGGATGGCGAAGGCCATCTCCTGACGGTGGCGCCGACCCGCTCCGGCAAATCGACCACGACCATCATTCCAAACCTCCTGCGCTATCGCGGCAGCTGCGTGGTGCTGGACCCCAAGGGCGAGCTCTACGAGCAGACGGCAGGATGGCGGGCGGATGTTGGGCCGGTCTACCGGATCGCTCCTTTCGACGCGGTGACGGACGCCTTCAATCCGCTGATGACCATGCAGCGGCCGTCCGATGTGCGCGCGCTCGCAGAACTGATCATTCCCGACGATCCGCATGCGTCGGCCTTCTTCAAACGCGACGGCGTCGCTTTCCTGACCGGACTGATGTGGTTCGTCGCCACGACAGCGCCCCTCCCCCACCGCAATCTCACAGAGGTTCGCAACCTCACGGCAAGCTCTCTGCCGGGCTTCCGGGCGTTCGTGGAGGCCATGGCGCAGTCCGCCGATCCGGTGATCCGCAATCCGGCACAAATCGTCCTCTCCAAGGATCCGGAGAAGGCGGTGCGTACCATGCGGGACACGCTGGCGAGCCATCTGTCCTTCCTTGATGATCCCGGCATCGGCCGCGCCTCGGCCGTAAGCGATGTCGATTTCCGGACGCTGAAGGACCGGCCGGCGACGGTCTATGTCAGCATCCCCTTCAACAAGATGGCGGCCTATGCCGACTTCCTGAAGATCCTTTTGACCACCGCTCTCGAGGCGATGATCGAGAACGAGCGGAAGCCGGCGATCCCGGTCCTGTTCATCCTCGACGAGTTCCTGTCGCTCGGCTCCTTCCCGAAGTTCCGCGACGCGATCCGCACCCATGCCGGCGCCGGGGTCAGGCTCTGGTTCTTCCTGCAGGACATCCCGACGCTCGAGGAGTTCTATCCGACCTCCTGGAAGGCCTTCTTCAACGCCAGCGTGAAGCAGTTCTTCGGCACCAATGACGGCTTCACGGGCCGCCAGATCTCCGAATGGCTCGGCGACACCACGGTGGCCTACCAGACGAGCCGCCTTTCGACGAACAGCTCGACCTCGACTGGCCCGGTGTTCAGCCGCGACGGCAACCAGGGGAGCAGCGTCGACCAGAGCGTCTCCTTTGAACGCCGATCGCTGCTGACCCCTGACGAGACGGTCCGGCTCCTCAGCGGGAGCCTCCCCGACCAGACCCGGCATGGCCTCACCTTCATCAGCGGTGTCAATCCGATCCGCAATCGCCTCGTGCCCTGGTTCCTCGGCCAGGAGCTGCCAAGGCGCGCCGGCTCCAGATCGCCAACGCCGGCGAAGGGATAAGGGGAACCCGAAATGCTCTCAGACTACCTCTTCCCCGAGTCCCGCCTCAGCCAACTCAGAAACTACGCTATCATCGCCGCCATCAATATCGGCATCGCCTATCTGCAGACGCAGGACATCGAAAGGTCGCTGACGCTGATCGTTCCGCCGTTCCACGCTCTTGGCTGGCTCGGCCACATCGTCAATGTCCCGATGAGCAATGTCCCGCGCTTCGTCCTTGTCTGGAGCCTCGCCTCGTATCAGGCGGCGTTCGCGTTCTGGGCCTGCTGGTGGTATCCGGGCAGTGGGCGGAAGGTGCCCTTCGTAACTCCGCCAGACGGTTCGGCAACCGGCCCGGTGGATGGCCTTCGGCTGCAGCGACCATGGTGGGTCACGCCGGCTTTCATGACCATCGCCATCATCGCCAGCTGCTACGCAGTAGTGGGGCTATGGCTGCTGGTCTCGCTGGGACCTCACACTGCCACAATTGGCATGGCCTTCACGACGGGCGGAATCTGGCCACTGTTCGCCGGCCTTGTCCTTGCCGGCATCGGCCTGCTGGCAGGCCAGAAATTCACCTCGGGCGCCAGCGCCATGATCGGCGGCCGTTTCGGGGTCGAGTATCTGCCGGAAGACCATTGGCTGACCCAGCGGGTCTATCAGCTGGCCGACAAACTGGATCTGCCCCATCCGCAGGTCGGCCTGACCAGCGCAGTCAACGCCTTCGCTATGGGGACCGACCGCGCCGCTGCGTCGGTTGTGATCGGCAGGCCTCTGGTCGAGAACCTGCAGCCCGGCGAACTCGACGCCGTCATCGGCCACGAACTCGGCCATATCGCCTCACATGACATGCTGCAGATGCAATTCGCCGCCGGCTATCAGCGCATGTTCGGAACACTGGCACGCAGGGCCGGCGCCGCCGGCGCCGGAAGCAGCCGCGACAGTTCGACAGTGGCTCTGGTTGAAGCGCTGAGTGTCCTAGCCGAACGAACCGTCTTGTTCGGCTCCGAGCTGCTGATGATGCGCCTGTCGCGGTCCCGCGAGTATTACGCTGATGCAATTGGTGCGGCGGTCACCAGCCCGGCCAGCATGATTGGCGCGCTTGAGGGGCTCGGCAAGATCAAGGCCAAGCCGACCCGCGTCGAGACGACGTACGGCTATCTGATGTTCTGGGGCAAGCCAAGCCTTGCGCGGGCGCTGGCCACGCATCCAAGTCTCGAGCAGCGCCGGCGGGCCCTGCGGTCAGGTGCCTATCTCAAAGGGTTGCCGCGGAAGCAGGGTTGAACCGATGTTCACGGGCTCATTCTGAGCCTGCCTTTCAGGATAGCGTCTGCTTTGGTTTTCTGAGGAGATAGCAGGTCTTATCGCCTATGCTGTCAAAACCGCTGTAAAAGGGGATTTAGCCGCTCCTGAGCGACTATGTGATCCGCATTGGGAGATATTGACTCGAACAACAAAACGAGTCTCTGATTCTCTTTGAATCTTGAACAGAAATTAACGCCGTCGCAGACGTTCTTAAATATGTTCTTTCTGGTTCTTAAGTATGTTCTTAAGATCCAAATTCGCATGCAATATCCAAGTGGTTAGCCTGTGGATTGTGGGTGATGTACGACTTGTCGTGGGTCAAGTACGACTTGTCGTGGGCGAAGTACGTCGCTGCGTGGGTGATGTACGGCGGCGACAAAAGTTATCCACACCCTCCCCCCCTCTCTGAACTCAAGGCTTCCGCCGCGATGAATGCTCCATTGATCTGAATGGGCGTGGGCAAAGTACGCTTACGACAAAAATCGCCGACAAAAATGGCGATAGCTCCAAGAGGGGCGTGCATCGGGGCAGCCATCTGCAGGAGAACCGGAGATTGTTGGCTTTGTGGTCTGAGCCGGCTTCGGGGCGGGTGTGGGTGATGTACGTGTCCGACAAAAGCGCGACAAAATCGAAAATGCAGCAAAAGAGCGAGAATTCCTGAGGTTGGCGTGGGTCAAGTACGGCGGCGACAGATTTGGCGACAAAATCAGTCGGCTAGGGGCAGGTCTTCCTGCAGCTCGATCTGGCCCGGAACCGGAGCCTTGCCGGCTTTGCGGAAGCGCATATGCAGGACCGGCCCGGTGCGGCCGCTGCTGAGGTCGAGGTCATAGTCCGGCAACGGGAAGATCTGCGTCGTCTCGACGAACTTGCGCAGGTCACGGGTGAAGAACCGCAGTTCCTGAGTGGAGCCACTGCGGTGGTGTAAGTCGGCGACCTTGAAGTGGGATTCGCCGTGCTTGGCCACCTTGCGGGCCAGCCGATAGATTACGCGGCCGATAGCCGAACTGATCAGGAAATAGTCCGGGTGCAGCGTCAGGATCGGGAGCGCGCGGTCGTCCTTGACCAGGCTCATGTAGACCCAATCCGGAATGACAATGTTGACCAGGTCGATATAGCCGCTCGAGGTCTTCGAGACGATTTTGTAATCGGCGATGAGCGACCGGGTATCGACCTGGCGGCGCTTGCCGCCGGCAAGGTTGACGATCTTGATACTGGTGTTCTTCAGCCGGTCGAGGGCCTTCTCGAGGTCGGCATAGGCCTTGCCACCGCTGGATCTGCGCCCAAACTTCAGAATGTGGGAGGCACTAGGGCGATAGACCTTGGGCGGTAGGCTCGGCCGCTTGCCATTGCTCTCGTCGATGCGGAACTGCCGGATCTCCTCGGCGAGATGGGACACCATGTGGAGGAAGATGTCATAGTCGAAGGCGGTGGCTATGCCGGACTGGGCGCCTCCCTCGATGGTGATGATGCTGTCCTTCAACTCGTACTGGATCAGCCCAGGTTTGCTTTTCTTGCTCAGGGCGAAGGGCGCGATATCCATCAGGTTGACGTCGTCCTTGAGCGGCGCGTCGTAGATCGCCGGGACGAAGAACATCAGCTGGGCGTCGTCGATCGGCGCCGGCCGCAGCGTCGGCCGCCGCGGCAGGTCGGACACGAGCGCCGCCGTGACATCGGTTCGCATATGGTCGTGGTGGATCGCTTCGCCGAGGCCGCGCAGCGCCTGCTCGATCGGAGATTCCTCGTCCTTCAGTTTGAGGTCGGCGAAGACGCGGCGGCTGTAGTAGCGACGCAGGCGGCTGAGGCCGTCCTTGGTCAGTGGCTCGTAGACGCGGCCCGTCTTGGCGCAGAAGTCCTTCGCCAGTTCCTGCAGGTATGCATTCTTGTCGTGCAGCGCGAGCAGCGCGAACTGGTCGCGCGGCATGAGATCGAGGCGGGGCGGGCTGTCCACGGTAGCCATGGTGCCACGAAAGCCCGGTTCAGTCCTGCGTGCTGCCATAAATCCAGTCACCCATTGCTCGAGGCAGGTCCAGGCACTGTAGCATTGTCATGTTATAGCGGTATGGCATGACGCCGCTAGGCATTCGGCTTGGTCAGCTTGGCGATCGAGGTCCCGTACCTCGCCAGGATCAGGTCGATGCCCTGCATGATGATGTCATGCCGGTTACTGTCATGCGTCAGTGCGATTTCCTTCAGCTTCCGGTCGACGGCGGCCGGCAGGTAAAGGCTGGTATGCTTGACGCCGGGCTTGGGCTGCCGCTTCGGCTCGGCCGTCGCTGTGATCTCGACCACGTTTGCGGCAGCCGCAGCTGTAGCTTGGGGGGGGGATGGTGTCAGGCTGAGGTTGCCGATGACGGATGGGCGCTTGGTCATCCCTGTTTTCCTTTCGTCTTGCGCTGGACCCATTGCCAGAGGGCGCGGATCTCGTCCGCGGCCTTGCCGTCGGGTGCGTATTCGGTGACCCCCTGCCCTGTCGCCAGCGCGTCCTGATGGTCGGCGCGCTGGGTGATCGTCGGCTCGGCGAGCAGGCCGAGCAGGCTCAGGCCCTTCCCGGCCTCCCCTGCCCGGCTGTTGCGGCCGGGCGGGCACTGGTTGAGGACAAAGGCGAAGCGGTCGCGCATGCCCATGCCGATGGCTGCCTCGATGGTCGACATGGTCGCTAGGATGTCGATGCGGGATGGCCGGGCTGGCACCAGGATGAGATCCGAGGCGGCCATTGCGATGGCGCCGCTGGCGTTCGCGACGCCCGCGGTATCCAGAAAGGCATAGGTGTAGCCCTCGCGCTCGAGCGCTTGCAGGATCGCCTTCAGATTGGGGAGCTGGTCCGGTCCCACCTGATCGATGTCGAGAGTCTCGGCGACCCGTTCGTTGCCCCAGGTGGCGAGTGAAGCTTGCGGGTCGAGGTCGAGCGCAATGACTTTCTCGCCGGCTTCGGCGGCAGCGACGGCGAGCGACGCCAGAAGGGTTGTCTTCCCGGCGCCACCCTTCTGGGTGATGACGGAGGTCGTGATCATGCTCATGGGCAGCATCCTAGCGGGATCATGCTGTCGCATGGAAGCATGCAAGCGTTAAAACAGTATGGCACTGTGGCGTCTCCGCACTATAGCACTGTAGCATGACAGTGCTGGAATGCTTTCGCGCGGGCTAACGCTATCCATCAGTACAGAATCAGGGCCAGAACCGCCAGCGCGACCGAGATAAGCACCCATTGCTGCTCGCGATTGACGACTGCCCAGCCTCCCTCCGTCAGCCTGTAGAGCGGCCCGATGCCGTCGAAGACGGGTCCCGTAGCCGGAAGGCGGCCATCCGGAGGGAGGCTCCCATAAGGCAGTGCGTTCTCTACCGGCTCGACCCAACCCCGCAGGTGACAGGTCTTGAGGTCACAGGCGGTGACCTCGCTGGCCATGACCGCCTTCTCGATGATCCAGATGCTGTCGCGAACCATCGCCACACGTTGCCGCGCAAGCCTGCGCAGCGTCTTCCGGATCCGAAGTTCGGTCAGCCAATCTTCAAGCATGACGCCATCCTGCTATCGCATGATAGCATCATAGCATGACAACACTGTTGTATCAGTCAGAATGTCCGATATGCGGCCCTGGAAGGGCAGGGCAACCGAAAAACGATCGGCTACGGCTCTTCGCTTAAGGCTGCCTCGAAATCCCGGCCGCCGTAGAAGACGCGGAGGACCTCGACCTGGCCGCCGACGATCCGGAAGGCGATATTGACGCGGCGCTCAAGGGCCAGAAGGCGCACGCCCGGCGCCAGCTCCTCCCGCTGCGTGCCCCGCTCGGGGAATGTCTCGAGCTGGAGACAGGCCTTCTCGATACGGTCGATGAATCCACCGGCGCGGGCGGGGCCGGAGTCGGTGGCAATATAGGCCTAGAGCTCGAACAGGTCCTGCTCCGCCGCTGGGCGGAAGACGACCTTATGCTTCACGCTTGGCAGCCTTCATCTGCTCGGCGTGATGGGTCCGAAGGCCAGCAAAGACCTCGTTAGCCGGAACGCTCGGGCGAGGATCTTCGAGGGACGCCTGGATTTTGCGTCGCATGATCTCCTCAAGAGCTTCTTCTTCCCGGTCAAGCGCCCGCAGGGCCGCGCGCATGACCTCGCTGGCGGACTGATACCGGCCAGACTGAAGGCGCGCGTCGACACTGCGCTGCTGGTCGCCGAGAGTGATCGTAATCGGCTTGCTGGCTCGCATGAGAAGACCCTTTCGTTCTCCTCCTTATAGCACGGTGTATGACATTGTCATACATATTCCTGACAGGCGTGACCTCGGCCGAGGGGTTGAGAGGGCTTGCCCAGCGTTCCGCAGTCGGGTCCATCTTCCCGAGTACTGCGACAATGGCGAAGTCCAATGCGTGTGCTAAATTCTAGCCATGCGGATGCGTATTTCAGATCGACTTGCCCTCCTCGACAAAGTCGGACGCGAACTTCAATCGCGGTTCACCTTTAGTGACATTGACGTCTTTCTGGCCGCTTTCGGCGTGAAGCCGCCGCGGGAGGGCGCCGCTACCAACAGCAAGTGGGTGTATTCCAAGGTCGCCCTGGCAGACGTAACCGATGATATTCTGCTTCATATTGCAGGTGAGCTTGGTATCGCCGGCGCTACAAGCCAGTCAGTCAGGCAATCTCCACCGCGCAACTGGGATGGAGTGACCAAGTTCAGGCTCTTCATCAGTCACGTATCGGTCGACAAGTTGAAGGCCACGCGACTCAAGGATTGCTTGGCCCCCTATGGAATCGCGGGTTTCGTCGCCCACGAGGATATCCATCCGACCCTCGAATGGCAGAGCGAAATCGAGCGCGCGCTATTCACCATGGACGGCTTCTTGGCCATGCACACCAAGGGGTTCGCGGCCAGCAATTGGTGCCAGCAGGAAGTGGGCTTTGCCATCGGCCGGGGCGTGAAGATGATTTCGTTAAGAATGGGCGAAGATCCGACCGGGTTTATTGGCAAGCATCAGGCTCTGGCGCGGCGAGACCGAACTGCTGAGCAGATCGCCGAGGAGATTAACGCCATCCTGGCTGCCGATCGACAGACGGCCGATCGCCTAGCGGCGGCGCGGCCGCCCGTTGCCGTGGATGACGACATTCCCTTTTGAAGGAGATCCCATTGAGCCGCGAGGATGACCAGCACGGGCCATGCCCGATCCAATGGGGAGACCGGGTGGATCACAAGCTTTTCGGCTTTGGCACGATCGTCGGCGAACCTGTTCCCATGGTGGGGCGTCTTCGAGCAGCCCGCTGCGGACGGTCGCGCGTGGCTGGAGGCTCCATGTCGAATGGGAAGATCCTGCACGGGCAGCCTCGGATATCGGCTTCGATCCCGCGAGGTCGGATGTGCTGCGCAAGGCGTCGTCGCCGAGTGCCAAGGGGCATGCCTATTGGGAAAACGAGTGGCGGAAACGCTTGGCGGCGCTGGGGGAGGCAAGAACCAGAACCCAGGCCTATGTGGATCACGCCTTTCGCTACGTCCCGCCGTTCTCGCCAGAGAGGCTCGCGGAGCTCCGGAGAGCTGAAGACGCGGCTTTCGTCGAAGTTGCGGCATTTCTTGCTGCGGATGCCCGGGGTGAGCATCCATAGCCGAGGGCAGACGCCGAGAGAACTATCCGAGGCCTTATTCGTGGAATGCAAAGCCACGCTGCAAGCCTCGATAGGAGCCATTATGTCGGTAAGTAAGGAAGTACGGCGCCGGACACGCGATAAACCCCGGTCTGCTGGTCCTGGACGATGATCGGCACGGACGGATATAGCGCCGGCCATGTTGAGTATTGGTGGATCCAGGCCGCAGCGCTGGGGGAAAGCCAGCCGGTCAGCGCGGTGATGCTCGCATAGCGTAGGTCGAGGGGGAGGGCCAGGATGGGCTCGTAATGGGCTACGCGGTTGCGGAGGGTTCGGATATCCTTGAGCTCTCCGGCGATCTTGCCGCGCTGGAGGCCTCCGGTCTGAAATATGGGCCGCAGTACACCACCCCACAGATGGCTGCCCTCCCTACCGAACAGGGAGCACCAGAACCCGAAATTCAACTCTGCGACCATCTGGCCGTGGGAGGCCGTCTTGCCCTCCTGCTGGAGACTGTGGCGTGCCTTGGCGACGCAACCCTGTTGATAGAGGCTGCGGAGCACCTGCGGATCGTCCAGCCATCCGGAACCCTGGGTGGCCACCAGCTGCCGATCGGTGACGTTGCGGAGGGCCACTTCCACCATATGCAGGGGGCCATAGAGGGCTGCACTGAGCTGCACATTGTAGGTATAGAGGCGCTTGGCCAGGGCGTGGTCTTGGCTGGCCCATCCCAGGTAGGTCCCGTATCTCTCCGGGGACAGGACCTCAGGCAGGGTGGGCATGGGAACAGGGTTTCATTGACAAAGAGGCTCCTTTGTCCCATATCTACACCGTAACCCCCGGTTGGTCCCTGCTCTGCACACCGCCGGGGCAAGTTTTATGTGGGGAGCCTCCAGTGGCTCAGGTGGTCCGGTACGGACCCAGGAAGAGATCCCCCAACGCCCTCCGGGCTCTCAGCGTCATCCACCGCCTCCGCTGATGCTCCACCCTGTCGTGGGCCATATGACACCGTTGACAGAAGGCCTTGAGGTTGCGTGGGGCGTTGTTGCCGGGGTTGTGGTCCAGGTGACCGGTGGCGAGAAACACTCGGGTTGAGCGGATATTCGGCGAGGGCAGGGCAGGGGGCTCGGAGCCGAGAGAGACGAGGACCCGCCCGCGGCCATTTCGCCAGACCTTATGCTCTTCATCCCACCAGCGGCCGTCGCCCAGGTGATGGACCAGCTGGCCATGGGGCCGGCCACATTGCTCGCAGCGGCCTTTAGCCCGAGTGAAACGGATCATGGCTGAGAGCTGGGGCCAGTCGATGGGATAAAGCCAGCGGTGCTGTGGGCGGATCGGCATCAGCGGATCCTCTGGATCTGAGGGGAGGGAGAGGCGCTCATTCTGCGGCCGCCTCCAGGCGCTTCTTGAGGCGAGAGAGGGTGGAGCGAGAACAGCCCGTCGCCTTGACGATGCTGTCCCAGCTCTGGCCATTGGCGAGCATCTGCATGATCGCGGCGTTGCGGCCGGTGTTCTCCGGCCGGCCGCGATAAACGCCACGCTCCTTGGCCTTGGCGATACCCTGGCTCTGCCGATGCCGGCGGTCGACATAGTCCTTGCGCGCCATGGCGGCGAGCATCTCCACCATCATCCGGTTGATGGCGTCGAAGATCCGGCGATGCAGCTCATCGGCATGCGGGTCCGCCATCATCCAGGAGGTCGGCAGATCGAGCGCGACCAGGCGCACATGGCGCTCTTCGATCTCGCGCCGCAGCCGCTCCCAGTCTTCCTCAGAGAGACGGCTCAGCCGGTCGACCTGCTCGACCAGAAGGACGTCGCCCGGCTGGCAGTCCGACAGCAGCCGCAACAGCTCCGGCCGGCGCAGCGTGGCGCCGCTCTCGTTCTCGACATAGGTCGCGGCGATCGTCCAGCCGCGCTCCTTGGCGAAGGCCTTCAGCTCCTCACGCGCGCGCGTCGCGTCCTGCTCTCGGGTGCTGGCACGGAGGTAGGCGCGGATGAACATGAGTGGTCTGAGTTCTCTTTGGGTAGTTCCATAATGAATAGTTCCCAAAGGGTCGTCAAATGATATTTATCGAACCGGTCTAGCCACAGTTCGCTTGAGGTATACCCAAAAAGCTGCGTTGTTGCGTCGCGTGCGATACCGATAGGCGGACCCGACGCAAGGCCCGTCCGGATACTGCTCTCCTTCGACTGGCATCGAAGTCGACGAGATTATGGTGCTTGAGTTGAATGCCCAAGTCGTCGATGTGGGCGGCGCTCGGTTTCTACCCTTCGAAGAGCGCTGCTTAGGAGCCCGGGTCAATAATCATGACGCTGACGGAGACCAACAGGAAGATCAGGATGATATTCGCGACGGCGATCACCGCTGCGCATCGCCTCGCGCCCCGCGCCCAAAGGATGCCAACGGCTGCAACAACGAAAGAAAGCGCCAAGGCCGCGTACTGGCCGGTCACCATCCATGCGCGAATGTCCGTGCCTACCGCATGATGGTCGATCACGAAGGGGCCCGAGAGAAGCGCAAGACCCCACGGTACGATCATGAATGATAGGGCAAACAGTCGACGCCGTGCCTCGGTTGCCCTCGGAACGAAGCGCACAACGGACACGAGGGCGACGATCCACGCGAGCAGCAGGACCCAAATGAGCATCGGAAGCTGTCTCCTTGGTGGGGGTGCTGCTCTGGGCAAACTGCCTAGGTGGCCATCTCGGCTTCGGTATCGTCGATGAATGCACCGAGCTTCTGCAATCTGGCACGAAGTCGGTCGGTGTGATCTCGCCAGGACTGCACGGCACTCTCGAGATGGGGTTCGAGAAAGGATTCCCGGATCGCGGCGCCGGCCTCTGGGCGCACCTGCCGAGATCGAAGCAGCGCCAGGCTCGTCTTGACCCGCTCTCTCTGCTCTGCTGTTTTGATCGGATAATGTAGAGGAATGCTGAGGTCATGAAGACGTTGGTGCAAGCGCTGCTTGCGACGCTCCTCTTCGGCACGATGCCCTCCTATGCGGCCTCGGCGAGTAGTGGTCCGGCTGCTTCGGAAGAAGCCTCCTCACCGCATGCGCGTGTTGAGCGCGTCTTCGCCTCGCTCGACGAGATCCACCACATTCAGCCGACCTGGCGGAAGGCCGTGATGCCGGCTGAGACCTGGGCGAATGGACAGTTCGACAAGCGGGCCACGGCCGTCCTCAACGCGACGCCCGACACGCTCAACTTCACGGGCGGCCTGATGCTTTATCTCGGCGGCATGGTTGCCGTGAACGAGCTGGATCTCAGGCGCGCCGCGGTCAAGTTCGAGGCCGGCTATGCGCTCGGCTGTCTGGTCTGCGGCGCGGCGCTCGCGACGGTGCTGGATCTCGATCCGACCCGCCTCCCAGTCGATCCCGTTCTGGCGCAGGACTGGAACGACCTCGCCGCGCATGCCGGCGTGACCTCGGCGGCAGGTGAACTCGTCAACGTCCAGCCGCGAAGCTATGACCGCCTCATTTCCGGCGATGGGGCGACGCTGCCGACGACGACCGGCAGCAAGGACGCAGCCGCGATCTTGACCAGGGCCTATGCCCTCGGCGACGCTCACACACTGTCGATCGTCGATCGGGCGAAGGCCGGCGAGACAAGGGCTGCGGGCCTGCTCAAGGACGCCGGTGTTGATCCGAACGCTTTGCCCGAGGTAACGAGCACCATCGTGAATCGCCTCACTGCCACGCTGGCGGAAACGGGTCAGGAGCGCGCGCAGGATATCGAGACGCTGACCGTCCGCGCCGAGAGCGGCGATCCGACGGCTCTGCTCGCCTTAGGCGTGCGCCAGTTTCCCGATGCCGGCCTCGCCTTCAGCGCCGAGGATCGAAGCGACTTCATGATCGAGGCGGCCATGCGTGGCAGTCCGATCGCCATGGCGGCCTTCGCCGATTCCGTGCTCAGTGCCGGGCGGAATTCCGGTTATTCCGATGCCGATGCAGCCGTCTTCGCCTTCGCTGCGTGGGTCATCACGCCCTCAGGCGATCCGAACGAGGAGCACTTCCGCGGGATTCTGGACGGACTGACGGAGAAGCTGGATCCAAAGCTGCGCAAGGCAATGCAGGCCTGGTTCAAGCAAACCGCAAAGCCGCTCGACCACAGCTATCCGTGAACGATCAAGGCGGAGGCGATGCCGGCAGGTTGCCCTCGACGATGCGCTGGGCGAGGAGGGCATCGAGAAGCTGGATCGGTGCCGAGCTCACCTTGTCGTCGACCGAGCTGGTGCGACGGAGATATGTCGCGACAGCGAGCGTGCCGGGCAGATAGGCGTTGCAGAGCACATAGGTCCGCTTCACCGCCATCGAGAAGCAGCGCGTGTAGAGTTTGATATTGCCCCGATCGCCGGGAATCGGGAGAGAGCCGGCCTCGACCGTGATGATGATGCCGAGGTCGATATCGGCACGCGCCGGCGGGGTATGATCACCCATCGCCGCCGCAGACTTCTGATAGCGCTCCGCCAGCGCCAGAACCTCGGGCCCGTGGCCGAAGCCACTCGCAAAGCTCGCCGCCTGCTGCGCGGCCGCTGCGCTGTCATAGCCGTCGATCATGAACACTGAACGGTCCGGCATCTGCGCGGTCCAGCGCTTGACGAGGCCCTCGGGCGGGTCATCCGGCAGCATGGCCTCCGAGAAGCGCGGCGCAAGGCCATCGCAGCAAGTGACCCGCAGCCCGGCGAGGTCATCGAGCGTTGCGAGATCCGATCCCGGACCGGTCGTCACGACGGCCGTGGCGCAATGACGGCTGCGCTTGTCCGCGAGCGACAGGCTGTCGGACCAGCAGGCCGGATTGGCGGAAAGCTCAGGCGCAGCGTCAGAAGAACCCGTTTCGGCTTTAGCCTTGGCGGCCTTCAGCCGGTCCATACAGGCGAGCTGCGCGTCCTCGTCCTTCTCTTTCAGGCATTCGAGGCTCTGGAAGAGGTTGTCGACGGCCGCGTCGGCGGCTGGCGACGGAGGCTCGGCAGCCGGTGACGAAGGCGCATCGCCCGTCTCCGCCGGCGCCGCAACGTCGGTCAGGTGGTCGCATCGAAGCTCGGCCTCGCGCGCCGCGTCGCCCCTCGCATTGATGCAGGCGACGATCTTGTCCGCGATACGGCTGTTCTCGGCATCGTCTGCCCTGGCTGCTCCCGCGCTGCCAAGCATCAGGACCGCCAGTGTCAGAAGAAGGGATCTGCGCAGGTGTCGAGCCATGTCGGACCTCGGTGCGGCTTCCAATGGGTTTCGCGCGCGGCCGGGCAATGTCCGGCCGCCATCGTGTCACTGGCCCGTGCAGGCGCGGTAGCAGGCGTTGTCGGTCCCGTTGCAGGTGACCGCGCAGCGCGCATCCTGCGCCTTCCCGGGCGTCGCAGTCAGAAGCGAACCGCCAAGGGCGGCGGCAATAGCGAGCGCGAGCAGTGCAATCTTCGACATGGAATGTCCTCCTGGATGGCCGGGCTTCACAGCGATGCCCGATGACTTCTTTTAACATGTTTATTGTCGAAAGCAACACCCTTCTCGCTCTATCGGATGCCTGGGGTGCCGGTGCAGGCCGTTCCGTATCGACAAGGACTGTGTTAAAAGGCGTGCATGAAGATCGACGAGCTCGCCGCCACGACAGAGGCTACCGTCAGGCAGATCCGCTTCCTCATCGCGGAGGGCTTCGTGCCGTCCCCTGATGGCGGCCGCACCTATGCGAGCTACGATGACAAGCATGTGCGCGCCATCAGGCGGTTCCAGCGGCTGAAGGCTCTTGGTTTTCCGAATGCGGCGATCCGCATTCTGCTCGACGCGCGCGAGGGGACGCCCATCCCCATAGCGGAGGGCATCACACTCGTGATCGCCACCGATCTCATCGGCAGCGATGTTGATGTCGAGCCGCTCGTCGAGCGGACCGCTCAGCGGCTGCGCGCGGTGCTGGGCAAGCCTGGACCTGAAGCCGCCCAGCGAACGAAGGGATCGGCGAAGTGATGATTTCCTTCCGAGACGGGGCAAGGACAGGCCTTCAATGACGGAACCGCTCGTCGACCCGCTTCAGCCTTTCTTGCGGCCCGCTCCGGTCGCACCGGCGCCGCTGCTTCTGACGCGCACCGACCTTGAGCTCCATGTCACGCCGGGCTCGGCGCGGCTCCGGGCGACCCGTGTGCTCGTCAATCGCGAGACAGAGCCGCTGGAGGCTGTGCTGACGCTGCCGCCGGCTGTCGATGGCGAGGTTGTCTTCGGTGCAGCCGTGACGATTGGCGGCGAGCGTTGGCTCGGAAAAGCGCGTGCGCATCGGAGCGGCGAGACGGCCTATGACGAAGCCGCGGTCGAGGGGCAGCGCGCATTCCTGTTCGAGGAGGGCAAGCAAGGCTGGCGTGTATTCTCGGTCGCCGGGATCGCGCGCGGCGAAGAGGTCGCGATCGAGATCGACAGTGTCATCGACCTCGCGGCCGGAACGACGCAGCTCTTGCTGCGGCCCACAGCGGATGACAATAGGTCGACGTCGCGGCTGCCCGATCACCAGACGCCGCGCCTGACGGGCACCGCGCATCCGATGACGCTCACCATCTGGACCGGCGAAGGCATCGAGATCAGCGTCGACGCCACCTTCCTGCCGATCGGTCGCGCCTTTCCGATCGACGGCGCGCCGCTGGCGCTTCGCATCACCACCGCGGCCGAAGCGAGAGCTGCAACACCCTCGTCGGAGGAAGATCGCGCTGCCGCCGCCGCTCTCAACGCTAGGAGGCAGATCGCCGCGATCCTCGCCGGGCCGAAGCCGATCGATCGCGCGGTCGTTCGCTCGCTGTCGCTCGAAGCCAATCTGCTGACGACGGAGACCAGCCTCGTCTTTGTCGGCCCTGCCGGCGAGGCGAACGGCGTGCTGCCGGTCATGCGCAAGGTGGCGCTGTTTGACGGACGCAGTGCATTGACCGCGCCGCCTCCCGTGCCGGCGTCCCCGCCAGTCTTGCAGACGGTCCCGGAACGGCATGAGACCGCGCGGCCTGAGATCCTCGAGGGACCGGACTTAATCCGTCCCGGCCGGGTCGGCCGCTATCGGCCGCGCCTCGAACGACCCGCGGCGCGGGAACCGTGGACAGTGCGTCTCAAGAACTGGTTGCGGCATCGTCTGCCGCGGAAGTCGCGCGGCCCCAGCCTTGCCGAACTTGGAGCGCGTCTTCAGGCCGCGGCGCCGCTGGTGTTGTGGTCGAGGGACGGCGCCCTTGCGCTTCGGTCCGGCGACGTCGGTCATCTACCCGGGGAGGCGGCATTGGCGGTGCAGGCAGCTGCCCTTCATTCGGACGTCATCGCCACGGCGACGGCATTGCGCCTGTCGACGGAGCAGCTCGCCGTCGGTCTTCTCGCAGCAGCCGCAATCCGCCAGTCAGCCGCACCTGGCACGATCCTGTCGGCGCTCTTCCCCGATGATCCCGCTGCGCCGCCTTTGCCCTTCCGGCGCCTGCTGGCGGTGATGAACCTCGCCTGAAACGAATGGATCGCCGAGACAGTGGGCTCAGTGGCTATTCGATATATTGCCCACCGCCCTTGCAGGGGATGCGCTCGGACGTGGTCCCGTTCAGCCAATAAATGGGCCAGTCCCAGCCACGCGTGATGGACTCGACAATTCCGCCGACAAAGCTTGAGTTCTGATCATTGAGCTCAACGCAGCTTCGCTCGCTCGCCTGCCGATGGGCACCCCAGAACCAGCCGATCAACGCGAGGACGACGACGAGACGGAGAAACGCACCGAGATTATCCTTGATCAACATGGCCGGGCCTTACCCCTCCTTGCCGAGATAGCCGCGCCGCTCGACTTCGGCTCGGATTGCGTGTTCTTCCAGCGACGGGCTCGAAGAGCCGAACCCCTCGATCTCGCTCCATTGATCAAGCAGCTCGTCATCGCTGAGGCCAGCAGCGAGCGCGACAAGGTCTGGCGGCGAGTAGAGTGGCTCGAAGCGAAGATCGTCCAGCCCCGATGCGCCATTGTCGAACAGGATTTCGGCGACGCCTTCGGTCAGGCGGATGCGGTGATCGCCCCAGCCGGCCGTCGCCGCCTCGTGCAGCTTCGGCGCGTCAAGGAAAAGGACACCGGTCATCACCACCAGTTCCGCTGCCTCGCAGGCGCGCGGATCGATCTCGCGCGGCAGCAGCAGCCCTATCCCGCCCCAACTCGCCCAAAACAGCCCGATCGACGCGCCGCTCTCGCGCAAACGAACAAACCACAGGCGGGTGCTCTCGGATAAAAGGGTCATGGCAAAAGCTGGTGTTCAGCTAAACCTCTTTTACCAAGTATTCTGTCAAAAGCAATCGCCGTTACAGTGTGCGTGGATGCTGGACGAAGAGGCCGCCTCGATATGGCCGTCATGCCGAGGGAAAGCGGCAGAGGCGCTCAATTCCCTTCCATCATGTACTCGTCGTCACCCGTCGACGAAGCACCCGGCGGCGGCGTGATGATCGCTGGAACCGCGATCGACGGCGCCTGACCGGATGTCGCTGGCGTCGGCGCAGCGCTCGACGCTGACGTGCCGGCTGTCTGGCCGATGATCACGCTGCAAAGCTGCTGGTTTTCTACTGACGCCTTCGGCAGCCTGTCCCAATTGATCAGTGCAAGCTCGCAAACGGCGATGGAGGCTTCATGCTGGAGCGTCACAAGCGCCTTCCCCGCGCCATTCTCGGCCTTGAAACCCAGCATCTCGGGCGCCACCGCTGTCACTGCCTTGATCTCGAAGCCGGCGGCGAGCAGCTGCTGCAGGCTCTGCGTCGGCGCCTCCTGTGACTGAGCGACGGCTGCAGCCGCGGAAAGAAGGAAGAAAGAACCAACCGATAGAGCGCGCATCGAATGCATGGCAGCCTCCTGAGCGTGCCATCAACTCAACCTTAGCGGGTCGGGATGTCAAGCTGGAGCGTCCGTCTGCAGCCGCAGCATGACAGTCACAATCTGCATATTCAATAACCAGCCGGCCGGCGTGGCTGGAGGCTGAAGTGGCTGAGGCGTTCGGCCGCCCTAAATCAACACCCGGTCGATCTCGTCCAGCGTCATCTCATCCCGCCGTCGGTCATAGAGCTGCGTCGTGCGTGTCGATGAGTGGTTCGCCATCGCGGCGGCCTTCTCGAGCATGCCGCCAGTCGCGGCCGAGCCGTGCTCCGCCGGATTGCCAGAAAGAGAACTTTTTGGAATGTTCTGGTCTTCGCATCCGTCAGCTGCTGGAGGCTCGGTCTGTGACGAGAACAGCGAGATGCAGCTGTGGCCAGCTTCTGATCGAATGCCACGGCGAGCCGACCAAGGTCTCGATCTGCCACTGTCTGGAATGCCAGCGCCGTACCGGCAGCGCATTCGGCATCGCCGCATTCTTTGAGATCGATGACACCAAAGTCGTTGGGCAATCGCAGGCCTTCACGCGGCAGGGGGACAGCGGCTTTCCGGTGACGCTGCATTTCTGCGGGACTTGCGGATCAACGGTCTTCTGGTATCCGGCACGGAAGCCGTCAGTCGTGGCCGTCGCGCCAGGCAGCTTTGCAGATCCCGCGTTTCCGGCCCCTTCGCAATCCGTCTATGAGCAACATCGGCATCCATGGGTGGAGCTTCGGCTCGATCCGAACGTGTAATCAACGGCGTGAGGGATCTGTCGGACGCAAGATCGGCCTGCGCGTGCTAACCGGGCAGAAAAAGTGCCGGCGTTGAGAAATAATTGAGATCGACAAATGGAATTGCGCATGCGGGACCGAGACATGACCCATCTCGAATTTCGGTCTCTCGTGCTTCGAAGTCCATCCACTAAACTGTTAGGCCGCTTGGCCTCGGTGGGCCTGAACGAGTGTCGAGCGGGTTGCGGGGAATCTCGAACGCTCGAAGCCAATCACCCTTTGCTTAGCCGTAAAAGCCTGGACTGCCCGACGCGGCTGTGGGTAAGGCAGCGTCGGGCAGCAGGTGGGTAACCTCGGCGAGACGCATTCCGCCGCCAGTGGCCGAACCGGGGGACGGCCGAGCAATATCAAACTAGGAATCGTCAGGCGGCGCAACGATCAGTTCAACTGAAGATTGGTCTTCGAGAAGACAGGACGCCTCTTGCAGCCGCCGAAATGTGTAGCCGCCAGTCTGACCCATCTGGGCGATGACTTGACAGGCGGCCGTTCGGAGAACGAAGAGCGGTGTGGTCGGGTGCAGGACCCGTATCTGAGCGACCAGCTCCTCCCCGGAATCGGCGCAGATCGCCAGAGCCTCAAGGTCGTGAGCGATCCTGTCGGAGGGCTCGTCCAATGATGATCTCCTGCTCAGTCCCGGTCCAAGCATGACTCCTCCCTTTCGTATCGATTGCCGGTGCGCTGAAGCGCGTCAACAGGAAACGGGCGCCGGCCGAACTGTGGGGGGCGTGGAAGGTGACCCGTCCGATGTCAGACGCAGACCGTGGCGCCGCCACCCGCGGATAACACTACGAAGCTCCTACCGTGGCGGATCCCGGGCAAAAGCAGAGGAAATACAAAGCTCGCAATGTAGCGCGCTGCTTTTCCGGTCTCCTACGGACCGGGGTCGTCAGCATCAGTCAACTTCGAGGCGTCTCGCAGGAGCAACCCGAGCGAGCCTCGCCGGACACCGGGCAAGTCGGCCGTCAGGTTGATCACGCCACGAAGCTCTTCGTTCGAAAGCCCGGGGATTGCAGCTCTGGCGAGTTGCAGAAATTCGCCCGGTGAGCGCGATTCCCTCGCCAGATTGATGAGCATGGCCTGTCGACGCATCAACTCGGCCGGCATGGGGTCGTTTGCGGGAGGGGGCGGAATCCTACGCTAAGGTTTTTGGCCAACGATATTCTCCGGTGAGATTGATATGTTCCCATCCGAGCGGCGAGACATGAGCCAGCAGATCAGGCGATAGCAGTTTTCCCTCGCATTTCTGGTTGGCAACGACTTGGCCGAGCTTCATGGTGTTCCAGAAGATAATGATCGCGGCGAGCAGGTTCATGCCGGCGATCCGGTAGTGCTGGCCTTCGGCGGAACGGTCGCGGATTTCGCCGCGCCGGTGGAAGCTGATGGCCCGCTTCAGCGCGTGATGTGCCTCGCCCTTGTTGAGCCCGATCTGGGCGCGGCGTTGCAGTTCGGCATCCAGAATCCAGTCGATCATGAACAGGGTCCGCTCGACGCGACCGACCTCGCGCAAAGCTGTGGCCAGTTCGTTCTGCCGCGGATAGGAGGCGAGCTTGCGCAGAATCTGGCTGGGCGCGATGCTCCCGGCCGCGATGGTGGCGGCGATGCGCAGGATATCGGGCCAGTTGCGCTCGATCATGGCCTGATTGATTTTTCCGCCGATCATGGCCCGCAAGTGGGCTGGGGCGGCCGACGGATCGAACGCATAGAGCCGTTTGGATGGCAGGTCGCGGATGCGCGGAGCGAACCGGTAGCCGAGAATAGCGCACGCAGCAAAGACGTGATCGGTGAAGCCGCCCGTGTCGGCGAACTGCTCGCGGATATGGCGGCCGGCATCGTTCATGAGCAGGCCGTCGAGAATGTAAGGGGCTTCGCTCGCCGTTGCAGGAATCACCTGGGTCGCGAACGGCCCGTATTGGTCCGAGACGTGGCTATAGGCTTTCAGGCCCGGGGTAGTGCCGTATTTCGCGTTGACCAGGTTCATGGCCTCACCTTGCTCTGTGGCGGTGAAGAACTGGCCGTCACTCGAAGCCGAGGTGCCCATGCCCCATATCTGGGCCATGGGTAATGCCGCCTGCGCCTCGACGACCATCGCCAGCGCCCGGTCGTAAGCTTCGCCCTCGACATGCCACCGTCCAATGCGGATCAACTCCCAGAAGGTATGGGTGTTCGTCGCGTCGGCCATCTTGCGAAGACCGAGGTTGATCCCTTCCGCGAGAATGACGTTCATCAGGCCGATCCGGTCGGCGCAGGGCGCTCCCGTGCGCAGATGGGTGAAGGCCTCGCAGAAGCCGGTCGCCGCATCCACCTCCAGTAGGAGGTCGGTGATCCGCGTGGGTGGGATCTGTTTGTAGAGATCGAGAACCAGATCTTCGGCGCCGGCCGGCGCGGCAGCTTCGAGCTTGTCGATATGCAGAACACCGTTTTCGATCGATCCGCCGGGAATCGTGCCCGCGCGTGCCGCACGGCTCAGCTCGCGTAGCCGGACAGCAAGGCGAGCTTGACGATCCGCCAGCCATTCCTCCGGCCGCAATGGCACGGCGAGGCGACCGCCTTCCGCGACAGCCTGCGCCGGAACGAGTGCATGTTTCAGATCGCCATAGCGCCGTGACCTGGCCAGCCAGATATCTCCGGAGCGGAACGCGTCGCGAAGATGGAACAGAACCGCGATTTCCCAGAGGCGGGCGTCACCAGCCGCCTGAGCCCGAAGATGGCGATGCCATTTCGAGCTCGGACGCAGGAAGCCGGTCAGCGCGGCATCGTTCAAACCGGTGCGCAAAGTCATCACCGCTTCGAGAAGCGGGAGCGCGACAGGCGCAGCCCGCAGATCGAGCAGGCGCAACATGCGCGGAGCATAACGGCGGAAACGGTGATAACCGTCGAGCACATGATTGAGAGGGTCGTCCGCCATGGTAGCGGTTAGCCGGGTTGCCATTGCAACAAGGGTCTTGAAACCGTCCCACCCTGATCCGCTCGCGATGACGGCGTCCAGTGGCTGGCCATCATCCTGTGCATCGACTAGGGCGCCGCCGATTTCGGCAAAGGATTTCAAGGTGTCGCGCACTGCGCTTGCTTCGTCGGCGATCTTTGCCTGGCAAATGCGCTCTGAAGCACGGTAGAGCCTGCCGACGATCCGGTCATGGGTTTCGACAACGGCGTCGGCGAGCATCGCCTGCCATTCCGATGCGCAAACGGCCAGAATCGCCAGCCGTCTGTCCTCCGGGAGATCACGCATGCCGTCGGCGTAATATCGCTCGCCCTGCCTGCGCAGACGTGTCACCCGATGGGCAGGAACACCGGCCAGCAGATCCTCGGGAAGATCGACACGTTGCAGGTATTCAAACCGGTCGAGTAGCCGGTTGGCCGACGACGAGTTCGAGCCAGGCTCGAACTGACGCAGCCACACGAAGCGGGTGACCCGATCGTCAGCCGTCTCCTCGAGCAATGCCAGTAACTGTCCCCGGATCAGCACCGATAAGCGATCGGCGATCCTCGTCTCGATTTGCCGCTCCGCATCGACCAGAGCCGTGGCGCAAAGTCGCTCGATCGTGGATGTCGCGGGAAGAACCGTGCGGGTGCGACGGCACTCGGCCACGAAGCGACGGGCAATGTCCTCGTTTGACACCGCCAGCTCGGCTTCCCGGAACAGCCAGTCCTTCAGCTCGTGTGCTCCACGTCCGGAGAAGGCACGGAATCCGTAGAGCGACCGCAGCTCGGCAAGATGCTCGTGCCGCGTCTCCTCACGGGAGGCATAGTCGACGAGATCGTCGGCAAGTAGGCCAAGCTGCGCTCCGATGAACTCGACCACCTCCGCCGGTATCAACTCGCCAGGAGCGAGCACCCGACCGGGATAGCGCAGGACGCACAATTGCAGGGCGAAGCCGAACCTATTGTGAGTGCGCCGACGCTGCCTGATATGCCCGAGATCTTCATCGCTCAGTGTATAATGCTTCAGCAAATCCGCCTGCGAGGTCGGCAGGCGCAATAACGCGTCCTTCTGCCGATCGGTTAGAGTGACACGACGCGGCATCCATGTTCCTTTTTCAAAATGGGGTAGCGTTCAAGACGCTTTGTTTATGAAGCTGGTTGAGATACATTTCCAGCGAACAAATCATTCGTGACCACCGCGCCGCCTCAAACCAACGTTTAAGAAACATGCTGATCGGATACGCACGTGTCTCAAAAGCCGATGGCTCGCAGTCCCTCGACCTGCAGCACGACGACTTGCGCGCCGCCGGCGTCGACCAGGACAATATCTATGAGGATCGCGCTTCCGGCAGCCGCGACGATCGGCCCGGACTGGCCGCCTGCCTGAAATCCTTGCGCGACGGCGATGTGCTGGTGGTCTGGAAGCTCGACCGCCTCGGTCGGTCGCTTGCTCACCTGATCAACACTGTGAAGGATCTGTCGGATCGCAATATCGGTCTACGGGTGCTGACTGGGAAAGGCGCTCAGATCGACACAGCCACCGCATCCGGGCGTATGGTGTTCGGCATTTTCGCCACGCTAGCCGAATTCGAGCGGGATCTGATCCGAGAGCGCACTATAGCCGGCCTCGCCGCCGCACGGGCACGCGGCCGCAAAGGGGGCCGGAAATTCGCCCTGACCAAAGCACAGGTGCGTCTCGCCCAAGCCGCCATGGCGCAGCGCGACACTTCCGTTTCCGATCTGTGCAAGGAACTCGGGATCGAGCGCGTCACTCTATACCGGTATGTCGGCCCGGAGGGTGAGCTCAGGGATTATGGTAAGCGTGTCCTCGGCGTTGCTTGAGTTTGGTATAGAAATCGCTGCTGGATAACTGCAGCACAAAGCTCATCGCCAGCCCAACAGCGACGTGTCTTCGTCGCGCGTGTCATACAGTCAATGCCTCGGCCAGGCTGGATGATGGTCGTCTATCACGAAGGCGTGGATATGTCGGGTTGGTGCGTGGCGATGCGGATGACGATGTGGCTCTGGCCCCTCCCAGCCCTCATGCTCGTGCTGATGATGCTCGTCATGAACATGCAGGTGGTCGTGCTGATGCGGTTCGTGTGAATGGGCGATCTCCGCCGGATCGACGCTCGGCCAAAGCATCAACGCGAGGGTCGAGGCAATCAGGACCACTGCAACCATGGCCGCGAACGCCGTTGCGAGGCCGAACGTCGCGCCAAGCCAGCCCGCGGCCGGATAGGTTAGGAGCCAACAAGCATGTGATAACGCAAATTGCGCGGCAAACAGCGCCGGGCGGTCTTCGCTCTGCGAGGAGCGGCGCAGGAGGCGCCCACCTGGCGTCTGTACCAATGAGGAGCCGATGCCGAGGAGCAGCCATAGGCCGGCTGCGACGGCAAAGCCTGGCAACGTCGCCGCCGCTGCGAGACCGAGCGCCAGCAGGCCAGCGCCGCCGATCATTGCCGTGCGCTCCGGGACCCATGTCAGGACACGCGGCAGGAGGAGTGCCGCGAGCATCGATCCGCCGCCGGAAGCGGCCATCAGCCAGGCGACCGCGCTGTTGTCGCCGCCGAGAATGCTGCGGACATAGACGACGGTGTTGACGATCACCATCGAGCCCGCTGCGGCCACGGCAAGATTGAGCGCCAGCAACCCGCGCAGGCGCGGCGTCGCCAGATAGAGCCGCATCCCGTAGGTCGTCTTCGACCAGATGCCGCCGGTGCGCTCGACCGGCTTTGCCGCCGGCAACACCGTCGACAGCACCAGGCCGGCCGAGACGAAGAAGGTCACGGCGTCGCCGACAAACAGCGTGCTATAGCTGGTGATCGTGAGCAGCGCGGCAGCGAGCGTCGGAGAAAGCAGCGCCTCCAGGTCATAGGCAAGCCGCGAGAGCGAAAGCGCCTCGGTGTAGCGCTTCTCGTCAGTCAACACATCGGGGATCGTCGCCTGGAAGGTCGGCGTGAAGGCGGCCGAACACGACTGGAGTACGAAGATCAGCACGTAGATCTGCCAGATCGCGGTCACGAAGGGCAGGAACAAAACAATGCCGGCGCGCACGAGGTCGAGAGCGACAAGAAAGCTCCGGCGCGGCAGCCGGTGGGCGATCGCGCCGACCAGGGGTGCGATGCCGACATAGGCGACCATCTTGAGCGCCAGCGCCGTGCCAAGCACCGCGCCGGCATCCTTGCCGGCCAGATCATAAGCAAGCAGCGCGAGCGCAACCGTCGTCAGGCCCGTTCCGACAAGGGACAGAGCCTGCGCCGCAAAGAGGCGGCGATAGGTTCGATCAAGCAGCGGTTCTAAAAGGGCCGGCCGCATGTCGCCTCCATCAGTTTCGCGTCACCGGAGGCGAGGCCAACGGTATTGCTCTCATTCAACATCACCGTCCCTCCGCCGCCATCATAGTTTCGGAGGCCACCTTCGCATTATCTGCGCCCTCATTGGCGCGGGCCGGCAGGAGTCGCGCCGAGTTGAGGATGAAGACCAGCTCCGAGACGACATGGATCGCAGCGGCGAGCAACGGGTTGAGGAAGCCGAAGGCAGCGAGGACGATGCCGAGCGTGTCGACGCCGATCGTGCCGGCGAAGTTCTGCCAGATGATTCCGCGCGTCCGTCGCGCGACGGCAAGCGTTTCGACGAAGCGTTCAAGGTCGTTTCCGAGCAGCACCACGTCGGCGCTCTCCTGCGCCACGTCCGTGCCGGACCCCATGGCGACACCGACATTGGCCTGAGCCAGCGCCGGGGCGTCGTTGACGCCGTCGCCGACCATGGCGACGACACGCTTCTGCGCCACGAGGGCATCGATGCGTTTCAGCTTGTCCTCCGGCAGCAATTCCGCTTCGATCTCCCTGATGCCGAGAGCTCCGCCGACTGCGCTCGCCACGCGCTCGGCGTCACCCGTCAGCAGAATGGTCCGAATGCCCATGCGCTGCAGGGATGCGATAGCATTCCTCGCTTCCGGCCGGACTGTATCCGCAACGACGATGCTGCCGAGGAGAATGCCGTCACGGGCAACGAGGATCTCCGTTCCCGCGCCGCCGCTGGCATGGCTGGGTGTATTCGCCTCGCCGACGTTCCCGATGCCATTATCCGCCATCCAGGCACGGTTGCCGACGAGGATCACGGCATCATCAACCTTGGCGGTGATGCCGCGCCCCGGCGTGTAGCCGAAGCTACCCGGCTCGGCGATCTCGCGGCCCTGCTGGCGGACGTAGGCAAGAATGGCCTTGCCGAGCGGATGCTCGGAGCGCAGCTCGGCCGTTGCCGCCGCATCGAGCAGCTCCTCTTCCGTTCTGCCGGCGACGGGCACCACCTGCTGTACTTCCGGGCGTCCGAAGGTCAGCGTGCCGGTCTTGTCGAGCACGACGGTGTCGACCTGGCCCAATGTCTCTAGATGCACACCGCCCTTTACGATCGCGCCAAGCCTGGCCGAGCGGCCGATACCGCCGAGGATCGCAAGCGGCGTACCGGCAGCGATGCCGCAGGCGCCGGCGACGATAATGACCGAGATCGTGGAATAGATGTCGCGTGTTAGAAGGAAGGTCAGCACAGCAGCGCCGAGCGCAAAATAGACGAGGTAGCCGGCCAGGCGGTCGGCGAGCCGCTGCACCGGAGCGCGCGACTTTTCCGCCCGCTCGACTGCCTCGATGATCTTGCCGTAGCTGGTGTCGCGGCCAATCCGCTCGGCTGAAACTTCGAGCGCGCCGGACTGATTGATGGAGCCGGCGAAGACATGCGTGCCCGCGACCTTCTCGACGGGCATCGATTCACCCGTGATGCGCGATTCATCGACGAAGGAGTGGCCCGACAGCACCGCGCCGTCGACCGGTATGCGACCGCCCGGCGCAACCAGGATCGCGTCGCCCACCGAGAGTTCCTCCGCCGAGACCGACCGGATCGCTCCAGCCCGGCGCACGGAGACTTCGCGCGGCAGGAATTCGAGCAGGTCGCGAATGGCCTTGCGGCCGCGGCCAACCGTCAGCCCCTCCAGCACCTCGGCGACGAGGACGAAGAGCGTGATGACGAGTGCGGTGAAGAACTCGCCGATCGCCGCAGCAGCGGCGATGGCGATCGTCATCGACAGCTCCATCGTCATGCGCCGCTCGACGATATTCTCGAATGCCTCCTTCAGGATCGGCCAGCCGCCGATCAGAAGGCCGGCGACGCCGATGACGCTGACAGCCTGGAATGGCTCCCAGATTTGGAACCAGACGGCCGCCGCCGCGACCGCGACAAGCGCGATCCGCACTGCTTCCGGCCATTCGAACGGGTGGTCGTGATCGTGGCCGTGCTCATGATCGTTGTGCTCATGATCATGATGGTGATGCGCATGAGGATGGGGCTCAGCCGCATGCCCATGAGGCTCATCGGCAAGCCTGCGGCGGTGGGTGGTGTCGTGAACGACCATGGCGCCAACTCCGGTTCTATTTGAGGTAGGCGCGCACGACATCGATCAGTTCGGCGGCGCCCTCATTGCGTTGTTTCTGGTCGAGATCGGCATCGGCCACATGATGCTGGATGTGGTCCTCCACCACCTCCGCCATCAGGCCGTTCACGGCACCGCGTACGCCCGCGATGAGCTGCAACACTGCGGCGCAGCCCTTTTCCTCTTCGAGCGCGCGTTCGACCGCCTCCATCTGGCCGCGAATACGGCGCACGCGATTGAGCAGCTTCTGTTTCTCACGGGTCGTATGCGACATGCGATCCTCCAGTTTCATTCCATATAGCATACCCCCCTATATCATAATGACAAGAACTGGCGAATGAGGCGGGCCGAGAATCGTCGCTTACGCGATGACGTTTCTCTTGATATGTTACCGTCGTTTCATTATGGATGAACCATGACCGCTCCATCCTGGCTTCTTTTGACCTACAAGGTCCCACCCGAGCCGGCCGCCAAGCGCATCGCGTTATGGCGCCGGCTCAAGGGCATGGGCGCGGTCTATCTGCAGAACGGCGTGTGCCTCCTGCCGAAGACCGACGATCATGTCCGACGGCTCAAGATGCTGGAGAACGACGTGGCGGAGATGGGCGGTGAAGCCGTGATCCTGGAAACAGTCGCCCTCGACCGCGCCCAGGAAGACAAGGTGATCAACCGCTTCAAGGCCGATCGCGACGAGCAGTATCGTGAGTTCCTTGGCCGCTGCGGCGATTTCGAGGCCGAGATCGCCAAGGAGATCGCGATCAACAAGTTCACTTATGCCGAACTGGAGGAAGAGGACACAGACCTCAAGAAGCTTCAGGGATGGCTCGAGAAGATCAGCAAGCTCGACTTTTACGGCGCGACATTGGCCGAAGAGGCCTCAGAGCGGCTGCGCGCCTGCGAGGCGCTGCTCGACAGCTATGCCCAGCGCGTCTTCTACGCCCAACACGAGAACCGCTGAAATGAGCGACCAGGCCGGGAAGCCCACAATCACCGTCGAGAAAACGTCTTCTGCCGAAACCCGTCGCGGTATTCCGGCAGGCATCTGGGCGCTAGGCTTCGTCTCCCTGCTGATGGACACCTCCTCGGAAATGATTCATGCGCTGCTACCCGTCTATATGGTGGCGGTGCTCGGCACGTCGGCGCTGGCTGTCGGCATCATCGAGGGGATTGCCGAAGCGACCGCCTCGATCACCAAGGTGTTTTCCGGGGCGCTTAGTGATTGGCTTGGCAAACGTAAGTTCCTTGCAGTTCTCGGTTATGGCCTTGCCGCCTTCACCAAACCGATCTTTCCTCTGGCTTCTTCGCTCGACTGGCTGATCGCTGCCCGCTTTATCGATCGGGTCGGAAAGGGCATTCGCGGCGCACCGCGTGACGCGCTCGTCGCCGATATCGCGCCGCCGGAGCTGCGCGGCGCGAGCTTCGGCCTGCGCCAGTCGCTCGATACGATCGGAGCTTTTGTAGGGCCGCTCCTCGCTATCGGTCTGATGTGGCTCACCGCGGATCACTTCCAAACGGTTTTCTGGATCGCTGTCATTCCGGCGTGTCTGTCCTTGGTGCTCATCATCGTCGCCGTCAAGGAGCCGGAGCGCCCGAAGGCATTGCGCAAGGTTCGGATGCCCTTGCGACGTGAGGAACTGCGCCGTTTGGATGCTGTTTACTGGTGGGTCGTGGTGATTGCCGCGGTCTTCACGCTGGCTCGATTCAGCGAAGCGTTTCTCGTCCTCCGCGCGCAATCGATAGGCCTGCCGCTTGCGCTGATACCGGTTGTGATGGTCGTCATGAGCCTCACCTATTCGCTCTCGGCCTATCCGATTGGCATCCTGTCTGATCGCATGGACAAGGTGATGATCCTGATCGTCGGACTGGTTCTGCTCGTTCTGGCAGATGTCGTGCTGGCGTTTGCGTCCAGCATTGTCGCGGTCGTAATTGGCGTCGTACTCTGGGGCCTTCACATGGGCTTCACCCAGGGCCTGCTTTCGACGCTTGTCGCCGAGACCGCGCCGTCGGAACTGCGCGGTACCGCCTTCGGCATGTTCAACCTGATCTGCGGTCTCGCGCTGCTCGCCGCCAGCATCATCGCGGGGATCTTGTGGGATGCCGCCGGACCCCAGGGGACATTTCTGGCGGGCGCGGGCTTCGCGACGCTGACCGTACTGGGTCTCCTTCCCATTCGACCAAGGCTCGTAAAGATCGCCGTGCCCGAAGCAAAACGGGATCGCTGACGCGCGTCAACGCAAGCGGTGCCAACAAAAAGAAGAGGATACAGCGTTGCAACTCTACGATCTCGATGCCGCCGCGACCCGCGCCGTCAACAGCCTTGCCGGAGCTAGCGCCTCGGTCGATTTCCTGATGATCTGGGTGTCCGCCATCGGTGTGCCGCTGCTCGTGCTGGCGGTCGCCGCGCAATGGTGGCGAGGATCGGATAGGCCGCACAACAGACACGTTCTCGTCGCGACGGGACTCTCTTTCCTGCTCGGCCTTGCTATCAATCAGCTTATCCTGCTGTTTGTTCATCGCATGCGACCCTATGACAGTGGCATCTCCCATCTGCTGATCAGTCCCAGCGCCGATCCGTCATTTCCCTCCGACCACGCGACCGCGACTTTCGCCATCGCGGCGGCGTTTTTGCTGCACGGGATGCGGCGCATGGGACGGTGGCTCTTCGCGGCGGTGGTTCTGGTGGCAGTCTCCCGCGTCTATATCGGGACGCACTATGTGAGCGACGTTCTCGGAGGAGCCGCGACAGGTATCGTCGCCGCCATATTGGTCCGCGCGCTCTACCGGGAGGGGACACGCCTCGATCGGTTCGTCACCTCCGTTCTTTAGAGGAGCGCGGGATGGTGGCGTCTTTCTTCTCCGCCGTCACCGCGTTCATCGCGGCGCATCCGCATTTGGCTTATGCGACGGTGCTTCTGTTGGCGCTGTCGGAATCCATACCCGTCATCGGAGTTTTTATTCCAGGCACTGCCGCAATCCTGGCAATCAGCGCACTGGTACCCAGCGGCATTGTAAAACTCTGGCCGCTGCTCGGCGCGGCCTCCGCCGGGGCAATCATCGGCGACGGCCTCTCGTTCTGGATCGGCCATCGCTATCACCGCGAGATCCTTGAACGATGGCCGCTCAACCGACACCCGGACCTCATCACGCGCAGCGAGGCATTTTTCGCAAAGCACGGCGACAAAAGCGTCTTTATCGCCCGCTTCACACCGGGCGTGCGAGCCTTCGTCCCCCTGATCGCCGGCATGTTAGGGCTCTCGGTGCGGCGGTTCTACGTTGCCAACATCCTGTCCGCGCTGGTGTGGGCGCCGTCGCATGTTCTGCCCGCTGTGTTCGTCGGCGCTGCTTTCAGCATGTTCGGCGCGGCCGCCAAATCCCTCGCTATTCTGGTTGTTCTCATCGTTGTCTTCATCTGGGTGCTACTCCGTCTCGCCCGGTTCGCCCTGCGCCACGGTCCGGCGCTTGCATCGGCTCTGTCGGGTTGGCTTCGGCAACGCACGGCCATGAACCACTCCCGTTGGGGTCGCTTCGCGCTCGATCTTCTCGATCCGTCGCGTCCCGACGCCCGAGGGCTTGCGTTTCTGGCTTTGCTGTTGGTCGGCTCCGCCTGGCTGTTCTTCGGCATTCTCGAAGATGTCGTCAGTGGCGACCCTCTCGTACGCGCCGATAACGCGATCTACCAGGCACTCCAGGATCTGCGAACCGTTCCGGGCGATTCCGTAATGCTGATAACCACCGAGCTTGGCGATACGGTGGTCGTGATGACGGTAACGATCGCAGTGTTTCTATGGCTTGCCTGGAGACGGGCATGGCGTCCAGCAGCCTACTGGCTGGCGGCAGTTGGCGGTGCATCCGTGCTCAACACGGTCATAAAAGTCACGCTCCATCGCGCCCGGCCGACCGAGTTGTTCTACACGGGCTGGAGCGCATTTTCCTTTCCCAGCGGCCATAGCACAGTCAATCTCGCCGTCTACGGCTTTCTCGCTTTCCTGATCGGACGTGAACTTCGTCCGATGTGGCGCCTTCCGGTCGCTTTGACCGCTCTATCCTTTGCACTGCTGATAGCGTTCTCGCGCGTCTATCTGGGCGCTCACTGGTTCTCGGACGCGGTCGGGGGGCTTGCCTTCGGTACGGCCTGGCTGGCAGTGCTCGGATTCTTCTACATGCGAAAGCCGGCAAAATCAGTCGGCGCGACGTCATTGATGGTGATCGCCGGCGCGGCACTCGCGCTAGCCGGGGGGTTGAACGTCTATCGACATCACTCTCTCGATGTCGAACGCTATGCCGTAAACCGAGCGACCCCCACGATGATGGCCAACGACTGGTGGACGTCAGGTTGGCAACGGCTGCCGCCCAGGCGGATCGATCTGACCGGCGAGATCGAAGAGCCCTTCACGATCCAGTGGGCGGGAGACCTTTCTGCAATTCGACAGGATTTGCTGAGCAAGGGATGGCGTCTGCCCGCGCCATGGGCGTCATCCAGGATACTGGGTTGGCTCTCCGCGAAGACAACTCCTGTCGAATTGCCGGTTACCCCTCATCTCGCCAGCGGAAGGCTGCCGAGCTTGACGCTCGTCCTGCAAAACGGAGCTGCACCGAACAACACTCGGTTCGTGCTCCGGCTTTGGGATGCAGATCTCAACCTCATGGGAGAAAAACTCGCACCGGTCTGGATCGGTTCGGTCGTGCAGGAACAGATCGAGCGGCCGCTGTCGCTATCCTCTGCTGTCTCAACCCAGGCCGATGCCAACACGCCGCGCGACATTCTGGCACAAATGCTTGGATCAGGGCGTATTGCGGTACGCCCCGACGCTGAAGCGAACACGAATTGGGACGGAGGGGTTCTGCTGCTGCGAACAGGATTTTAACGCCGAGGCGCTTAAGGGAGTGGCGGCCCCAAGCTAAGCCAAGAACCCACCATCGACCGCACATCCCTTCCCCATGACCATGGTCTACACGGGAACTCAGAGGTCAAGGAAAGCGTGTCCTCAGATTGGCCTAAGCTTTCGCTGGCATGCCCAGGTCAGTGCTCCGAAGCCGAGACAGACGTACAAGGACAACCATAGCCACCATTCAAGTACAGGCTGATAATCGGGCAAGGAACCTTCTTGCCATTCGATCAGTGCCAGATTGGGAGCCAAACCGCACACCGCCATAATCGTCGCGGCAATCACCACCCCGACGATTGTTGGTGCGCTCGCCCGCATGACGGCGCCATCGATGCTGCGAGCCTTCAAAGGTGTGCCGATCATTTTTGCAGCCAGGCGATGGCGGGGCGGGTCCATCGACGCCTCGCGCTCGCTCAAGGGAAAGCCAAATCGCGCAAAAACAATCTGGATAATCGGAACGACAACGACGGCGATCATTGAGGACGCCATCACGTCACTGATGTAGTGCGCAGTCGTGATGAAGCGCGTGCATGCCAGAATGGCTGCGCCAGCAAGCGCCAGGCTGCGGTAACGCGGAAAGATCAGGGCCAAAGCGATGCCCGCTGCCATCGCACAGGCGGTGTGTCCCGACGGGAATGAATTATATTCGTGCCCGAATCTGAAAAAAAAGAACTGAAAAATATCCTGATTGAACAACAATTCTGGCCGAGCGCGACCAAATACGACTTTGAGAATATCGACGATAATGCCGGTCGATGCCACGCTCGTTAAAACGAAAAGTGACCTGGAAGCATAAAGTGGATTCTTCCACATGAACCGGAACAGTATGAACAGAGCGGCAGCCGGGACGATGAACCAGTAGGCTTTGCCGAAGTCTGTCAAAAATCGCGCAATATGCACCAGTGTCGCGTCACGCTGACTTGCAAAGAACAACGCAACAGGACGATCAACCAGCTCCTCCAGCGCATGGAGCTGGACTACCGTTGCCAGAAGAGCTGATAAGGCTGCGCCGGCCAATACCCATTTTTCTAGAGTTCGGGAAAGTGCTTGTGCTGCCGCCTGCATTCGGACTGTCCTCGGCGATATTGGTGTTGAAGCTGGCAGACGATCACTCAAGGCCGGGCGGCTCCTCAAAGTCCTTCCTCGGCAATAGCAAGCTTCTCGCCTTCGCCGGGGGCTGCCATCTTTTGATCCTCATCAACGTCAGCGAGTTCCTCGCCCTCGTGCCGAACGCTCATGAAGATGACGATTGCAACAATTGCGGCGAGGAAGATCGCGCTGGTGATGATCGTGCCGAGGCCGAAACCGCCATACTGCGCGGGCTGGGACATCAGGTCGCCGAAGGAGGCGCCGAGAGGCCGGGTCAGGATATAGACCAGCCAGAAGCCGAGGATCGCGTCGAGGCCGAGGAAAAAATAGCCGATGCTGAGCGAGAGGATGATCATCCCGAACAGGACGCCGGTCGCCAGATAGCCCAGCGCGAATTTTTCGGCCACCAGATCGCCGGCGGCCGTCCCAAGCGCGAAGGTGAACAGGATGGCCAGCCAGTAGAAGGCCTCACGCCGCCCGGTGTAGATGGAGTGGATCGAAAGCGTCCCTTCGGCTCTGAACCAGAGCAGGAACGTCAGCGCCAGGGCGACCGAGAACGCAATCGTCGTATCCAGCAGCCGAACATGGAAATTGTCGACCAGATTGTCGGTGATCAACGTGCCAACGATGCTGATCAGCACCACGGACAGCCAGTAGGCGGCGGGAACATATTTCTTCTGCGCAAACTGCCAGACCAGGGCGAGCGCCAGAACTGCGGACATGATCAGTGACGTCGAGGTCAAGCCGAGGCCCATCTGTACGTTGAGATAATCGGCCGCCGTTTCCCCCATGGTGACGGCCATCAGTTTTATGAGCCAGAAGTCGGTTGTGACGCGGGGAACGCGATTGTAAACAGCAGCTTTGGTGGCCGGTGCAGACATTGTGGGTATCCTTGAAAGGGCGTCGAAGTTTCGGGCGGCGGTTTGCAGAGTGACGGTGTTTGTCGCCCGCCTACTGAGCAGGCTGTGCCGGATTGTTGAGAACCGCCATCAGGGCGGCGAGTGTTTTGTTGACCTTGTCCGCCGACGGGCTCGATTGACGAAGGGCCTTCAATGCAGCGTCAGAGGCCGCGTCGATGTTGTTCCAATCGTTCTGGTTCAGTGGACGGATCGCGGTCTCGGCCTGGTCCCATGCCGTTTCATAATCGGTGATGCGCTTGGCAGCGCCGGGGAGATCGCCCTTGGAAGCGAGGGTCTGGACGTCAGCAATGATGGCCTTGAACGACGACAGATCGCCGAGGCTCGCTGTTTTGGCTGGTGCAGTACTGGCGTAGAGCTCAAAGCCGGTGAAAGCCGCTACCGGAGCGGTAATGAGTGCGATGGCAAGAAAAATCTGTTTCATCAGTTAATTTCCCTGAATTGTGGCACTGCAAGGTATGCTTGGCTTCCGCATCGCTCCTCGAAGGTTGAATGGCACTCCTGCAGCGATAGCTCGATACGCCCACCGCTCTACTTGGCGCGCTCGGTCGGCCCACTGTGACTACGCAGGTTCAATTAGCTGAGAATTAGAACGGGTGTCGGCCTGGCGCCGGACATGGTCGACGGCTGCCAATCGCGTGCGAAAGCAGCGGCCGGCAATGACGCCGGCCGCTGCAATTTTCATTTCTGCGGAACCAGATGGGAGACAACCGCCTTACCGCCCTTGTCCGCATAGGTTAGCTGGACCTTTTCGCCGACACGGAGTTTGGTGTCTTCGATCCCTTCGGGCAGGGCGTAAGTCTTGCCGTCCGACAGCGTGATCGTATCGGCATTCTTGCTGATTGCGGTGATCGTGCCGGATGTCTGGGCAGCGAATGCGGCGCTGATCGGCGCCAGCACCAGCATCGCGGCCATGATCATTTGCGGTTTCATTTGCTTTATCCTTTCAAGGTCTCGGCCGCCGATCTCTATCCTTTCCCGCAATGGCGGCCTGGATTGCGAGAAAACAGGTTCTCACTCGCCTCTGAGCTTCTCCGTGACGTGTTTCCGGCTGCGCATTGCTTCACCTGTCGCGGCTACCAGAGCGGCGCCCGCCGCCGTGACGATGAGAGCAACGAGGTAGAGCCACGGCACCGAAAGCACCTCAGGTGGCGGGTCGAACACTCCGGTCAGCAGCTTGACGAGCACATAGGCAATCAGCGTGCCTGCCCCGAGACCCAGGACCATGCCGCTGCCGGTAACCAATGCCGCTTCGCTCCAGACGAAGGCGCCGAGCTGTCGTGGTCGGGCTCCCAGAGCCACGAGAACCGCGAAGGAGCGCTCGCGGTCGGCAAAGCCAAGGCCAAGGACCAGTCCGCCCGACGCAGCAAGCATGACAAGCGCGAAAACGAGTTCCAGCCGCGTTAGACCGGCGAGATCAATTGCGGTGAGGCTCGACCCTATCAGGGCTACGGTATCGCCGATCTGGCTGACCTTGACTCCGGGGAGGCCCGCAGTCGCATTTCGGGCGGACAAAGCGACGCGGGCGGGATCACCGTTCGATCGAATGAGAACAATCTCGTTTGCCGCGGAACCGGTTTGCCGGGCGATGTAAGCCGCGTTGGCGACCAAGAACGAATCCTTGGGGGCGGTCGGGAATTCGCGCACCACACCCACGATGTGAAAGGGCACGACATGATATTGGTGATCGGCCGCGTTTTGCAGGCGAAGGTTGATGCTGTCGCCGCGGCGGAGCTGATAGTCGTTCACGGTTTCCTGAGAGACCAGCACACCATCGGGCGTTTGCGCGAGGTCGGCGAGTGTCGCCCTCGCATCGCCATTGGCAAAATAAGCGTCGGACATGGCCGTGGCTGTCCCGATGCGTGCCGGATCGATGCCGTAGAGATCCTGAAGGTCGGTTCCGACATACGCGTATCGGTGTTGCATCGGCTGGGCCGCCGCGACGCCCGGTAGCCTGGAAAGGGTGTCGAGCGCCTGAGACGCAGGTGCGGCGGATGTGCCCGTGACGGTGACGTCGGCGCCGTTGGTGAGTTCAGCGTCGACCCGCGCCTGGGCCTCATAGGTTGCGTTGAAAATCGCGGTAGACGATGCAAAGGCGAAAGCAAGCGCAGCCAGGCCGATGCCAGCAGTCAATCGGCGGCCTTGGCGCCCAAATGTTGCCGCCACAACATCCGCCAGACGCCCGGCGACAGGTCGCAAGCCCTTGGCAATCAGCGGTCGGCCTTGCCGCAGCCCGGCCCCGACGAGCCGCATGGCCAACAGTGCCAGACCGGTCCATAGCATCATAGGCGCAAGGAAGGCGGTGTAGTCGACGGCCGCGGCCGTCACACCCTCCGGCGCGAGAACGACCTGATATCCGCTCGCTGCCGAACGCCAGTAGAACGCCGCAGCGAGCGCAAGCAGCACAAGGTCCAGATAACCGCGAGCCCACAAGGGTGTCCAATGCTCGCCGATCGGTCGCCGGCCCGCCGCAATGGTAGAGCTGCGAGCGTCTCGCCAAGCGGGAAGCAGGATCGCGACGAGCGACAGCGCGAGCCCAGCCACAGTACTGAGCAAAGGAACCGCCGTGCTGCGCAAGAGTGCCGCCCCGAGAACGAAATGCGCGGCGAGAGCACCGAGGAGAATACCAAGGATCGCACCGCCGACCCCCGCGACGATCGCTTCAGCCGCGGCCAGACGAAGGACGGCATCGACTGTTGCTCCCCGCAAACGCAGCAACGCCTGCTCGCGACGGCGTTTGTCCCGCCCAGCTCCTGCAACGGCAAGCGTCAGCAGAATGGCCAGGATCGTTCCTGGGGCGCCGAGGAACAGAAAAACCAGTCGGGCGTAGAGGGCATCCTCGCGCACCGCTCCCAGTCGAGCCGCCAGATTGTTGGCAAGCAGCGCGGTTCCAGCAACGCGTGCCTCGAAATTGTGACCTTGCTCAGTCGCCCAGATGCTCGCAGCGACCGGATCGGCGGATAGACCGCGGTGATCGAGCTTGACGTGGAACTCAGTCTTGACGGTATCGGGCCGGCTTGCGCCCTGCTGTGCGAATACTTGCTGCCACTGGGACATCGGCAACAACAGGACGTTGTCGGGCGGGGCTTGTGGTGCAACGCCGGGGGCGACGCCGATCGCCTGAAACATCGCGTCAGCGTTGGGCAAATCGACGATGCCGGCAATCGTCACTTTGAAGTCGAGCGCCTGGAAGCGGTGGATGACAACCTGATCCCCAACCGTGACATGCAGGTTGGCGGCAGTCTGCTGTGCTATCAGGACGCCATCGACCGACCCGACCAGCCGTCGAACTTGCCCCGGGAACTGGTCGAAATAGTCCGGTCCAATGCCAAGCACCGTGCCGCCACCCGTGGTCTGCACCGTGCCTCCAATGTTCGCCTCAAAGCCAGGAACATCGGCATAGTTGATTGGTTGCAGGCCGGTCACCGGCGCAGCGGAGCGGATCGCAGCCTCGACCGCACCATGATCTGCCCCCGGCAGCGACTGGACCTGCCAATCGACGGGCACCTGGGCGATCGACCGCGCCGTCATCTCAGCCGCGCTGGATTGCAAGAACGCACCCAGGCACGCAATAAAGGCGACTGTCAGCGCCACACCGCCGATGGTGCCGCCGAGGCGGCCGGGACGGGTTCGGATAAGTCCGATCAACCAGCGCCCGTACATGCGAACCTCTCAATCATGCTCTCGATTCTGCCGTGACGCATCCGCCAGACTTGGTTCATCTTTGCCGCCACACGCTCATCATGCGTGGCGATGACGATGGCGCTTCCGGTCTGCCGCCCCCAGGCGAGGAGCCGGTCTACTAGCACCGCAGCGCCGGCTTGATCGAGTTGGCCCGTCGGCTCATCGGCAACAATCAATTCCGGATCCGTCACTATGGCTCGAGCTACGGCGATCCGTTCAGCCTGGCCGCCGGAAAGCTGCTCGGGAAGCTTCTGAGCCAGGGAATCGACCCCGAAGGTGGCAAGCGCTGTCAGAGCACGAGCGTTGGCTTCGGAACCGTTACCGAGAAGGATCGGCAGCTCGACGTTTTCGAGCGCGGTGAGTGCAGGAATCAAATTCGCCGATTGGAAGACGACGCCGATCCGCTCGGGGCGCAACGTGTCGGGCGAACCAGACCCGGGCCGTTCCAGCTGCCCCGAGCTTGGCATGTCCAATCCCGCGATCAGATTCAGAAGCGTCGTCTTTCCGCACCCCGAAGGTCCCATGATGGCGATGGTTTCGCCGGCGCTAATCCTGAAAGAGCAGCCTTGAACGGCCGCCACGACGCCTCGCTCGCGCTGGAAGCTGCGCCAAAGGTCGGCGGCTAAAAGCAAGGTTTTAGCCATGCACGATGCCTCCATCACGGATGTCGATAATGCGATCGGCCCGTGCTGCGAGTGCGGGGCTGTGCGTGACGATCAGGAGGGCGGCACCGCCGCGGCAAGTTTCGATGAGACGGTCGATGACGAGTTGCTCCGTCGCTGCATCGACCTCGGCGGTCGGCTCATCGCAGAGCAGGATCGATGGTTTTGCCGCGAGCGCCACGGCCAGGCCGGCACGCGCCGCCTCGCCGCCTGAAAGGTGAGCGGGCAAGACACTTGCCAGGCCATCAAGGCCCAGGTTGTCGAGAAGGAGATCGATCTCATCCGATCGGCCCTGGCCGGAGATCTCCATCTGCAGACGGATGTTGTCTCGTACCGTCAGGTGATCGAAAAGATTTCCGGACTGCATGAGCATTCCGAAATGGCGGGCCCTAAGCCGAGCCCGCACCGGCTCGGGGCGTCGGGTCATGCGCTCTCCCAGAACCGACACCACGCCACCGTCCGGCTCATCAATCCCGGCAAGGCAGGCAAGCAGCGTCGATTTCCCGCTGCCGGAGGGGCCCCTCAATGCGGTGAATTCCTTCGCATTGAGGGTGAGGGCAACGCCACGTAAGGCGACGACTTCGTCGTCGCCGGCATGAAAGAAGCGGTAAAGTTCGGTCGCCTCGAGTGCGGGCATAAACTCACCTCCAATGCAACGAATTGGAGATCAGCTGCCATTGGTCGACGTTGTCCGCGCCGGCCGGAGCGGCAAGATCAAGGGTGAGCGTCCTGCCATCCTTGAACAGTATGAAGCGCTCGTGTTCGAGGCGGATCTGCTTGTTCGTGACCGGATTTGGCGCGGAGTTCGACAGATAGCTGATGCGGACGGCCGGCCCGGCTGCGAGCTTTACATTCTTGACCGCAGTGATTTTGACTGCATGTCCGGCTGCCTTGAGGTCCGGGATTTCGTTGGCCTTGGCTGAGGAAGCCGTTGGAGCAGCGCTCGCAGTGCCAACGGTGGCATCCAGCTCATCATATTTATCGAAGAACCGAACGCCATGGTCGATCGAAGTCCGTGACCATCCCTCTGGCACCTTCAGATCAAATCCGTCGGGGGAGGTGTAGGTGATGAAGACCTGATTATCAGGAATGTCACCCGGCGGGTTCGTCTCAGGCGCAACGAGCTTTTCCTGTGCCAGAGCGGGAGGAAACGCTCCGGGTGACATCAACAACAGCACGGCCAATGCGGCGGATATTCGATAGCGGACAGGCATGATTAATGCTCCTCTGCGGGACGGGAGAGGGCATGTGACGCCAGCAGAATTAGGAGGGTCTTAGATTACCCAATGGAGTGCAGCTGGCCCGCACCAAAATCTGTGCAGGTGGCCGCGTTTCAGATACTTTGAAGCATGCGTGTTCTTGTGATCGAAGATGATGTCATGCTCGGTCGGGCCCTCGTGCAAGCCCTGGACGATGCCGGCATGTCGGTAGACTGGGTACGTGACGGGCAGCTCGGGGACGAGGCCGTCGCCCTTGGCGGTCACGGTTTGGTGTTGCTCGACCTAGGCTTGCCCGGCCGTTCGGGCCTGGAAATCCTGCGCTCGCTTCGGACGGCCGGCGACAAGAGGCCGATCCTAGTGATCACCGCCCGTGACGAGCTCGACGATCGCGTCGTGGGGCTCGACCTCGGGGCCGACGACTATTTGGTGAAGCCGTTCGAGGTCAAAGAACTGCTCGCGCGCATGCGCGCGGTTCTGCGCCGGCACGGCGGCCAGGCGGTTTCGGTCCTTGTCACGAGCGAGATCGAGCTCGATCTATCAAGTCATGAGGTAAAATATCGCGGGTGCAGCGAAATGTTGCCGGCGCGAGAATTCGCGCTGCTCCAGGCGTTGCTGGAGCGCCCCGGCACAATCCTATCCCGCAGCCAGCTTGAGGAAAAACTCTATGGCTGGGGCGAAGAGGTGGAAAGCAACGCAATCGACGTCCTCATCCACTATGTCCGACGCAAGTTCGACAAGGACATCATACGTAACATCCGGGGGGCCGGCTGGATGGTCCCCAAGTGAAAGGCGCGATTTCGATCCGACGTACGGCTTTCATATGGCTTGCCGGGTTAATGGCGGCCATCGGCGTCTGCGCGGCCATAACATCATTCTTCCTCGTCAGGAACGAAGCATCCGACTTCCTCGACAATCAGCTGCGGCAGATCGCGCTTTATGTCGGGGACGCGCCTTCCGTGCCAGCCGGACGGGTTGGCGATGTGCCGCATGACCCCGAGGACGACTTCGTCATCCAGGTCTGGAATGTGGCCGGCAAGCCGTTGCGACTTTCGCACCCAGCCGTTGATATTCCCCGCCAATCAGCGACCGGGTTTGCCGACATTTCGACCGGCAATGACAATTGGCGCGTCTACACACTGGCAGTGCCGGACCGAACTGTTCAGATTTCCCAGGATACGAGGGTCCGACAGGAACTGGCGACCAATGCGGCGCTCCAGGCGGCGCTTCCGATCATCGTTCTGATTCCACTGTCATTGCTGACACTGAGCTGGATCATCGATCGGATTATGGCGCGGCTCAATCGCCTGGCCGTCACGGTCGCTTCCCGAGACGCCGGGGCGGACGACCCCGTTCCGATCGACGACGTGCCCGCCGAAGTCGTTCCCTTTGTGAGCTCAATCAACCTGATGCTCGCGCGGCTTCGCGCACTGCTGGAGCGTCAGCGGCGGTTTATCTCAGATGCAGCCCATGAATTGCGCACACCGCTTTCGGCGCTGCAAATTCAAATCGACAACCTTCGGCACCATGACCGGGACGGTCGGTTTTCGCAGCGTTTGACTGAGCTCGAAGCTGGAATCGGCAGGGCCACCAGCCTTGTGAACAAGCTCTTGCGCCTGGCGCGCTACGACGCCCAAGAGCCTGCGCCCGCTACGCAGTCGATCGACCTCGTCCAACTTGCATTTGACATCGTTGCGCGTCTGACCCCACTCGCGGAGAGCCGCCAGATTGACTTGGGCATCACGCGCCAGGACAAGGCGACTGTGGTCGGTTCGCTTAGCGATTTCGAGATCATCCTCGGCAATCTGATGGAAAACGCTGTACGGTACACACCATTGGGCGGAACCGTCGACGTCGCGGTGGCCGTCTGCGGGCAAGAGGCGCGCGTAGACGTCCGCGATACCGGCCCAGGCATTGATGAAGAAGAGATGCCACGAGTCTTTGAGCGGTTCTTCAGGGCGAGCCCTCAAGACAGCGAGGGAAGTGGCCTGGGGCTGGCGATCGCAAAGGCGGCAGCCGAAAGGCAAGGAGTGGGACTCACGCTCGCCATGCGAGAGGACGGGCCTGGCCTTGTCGCAAGTCTCGTTGTACGAGCGGCCTTACTGAGAGCTTAAGCTTTTGTTCCCGCTTAACGACGTCGAGGGGTGAAGCTCGGCCGAAAGGTGTAGCTGCCCGACTGAGCGAGGGCGTTGCACGGGTGAGCCTATCGTGGCTGACCTTGAGCGAGCTGACAATCCTTTCTGCTGGGCGGACTTCGCCTCAACACGCTGCTCAGCGGGCTCTTGCTTAGCGTAGGATTTCGCCCCCTTCCGCAAACGACCCCGGCATCGGCTCGATCTCGCTGAAACCCCGACGCCCATGTGGACACTCCATGTCGACAGTCGCCAGTACTGATGTGGCGCCCCGGAACAGCGTCGCTTCAGTGGTCAACTGTTTCCATGATGGAGGTCACATACGTCGGGCCAATCCGCCTTTGGCTTCGGCACTATTGCGACCACACCGGTCATACCGACCTGGGTCGCGAGGGCCCTCGGAAGGGCAGAGGCGCGATCGGGGGAAGACGCCTCTCGGCACAGGTGTGCGGCCGGCCGCCTCGCTGCTCAGGATAGTGCCATGCACAACGTCTGCCGCATAGCACAAGATCAGTCGCCGCGGTTTAAGGTCGATTGACCAGTTCGCATTCCCCAACTCCAGTGACGGCTTGAACTCGTTCTGCCTGCTGGCGACAATGAACGCTCGGGGTCTTTCAGGTCGTGCCGGATGTCGCGATGTTCACCCACATCAAGTCATGGCACCAACGCCCCCGCCGGCGCTCTGGTCTGCCCTTCGTCGCCGCCAGCATCGCGGCCGCTCTCATGGTTCTGGCAGCGATTGGCGTTTCCCTCTGGCAATACCGACAAGAAGTCGAGGCCCGCGCGCTGCTGATCGGTCGCGCGACGGTGGCGAGCGTTGAAGGGCTGTTGCGGGCGCAGTTCGATAGCTATGACTCCGCGCTCAGGCTGGTGATCGCGGACTTCGCCGATCCGACGCTGCGCATGCTGGATGACGATGTCTGGCAACGCCTCCTCAGCAATTTCAGAGATAGTGACCCAGGCATTCGCTCCATCACGATCATCGGTCCCGGAGGGCGCATCCTTGCCGGTCAAGGGATGCTCTCCGAGATCAACCATGCTGAGGCGCCGTTCTTCAGGGCGCATCAGGCGAGCGCCGGCCTCGGGCTCCTCATCAGCGATCCGGTCGTCGGGATTGAGGGTCATCACACCGTCGTGCTGAGCAGGCGCATAACCCGAAGCGACGGAAAATTCGGTGGCGTCGCCGCGATGGTGGTGGATCTCGCGAGTGTTCGCGGGCTGCTCGACCCCGTCCCGATCGGCCCCCCGGATTCCCTGACCGTGGTATCCGGCAGCGGCAAGGTCATTGCCCGCAAGCCGGCTGTTCCCGGTGACGAGACAGAGGTCGCGGACCTGTCACGCAATGCCAACTTCCAGCGGATGCAACTAATGGGATCGGGCAGCTTCGTCTCCCGCTCCTCGATCGACGGCGTTGAGCGGCTGTTCACGTTCGAGAAGGTGGAGGGCACTCAGTTCACCGTCGCTGCTGGCCTCGCGACGGAGACGCTCTATGCAAACTGGAAGCGTCAGTCCTTCCTCATCGGCGGCCTCGCTTTCGTCATCAGTGCAGCTCTTGTGGTCGCGGCACTCCTGCTTGCTCGTGAATCGCGCCTTCGCTCCGCCGCCCAGGACGAACTCGAGAAGCAGGCGAGGACAGACTTCCTGACGGGCCTGGCGAACCGTCGGCAGTTCGACGAGAGCCTCGAGCGGGAGTGGCGCCGCGCGGCCCGGACGGGTGCCGACCTCTCCATCATCCTTTTCGATGCAGATCATTTCAAGCAGCTGAACGACCGCCACGGACATGGCGTCGGCGACGAGGTGCTCAAGCTGATCGCCAACGCTCTTGACCGGTGCGCAAGACGGCCGGGTGATCTTCCCGCCCGCATCGGCGGCGAGGAGTTTGCAATGCTGCTCGCCGACACCGGCGCGGAAGGCGCGCACTATGTTGCCCAGCGTGTGCGTTTCGCACTACGGGAGACTTCATCGCTAGTCGGTCACACGCTTCCGACGGTGACGTTGAGCGCCGGTATCGCCGCGACGACCGGCCAATCTGCCGGCTCGGCGTCAGCCTTGCTCGCCGCAGCGGATGCAGCGCTATACCGCGCCAAGGAAGACGGACGTGATCGGGTGTTGATCAACCGTGGCCGCTGAGCCTGAGGGCCTTCTGGCCGTCGCGCTCGAACTCAACGAGCGTGGTCGTCTTCATCGAATCCCTTGCCCAAGGTTGCCCGGAACCGCCGTGGCGTCATCCTCAATAGGTGCGTGTCTGGCTCCACGGCATAGGCCGCGCGGCGCAGATATTCGATCCCCCGGAATATGGCCGTCGGCGTGCGCAGCGGAAGCGGGAGCTTGCTGCCGGCGTAGCTGCGGGCTGGATCACTGGGATCGACGATATCCGACTGGTGATGCACCGGGGCGAGCTGGACCAGGCTGGGCCGGCAGGCATAGATGCGAAGCCCGTGGCGCCAGCCGCGCTCGAGCGCGATGTCATAGGGCAGGGTCATCGGCGTCAACGTCTGCCTGAGCCGCGCGGCGCCGGCCCGCGAGACGAGATAGCCGGCGGTGGAGCCGAGCGGCCCGTGCAGGCAGCGGCCGAGCGCGTCGCCCTCCGCCGTTGTCGCTCGGCGGATGAAACCGCTCACACGGTGATTGTGCAGCTTGACCAAATCGAAGGGGAGGGACGAGGCGACGACGGCCAAGACGCGTGCGGCGAAGGCGTCGGGCAGCCAGGCGTCATCCTCGAGGATCACGGCATTGGCAGCCCCGTTGGCCAGGACGGCGTCCAGGGCGGCGAGATGGCTCAGATAGCAGCCATATTCGCCGGGTAGCGGCGAGCGGCCGTGGCAGAGCCGGAAGCGGCGGAGATCCAGCTCGCTGCGCTCATCGGCCGGGATGGCATCGCCGTCGACGGCCCCGATTCGGATCAGGGGCAAGCCGATCGCGGCCGCCCGCGCGCTGACGAGGCGCCAGCGTTCAGTGGAACGGGCGAGATTGATGACAAAGACGGGAAAGGGAAACGGGGACGGAGAGACCGATGCCGCCATGACCGGGCCTTTGCAAGCAAAGGCCGGTCTGGAACAGAATTGCTCAAACTGTTCTCTTTGGGAATGCCCATGAAATAGCCACTGATCGGCGTCGCGCCATGTTGTCTGGCGAGTCGTGGCGGTCTATCGTCCTGCTGTCATCAATGAAGGCCGTGGTGTTGAACAGTTTGAGCAATAATGTTCGCCGGGGAGCCCTGGATGCGGGGCGGATTCGGTGACGCCATGACGTTGCTCGCTGCCACGACCAGCCTCTATTCCGGCGATGGCCAGCGCAAATACCTGACCGAGGCGGAACGGGAGCGGTTTCTGACGGCCGCCAGTTCCGCTGACGCCCCGGTGCGCACGCTGTGCCTGACGCTCGCCTATACCGGCTGTCGGATCTCCGAGGCGCTCGCGCTCACCGCCAACGATATCCAGCTCTCATCCCTGCTGATCGCCATCCGCAGCCTGAAGAAGCGCGGCAGGCTGGTGGTGCGCGAGGTACCGGCGCCGCCGGTGCTGCTGGCGCAGCTCGAGCGCGTGCATCGGCTGAAGGCCGCCCAACGCACGGCCGCCGCCACGACGCTGCTCTGGCCCTGGGGTCGCACTACGGCCTGGCGGCTGGTGAAGGGCGTCATGCGCGAGGCCGGCATCCAGCAGCGTTCCGCCTCGCCGAAGGGTCTGCGCCACGGCTTCGGCGTGCACGCGGTTCGCTCGGGGGTTCCGCTCAACCTGATCCAGAAATGGCTCGGCCACGAGAACATCGCCACCACCGCCATCTATACCGACGTGCTCGGCCCCGAGGAGCGCGAGATCGCTGCGCGGATGTGGTGAGAGAGGGCCTCACGAATGAGGCCCTCTAACCCTTATTCGAAGACACGGATACCCGCCCGAATGCTGCCGGCATATCCGCCGAGATCGACCGCGACATGCCAATGGCCCGATTGCGGGACCGCGACGCGATAGGGCGATCGGGTGATATGGCCGCCGATGTAGTGATGCCGGCCGCCACGCCGATAGCTGCCGAAATTGCTACTATCCATCAGACGGACGTTAGCGGCTTTGTCGAGGGTCACCTCGACAACCTCGCCTCCGCTCAAAATACCGAGATCCTTGTGCAGGAAGTTCATTAGCTGGGCTCCTACGAATTCTTCTCAGTGGTCCGCGGATTGCGGGCGGCCTGGCTGCCCGTCACATACTGCCCGGTCACCGCGCTGCGATGATGCGGGCCGCTCGAGCCCTTCGACCCGGGAGCTTCCTTGACCGTGGTGGAGGGACTCGCCTTGCCATGCTTGGCGGTCACATAGCGACCGCTGATGACGCTGCGATATCCGCCTCCGGAACTCGACTTCGACATTTCATGCTCCATGCTGAGGCCGAGGGGTTGTCCACTCGGCGATCAATTGCTATCTAGCAATCGCTTCCCGATATTGCAAAGGAGACGTTCAATTGCAAGAACGCAATAAGAGATGACCACAGGAAAATTCGATGGCGACGCGTTCTTCGCGGCGCTCGACGCGGAGCGTCAGTCGAGGCGCATGACATGGAAGAAGGTAGCGGAGCAGGCGCGCGTTCCCGCGTCGACATTGACCCGCATGTCGCAAGGGAAACGTCCCGACGCCGACACGCTGGCCGCTCTTTGCGCTTGGTCGGGGCTGAAATCGGAGAATTTCATCAAGGTCGAGGGTGGCGCAATTCCTCAGCCACAACCACTTTCCATGGTCACGGCGTTGTTCCGTGCCGATCCCAATCTTACGCCAGAGGGTGCCAAAGCCTTGGAAGTACTCGTAAAGACCGCGTACGAACAATTGCGTAAGCCATAGGGTCACCGCTATGGAGTATCGTCGGGGGTTCAAGGCGGAAGCAAACGCCTATGCTCGGGAGATGCGGCAGGAATTGGGGCTGTCGCCGATTGACCCGCTTTGCCCCTGGACGCTGGCGCCGAACCTCGGGTTCGAAATCATCAAACTGATCGATTATTCCGAGCACATCCCCGACGAGGTCGTCTACCTGCGATCCGTCGCGGGGCGCAAGCAGTTCTCGGCCGTCACGATCACGCGCGACGGGGTGGCGATCATCATCCATAACGACACCCATGACCCCAAGCGCCAGGCAGCGAACATCGCCCATGAACTTGCGCACGGCATCCTTATTCATAAGCCTCAACCTGTTTTCGACGCATTCGGCAGCCGGCATTTCGATCCGGAGCAGGAAAAGGAGGCGACTTGGCTCGGGCCGGCCCTTCTAGTCTCGGAGGAAGCCGCGCTTCACATAGTTGAGCAAGGCCTGTCGATCGGCGAAGCCTCTGATCGCTATGGCGCCAGCGAGGACGTTGTCCGGATGCGGCTCAACGTCACCGCGGCTTATCGTCGGGCCAGACGGGTGGTCCGCATCCCGCCCCTGGCAAGTCGAACAGTCGCAAGGCCATAAGAAGCGGGCGGCCGGTCAGGCCGCCTCATCCCAGTCGGCGGGGGCTGTCAGCCTCCATGCAGGCAAGCCGCATCGCGGCAGTCCAGCGATGGTCGGAATCGAACTCGATGCCAAGGGCATGCCTCCCGAGGGATTTGGCTGCCACCAGGCTCGAACCCGAGCCGCAGAACGGATCGAGGACCACATCGCCGGGCCGCGTGAACGCCGCAATCAGTTCGGCCAGCGGCTGCACCGGCTTCTGCGTCGGATGCAGCCTGTTGCCGGTATAGGTGAAGCGGCGGACATCGGCGATCGGCCGGTGGGGCAGGGGAGGGCGGCCCTTGGCCAGCAGATAGGCCTGCTCGTGGTGATGGCCGAGGAACCGGCTTGAGGACGGGTAGTCCTTGACGAAGGTCAGATGTCCGACCATCCGCAGGTCCGCTTCACGCCAGGCTGCGGCGAACTGCTCGACGGCATTCCAGCCGTAGAACGAGATGCAGAGCCCGCCGGGCTTCAGCAGCCGCGCCATCTCCGCGAAGGCCGGCTTCAGCCAGGCCGGGTCGCTGTCATTGGCGACGGTGCGTCCGGCCCGGTCGCGGTAGGCGACGAGATAGGGCGGATCAGTGAGGATCATGTCGACGCTGGAGGAGGGGAGGGACCGCATCACTTCGATGCAGTCCCCCTGGAGCACACGGTCGAGGGGGAGGTGGCTCATGAGCGGTCCCCCTCGTCATCGATACGCGTCACCGACCTCACGATGACTTCGTCATCGGTGGCGTAGAACTGGCGCTCAAGCAGTTCCCGGTCGTCGGCGAGGTAGCGGGCGATGGCACGCGCCGCGGCCTTGCTGGGGGCGGTCACCTCGCCGCTGTATACGGTGCGGTCCTCGACGATGACGCGGAACCGCCCGGAGGCGGGGGCGCTCATCGCGCCCCCTCCCGGTCGTCACGCTCCTTCGGAACGCGGAGAGTGATGCGGTTGCCGATGGGCAGGGCGTCGAGGGTGATGTCATAGCCTTCGCCATCCCTGTGGGGCCAGGCGACGCCGATCGGCGTCCAGCGCGGCTTGTCCGGCTTCCCGTCCACCTTGGGCTCCACCGAATAGGCGGTGAAGGCGGGGCGGTTCTTGGTATCGGTCTTGGTCATTTGGGGTTTCTCCCGTTGGTTATCCCGGCCGCGCCATTCGCGTCCGGTCGGGGAGATGTTCACGACGGCAGGCCCGAGCCGCAGGCGGCCGCTGTCACAATGTCGACGGAGGAGACCCGGAGGGCATGCATTTGACTGCGGCGGGACCCGGCGTATCTCTCCCGACCCTATCCGGACGAGATGCCGGCAGGGCAACGGGCGACACCCGGCCAGACCGCCAGAACGCACCCGCCGGCCTGTTCACGTGCGAGACGGGACTGCGAAGCCCTGACAGCCCTAGGTGCCAAGGCGTGTCTCTCCTGGCCCACAGATGGCCTCTATGACAAACCCCGGCGCCGGCAGCGGCGCGTCAGTTTTGTTCCGCAGGACAGACATTTCCGGGAGGGGGCGGTGAGCGCCCGCCTCCGTGCGGTTCCGATGATGGGAAGCGGGGCAGGCTCTGCCAGGCGGCGCATCGCATGACAGAGGCCCGCGCGAGGCGGGCCCTGTCGTCAGTCAGCCGGAAGATCGGCGAGTGTAGGGAGCGCCATGAAGATGGCGTCGGCCATGGTGATGCCGAAATCGAGCCCGATGCGCGGCATATCGGCGTCGAAGACCCAGTAGCGGCGGCTGTCCAGGGGATCCCAGAAGGTCGAGATCAGAGGGAAGCGCCACGGACTGGTCTTGCCGCGCCAGGTGACGATGGCGATGAGCTCGGGCTCCCCATCCTTGTCCAGCCCGCGCCGCCAGCTACCGAGAGCCGCCGTCGGGTCGTCCTGCTGCCGCTCGGTCACGAAGGCCTTGAAGCCCGCGACAGTGCGGATATCGGGCAGGCAAAGATAAAGACGCGTCTCGAGGTCAGGAGCGGTCCAGCGCTCGGGGTCGATGGTGAGGAAGATCATACGGATAATCCGGGCCCTCGCATGACGCCGGAGGGCGTTGCGAGGCCGGATGGCCAAACGGGTCGAATGGAGCGGGTGCTCGAGACCGAGTGTGGGGCGAGGGCGGGGCTTCCGCAAGTCGAGGACGCGGCCTTCAGCGAACTGCAAGCGACTAACCGGCGCCCCGGCGTTGCCCGGCTACTCTGGGCAGCTAATGATCAGGCCGAGTTCTACGATCAAGGAAGCAGCAGTTGGCCCACTTTCGGATGCAGGAGCGAGACCTTGATCTCATACTGCTTGAAGAGCTTCATGCCGGTAACGATTTTGCCTCCTGGCTCGCTGAGCGCATTGGTTTGAAAGGGCATCGGTTTACGGATGCCGAGCATTCAGTATCAGCCAAGCTGGATGCAAAATGGGGCGAGACGGATGTTTTGGCTTTCTTTGTCCGGGACACCGAACGTGTCGCGGTACTGATTGAAGACAAGATCGCCGCAAGTTTCCAGGAGCGACAGGCCGAGCGGTATCATGAGCGAGGCCGCGCCTTGGTCAGCGAGGGGCGAGCCACCCATTATCGCACGGTACTGGTGGCGCCGAAGTCGTATCTTCGCGGCGTACCCGCCGACGATCCTTGGGACGTGCAGCTGGCGATCGATGATGTTCGGAACTGGTTCGCCATGCAGCAAGGCAGCCATGGCCGGTGGAGAGCCGACGCCCTGAGTGCTTGTATCGAGCGTCTGGGACGAAGCCTTTCGTCCGGAGAGGGAGCCGTGAGCCGGTTCTCGGCCGAATTTTCTGAGTACCTGGCCGTGAACTTCGCCGGCAGCTTCCGCCATTCTCCGCAGAAATCGGAGAACTCATGGGGTCTGATGATCGACTTTCCGGGGCGTGGCCCCGGAATCTGGCTGGTCTGGAAGGTGAACCAGAGCTGCGTTGACCTCACTTGCGAAAGGCGCCACATCGGCAAGCTTGCGACTATCCCAGACCATGTCGGTGCGGTGTTCCTCCCGAGTCAGAGCACGGATCTCAAATCCGACACTCTGCGGATCCACGTAGGCTCAGCGTCCTGGGCCGAACCTCTGACCAGACAGCTGGACATCGTCTCGGAGGTCATCACCGCCTGCGAGCGTCTGCGGCCCATTGCCATCGAGGTCAACGGCCTTCCAACTTAATCGGTGCAACAGACGGAGCTGCATAAGGGACAAACGGCCCCGATTCGGGCCTTTGTCCTCCCAAGCCAGCGCCGCAGCCGGCGGGCGGGGTCAAGGGCGGCCCTTGCGGCCGTTCATCCTGCCCTTGAGGCCGTCCGACGGGCGTGGCTTCACAGCAGCCGGACTGCAACAGCGGAGGCGCCGCTTCCGCGGGCCGGGTTCACCCGGTCCCGCCAGACAAGGATGGCATATCAGCCGAAGGTCCGGGCGCGGCCATCCCAGAGGGCAGAACCCGCGCGCCCGGACCGGGAGGCCATTCGCTGGCCCCTTGACCGGTGAACAGGGCAGCCGCAGGAGCGCCAGCATGGCGACGGCAGAGCCGGGGCGCGGGACCGACTGTCCCCGGCAAGGGGTGCCATAGCAGCTGCGGTCGCGCCAGCGGCCGCCGGGTCGCCGGCGGCAACCCGCTCGCGGTCCGGCCGGGACCGCTGCCGCACCGGGAGGCTCGAGGCCCCGGGCGCGGCAATCCAGGAGGGTCGGGGAGGGCAGGCGGCCCGCCCCGATGGGACCGCAGAGCGGGACCATGGGGAGAGGGTGCGGGAGGAGGGGACGGCCTCCCGCGGCGCTGCTGGGTGGCCGAAGGCCTTAAGCAGCACCTTGCCGGGGCCGGGGGCGGCGCGGAGCCCCCGTGGGCCCGCCAGCGCCTGTGGCGGGACCATCACAGGGCCGGAACCGCGCCCTGTCACTGTCGGGCATCGCCTGACAGTGACAGGGCAATGCGCAGGGACGGGTAGCCCGGGGATCCTGGCTCTGACCGTCCTGCAGCACCCCTGTCAGCCGCACCGCTCATGCGCGTCACCATAAATGCCCGACGCGTGCCACACGGGCCCGCGTTGGATTCAACAGGTGACACCATGGCCACACCGAGGTGCGGCGCGGACCTTTCAAAGGAGACAGCGATGACGAAGCCTTCAGAGGCGACCAGACGGCAAAGGGCAACCCCGGCGCCGGCAGGCGCTGAGCGAAGGAGAACGACATCAGGCAACAGCACGGCGCTCTGCGGAATGATCCGCGGACGACCAACAACCACCCCGGCCAGCGACGATCCCACGGATACGGCACCGGGAAGGCTCAGGAGAGCAACCATGACAAGGAGATTGAGGACCCGATGACAGCAAGGATAGAAGCGACGGCAAGCGCCGCCGCATCCCGCCCCGTCACGGGGCTGACAAACCCGATGGAGGTACGAGGAACGGAACGACGGAGTAGCTAACGGAGTATCCGGCCGAAGGCGTGATACGTCACGCGGTCCTGCCGCCCTTATGGGCAGGGATCTGGCCAACAACACTCAGCAGCCATCACACCACTGCCCGATCGGCGGGCCCCGCCGCCGGCGCAGCGGGCACCCCGCATCCGGCATCACCCTCCCCCTGAAAGAGCATCACCCCTTCAACCCGACCATCCCCGGAGAACCAGACCGACGAGAAGCCCGCCCCATGACCCCCCTCGCCTTTTCCATCCGCCGCGTGATCCTCGCCAATCATGACGGCGCCTATGCCACGCAGGACAACCGCGCCCGAGGTCTTGCCGCCATGGCCGACGAGCTGAAGGCGCTCGGCTATGGCCTGAAGGACGTAAAGAACCTGAAGCCCGCCCATGTGAATGCGCTCGTCGCCCACTGGAAGCGGCATGACATCCGCGACGCAACCATCCGCAACCGCCTCGGCTGGGTGCGCTGGCTCGCCATCAAGGCCGGCAAGCCGGGCCTGATCCCGGCGAGCAACAGCGCCTTCGGTCTCGCCAGCCGCACCCCTTATCAGGGCAACCGTGCCCGCTCGGCCGATGCCGACACCCTCGCCCGTGTCAGCAATGAGCGCATCCGCCTCGCGCTGCGCCTGCAGGAGGCCTTCGGGCTGCGCCGCGAGGAAGCCTTGAAGCTCCGCCCGCGCCTCGCCGACAAGGGCGACTGGCTGCAGCTGAAGGCCTCCTGGTGCAAGGGCGGCCGCGCCCGCTCGGTCCCGATCCTCTCCGACACGCAGCGCCAGCTGCTGCGGGAAGTCGCCGCCGTCACTGGCGACGGCTCGCTGATTCCGATGGGTTGGAGCTACAGGGCCTTCCTGCAGGTCTACAAGGCGGCGACGCGCGCCGGCGGCCTCGGCAAGGCGCATGGGCTGCGGCATAGCTATGCCCAGCGCCGCTACGAGGCCCTGACCGGCGCGCCCTGCCCTGCCTGTGGCGGCCGCACCGCCGACGCCATGTCGATCGCCGATCGCTTCATCGACCAGGAGGCCCGTCTCACCATCTCCGCCGAGCTCGGCCATGGCCGCATCGAGGTCACTGATACCTATCTCGGACGTCGCTGGGCGTCTGGCCACTTCCGCAAGGCGGCCGCATCATGACCCTCGGCCAGACGCTCACCAGAGCCGCGCTCGAGGCTCGCGAGGCCCTCGCCGCGGCGGAGTTCGCGCCCGATGTCGTCGGCAGCGCCTGCAAGGCCGCCGCGGCGACCGGGCATCTACGCTGCCTCATCACTCCGTCCGAGCCCGTCAACATCTGCGAGACGGAGGCGGTCAAGGCCCTTACCGCCGCCCTAGGCAAGCAGCAACTCACCCTCACCTGGCTGCCGCGCGCCAATCCCGGCGAGCCGCCCTGGTTCGCGCTCGAGATCGAGTGGGGGCGGAGGCTAAAATTTTAGTCCAATTCACTGGCCCGGCCAGCCAATTTACCGATCCTTAAGAAGGGAAGACCAAAAAAGGTCTTGACCATCGCGCCGTCCGCCTTAAGGTTCAAATCAGAATCTAAGCCATGCGGTAGCCGCATGGCTGGTATGTGAATTTTGAGTATCGATCATCGCTCGTTTGCCGAGCTGGCCGCTGGTCCACGTTCCAGTACGTGGTTGGCGCGCCATTAGGTGCGCCGACCAAACGTACTTGATAGACAAGCTGGTTGACAGCACGCTCAGGTTGTGTGATTTGGTTGATATCTCGATTTGTACGTTTTAAAGTTGTGGTCGTCCCTCCAGGGGGCTCAGCGGCCACTGTCGGTGCAGGCGTTGGCAAATAGCCTGTACCGACTCTTTCGAGGGTAACGCCCTCCTCGACACCGGCTCGGCCGGTGAGGCTCGTGCTGTCCCAGCACGAGCCTTTTTCTGTTGAATTGCGCCTGAGCTTAAGCCAAGCTGCCCTTTGGATCCGGCCGACGGTCAATGCCAACTGACCCGACGATCAAAACGGAGCCGCTGAGCCCCCCGAAGGCGCGACCGGCGTGAGAACGTCGAAATCCGTCGCAGTCCAACACGATGCCCTGGCACAACGCCCGGCTCGCCTTCGGATCTTTACCTGCCCCAAGTGGGCAAGATCTGGAGCAGACGATGACCAAAGTCATCATTATGGGAGGCGGTTCGCTCGGCCTCTGGAGTGCATTCTTCCTCGTAAAGGCCGGTTACTCGGTAACCGTCCTCGAATCCCGGTCCGACATTGCGCGGATGTCAACCCGGGCCAACGCGCGGCTTCTGAGCCGGATGTTCGTTTCGAGCACCGCGGTCGCCGCCCTGACGCGCATCGGCATCAGCACGTGGGAGAGCCGCAGTAAGCTGCCCTTCTCGAGGCCGGTTCTTTCCCCGCTCGACGTGCACTACCTCCTTCGCGACGATGATGGGTTTGAGGAAAATCTCCACAGCCTTCTGGAGATCGCTGAGGGAAGCGGCTGTCTTTGGAAGGTTGCCGACGACCGCGCACTGTCTGCTTATCTGCGACATATGCCGGCCAACCAGCGCTTTGGCGCGGTAATTGAGAGGGGCTACCGGCTGGATGTCGACAGCTTCGTGGACCAGATGGAGCAATTCCTTCTGGCGAGCGGGCGCTGCGAGATCCGGAGGGACACCAGGCCCCTCAACGCGACCCGGACGAGCAACGGAATCTGGCGTCTGCTCACGACCGACGGGGCTTTCGAAGCGCCATTCGTCGTGGACGCCACCGGTTCGCAGTCGGACAACACGGCGAGGCTGTTCGGCGGAACCGTGCTGGGGCTGAAGTCGTACAAGCGGCATCGTCTGATTGCCGAGGTTACCGACGCGGCGTCGCTGCCGCCTCCGGGAGCCTTCATCTTCTCGGCTGATGGTGCTTACTGGGCCTCGGAGGGCGACGGAAGGGTCATGATCAGTCCGGCGGACGAAACGCTCGCGGACCCGGGCGACACCATCCCCGTCAACGAAGTTGTCTGGGCTGCCATCCGGCAATTCGAAGCTCTTTCCGGGGCTTCAGTCGCTCGTGTCCTGTCGCTGAAGGCAGGCCACAGGCCGCGCGTTAATGACGGTGTACCCGTTGTCGGAGAAGATCCGGCGGCTCCGGGACTGATCCGCGCTGCAGGCCCTTCCGGCTATGGCATGCAAGGCGGTCCAGCCTTCGGCATGCTGGTCGCGGCTGCAGTGACCGGAAATCCGCTGCCGCCTCTCTTCGCCCAAGAGGGCGTCAGCCTCCCGACCTTCGCGGTCGATCGCTACCAGATGCCGAAGGTCAACAACTAGGAGAAGAGGGCGACGTTTCGGCGTCGCCCTCTTCTGCCAATCGTTCGTAATACCTCTGGATGGTCCGGTAGGCGAAAGCATATTTTGCCTCCTTCGAAGCGAAATATCCCGGAGCCTTTCCGTCCGGCGAAAGCTCGTCTCCCTTCATCACAGCTGCTGCTTCGTTCGCCTCCGCAAAGAGCGATGCCACTATGATCTCGGATTGGATGGACGGACGCCGGAATCTCGGCGACTTCGTAGACTGCTGATGCATGGGTGCGCCCCCTATCTGGTCGACCGGATCCTTGGCCCCAAAAACGGCTCAATCGTGACAGGTCCAGGATAGGGTTGAAAGACTCCAGTCCGCGCGACGGACCGTCCTCGCCGTTTAGCGATCCCTCTCCCGGTCGCGGCCGCGCTCCGGCTCGTCCCGGTCCGTCTCGACGGTTTCCCGGCCGGTACCCGGTTTTCGCCACCATTCCCGCGCAGGCGCCGCCGGCAGCTCGCGAGACGACCGCTCATCCGGCGCTTTCGGTTGTCGCCACCACTCCCGGCCGCTGTCGACGTCACGCGTACGCATTGCGCCGACAGATTGCGGATCTTGCGGCCCGCCCGGGCCATCACGCATCCGCTCGGCGAGCGTCAGCCGTGAGTCACGGGTCGCGTCACAGTAGGCCTGTTCGCGCGCCAGATCGCCGAGCACCCCGTTGCGGCGCTCCTCCGAGACATGTTCGGCATCCAGGATGTTCTGATAGAAGCCCTCATAGCGCGCAAGAATGATGCGCTCGTCGGCGCGGATCTCGAGCTCATCCCCAAGCGCCCGCCCGGCAGCCAGCGCCTCTCCCCTTCGC
>Ga0209933_1000649_pt1 | contig 54941 bp, 45 predicted proteins | sample ThiBiot_300_biof_FD_183944 | JGI IMG/M metagenome (GOLD analysis project Ga0209933, IMG submission 183944) | Wastewater bioreactor microbial communities from Cape Town, South Africa - Thiocy_cont_300_biof (SPAdes) | ecosystem: Engineered > Bioremediation > Thiocyanate > Unclassified | place...
CCGCCGTAGCAATGTCGAAGCTGGCCAGTTGAAGTTGGTCTGTCATTTTTTGCCGAATAGTTAGGTATTCATTCGAAGCAGGCTGATTCGGTTTTTGTTGCTGTTCCAGTAATGTTGCCTGTACCAGCAGTGATGTGAGCCCTACAGCCTGGGCCATCCGAAGTCCGCGCTCGCCGTAGCGACGACGGAGTAGTGAGTCGTCCGGTGAACCAGGCACTAAATCAACGGGGTGAAAGACGTAGCCCGATGTACCACTTGAATCAATCGCACAATCATCGCTGGCAACCTTAGTTAAGGTATAGGCCGTCTGCCGGGAAGTCAGGCAACTGGTTAGCGAAGCCGCAACGAGAAAACAGATCAGAAAATTGGGTATAGAGTACAATCTATAGTTGGTCATATAGTCAGTTCAGTTGTAGGAAGAATATGCTTACTAATAGGTGGGTGTAGCGAAGACGTTAGCTTACCTTAGGACCTGTTTCCGGTACTAAAAACCATAAGACACCCAGAGCAACGAGGGCCAGAGCTGCCAGTGTTAAGAAGGCGACATTATAACTGGTCTGTTGAAGAAGCATACCGGCAAAGGCGTTACTAAGGGAAGCGCCCAGCCCAACAGCTGTCGCAATGGCTCCCTGTGTGGTATTGAACAAACCTGATCCGCGCGTCAGATCCGAGACAATCAGGATGGATAATACACCAAATATTCCGGCACCAACACCGTCCAGAATCTGAATGGCAACTAGTAAAATTGGATCGCCCGTTAACGTATAGAGTAAGCCACGAATGGGCAATACGGCAAAGCCGATGAGCAACAGTCGCTTACGGCCGTTTGGGGCTAGTTTTCCGGTAAGGTAACTAACAGGAATCATAACAAGCTGAGCGACAATGATGCAAGCCGACATATAGGCCGAAGAAGCTCCCGCATTGATTCCCTGGGCCAGTCGTTGGCCGAGTAGTGGCAGCATCGCTGCATTCGCAAAATGAAAGAGCACACAGGCCAGGGCAAAAAAGAGAATTGGCCGGTTACCGAGCAATGCCTGCCAGCCTGAACGGTCTTTGTTTGCCTGTTCCTCTTCTTCCGAACAGCCCCTTGCCAGTTGATGGTCGATGTCTTCCTCTCGAATTCGCCAGATCGACAAGCTACTCAGAATAGACATTGCCGCCAGTAGTAAAAAAATACCTTTGGTACTCACGTAATAGCCTAACAAGCCTGCCAGTAGAGCGGCAAATACATTACCCGCGTGGTTAAACGTTTCGTTGCGTCCAACTCGTTTGTCCAATCCTTTAGGTCCAACCAGCCCTAATGTAATAGCAGCAATAGCGGGTGTAAACCAGGCGGCTGCCACGCCCATAATAGCTTGGCCCCCCAGAATCACCGAGTAGGTTGGTACGGTAATGGTAACGATGGCTGCCAGGGCAATCAGAAGCGAGGCAACAATTGAGAAGGCACGTTTTCGGTGCGTTCGATCGACCAAGGCACCTGCTGGTGTTTGCGCAATTACAGTAGCAATGCCCATCACCGACATGGCGATACCGATATTTTGCGCATCCCAGTGCAGGGTTGTTAACAAGTAAATAGCCAGATAAGGCCCCAGGCCATCCCGAACATCGGCCAGAAAGAAATTGGCGGCATCCAGCGCCCGCAGGCTGGCTAAACCAGGTTGTCGTGTAGTTAGTTTTGGCGATAATTTAACCATCTTTTAATAATGGACTAGCGTTGAGTACACTGAATAAACAGAATACATTAGCTAGGTCGCTTAAATATTGTACCAGGTCACGTAGGAAAGATATTTTTCTGGAAATTGTCTGATTTATAGGTGATTATAGGGGATGGTTGTAGGCTAGTCTACTTAGTCGGCTGTAGAGAAAAATACCTGTAATTGGTGTCGGATATAGGCACGGCTACCAGGTTCAGCTGAAATGCCAAATGGAATCCTGCTGTAGGAGCGGATAAAGGAAAGGATAACGAATGAAAAGGATTAAAACTTGGCGCGATTGGGGATGCTCAGGAAAGATATAACGCGCTAGTGATTGCGGGTATCGTCAGGCTACCCAGGAGCAGCGGACGATAGGATTTAATCTAGCCGACTTTATACTGCCAATCAGCACTTGGTAAAGGGGATAAATGCCAATAGATTAATTAAGTACAACTAGTAGGGCTAGAGAAATAAAGCAGCTTGACATCCAGCAAGAGCCTGCATTTCATTCATGCAGATTCCTTTACGTGAAATGATAATAATTTGCTAGGCTGCCTTTGTATTGTAAAAAGGTTGTCGCGAACAGGGTTATTTTATGCTGTTTAGAAGCCGACAAATGCCTAACAGGAGTAACCAGGAACTATAAAATGAATTTTCTGATAGAAGGTATCAAATCATCTGTGTAAAAACGCACCCTACACTAGCTGCGATAACTGAGACGACCAGCAGCACAGCAAACCAGTTATCCGTATCGATTATACTATCTTTTTTCTTTTCCAGATTAATTGACGAGTTCATTCTGAGAGCGTATTGGTTGTTGCAAAAGCGAACGCTATACTAATTAGATGTAGTTACATCTAATTAGTCACGGATGCTCACCTAATATTTAGTAAAAGGTAGTTTTAGCACATAGTATTAGGGGCAATAAGGCCATAACCAACCTTCTTCTCAATGATGGGCTTTGCGCAGAATGGATTCACGCATGAAGTCAACTACCGGATATTATTATGATTGTAGCGATGTAGACCTACTTCATCAGTGGGTTATTGAACGGCAAGAGGTCGAAACTTCCCTATGGGAAATGGTAAATTGTAACTACACCTATGTGGAGGTCGAGGAAAACCAACCAGCCTGACCGGGCATAAAGAAACGATACTAGAAGAAATGGTGATACTACTCAAAACAGCGCATTAGTCAGTACGAGATTGCCTTTTCGACTGAGCATATCAACCATATCAGGCGGTTGAATTAAGGCTGTAATACGTTACTGGAATCTAAAAAAGCCTTGTATCATATATTTATCCGATTGTATAGGCCTTGGAAGCAGAAGATCTTTGATCTCTTTCTTCTCTTGCTTTCTTGATGGTGAAACAACTTTATCTGCTATTACTAAGTTGGCTACTGATGGCTCCAACAATAGCCCAGACAAACTATGTAGTCAATACAGCCAATACAGCAACTCCTGGCACGTATAATACGCTGCTAGGCCCACTGGCTGGTTACTCGACTAGTAGCACCTCTAACAATAATGTATTGGTAGGCTACTCAGCTGGCTACTATAATACCGGCTCTGAAAATAGTTTTGTCGGTTACTACGCTGGCTATAAAACAACGACTGGCAACTCAAATAGCTTCGTAGGCTATGTGGCTGGCTTTTCTAATACAACTGGGAAGCAGAACACGTTCATGGGTTATTCGGCAGGGTTTACCAACCAGACCGGCTTCAGCAATAGTGTTTTTGGGTATGGAGCTGCCTTTCAGAATACCTCTGGTTATTCCAATGTGGCTATTGGTGTCAGTGCTTCATACGCGAATACTACGGGACATAATAACGTCATTATAGGCGACTCAGCCGGTGTGAATAGCTCAGCTTCGGGTAATGTCTTTGTGGGCTCAAAAGCTGGCTATAAAAGTTCGAGCAGCTCCTCCAATACCTTTCTTGGCTTTCAAACCGGCTACAACAGTTCAACGGGGGGCGGCAACAGTTTTACGGGTGCTTATTCAGGCTACAGCAACAAGACTGGCTACAACAATAGTTTTATGGGTAGTTATGCTGGCTACACCAACACAACCGGCTATCAGAATGTATTTGTGGGCGTGGCTGCGGGGTCTGTGAATACAACTGGCAATAGCAACACGATTATTGGGTCTAGTGCTGGTACGAGTAACACGACAGGCAATAGCAACACATTTATGGGCTTCAATGCGGGCCGAAGTATAAGCACAGGCTCAAACAACATTATTATTGGCCCAAACTCGGGGACAGCCATTACCACCAGTGACGATAACGTTTTGATGGGCTATAACAGCCAGGCAGACGAAGGTATTTACAATGGGATCGCTATTGGCGCAAACAGCCGGGTAGCTGCCAGTAACGCCCTTATCCTAGGCAATGGAGTAAATGTTGGTATTGGTACCTCAATTCCGCAGCGAAAACTAGAAGTCGTGGCCGATGTAGATGAAGAGAGCGGTTTACGACTTACCCGGCTGACTAGCCAAAGTAAACTGACTCAAACTACCGATCAGTTCTTAACGGTAAATGAATTGGGTGATGTGATCAAAGCCCGCTATCAGCTTCGAATCAACAATCCCAGCGAGTGGAGTGATAAAGTGTTTGCACCGACTTATCAGCTCCGGTCGTTATCCTCAGTAGCGGCTTATATCCACCAGCACCGCCATTTACCCGGCATACCTTCAGCCGAACAGGTAGCAAGCGAAGGTATTGATTTGGTAAAGATGAATGCAGTCCTGCTGGAGAAAGTGGAAGAGTTGACATTATACAGTATCCAACTGGAGAAGGCCGATCAGACGAAACAGCAACTACTAGAGCAGCAGCAGCGGGAGCTAATGGCACTGAAACAAAAACAGGCCGAATTAGAACTATTGCTTCGCCAGGTCCTGAAGCAGAAGTAAGCGTTCATAATGTACATGTTGTGAACTGAATAGGTCACAATTTATCCACTCACATCTGCTATGAAGCCACTTTTACAAACCACACCTCAACCTTTTGTCAAGTACATAACCTTTAGCCTGGTCTTGCTTTAGTTTTTACTGAAATGGGCTACGCGATGGGGTTGAAAAAACATAACTATCCTATGTGATAAGACTTTGGAACACCAATTGCCTGAAACTATCAGGCATTTCAGAGTCATACACTACAACTACTGACGTTTAACTCCCAACAGCCAAATAGCTTGGCTAATGCCCTGCGAGCAAGTCGCCATCAACTCCGATTGTTGCTGGACCTTCCTGTCGATTGATAAAATACATTACCAAAACGTCATGGATTTCGTATAGTTGCGAATGGATAATCCAGCCTTTAATCTTGGTACGGTTCGTCGCACGGTTAAATGACTCGGCTAATGCCTTCGTACTGCGATTGTCAAAATAATTCAGGATAGTTGTATAAGGGTTCTGGATGGAACAGGCCACCGTATTGAAGGCCTAAAAAACAGCTTGTCGGCCTTTTTCATGCCATCGCTTCGGCGCTCCGATTAGCCAATCGAGCTAAGCCGTAGACAGCATCATCAATAAAACCCCACTCTCGTTTTGAACCAATCGAAAGCTAGGTGGCAGAGCCCTAAGTTATTATTTGGGGTAGTTTTACCGAAACGGATGGGGCTCCCCGAGCGGATAACTCGTCATTTGGGATGAAAAATCAATATCACAAACTCAACTAGAATGTGAGATTTTGACTTTGAATAGTGACTGGACCGCCGGAGCAGATAGGAATATGAGGCTGAAGCCCGAACAGAATGACTTTGCTGTCACAACTACTGTCTCTATCGTAAGAATAGGGCGATTTACGAGCCGTTAAAATAATCGACATCTATCGTCTCTTCTGTCAAATAAAAAGCACTGAGGTGCTGTATAGTTAGTTTTATGAAGTTTTGTAATAAACAAAAGTCAAGCTTTATTCACCAGTCGACAATTTGTTTTTCTGCTTTTTCCATTCGAATATCCCATATCCAACGAGTATTCCATATTCCACAAAGACAAGGGGTATATTCTCATTGTAAGGATTTGTCTGGTAAGCCCCATATGATAGGATGGCAAGCCCCGACCATATAAATGGATAGCGAAAAGGAGTAAACAGGCCTACTGCCAACAGCGAGGTAATATACCAGGGGTGAACCGTTGTGGCCAACAGCCAGTATAGACTCAGCGTTAAGAGTAGTTGAATCGATAGTTTATGAGAAGAGACCTTACCTTGGCTCCATACCGCGATGGCAATGGTACCGACGGCAATCAGTACGGACAAATATGGACCGGCTTCTTTAATGATGCTACGTCCTGATAGAACATAGCCAACGGCCCGAATTATATAGTAGATACTGGCATTGAATTCAAGCTTTTGAAAATAAAGACTCAGACTGCTAAACACATTTCTGATCAGATTTATATCAATAAACGGCACAAAAAGCAATCCCGTAAAACCTAGGGTAACTGTAGCGTATACGAGTCCACGTTTCCAACCCATGTATCGAATCATCAACGGGAAAAACAGTACCGGTAGAAGCTTCGTGCCGATACTTAGCGCTAAGGCAAAAGTGGATACTCTCCATCGTTTCTGCTGATAGAACCAAAGAGCCAAAAGGGCGAAGAAAATCATCACTGCCTCATAATGTATGTTACCAGTCAGTTCCAGAATCGCCAGTGGATTTAGACCGTATAACGAGGCCAGGTTTGGGTTTTTACTCCATCGACGTAAGAGTTTGGGTAAGAGCCACAGCGTACCAATTTCTGCCAGTAGAATCGGGATACGTAAGCCAATCACATTACCTAGCAAATGGTGTGGCGAAAGAAAAGCGGCTAACCCAAACAATACCTGATTGACGGGCGGGTAAACGGTGTAGTAATTCGGAGAATTTAAGCTATAGTACAGTGAGTCGGTTAGTCCAACCGTGACTGCTAAAGGCGTATGGATAATCTGGCTGGGTAGATAAAGATACGGGTTGAAACCGTTGGCGACCAGATGGCCGTCCCAGATAAAGCGAACGTAGTCATCGGATAAATTCGGAATGACTGCCAATAGACTGAGCCGGAATAAAATGGCTGCCAGAACGAGAAATCGGTCGGGTTCAGGTTGAGTGATTGACGTGAGTGATGGTTGATTCGAGACGAACCACAGCGGTCGGGTAATCCGGACATAACCCCAGAAGGAAAGTCCGTATAACACAATCAGCAGGTTAAATTGAGGACGGGCAACTCCATATCCTATCAGGGTATACAAGGTCAGTGAAAGGAGGAGCCAGCCAATTCGGAAGGGCGTAATCATGGCTGTAGAACAGTCACATTCGGTGCTACGTTCGTTTCCTGGGCCCAGCTGTGAGCGAGTGTATAACTAACAACCACGCTATACCCAATGACCAGCAAACTATGGAAAACAACCATCGAATAGTCGCCCAGGTATAGTCCCATACCGATTGCTGCCAGGAAATACAACCCAAGCCCAATTTCGCCAAAAACAGATTTGGGAAACGTTTTCTTTATGTAAACATTACTAGTCCAGTCGACAGGCGATGCCATACTATTGAATTTTGGCGTACGAACGAAGGGCGTCTTTTTTCCGAACAGGCCTTCCAGCACAGCCAGACTGTTGTGTAACGACAACCCTAGCATGATGGAAATAAAGGTAGGAAATAGCCCGAAAAATCGGACGGATTGACCAACGAGACTGACTTTTGCGAGAGGGTCATTTATACCTTGCTTTATCTCAGCCTGATAATAAGCGACTCCGTAAAAAAGGGTTGAAATGAGGGTAGCCAGTAAAAACAGATTCGATAGTTTCTGGTCAATAGCTGCCCAGTCGGGGTGGCGGTGGTGAATCCACAAAACAGGCAGACTCAGGAGCGCCATACCCAGAATAAGTACTAACAGGGAGCTATTCAACAAATGAAAACAGGCCTGTATTTTTTTACGAACGGAGATGCCTGATTTCTGCCATACGTTTCCTAAAAGTTTCCGACTGCATTCGGCTGGCCCTTTCATCCATCGGTACTGCTGCGACTTAATCGCATCCATCGTAATCGGCAGTTCAGCGGGCACGCCAACATCGACCCGGTAAACGATTTTCCAATCCTTCAACTGCGCACGGTAACTTAAATCCAGGTCTTCGGTCAGGGTATCCGCTTGCCAGCCGCCACTCGCTAGTATTGCTTCGCGACGCCAGATACCGGCTGTACCGCTGAAATTTAAAAATAGCCCGGTGGCATAGCGAGCATATTGCTCAATGAGAAAGTGAGCATTCAGACCAAAAGCCTGAATCTGCGTTAGCAGCGAATAGTTCTGATTGGTATGTAGCCATCGGGTCTGAACAACACCAATGTCGGGCTGTGTAAAACTGGGCAACACACGTAGTAAAAAATCGGCTTCTGGTAGAAAATCAGCATCGAAAATCGCTACGTACTCGCTATCGATCAGGTTGAGTCCATAGGCTAGTGCGCCTGCCTTAAAACCCGCTCGGTCGGGTCGGCGGATATGTACCAGCGGAAAACCTCTTTTTTGATAAACAGCTACTTTTGTAGCAATCAGCAACGTAGTGTCATCCGTCGAATCGTCCAGAATCTGAATCGTCAGCTTGTCCAGGGGGTAGCGCAGCCGGGCGATGGCATCAATCAGTCGATCCACTACGTATAACTCGTTGTATATGGGCAGTTGAACCGTAATTGTAGGTAGTTGATTCCAATCGATAGCGGTCTCTGGAAAGCGCTCATTTCTCAAACGCCATCGACCGTATACGTACCGAATAAGGAGCCCCAACTGACCGATGCTGAACAGGACGACCAGCAGAATCAACAGGTTGTAAATAAATAGAATGACTAATTCCATGATATCAATTCCCGCTCACGGTTTACGCCAGGCTGCCCTTACTACCAATATTTAAAGATGGTTGTCAGGATTTTATAGCCCGCCAGTACTGTCCCTTTAATCGTACCCGAAATTTTTGAGTGGCCAATCCGTTTTCGATAACTCACGGGCACTTCGGTTGTTTTGCAGCGCATCTTGGCCGCTTTTAACTGCATTTCAACGGTCCAGCCATACGTTTTATCCTGCATGTTCAGGGCCATCAACGTATCAAACCGAATGGCGCGAAAGGGACCTAAATCCGTGAAACGAACGCCATACAGCCAACGTAACAGCCGGGTAGCCAGCCAGTTTCCGAAGAGCTGCTGGGGTGTCATGGAACCCCGCTGCCGGTTACCTAATGCGCGCGAACCAATCACTAAATCAGCGGTTTTTTCCCGAATCGGGGCAATAACACGGGGCATTTCAGCCGGAAAATCGGAGTAGTCAGCATCCAGAAAAACAACGATGTCGGGTGTAGGCTGGCGTTGTTTAGCGTACGCAATGCCCCGTAAACACGCCCGGCCATATCCTTGAACTGGCTCGTCGAGTACGGTAGCGCCAGCGCGGGAGGCTTCAATAGCGGTCTGATCGTTGGAGTTGTTGTTGACGACAATAATTTCCTGTACTAACTCGGCGGGTATGTCACGGATTACCTTCCCAACAGAATTTTCCTCGTTGAAAGCGGGTATGATAACGACTATAGTTGGCTGATTCAAACGTAGCGTGGCAGTAAAAACGAAAAATATAGGTTACGTGTCATAATGGCTGACTCGTTTTCTGAACATAAGCTTCATAATCAGTCCATTCGTCGATGTCGGTTAGTTCGTCAAGCTGGGCATACGTTAAGCCATGCTGTAAAATAGCCAATTCGGTCAGCTGTCTGAGTTCGGGTTGGCTCCAGGGCATATCCTGAAATAAAAAAGGCTGAAGCTGATCCATCCCTAACAGATAATATCCGCCGTCGGTGGCTGGGCCAATCACCACATCTACGGTATCGAGAGCTGCAAACGCATTATGGATATGGCTGGACGTTATATCGAAACAATCGCTGCCAATAATAACCACTTTCCCGGCCCCCGCCCGAAATTGTTCGTCAAACGCATGGTGCATCCGCTCGCCCAAATCTACACCTGCTTGCTGATACTTAACAAAAGGATTCCACCCGTCATCGGCATTCACAAAATCACCGTAGTAGACGGCACAGCGCCCTTTAAATTCAGATACCAGATGTTGGGTATAAGCCAGCAGATGTTGATACACGTCGAGCGCTTTGGCGTCCCCCACCGTTCGGGCGATGCGGGTTTTGACCTGGCCGGGAATGGGATTTTTGACAAAAACAATCAGTTGCTCTGGTGCCATGACTACTAATAACGAAACAAGCGAACAATCGGTTAATGAAATCGTGTGATTAATTCTCAACAATTATCTTGCGAAAAAGATAGCCTAACATCGTTTATGACCATCCTTGAACAGGTTCAGCAGACTACCCAGTTTATTCAATCGAAAACGCAACTGACTCCGCAAATCGGGATCATTCTTGGAACAGGCCTTGGCGCACTGGCGCAGGAGCTAACCATCGAGACGACCTTATCCTACGAATCGATTCCTCATTTCCCGCTATCGACGGTGGAGTTTCATTCCGGGAAATTGCTGCTGGGTACGCTGGGCGACAAACCAGTAGTAGTGATGCAGGGACGGTTTCATTTTTATGAAGGCTATTCCATGCAGCAAATTACGTTTCCGGTACGGGTTATGCACGCGCTGGGCGTTCGAACATTGCTGGTTTCGAACGCTGCCGGTGGCCTGAATCCCGCTTTTCAAACAACCGACTTAATGGTCATTGACGACCATATCAGTTTGTTGCTTCCCCAGAATCCGCTGGTAGGGCCAAACCCACCCGAATTTGGCGACCGTTTTCCCGATATGAGCGAACCGTACAGCAAATCGCTGATCGATCAGTCGTTGGCTATAGCCGATGAACTGGGCATTCGTCTCCAGCGTGGCGTTTACGTCAGTGTAACTGGCCCTCAACTCGAAACACGGGCTGAATACCGAATGCTCCGCCAATGGGGTGCCGATGCCGTAGGTATGTCGACCGTGCCGGAAGTGATTGTCGCCAATCAGATGGGCATGGCCGTTTTTGGTGTATCGGTCATCACCGACATGTGCATACCGGAAACCCTGGAAAAAGCCGACATTCAAAAAATCATAGCGGCTGCGGGTGCGGCAGAACCCCATCTTACCCGGCTGATGCGGACGTTGGTCAGTCAGCTGTAGGTCAGGCGGTAGTGCCTCCACAACTGGACCCGGCCCCCGCCGTGCAACCGTAGCAATGCTGATTGATAACCACCGATCGCTGATTTAAGGTAGTCAGGTCGAAGTCCTGCACGTGCTGGACCGGGCTGGCTACTTTTAAATCGAGCATCTGGTTAAAATCACAGTCGTAAATGAACCCATCCCAGCTAATCGACAGGGTATTTCGGCACATGACGCCAGCAGCGGCTACCGGATTGAACGCATTGACCAGTTTTTCCATGTAGCCATCATAGTTGCCGGACGAAATCAGGTAGTCCAGAAACCGACTGATCGGAATGTTGGTAATGGCGTAGAGATCATTGAACTGAATCCCGAATTCGTCCTGCAAAACCCGTTTGAACTGACGCTTCAAACTCTCCTGCGGACCAGGTAGAAATGCGCCATTGGGGTTGTATACCAGGTTCAGCAACAGGCCGGTATCCGGCTGGCCGTAGCCCACTGCATTCAGCATACGTAGCGCCCGGACAGAATCCTCGAAAACGCCTTTTCCGCGCTGACGGTCAGTTTTATCGGCATTATAGAACGGCAATGAGCTAACGACTTCAACCTCATGCTGCCGAAAGAAGTCAGGCAGGTCATTGTATTTTGGATTGGCAACGATGATCGTGAGGTTGCAACGTACCATCACCTTCCGACCCAGCTTTCGAACCTCTTCAACGAACCAGCGGAAATTCGGATTCATTTCCGGTGCTCCGCCCGTTAGATCCACCGTCGGGATGTTTGTTTGGGCCAGCGCATCCAGACACGCCTGCATCGTTTCGCGGGTCATGATTTCTTTCCGGTCGGGACCCGCATCGACGTGACAGTGCCGACAAACCTGGTTGCACATTTTCCCCAGATTTATCTGAAAAACAGCCGGTTCGGTTGTACTTAATGGAAACAGCCCAGCGGTTTGAAGTTTCTCATGAAAAAGGGGTAATTGCAACGTATCGGCCACCTCGCTTTGCAGCGTTTGCAGTTGTACGTCGACGTTGGCTAACTGATGCCCACTGGCTTTAAGTGATTTCATAGGATTGATGAGCGAAAGAGTGAAAGAGCGAAAGAGTGATAGTACCTGCCGGAAGATTTTTGCCGGACGGGTTTCGCTCTTTCACCGCTTCGGCGGCTCGGTCATTCGCTCTTTCACTCGTTGATTTACATCGATAATTCTTTGGCTTTGTTCATCATTTGCACGCCGTGTACCAGCGAAGCCCCACCGCGAATGGCGGCTGCTACGTGTACGGCTTCCATCATTTCGGCTTCCGAACAGCCTTTTTCGAGCGTATCAGATGTGTATGCATCAATACAGTACGCACATTGTACCGCATGAGCAACCGCCAGCGCAATTAGTGATTTCTCACGGGCGGTCAACGCACCTTCCGCAAAAACAGAACCGTAGTAAGAAAAAAACTTGTCGGCCAGTTCTTTCTGAAACTCACCAATCTTGCCAAATTTTTTGAGGTCTTCAGGATTATAATACGTCTGCATAAAGTCGGACCGGCGCACCGGTTGAATTAAGTTAATGAGAATACGAGAACTAGCTGAAAATAGATTTTACTCATAAAAATGCCGGAGTCTACGAATCGTGGTAAGCACAATCCAGTCGCCTAACCGGGGCAGATGCGTATGTACCAGCACAATCAGTATGCCTAGTGCCGAAATTACCGTTCGCTGGCGACGTCTCCGAACATGATTGAGAATGATGCGGGCCACTTCCGACTGACTTTTCTGCCAGCGAGGAGGCCGGTGAGCGATGGGTACCGGTTGGCCCGTTGCATTGAGTACCCGTTTATCAAGGTCATTCTGCGTGAAGCCAATGTGTACTACGCCAATCTGAATGCCTGTGTGAGCCAGTTCCAGCCGTAGCGTGTGGGCCAGATTCGCCACGGCGGCTTTCCCCGCGCAGTAAGCCGAGCCGCTGGGCATACCATTCAGCGCCGATATGGATGAAATGAACGTAACGACACCTTTGGTTTTGATCAGATGGGGTAACGCCACTTTCAACGGATAAACCGTTCCATACACGTTGCTGTCGAGCACCTGCCGGAATACGTCAGGCGTCATGTCGGCAAAGTAAGCGCGCATCGAAATACTGGCGTTTGTGATCAGAACGTCCAACTGCCCAAACGTATCGATAGCCGTTCCAATCAGTCGTTCGCAGTCCTCAAGGCAGGTTACGTCGGCCAGGCAACTCACTACGTCCAGACCCTCGCCAAGCAGTTCATCCTCGGTTTGTGCCAATCGCTCGGGTGTGCGTCCATTTAAAATCACCTTAGCCCCAGCCATACACAGGGCCCGTGCTGTAGCTTTACCAATGCCCGACTCAGAACCGGTAACAATGGCTACTTTTCCGGCAAACGGCCCCGAAATGGTTGTGGTTCTATGGTTTCGTTTACCCGTAACGTCAGAAACGGCAGCAGCTGAAGCCGACGTTCGTTCGTCAACAGGTTCCGATGGGGCGATTTGCTTAGTTAGTTCCAGCACGTTGCGTAAGATAGTTATGTCGTTTAAACCAGGTAAAGGCTTCGTCTATGGCCTCTTCAATTGGTGTTTGAGGAAGTCCCAGCTCGGAAATGGCTTTCTGCGAACTGAAATAATGTCCATCATTAGCCACCGCAATCATCGATGAATTTAGCTGTCCCGGACGGTGAGTCAGCCTGGTTAGGGCATCACAACCAAATCCATACAGCGTTGCCAGACCGGGTGGAATCGGCCAGCGCGGTGGAGATACGTCCATCCGTGATGCCATCAGTCGAAACGCTTCCTGATAACTCAGATTGGCGTTCCCCAGAATATACGATTCACCGAATCGCCCTTTGGTCAGCGCGTTGACCGTTGCAACCGCTACGTCCCGCACATGCACGTAATTTTTCCCCCCAGCCGGATAGCCTATCACACGACCCTGGTAGAGTTCCAGCAGCATCCGCCCGGATGTCGGTTTCGCATCGAATGCACCCAGCATAAACGTTGGATGAACCAGAATAGCGGGCAGGCTTTCCTGTTCTACAGCTTCCTGAACGCGGTTGGTAGCTGCCCGTTTACTGTCGATATAATCAGAGCCATATTGCTTTCCTGCAAATGGATAGGTTTCATTTCCAGGCTGTTGCTTCGTTCCAAACCCAAACACATTGGCTGTTCCAACGTAAACAAATCGTTGAACGCTGGCCAGCCGTGCTGCGTCAATCAGGTTTTCTGTCCCGGTCAGATTCACTGCCCAGACGGCCGGATTACGAGCCGGGTTTACCTGAGCCAGAGCCGCTGCGTGAATAATGGCATCACAACCTACAACGGCTTTTTTTAGGGACTGTTTATCTAAAACGTCGCCTTCGTACAGTTCAACGGGCAGCCCGTCCAGCGTGGGAGACGGCTGTTTATTTCGCACCAATACCCTTACCCGGTATCGACGCGCCAGCAATTCGCGGGTCAGGTGCGCCCCCAAAAAGCCACTGGCTCCGGTTAACAGTACGGTTGTTTCCATCAACGGTAGTTCAGCATGGCTTTGTACGTACGGGCAATCCGGCCGGGTGATACGTTCATGAAAAACAGCGAAAAGGCGGTCAGGTTCGCTATCTGTACCCGGAACCAGCTATTGGTGTCGTATTTTCGGGCCGATACCAGTACGTCTTTCGGTATGATACAAAACCGGGCCACCTTCCGAATCCGGATAATGATATCAAAATCCTCCATAATGGTGTAGTACTCATCGAAACCACCCAATCGATCAAACAGCGCACGGGTTATGAATAAAGTCTGGTCTCCCCCGCGACTCATGATGCCCGGAAAACGGGTTCCGTAACTGTTGAAGCGAAGCATGATTTTGTCTGAATTGAACCGAAACCGATAGCAACCCGCTTCATAACCTGCTTTAACGGCCTGCTCAATATCTGCAATGAAATCAGGGTTGATACCGACGTCGGCATGGACGAAATACAGAACATCGCCTTTGGCCAACGTAGCGCCGAAATTCATCTGAGCAGCCCGACCCGGCTTTGGCGATTGTCTGACCGTAGCACCTGCCTGCCGGGCCACCTCAGCCGTGCCATCGGGGCTTCCCGCATCAATCACCAGGACCTCCCGTAAAGAAGCACCACCAAGGGTCAGCAATGTCTGGACTAACCGGCCAATTGCCTGGGCTTCGTTATAAGTAGGAATGATAATACTAAACGTCATTAGTAATTGATAAGTGAGCAAAATAGGTTATTTATCAGCCCCTGACAAACCCCCTGAGCAGAAAGCACTTTTTCGTCTAAAAAGCCTCTCCAATGGTCAGATAGAAACCGTTCGATTGTCGTCCCAGCCCGTAATCCAGTCGGATGTTAAGATGGTCACGACGGTTCATGGTAAATCGTAAGCCGGCTCCATAAGCTAATTTAGGCTCATTCAACCGTAGTACTGATTGCGCATCGCCCAGAATCCCAGCGGCCCCGAAAACGACTCCGCCCAGCCGTTTGTACAGATCGAACCGGACTTCACTCTGAATGAGTGCTACGTTTTGGTCACGGTATCGACCTTCGTAATAGCCTCGCATTCGTTTGGTGCCGCCCAGCAACGATAACGCATTGAAAGGAGCCTCGCCCGTTGTAAAACTTACGAAATAATTGACCGCTAAGATTGCTTTGCTACTCAACGAATGATAGGATGATACGTCAGCCGTGTATCGCCCGAAGTGGACATTGCCGCCCAGCGCCTGATTATGAGTTAGATACGCAATGTCGGCTACAACGCCTTTGGATGGAAAGAAAATGACATTGCGCGAGTCGTAAAACAAGCCGAGTCCAGCCCCCGACAGTCGACTTCCCAATCCACCGGGTACGCTACCCGAAGCGAGCAATCCCCCCGGCTCGACGCTGGTTACCTGATAATCTTCGTACTGATACCGAATACCCGCATACAGCTTTCCTCGGCTTATTGCTGGAGCAACCCGCCGGAAGGCATTGATACGTATACGCGGAAAATTGACACCGTACAACTCGCGCGCAACTTCCGGCTGGCCGACGCCATAGAAATAATAATTGTAGCGATAATATCCAGCTTCGCCATTGATGTAGTACTTGTCCCGATCGTAGAAAATCTGGAAAGGCAGGTAAAACAGGATTTGCTTGTTCTGGGTGTAGGCAAAACCCAGCGTGATCTGCGACGGACGAACGGCGGCTCTGGCTTGTGCCGATGAATCTGCCCGCAAAAAATCCATATCGCGCCTAAAACGGAACGTAGTCGTAGCCGCTACCCCATACGCCAGCCGGGTTTCGGGCGTGTAATAAATGAGGGGAAGCGGTAAGATACTGAACGCTTTAGGAACACTGTCGGGCAGGGTAGAAATGAGTAGGGCAGTTACCAACGACGAAAGGAGCATTATGATTTTGGATTGCTTATCCTATCATACGAAAAGTTGCCTCGCAGGGTTTGAATTTAGGATTGTTAAAACCATTCGATAGATTGGGGCGTATATCTGATTGTAGAAAATTTAAATCTCATCATGAAAACGCACCCTACGTATATATTCGTCCTGTTTGGTTTGCTATGCTTACTCACCACAGCTTTCACAGAGCCAGCGGTAGCGCCTGTTGATCACAGTGCCTATGATCGACTGCTGAAAAAATACGTCAATGAAAAAGGTCTGGTCAATTATAAAGGCTTCAAGTCGGAGGAAAAAGTATTCAATGAGTACCTGGCAATGCTCAGCAAAAATCCACCGGCTGCTTCATGGAGCAAAAATGAGCAAATGGCCTACTGGATAAACGCCTACAACGCGTACACCATTCGGCTCATTCTCGATCATTATCCCGTAAAAAGTATCAAGGATATTGGCTCAAAAATCAAGATTCCCTTTGTGACAACCCCCTGGGCAGCCAAGTTCTTTACAATTGGTGGCGATAAAATGAGCCTCGACAACATTGAACACGGCATCCTGCGTAAAAAATTTAACGACCCCCGTATCCACTTTACCTTGGTTTGTGCATCCATTTCATGCCCCCGACTTCGGAATGAGGCTTATATGGCGGATAAACTAGATGCGCAGATGGACGATCAGGGGCGCGATTTTCTGAATAATCCGTCCAAGAATAAAATCAGCAAAGACGAAGCCCAACTGTCGAATTACTTCAACTGGTACAAGGGCGACTGGACCAAAAATGGGCAGTCGGTGGTGAAGTGGGTCAATAAATATTCCAACACGAAAATTTCAGACAAGACCGATATCGAGTTTCTGGACTACAACTGGAATCTCAACGAGCAGTAATCCCACCAGAAACGGGCAGTCATGAAGCACCTGATCATTATCGGAAACGGTATTGCCGGTATCACAACCGCCCGGCATGTTCGGCAGCAGGATTCAACGGTACGTATCACGGTCATTTCGGCTGAGTCTGATCATTTTTACTCGCGTACTGCGCTCATGTACATCTATATGGGGCACATGACCTATGCGCATACCAAGCCCTATGAAGACGGGTTCTGGGCCAAAAATCGCATCGATCTGCTACGTGGCTATGTCGAACAGGTCGATACGTCGGCGAAGCGAATCAGGCTGGCCGATGGGCAATGGCTCGACTACGACGCACTGGTGCTGGCTACTGGCTCGGTATCTACTACGGTCGACTGGCCCGGTCTGAGCGCATCTGGTGTGCAGGGTTTGTATGGGCTGCCCGATTTGGAACGGATGGAGCAATTCACCAAAAACATCGAACGGGCCGTTGTGGTTGGCGGGGGGCTTATTGGTGTTGAGCTGGCCGAAATGCTTCGTTCCCGACACATTGACGTAACGATGCTTGTCCGCGATCCGCACTACTGGAGTTCCACGCTACCCGCCGAAGAAGGTAAACTGGTTGGTCGTCATTTGCTCCGGCACGGTGTCGATCTGCGGCTTGAAACCGAACTCAAGGAAATTCTGGCCGGGTCGCGCCAGACCGGGCCACGCCAGGCCGGGCCACGTTCGGCAGATCCGACGGGCCGGGTGAGGGCGGTTGTGACGAAGACAGGCGAAGAGATTCCCTGCCAGTTCGTGGGATTGGGAATCGGTGTTACGCCCAACGTAGCATTCCTGAAAAATTCGGGCGTTGAACTCGGGAAAGGGGTTCTGGTCAACGAATATTTTGAAACCAACGTAGCCGACGTGTACGCCATCGGCGATTGCAACGAGTTTCGGCAACCTATATTGGGTACCGACGGAGCCCTGCGCAAACCCATCGAACAAATCTGGTATACGGGCCGGATGCACGGCGAAACTCTGGCCCGAACGCTCTGCGGTTCCCGGACGGCCTACCGACCAGGTGCCTTTTTCAACTCGGCCAAGTTCTTCGATATTGAATACCAGACCTATGGCACCCTGAACGCCCAGCTTACCGACGACGAACAAACGTATTACTGGGAGCACCCGTCTGGCGAACAGTGCCTACGAATCAACTACCGAAAAACGGATCAATCCGTTGTCGGCATCCATGCGTTGGGAATTCGCTTACGTCAGGCTGTCTGCGACCGTTGGATTCAGGATCGGACACCATTTGCGACCGTAGTGAGTCAGTTACGGCAGGCCGATTTCAACCCGGAATTTTCGGAATCCTTTACCGACCAGCTGACCGGGCACGCACCCGCCGGATCGCCGGACCGCCGGAAAGGTTGGTTTCATCGGTTATTTTCAGCAACGCACTAATCCGTTATCATTATGCGAACTACCGGACAACGTATTGGTCTCACCGCATTCCTGATTGGATTTGCGCTGTTTGTGGCTATCCTTCCCCTCAGTCGATACGTACTGACGGATAAGGTGTTGAGCGAAACAATCCAGAAAGAACAGTTGGCGGATGTCCGTATGGCAACGGCTTCCATGCAGGGCAAGGTGTATGCGTCGTCGTTCAGTTTTGTTGGGGATTATCGGGCTGCTATCGCCCAGCTCAATGAAGGCTTCAAACGCCGTAACGAGACCAATCGGCTTGTCCAGGATTACGCCTTTCCGGTTACGAAGGCCGCCAGCACTGGTTTTTTTCCGGATAATAGCGGCCTTTTCTTCTGGCTGATTTTGCTACTGTGCATGGGTGGAGCCTTACTGTACATCTTGCCAGAACAGCGGGCGTTACCCGGTATAAAAAACAATGACATCTACCATGATCCGGCTACGAACCGGGGCTGGATTGGCGTTGTCGTGTGTGGCTTTCTGATTGGATTCTACATCCTCCTCTATTTCTTCCCGGAGTACATGACCAACTGGGTGCTGCTGTTCGATCCGCTGAGCCAGCTGCTGAACGGTGGCCCTGCCAGCCAATGGTTCGTGTATGGTACGTTGTACACCCTGGTGATACTGGTAATGGGTGTGCGGATGTTGATTAAATATCGACACAGCCGTTACCAACAGTTCCGTACGCTTTCGGTGATGTTTTTCCAGACGGTCTTTGCGTTTCTGGTTCCCGAACTGCTGGCTTTTTTTCATCAGCCCGCGCAGGATTTAAAAAACATGTGGCCACTGGACTATAGTTTTTATTTTGATTACCGAATCGACGAAAAAATCAAGGCCGGTACGTTTGGTATCTTTCTGCTCGTCTGGGGAACGGCTCTCTGGGTATTGGGCGTACCGATACTGACCTATTTTTTCGGCAAACGGTGGTACTGCTCGTGGGTATGTGGCTGCGGAGGACTGGCCGAAACCCTGGGTGATCCCTACCGACAACTATCTGACAAACGATTGGGGGTCTGGAAACTGGAACGGATCGTCGTGCATTCGGTACTCGTCTTCGCCGTTGTGATGACGGCAATGGTACTCTACACATACTGGAGTGGACAGCCTTCGGTGTTTGGGTTTCTGGATTCCTACGGCATCCGCTCGGCTTATGGGTCCGCCATTGGGGCTGTTTTTGCCGGGGTACTGGGCACCGGGTTCTATCCCGTTTTCGGAAGCCGGGTCTGGTGTCGATTTGGCTGTCCATTGGCCGCTTATTTGGGACTGGTTCAGCGGTTTAAATCCCGGTTCCGTATCACGACAAATGGCGGTCAATGCATTTCGTGCGGCAACTGCTCGACCTACTGCGAAATGGGTATCGATGTGCGCTGGTACGCGCAACGAGGCCAGGATATTGTACGTTCGTCCTGTGTGGGCTGTGGTATTTGTTCGGCTGTTTGCCCACGGGGTGTTTTGAATCTGGAAAACGATTCGACCACCAGCCGACGTACCGATCCCGGTCCAATAGTACTGGGAAACAACAGTTTTCGCATTCAATAATGAACGTAAATCGCTTTCGAAACTGGCTTACTGGCCTTATCGTATTAATGGGATTATCGTGGACTGGTTACGGACAAACTACGCCTGTCGATACGGCCCATACGAAACAATATGCGATTGAAGTGGCTGGAATTAAAGTCGGTACGATGACCGCTAACCGGCAGCAACGCGATAAGCAAAGCGTGGTGTATACGCTGATTAGTGATGTGAAAGTCAATTTTCTGGTTTACAAAGTCAAAATCTACTACAAAGTCGTTAGCCTGGTTCAACAGGGGAAATTGATTCGATCAACCGTTGACGCCCACACCAATAAGGGCAATTTCTCTTCCCGAACGGAGTGGAAAGGCGATCATTACGAGATAACGGCTGATCAGTATAAATACACGCACAAGGGCACTGAAACCCGGCTTATCGATTATACGGTAACCGATATGTTCTTCTCGGAGCCAACGAACCGAAACCGGGCGTATTCGGAGTATTTCGGCGATTACTTTACCCTGACTTCACCCATAAAAGGTACGTATCAGGCAACGTTGAATGACCGGGAAGACGAATACCACTACGAGAACGGGCAGTTGGTGAAAATTATCAAGAAAAACCCGCTGAAAAACTTCATTATCCGTCCCATAAGGAAATGAAGACTAAGATGCTAGGACAAAATCACGGGTAGTTTTGCCTTTTCGTTCAAAATCCGTCACTTACTACTAAATTCCATGCAGCACGAACGGAGCGATTTGCCATACAGACCAACGTGGCGGGCACCACTTAGGCAATAATCTTAAAGTAGTAGCAAAGGAGATTAAAGTCATATAGATCGAGGTCAACTGATTCAAGGCGAATCAGTTCCATTGGAGGCAGCCCTGGTGAAATTTAAAAAGTTGGCAAAAGATCTATCCCTAGCTAAAGGGTGCATCAAAAATTCCGCTGACGAATTGAGTATCACACGGGACGTAGTACCTTCGGAACACTCCGGTACAATCGTTTCAGGTAGTGTCCAGTTAAAGATAGCCAGTCCAGTATTCTTTATCTACTTTTCTTGTTGTTATGGGCAGAAAAGGAACGACTAGTTTTAGCCGTTCCTTTGGGAATGCCTAAAATTAACCATTCCCAGTTATCCCGTAATTTTCAATGACTGGATCAATTCATTAGCTATCTCTAGATGATAGGTTAATACAATAGGGCTTCCTTCGAAATTTCCTGAAGTTTCTGCTTTCAAAAGGCTTTCCGTTTCTTTTTCTTCAAAGCCCACAGGCTTCATGGTAGCCTTGTATCGCTCGTTCGAATCGGCGATCCAATGTTTTATTTCTGTTCTTCCATTGTGCGTTTTTCCTTCATCAAAAACAATGGCTGTTTCAGAGAAACAATTGGCATACCCAACGCTATCAAAGCGGTTTTGCGTTTCGACTAAATCGGTTAGTACTTTCGGTAAGTTCATTCTTTTTCTTTGTTAGGTTGTTAAATAGTGGGTACAGTTCCACCGTCAATGACATATTCTGTCCCTGTGAGGTAACTTGCTCTTGGAGAAACCAAAAAGCCGACAAATTCTGCAACTTCTCCGGGTTCTGCCGGTCTTCCGAAGGGTATTCCCCCCAATGCATCCATGACACGTTGTTGCGCTTCTTCTACCGTACTATTCGCGTTTCTTGCAATTTCGCCCAGCCAGGCTCCTGATGCCGTTGTATTGATCCATCCCGGCGAAACAGTCAGCACCCGAACACCCTTGGGGGAAACTTCATTGGATAAACTTTTACTGTAGTTTCTCAATCCGGCTTTGGCCGCTGCATACGGCAAAGTTGAATCGTAAAGCGGCAATATGCCCTGGATCGAAGCAATGTGAATGATGACACCACTTTTTTGCTCGATCATCTTTGGCAGAAATCCTCTGTCCAGTCGGACAGCAGCCAGTAGATTAGCCTGTAGCGTTGATTCCCAATCGTCATCCGATAATGCGACAAAACCCCCAGCAGGCGTAGATGATCCACCGAGGTTGTTGACCAGGATATCTAGCCTCCCATAAGTTAATAGCACCTCGCTGATTACTTTTTGTGATCCTTCTGCCTTACTTAAATCGGAGGGAATGAAATGGAACTGGCTGTTTTCTTTTTCCGGTGCGTTTCTTGCCGTAATAATAACCGTTGCTCCAGCCTGTAAAAGCCTTTCTGCAATGGCTCTTCCGGCTCCTTTTGTCCCTCCTGTTACCAAGGCAATCTTGCCTGATAACTCATTGTTGAAATTAAACTGGTCCATTGTATTGCCCTACTTTTGATAATTAACTATAGGGCAAAAGTGGCGTATAAAAGAAGTGGGGACAAGTACGGTATTACGATTCATATAGGGATAAATTTATCCCCTATTGTACCAACTGGGACATACGTATAATTTTGTTTTATGTATGAGAGAAAAACAACACCAAACTTAAATTGTGGACTTGACCTGATCGGTGAAGTCCTTTACGGCAAATGGAAAATCCGTTTGCTGTGGTTTATCCATGTCGGTCATAAACGCCCAAGCGAACTGCAACGCAAAATCCCCGATGCTTCCCGCCGGGTTTTGAATATGCAGTTGAACGAGTTGGAAGAACACGAACTGGTTACGAGAAAAATTTATCCCGTTTTACCGCCAAAAGTAGAATACAGCCTTACCGAATTTGGTAAGACGTTAATCCCCGTGATTGCCGCACTAGGGCAATGGGGTGATGAACACGAAGACCGTTTGCGGAATGTGATTTTAAAACAAGCTGTACGTTCTGATTTGGCCGTACCCCTACTTAGTTAAACTGTTTATCAACGGTAACCTACCAAAGCGCAAAATTTTAAGCTATATAGTCGTTTATTACTTGTTTCAAGAAACGCCTGTTTCTCCGAGACAGCATGAACAATCTCAACACGCTGTTTATAGAAGTTGGCTGCAATCTCAAATTGCCATCCGCTTCGGCGGTCCGATCACTAATCAACGTAGCATTTTCGTGCTACTGGTTAAGTTAATGATGCATTGTAGCCTGGTGACGGATTTTACGCAGGGCCGCCTGGCGGTAGGCCGCTGCCCCGCGCCGGCGTGCCGGTACGAAACGGAAAAACTGCCTAATCACCCGCTTTTATCGTTCTAATGCAACGTAATGGCGCGGCCCTGTAGCGCCTTCTCGGCGTCTGGCAAAATCTCGCAGTTGTCCCAGATGCCCGTCAAGAGTGTCTGAGCGTAGGATTCTGGGAGTTGATTGGTCATCATCAGTTGATGGGCCGCCAGGTTGTCGTAGGTGAAGGCGTGAAAGCTATACGTAAACAAACCATCCGTGTCGTCGAGCAGCAGGTACCACACGCGGGGCGTCCCGTCATTGGCCGGCATCCCGATGACGCCTGCGTTGAGCCAGTAATGGTCGATACCAGCATCAGACACGTGCTTGTCGGCAAAGGGTAGTCCGGCGTGACCGGCCAGTACTACGTCGGCTCCGGTAGCCGCAAAAGTTTTTTCTTTCACCGACCAGGGCGTCGATGCGAACACAAAATCAGCGATGCCGGTGGCGGCTCCGTGCAATACGTTTACCGACTTATCCGCGTACCGAAAAGATAGTTGAAGCGGCAACGTACGCAGCCAGTCGACGGATTTCGTCGAAAGCGTCTGAACCGCATACGGAAACCAGGTGCGGGAGAACAGATCACACCGACCGCCTTCCGTGAAGTTACAACCGCAGTCATCATCGCCCCGAATAATATTCTGCTCTACGTTGCCCTGAATGGCCTGAATGCCCCAATTTTTTACGAACTGTACCGACTCCTCAGGCTGGGCGCAGTAGCCGACAATATCGCCCGTACAGATGATGTTGTGAGGGAGAATCTGAAGCTGGTTGGCAATTGTTCTGAGGGATTCCAGCGCCTGTAAATTGGAATAAGGCCCTCCAAACACAAGCAGTTTGCCGCTACGTATACCGAGGTCCTGGTTATCAGAGCGATTCGTATCAGTCATGGCTTTTGGGTTGAAACAAGGCACTGCCTGCGAAAACGAGAAAGCAGAAGGCCGTAGTGATCAGGTTTACGCTAAGCAGCGATCCATACTTACCATCGCCCAGCCGGAGGGATTCGGACAAAGGGAAAAATGTCAGCAAACCACCCAGCAGCAGCCCGCCCACCACCGACAGATGAAACGCCAGGCGCGGCACCCGAACGTTCCAGCACAAAAAAACGGGAGCCAGACCAAGCACCAACGTACCGCTGATGGTTGTAGCTGACAGAATAGCTGGGTCGAAAAAGACGGGAATAGTACCCAACACCGTCAGTACGACCATCGCCCAGCGCCCTCTGGTAACGCTCGGCACAGCGGCCCGGCTCAAGTCGATACTGATGAGTTTGGAGAACGACGCCATGGCCGAGTCGAGCGTCGACGAGGCTGAGGTTACCATAATGAGGTTCATGAGCAGAAGCATCGGCACGCCAAAATACCGCGCTACGGCCACCGGTGCTTCGCCCGTCAGACTATTGAGTTTAGCAAAGATCCCGACGAAGCTGAAAAAGATGATACAGAGCGAGCCAATGACGGCTGCCCAGATATAAGCCCTGCGTGTGGTACGCGTGTCGGAGATAAATCCCCGGTCGGTCAGTACGGGGTCGTGGAAGGGGTAACTGAAACACTGCACCAGCGCCACCAGTAGCAAATCGACCCCCTGATTCAACTCCCAGCGGCCGCTACTGACAAAAGGTTTCAGGCTCCCTCCATAATGCGGTAGAATAAAACCCAGAATCACCGTTAGGAGCACCACAAAGAGCGACAGCTGAATTACGTCGGTCATAATCGAACTACTCATGCCGCCTTTGAGTGTATAGGCCAGTGTGAGCAGTGTAAACACCAGAATGGCCACGTAGTAATCGGTCGAGCCCTGTACTCCGAAGTACGAGCCGATCACGATGGTGTTCGACCAGATTTCGTTGTAGAGCCGGATTATGATCAGGAGTGTAAAGACCACCACCGCACTAGCGCCAAATTTCGATTCCAGAAATTGGTGAATGCTTCGGTATCCGCCCTTGTTACGCATCGATACAATCACAAACCCAGCCACCAGAAACGACAGGTAATAGCCTGCATAGGCCACACCTCCCACCAGTCCGAAACTGTGGCCAAGGTTAGCGGCATTGGTAATCGACTTGGCAAATAACCACGAAATAACCAGGCTACTCGTCAGGAATACGGTGTTGGGCGTTCGCTCATTGCGGGTGCCCCTAAAAAATTCAGGGGCAGTACGAGCCAGGGGCGACACGAGAAATAACGTAATGCTGGAAGCCAGCACCAGCGCCCATTGCAACAGGGTTGTGGTCATGTAGAAATGATTAGCGGGTAGCCCACCAAACGGGAATGTTAATGCTGTTGTTCTGGGTTTTGTCGGCAGCTTTTTTGTACTGAACTGCGTTCAGTGCACTCTCGGTTCCGGGGTAGGGCATTCGAACGGGAATCAGCCCGTTGTTGAGGCTGGCCGAAATAGGTTTCAGTCGCGGGAAACCTGTTCGGCGGTACTCGGTCCAGCCTTCGTAGGCATTGTTGATGTTGCCCAGCCATTTTTGGGTCAAAATCTGCTCGATCGGGTCTTGACCATTCTGCCCATAGGCGACCTTGCTACTGGTCAGGTAATCCGCTGGCAGCGCTGTAAGCCAGTAGGCAAAAGCCTGAGTAACCCCCCGCTCATACCACTCCTTTGCCGAAGCGGACACCAGCCCTCGCGCAGCAGCTTCGGCCAGCCAGAAACTCGTTTCGTGAGCCGTCATGTAATTGGCATTCAGCTTATCCGACTCCTCCCGAAAAATGGTTCCTGTCAGCGAATAGTCGGCTACGGAAATCGACAGCTTCGAGGCATCAGGACCGTTGAGCAAGCCTTTGTAGGTGCCGGGTTTAGCCGCAGTGGGCCGGAAATACACCCCAACACGCGGATCGTTGAGGCTGGTGAGCAGTTCCTGACTGGTCAGCGACATAATAAACAGGTTAAAGTCCCCGATGCGGGCCGTCGACATACGGAAATTGTTAGGCTGCGTGAGTGAGAACCGATACACGGCGTTGTCGGTATTGGCCTTGATGAAGTTGCCCTCTGTCACTACTTTCTGCAACGCGTCCTTTACGTTTACTTTGCCCGAGATGCGCATCAGAGCTTTGATCTTGAGTGAATTGGCAAATAAGATCCACTTGCTGCGGTTGCCATTGTAAAGAATATCACCGTCGAGAGTGGTGGCTCCTTTATAATTGTTGATGGAGGCAATGCCCTTGTCGAGGTTGTCGAGTATACCACCTGCAGCTGTGTAAATGGCTTCCTGCGTGTCGTAAGCGGGTGTTATTACGCCCTCTTTACCCTGCAAAGCCTCGCTATAAGGTACGTCGCCGTAGAGATCCGTGAGGGCAGCCGCCATGTACGCTTTCATGATCAGAGCTGGACCTTCATAAACACCGAACGCTACGTTGGCGCGGGCTTTCTGCAGCAGTATTTCGTTGTCGCGCAGGTTTGTGTAGATGAATGGCCAGGGGTTGCCGCCATACTGCGGTTCGCTGAGGCTGTGCCGGTCAAACAGGTTGAAGTCGATGGCCGTAAAATACTGCCCCAGCAGGTTGCCCGCTACAAAGGCCTCGTAGGACATCTGCTCGCCGTAATCGAATAAAATCTTGCGAAATAGCAGCGACGGCTGCACATCGACCGGCGCGTTTGGGTTGGTGTTGATTTCCTGAAAGTTTTCCGTACAGCCGGGCAGCAGACTGGTTAGCGTAAGTAGCAGGAGAGTACTATATAAAAGCCGTTTCATGATTAGTTGGTTTGAGCCCCATGCCGTGGCCGGACTTAAAAATTTACGCTTAGTTTCACCCCTATGTTACGCGACGAGGGGTAGGTCATGTCCTCGACACCCGTTTGAAGTTGATTTTGCTGGAACGACGTCTGTTCGGGGTCGAAGTGAGGAATGTGCGACAGGGCCATCAGGTTACGGCCCACCAGGGCTATCGTCAGCCGCTGCATATGCAGTTTACGGGCAAGGCCCGCCGTTTCGGGCAGGGTATAGCCGATGCTCATTTCCCGCAGCTTAACATACGAGGCATTGTAGGTGTTATTTTCCTCATTGTTCCGGTCATAGTACATCCGGTAGTAGGTTTCGGCCGGAATGGCGACGGTATTAGGCTGGTAGTTCGGATTATCCGTTGTGCCCGTGTTTACTACGCCTTTAGCTACGATTCCCGCATCAGGACGATTGGCCGTTTCAATCAGTTGCCCCGCTACACCCGCCAGAGCCAGTGTACGCGATACAAGGATGCCACCCTGCCGCCAGTCGAGCAGGAACCCCATGTTCCAGTTCCCAACGCTAAGCTGGTTCGACAGGCCTATCATGAAATCGGGGTTATAGTTACCCAGCTTCTTCAAGGTGTTGTCGGCAATATATTGTCCATTGCTGCCCACTATAAATTCGCCCTGAGCATTACGTAGGTAGCCTGTGCCCCACATATCGCCCATCCGATCGCCCTGCCGTACCTGATACCAGACGGTTTGGTTCACATTGTCGTAGATTCGATTGTATCCAAGTGTTAGTGTACCGGCCTCTTCGGGCAGCGACACTACGTAGGTCCGGTTACGGCTGAAATTCAGGCTGACGTTCCATCGGACGCGGCTTGTCTGAATGGGAGCGGCCGTTACCACAGCTTCAATGCCCTGCGAGCGTACTTCACCGCCATTGATGACCCGTTCGCTGTAGCCGGTTGGGATAGCGATGGGCAACGATAAAATCTGGTTACGAGTGCGGGCATCGTAGTACGTCAGGTCGACGCCGAGTCGATCGTTCAGGAATCGCACATCAGCCCCCACCTCAAACGAGGTGATTGATTCCGGTTTCAGGTTGGTATTGGCAATTGTACTCTGTGCGCTAAAGGCGGGTTGCGAAAATACCGGATTGCGGGCATTGTATACGCCCGTCGTCTGGTAAGGACTGGTATCGTTGCCGACATTGGCCACGCTGGCTCGTACTTTGGCAAACGACACAACCGCAGGCAGTTGAAACTGATTGGACAGCACCCAGCTTGTTGATACCGACGGATAAAAGAAGGAGGTATTTGCCGTCGAAGTTGGCGTAGCTAGTGAACTAGACCAGTCGTTTCGGCCCGTTATGTCCATAAATAGTACGTCCTTGTAACTCAGCTTAGCCAGCGCATACAGGCTGTTGATACGCTTTCGGGCGCTCTGCTGGTAGGCCTCCACTGGAGAGGCTGCGTTGGTGAGCTTAAATACACCCGGCTGCGCCAGCGTCAGCGCCTGAAACTGATCGAACGATGCCAGTTGATCCATGCGGTTGCCCCCCGCTGACAAATCGAGCGAGAGCGCACCCAGGCTACGGGTGTAATTCAGCAAAAAGTCAGTGTTAATTTCCCGAAAAAAAACAGCGTTTTCGGCATAGGCACCATTCTTGAAACGGTTGCTGCTGAATGCCCTGCGAAACTGACGGTTTTCGCTAGAATAATCCATACCGCTACGTACCATCAGCGTCAGGTTGGTAGCCAGCTCGCCCGTCACAGCAAGATTGCCAATGAGCCGGTCGCGGTTGAACGAGTTACGGTTTTCGTAGAGCGTGAAATACGGATTGTCGAAGTAGGTGTAGTTATACGAAAACTGCTGGATACCCTCCAGCCCAGGTTGCCAGTACTGCTTCATCGGGTTCACATCGGTTTGTCGGCCCAGCCAGGCACTTAAGGCGTAGTTGATGTTTTCTGAACCGTATTTGGTAGCTGGGCGATTGTCGCTCCCGGTATTGATATAATTGAGCGAAGAGCTGAATTTCAGCCGTTTGATGGGCTCAAACTGAAGCCGGGCCGCCAGTGTTTTTCGTTTCAGATCGACACCCGGAATAGTTGACTGACTATTCAGATCGGTGTATGATAATCGATAACTGCCCTTGTCGTAGCTACCGGAAATAGCCAGGTTGTTTATGGCAGTGTGACCTGTTTCGTAGAAATTTTTGAGGTTATCAGGGTGCGATACAAAGGGCGTTGGGGTGATGGGTAAGCCACTATATACCCGTGTGTCGGCTCCGCGCACCACCCGGCCATCGGGCAGATTCACGGGACTATCGTACTGCTGAATCAGCAGTCCCGCGTCAAGTTTAGGACCATAGCTGTACGATATATTATCGTTGATACCCCCACCTAACCCGTTAACATACTTGAAGGCTCCACTGTTACCCTGCCCATAAAGATTTTGGAAGCGAGGCAGTTGAAACGGCCGCTCGGTATAAAACGTACTGTTGAAACTCACGCCAATACCTTTCTGTGATGATCCATCTTTAGTCGTAATCAGGATAACTCCGTTAGACGCTCGGGTGCCGTAGAGGGCGGCTGCACCAGGCCCTTTCAGTACCGATACCGCTGCTACGTCGTCAGGATTGATTTCCATTGCACCGTTACCAAAATCGATTTCCTGAAACCCGTTGGCATCGTCATCGACCCGGTTCACTACCGTAGCGTTATTAATAACTATACCATCGACCACAAAAAGAGGATTGTTGTTGGTGAACGACGATTCGCCCCGAATGGTAATACGCGACGATGCTCCAACACCTGTTGATCCGCCCGTAACCATCACCCCCGCCACCTTACCCGATAAATTGTCGAGAAAATTGGGGGCTTTTACGTCGCTAACCTGCCGACCATCAACTTTCTGAATAGCATAACCCAGACTTCGGGCGTTGCGCTCCAGCCCAAGAGCCGTGACAACTACTTCATTAAGGGAAACCCCCGCAACTAGTTCAATAGCCAAACTGGTTTGCCCCGTGTAAGTAACTTCCTGCGTCTGGTAGCCAAGGTAAGAAAATGTCAGGACGTCGGCTGGTTGTAGGTTGGAGAGGGTAAACGTGCCCAAAGAACTGGTGAGCGTGCCAGCCTGCGTGCGTTTTACCTGTACAGTGGCACCTACAATTGGTTGATGCAATGCTTGGTCAACAACCTGTCCGGTAAGTTTCTGGGCAGACGCAATAACTGAGAATAAGGGAATAAAGGCAATGAGTAGTAATAACCGCATAGAACGGGAATTAAAGTAGAAATTAACTATTAAGCATATACGAGGTAATAAGAGAGGTGGATGTTTTAGCAAATGAATTAATCAATGATCAGCGAAACCCAGAGCCGGTTTACACCTGATGAAGAAGCTTTATTTGACAATATTGAAGCTGCTACATGTGTATTTCGGAGATAGTGACCAGGCGATTCCGTAGCAAATTGACCACCTAGTTGACTCGCAATCGACCCGCGAAAAGAGGCTGTAGAAGCGGTGGTAAAACTACGGTTATTTTCCCTTTATTGATAACTGATTTCTACGTGCGGTTTCCGTTTCCGGCGCATGGATTCGCCGGTCAACTCCAGCCGATGCGCATCATGTACCAGCCGATCCAGGATCGCATCGGCAATGGTTTTTTCCCCAATCACTTCATGCCATTTGCTGACCGTTAGTTGAGAGGTGATAATGGTCGAACTCTTGCCATGCCGATCTTCGATGATTTCCATTAACGCAGCCCGACTCTGGGCATCAAACGGTTGAAGTCCGAAGTCGTCCAGAATCAGTAGTTGTTGACGCTCGATTCGAGTTAACTCTTTCAAATACGATCCATCGGCTTTGGCCATTTTTAGCCGAGCAAATAGTTTAGGCGTACTGGCATACAGGACCCGATAGCCCAGAATGCAGGCTTGATGACCTAACGCCGATGCGATATAGCTTTTGCCAATGCCGGTACTACCCGTAACCAGCAACGTTTCATTGCGTTTGATGAAGTTGCAGTCGGCTAACCGTAACAATTGATTGCGGTCCAGATTCCGTTCCGTTTGGTAAGAGAGTTCCTCAATAGAGGCTTTATAGCGGAAACGGGCATTGACAATCTGGCGTTCGATCCGCCGATTCTGTCGATCATCCCATTCAGCTTCAATCAGATAGGCGATCATCTCATCAATCGTATACCCGATGGGCTGGCCACTTTCCAGACTAGTTTTGAAGGCCTGGAACATGCCAAACATCTTCATTTTACGCATTTTCTCTAAGCTATTGTTGTTCATTGGGGCATTGATTTAGGGTTATTGATAGTAGTTCTCTCCACGGATGTTCTCGTGAGTAGGCATGGTAGGTTGTTCAGCTAGAAGTTCGTCTTCATCATAGTTATCCATTCCCTTTTCCAAGATGGCCTGGATGGTTTTGTAGTTGTAGAGGCCGAAGCCTAACGCCCGCCGACAGGCGTTGGTGAGCCGCTCTTTGCCTACTTTACTGGCCAGACTCAGGATGCCCATACAGGAGCGATAGGCCTGTTCAGGGTGCTGACGACGTTCCATCACTTTGAGGATGTAGAGCCGCACATCCTCGTGGATATCAGCCGCCCAGTCGACAAAACGCTCGGGCGACCAATCCGTTACGAAGCGATGAGTAGCGGCCAGATGTTCTTTGTCGGTGGTGTAACTGTAGGGACGATATTGCCGTCGATGTAGGGCCACGCGTTGATAGCGGACAAAAATCTCCACCGTAGAGCTGGAATAAAGCAGTTTGACCTTTCGGCCAACGTAGCGATAGGGTACACTATAATAGTGCTTATCAGCCCCTAAACACACATGCCCATTTTTCATCACTGTGGCATGGGATTGCTTTTTGAACTCGTAGCGTAGCAGGGGTAAAGGTGCGAGTGCTTCGCGTTCAACTTCGTCAAATTGAAGCCGACGACTATAGTTACGCCCTTTCATGGGTCGGCTATTATGTTGCTCTAAGAGAGCTAGTATAGCCTCATTGAGCTCGGGTAATGAGTGAAAGCGCTGTTTTCGTAGCGGTGCATAGATCCGATTATAGACAATCTTGACCGCCCCTTCGACCAGGGCTTTATCCCGTGGTCGATAAGCTCGGGTGGGTAAAATAGTAGTGCCGTAGTGATCGGCAAAGTCGGCAAACGTCTCATTGAGCGTCGGTTCAAAACGACTGCTTTTGGTGACGGCCGCTTTGAGATTGTCGGGAACGATGGCGGCTGGTACACCCCCACAATAGTGCAGCGCGTTTTCGCAAGCCGCAATGAAATCTTCTTTTTGCTGACTCATTACCGCTTGCACATAGGTCAGTTGACTAGCGCCTAGAATGGCGATGAAGACTTCAACGGGCTTTTCTTCCCCCGTTGTTAAATCGACTAGACTCAACTTAACACCCGCGAAATCGACAAACAGTTTGTCGCCTGCTTTATGATCCAGATGCATCACGGGTTGTACCCGAGCCTTCCATTAGTTATAGTAAAAACAGAACTGGGTGTAGTGAAAGCCATCGGAATGGTCATTGCGGTAGGCTTCCCACAACATGAGTCGAGTGACTCCCTTTCGTTTGAGTTCTTTATCGACCTGAGGAAGATACTCTTGCAGAATAGTCAAGCGTGGATCAGGCTTGGGTTCTGGGGTCTTGCCGAATAAGTCTTCCAGATCCTTATCTGTTAGGGTACGGATATCCGCATAGGTAAGTCCACTAGCGGCCAGGGCGGTCAAATAGCGCTTGACAGTGTTCCGGGAAACACCAATTTGGGTGGCGATGGAGAGTTTGCTACGTCCCTGGCTAAATAGCCGAAAGATGTGTCGAATCTTGCTCATGCTGATTGTCGAGTTAGCCATACAGGTTTGGAAGTTGGTAGTTCATCTTCCAAAAGTATGGGTACTTCTACAGCCAGCTTTTCATCAAGACGAGGTGGTCAGTTTAGGCCGAAATCACCTGGTCAATTAGTCGCGGAATCGAGTGGTCAGTTTGTAGCGAAATCAGATGGTCTCTATCTCCGAAATCTCCACATATCCTCCTTATCCTCTTAGAGCTAATGAAACCAGCCACCGGAAACCCTTATGATTGTGACGATGTAGACCTGCTTCGGCAGTGGATTATTGAACTGCAGGAAGTAGCGACGCTCTTACGGGAAATGGTCCACTGTAGCCGCAAGCAGATCGAAGCTGAGGAGCAGATAACCAGTCTAAACGAACGTAAAGCAACGGCGCTGGAAGAAACGGTGATGCTGCTTAAACAGCGTATCAGTCAGTACGAGATCGCTTTTTCGACTGAGCATTACAACCATGTCAGACGGTTGAATTAAGGCTGTAATATGCTGAGTATAGACAAGAACGCTGGCTCCAGGTGAGCCAGCGTTTTTTGTTGGTTTGGGATTATTTATGCTACATTAGCGGCAATGTTTATTAAAACAATTCGATCGGTTTCTACACTATGAAGAAAATCTTTTATCTGCTTTCAATGCTGTTAAGTTACCCTCTGGTAGCCCAAAATAATTACATAGTTAATACGCCCAATTCCATTACACCTGGACAAAACAATACGTTTGTCGGGCCTGGCGCTAGCAATAGGACTGATTTCTCTGGGAACAATAATACCATATTGGGTACTGAGGCTGGGGCTAGCACTTTTGAAGGAAATAATAATATTTTCATGGGCTATCGGGCGGCAGCTAATAATAGGTATGGTGATTACAATATTTTCATTGGGAATAATTCAGGTTTGCAAAATTGGGGTGGTTATAACAATATTTTCTTGGGTCATCAGGCTGGTGAAAATAATCTCTTTAGCGCTTACAATGTGTCCATAGGGAGACAAGCTGGTTATTCCAATCAATATGGTAATTCAAATATCAATATAGGTATCCAGTCGGGTTTTAGTAATAAAACGGGGCGGTATAATATTATGATTGGGGACTCTGCGGGATTCAGTAATACCGTTTTTGGAAATGTGTTTATTGGATCAAAATCGGGCTATAGCAATAGCTCAGGTACCGACAACGCTTTCGTCGGGTATCAAGCTGGTTATTCGAATACAACTGGCAAATGGAACTCATTTTTTGGTAATGAGGCAGGTGTTTATAACACAACAGGGTATTCTAATGCTTTTGTTGGGTATCAAGCCGGAAATCACAATACAACAGGGGCCAATAATGCCTTTATGGGAGCAATGGCCGGTTTCACGACAACGACAGGCTCATTTAATACGTTTACCGGTTATGTTGCTGGTACCTCCAACACAACTGGTAGTGCAAATGCTTTTTTTGGAGGCTCTGCGGGCTCTTCCAATACAACAGGGCAACAGAATACTTTTGTAGGCACTAGCTCGGGTATAAATAGTACAACGGCCTCAGCCAACACCTTCATTGGTTATCAAGCAGGCTATAATTCAACCGGAGCTTCCAATACGTTTTTAGGTTATCGAACAGGATACAACATAACTACTGGCAGCAATAATATAATAATTGGCCCCAACTCGGGAACGGCCATAACCGATGGCAATGACAACGTGCTGATGGGTTATAATAGTCAAGCCGACGATGGCCTGCAAAACGCTATTGCCATTGGCGCCAACAGCCGGGTAGCCGCCAGTAATGCGCTCATTTTGGGCAATCAGGTTAACGTAGGCATTGGCACCTCAGCTCCCGTAAATCGCCTGGAAGTGGTTAGCCAATCGCCGAATACCAGCGGCCTAACCTTAACGAATCTAACGGCTTCCAGCCCAACGACCCGAACTACTGACCAATTCCTGACGGTGAGTGAAACAGGAGAAGTAATCAAAGCTCGGTACCAACTTCGTATCAACAACCCAAGTGAGTGGAGCGATAACGTGTTTAGTCCATCCTACCAGCTACGTTCCCTATCGTCAGTTGCTGCTTATATTGATCAATACAAACACCTGCCAGGCATACCCTCAGCCGAACAGATAGCCAAAGAGGGTATTGACCTGGTCAAGATGAATGCAACCCTGTTAGAAAAAGTAGAGGAATTAACCCTGTACAGCATTCAACAGGACAAGACGATTCAAGCACAGCAACAGGAGCTACAGATTGTCAAGCAAGAGCAGGCTGAATTAAAACGGCTACTTAACCAGCTCTTGAAACAAAAGTAAGCGTGTAGGAAGTGTAGAAAGTGCAGGTCTAAAAACAATCTTTTTTTCGCTTGTGACTTTTGGGGGCGTCTCCATCGTCTTATTAACACTTTCTCCAGTGCTAGTCCGTAAGAATAGAGCCCGGCCTATTAAGCTGGGCTTTTTACTTGAAAACGCCTTTTATAGGCTGTGCTGAGTTAAAAAAGTTAAAAAACTCCCCTCGACAATCACCTTTTTACAAATTTTATGTACAGGGTACAGCAGGAGCCGAAAACGCCTTTGTAAAAAGGCCCCATACCCCCTTTTTCGCACGATTTAAGTTGAACAAGTAGAATAAGTACCCCTTTTGTAGGTTTTGTAGGGTAGACGAGTGCCCGTTTTAGAAATAACTGAGATCAATTTAAGGCAATTGATTCTTCCTTGTGAGTCACCAATTAGCATTTATAAAAAAAAGAGGAGAGGGGGGCGCTTCCCCTCTATTAACACGGAAAAGGCAGAAGAAACCGAAAAATCCTCTAAGCTTCAAACTGTCAACATGATCCGATACCTGGGGGATTACTGATTATAGTATACTGCAAACTAAAAAACAGCGATAAAGCCAGCCAATTGATATGTTTGACTTGTATTGTATATAACAAATTCATAACATAGCAGTTTAGTGATTAATCTGGGTAATTCGATGACTAAACTACTAGATACTATTGACCCCGTTCCCCCCGAAAATATCTACCGAGTTGATACCTCCCGCAGAAAACTCATCCCTTTATACAGCTCTACGGTAAAAGCCGGGTTCGCTTCTCCTGCCGAAAATTATATCGAAGCCAGACTGAACCTGCAAGACCTGTGTGTGGCCCATCCCGACATGACCCACTTTGTCAAAGCCAGTGGCGATTCGATGACGGGCGATTACATTTTTCCAGGCTCAATCCTGGTTGTTGATTCTACGCTGGAGCCTGTTACGGGCAGGATCATCGTGGTTAGTATTGACGGCAACTGGTGCGTAAAACGATACGTCGAAGAAGAGAAACGGGTTAAACTCGAATCTAGTAATTCAGCCTATGCTCCTATCTACCTGACTAAACAGGAACGTCTCGAAGTGCTGGGCGTTGTGACTTACATCATTTCCAAGCCACCGAAGTATGTACGCCCTCGTTGATGCCAACTCGTTTTACTGCTCGGTGGAGCGCAGCTTTAACCCTGCTCTGGAAGGCAGGCCCATTATCGTTTTGTCTAATCGAGACGGTAATGTGATTGCCCGCAATGCGGAGGCTAAGGCGTTAGGCATCAACATGGCAGGCTACTTCTTTGAGATGAAAGAGATGGTAGCACAGCATAATATTGCTGTGTTCAGTAGTAATTATGTGCTTTATGGCGATGTATCGGCCCGGTTAATGAGTTGCCTGGCCAAGTTTGTGGAAGACGTGGAGGTCTATAGCATTGATGAAGCGTTTCTACTGGTCGATGATAGCTATAATCAGTACTACCCATCCTATCAGGGTTTAGGGGAGACCATCCGTGTGAAGATCAAGCAGTGGTTACGGCTGCCCGTGAGCATCGGCTTCGGTCCAACGAAGACCTTATCGAAAATAGCCAATCGACTAGCTAAGCAAAATCCAGCCTATCAGGGCGTCTGTGTGCTGGATACACCGGATAAGATTGGTGAAGCCTTGCAGGCGTTTCCTGTTGAAGACATCTGGGGAGTTGGGCACAGATCGGCTAGTAAACTGAAGAAGTTCGACATACGCACAGCGGCTCAACTACGGGACGTACCTGATGACTGGATCAGGCAGCAGATGACGGTCAACGGAGTCAGGCTGGTCTATGAATTACGTGGTAAGCCCTGCAAACTACTGGAAGTAAATCCACCAGCCAGAAAAAGCATCTGTACAGAACCCGGTTTTGGCCAGGTAACGCCCAGCTTCGAGCAGGTTCAGGATGCGTTAACGTTTCATCTGTCGAGAATCTGCGAAAAGCTCCGTAAACAGGATTCATTAGCGGGTTGCTTGATTGTTTATTTACGTACTGACCCCAACCGCAAAACACCAGGTAATGGGCTACCCAGTAAACAGTTTAGTAATTCCCGAACCGTCCGCTTACCACATCCAACCAGCTCAACCGCTGAACTGCTGCAATATGCTTCGGCGGCTCTGAAAGAGATTTTCTCTTTCGGTTATCACTACCTGCGGGTTGGTATTATGCTGACCGACCTGGTACCTGCCGATTACCGGCAGAAGGGGTTATTTGTTGAAGGGCCCAATGAAAAATCATTGAAGCTGGCGAATGTGGTAGACAAACTAAATTACCGCTATGGGAAGGATACGCTTAGGCTAGCGTCCCAGATGCATGCTCCTGAATGGCCGATGAAGCCAAAGTTTCTATCTCCCTGCTATACGACTCGGTGGCAGGACATTCTAATCGTTAAATAAAACCAGATATATACGATGAATCGAAATGAACGCGCTCAGGTATGGGCCAGAAAGGATGAATTAAGCAAGGCGCTTATCCAGCTACCGGCCGATGATAAACGCTCACGAGAGCATATTCAACAGCAGATTGAAATCTGTAATCAGGCGCTGGTACAGGATAAGTTTGAGGTTATTAGCCAGACTGATGAATGACCCTGATGAGAGCATAATAAAACGGGGAAAGGACGGTATTAAAAACGGGGTTTTTCCCCTCGGACTGACATCAGTATAGACAAGTTGTTTTTTACTTTCTAGGTGACACAGCCTTCATGATCATAAAAAATTGACACTTCTTTAAAACAATTACGCCTTGACTTAAGGCTTTGTAAACTACCTTTATTCACACATTATTAATAAAAACTTACACTCGTAACTAGTATCTATCCATGAAAAGTTAATCATAATAAAATGCCAATACCAGACTTTGATCACAACTATGTTTTGCCTCCTCATCTAGGTGATCCAACAGAACCATCTCACTTATCGCCTTATAGCAGCTCAATTCTAGAGATTTGTCAGAAGTTTGGTACGTCTCCAAACAGGGTTCAAATTTTGAAAAATCTTGTTGAGTTTCGGCGAAATATGACTAACTTAGGTATTATTGAGGGCTTTCAATGGCTAGGTGGAAGCTTTATGCAAGATATAGAAACGCTGGAAACTAGAGCACCCAGAGACTTAGATATTGTAACATTTCACGGTTTATTGACTACCCACCAATTTAGTTTAATAATTCATAGTTTCCCTGAATTTAGATCTTCTGTTTTATCAAAAAAAAACTTCCTTCTTGACCATTACCCTGTAGATTATTGCTTTAAACCTGAAGTTACAGTTGAACACACAAGGTATTGGATACAGTTATTCACCCACACCCGTTTAGGGCTATGGAAGGGTATGGTAAGAATTGAGCTTAATACCCCTTTTGATGACCAAGCTGCGCTTGACTATTTAAATTCGATATAATCATGAGCCTTTACAGAAGAAAACAAAGTATAAAAGCTCAGATAGTCGAAACACAAAGGCTACTGGACATGGTTGGAGACCATCCCCTGATGTCTTTTGGGTTAGCTGAACGGATTGAAACATTAAGACAAGAGTTAGACTCGTTGCCAACAGAGTCTTTTGAGCCGAAAGTTCAACTTCTTTTTAGTGGGGAAGCAGTAAGCGGCTCTCAAGGAATAAAGGCTAGTTTTGTTAGTAAAACTATCCCCCCATTTCAGGAATTGGTTAAGTCGAAGACTTCCAAAATAAGAGGAGGTAGGGCTCGAAGAGGTGAGAAAATATTAAGAAGTAAAAGTACAGATTTATTTGTCACAGCACTTCCACGTGGGTCTTTTGGCGTAGAGTTGAGTCAGATGGAGACAAATGGACTATTTGATAGTGTTGATGTTTCAAGGGGAATAAAAGATGTAATGAATTTAATATCAGACTCAACAAGTGATGAAAGCTTTGAGTCTATACTTGAGAAAACGACACAAAATGATTTAGTAAACTTGAAAAAATTCCTCCGGGGAATCGTTGAAGAGAAATCCATTTTAAAAATGGAGAGTGGAGAGCTTTTTATTGAGCTGTCCAAAGATAAAATCGCCGACGCTTATGAAAGAGTGGCCCTAATAATTAAGGATGAAAGTGAAGATTTTCTAAAGGGAATTTTTAAGGGAATCTTACTTGATTCTAAGAAGTTTGAATTCGTGCTTCAAGATGGGAAAAAAATTTTCGGATCTATCGATGACGAATTAAGTGAATGGCAATTGATAGAATATAATAAGCTTTCAAATACTTTTTGCGAGTTTCACTTAAGAACTTTTAAAATAATCCTTAAATCAGGTGTAGAAAAAACAAAATATCGACTACTTGGTATAAAACCTTTAAATGAGTAATCTATTGACAGGTTAGTCGCTGGATATTTTTGTTTTTAAACTTTGATCTTATCCACACTAGCTTCAATCATCTTCTGCACACTCTCCGACAGATTCGACAGAAGATCATACCCCGTTTGCTTCTCGACTTTATCGACACTAATCCGGTTAAGTCCCCACGACTGCTCACCCACCGCATTCGTATTGCCCATCCAAACCGCAATAACTCGCGTCTGCGCGTTGATACGGTTTAAGTCGTCCGAACCTACTGGCAGTACCACAATCACCTTCCAGAGCACAGTAGGAACAGTTAGTTTACCACTGGCTATACTATTCACCTTACCGTTATCTCCTTCACCACCTTTGCCATAGGTTCCGGCAATTATATAGAGTTCATTTCCCTGAGCTACCAGGTTCCGGCAGTATTCTTCTAGCCGTAACCATGCCTGCCGGTTAAGTTGCGGTGCTTGGGGGACAATGTTGGTTAGAATAAATGTAGTCCTGTTTTCCTCGGCTGTGCTATCCCTGTCATCCGATGGGCAGAGGTGCCCACGATCAAAACCTGTATTGGTATAATCGCTGTGCTTCGCCTGAAAGAAGCTGGTAGGTAAAGTCTGGTCAGGAATGAAGTTCCCGGTATAACGCGAAGCCAGCCCCTTCCAGGCTGACGACAGGTGCCAGCTAGACCAGTTGGCTATACCTGTAGAATTGTTATAGGAAAGCGAATAGGTAGAGCGAACAATCAATTAACCGTTGGGACTGGATTCTGACGTCTTTGCTCCATCAGGATTACCTAGCGCCATGTTATTGTCTCTTGTCGGTGTGGTATCGTTCGGAGCTGTAACGGACGGTTCTTTACACTGAGTAAGGATAAATAGAAGAAAAAACGCTGAATAAATGCGAAAGTAGGATTTCATATAATTAACCGTTGAGAATTAAGCTGATGAAGCCTCAACCCAAAAATGCAAACCGTAGTGCAAACCGCCCTACACCTTGTCATGAAAAAAGCCGATTAACATTGCTGCTAACCGGCTAATTATCATGCTATTTATGGGTGAGCGGGAAACGAGGTTCGAACTCGCGACCTGCAGCTTGGGAAGCTGCCGCTCTACCAACTGAGCTATTCCCGCTTATACCACAAAAATGTGTGTTTAAAACCAGAATGTCAAGAGGTATCACTAAAGCGTATGGAGTAGTTCTTTAATTGTCGTATATGTATGATCTAACTGCTCGTTTGTCGTGCAATAAGGCGGCATCAGGTATAAAACATTACCCAGCGGGCGCATCAAAATACCCCGTTCAAGCAGAAACGTATAGGCCACATCCCGAATGCTATTGAAGTATGATGTTTGCTCGCCTGCCTTCAAATCGAAGGCAAGTAAAGTACCCTGTTGCCGGATGTTTTCAACCGTTGAATAGGCGGCTAGTTTCTTAGCGAACTCGCTGTGCTTCTGGGTAATTCGCTGAATCGCCTGCTGGGTTTCGGTCGATAGTAGCAGGTCCATACTGGCTAGGGCAGCTGCACAGGCTACGGGGTTAGCTGTGTATGAGTGCCCGTGGAAAAGTGTCTTATGTTTGTCGGTCGATAGGAAGGCTTCGTAAATAGCTTTTGTACAGGTGGTTATACTTAAAGCCATGGTGCCGCCCGTCAACCCTTTGGATAAACACATCAGGTCGGGTTTTTCCGCCAAATGATCAGAAGCAAACAGGCGACCTGTGCGGCCAAAGCCTGTCATGACCTCATCGGCAATGATCAATATACCTCGACGACGTGCCATCCTGATTAAGTTGTCGAGTACTTCGGGCTTATACATAATCATACCCCCTGCGCCTTGTACCAGGGGTTCAACAATAAAAGCCGCCGTGTCGTCTGTAAATAAAGCTTCGGCCTGTTGCAACACATCGGTTTCCTGGCCGGGTATTGGGGTAGGTAGGTAATCGACATCGAACAGAAAAGGCGCAAATGGGGCTGTAAAGGCACTGCGACCGCCAACCGCCATCGCACCAAATGTGTCGCCATGATAGGCATTCTCCAGCGCCACTACCTTTCGACGGGTTTTGCCCAGGTTATGCCAGTATTGGAACGCCATTTTCAAGGCTACTTCAACGGCTGTTGAGCCGTTGTCGGAATAGAAAACCCGCTTCTGATTTTTGGGTAAAATAGCCAGTAGGCGTTCGGCCAGTTCAACTGCTGGTTCGTGCGTGAAATCGGCAAAAATGACGTGCTCAAGTGTTTGAAGCTGCTCGGCCACCCGTTGAGCAATGTAGGGATGGGCATGCCCGTACAGGTTGACCCACCACGACGAGATCATGTCCAGATACTCGCGACCATCTGGTCCGTAAAGTACAGAGCCTTTGCCACTTGCAATAGCTATGGGAGCGGGAGCCGTTTGCATTTGCGTGAACGGATGCCAGATCACAGCCCGGTCGCGTTCTGCTAAATCATTCATTGGAATACGTTGAATAGTAGTGATATATCGGCAGTAAGATCAGAAAGGCCACTTGCCCTGTGCGCGCATTACCTGTTCAATAACGTCCCGAACGGCTCCTCCTCCGCCCATCTTGGGCGATATGTACTTGCAGATGGCCTGAACCACATCGACCGCATCGGCTGGACAGGCGCTCAATACGTCTGGGCGATTGAGAATAGTATAATCTGGAAGGTCGTCGCCCATGTAGAGAATTTCCGATTCGTTCAGACCGTCGCGGGCAATATAGCCGAGGTAGGCGTTTACTTTCTGATCGGAGGGGCCACCCATAAAAATGTCTTTTACATTCATATTCGTTAGCCAGTTCCGAACGCCATCAGCATTGGAGGAAGATAAGATACCAACCCGAAAGCCAGCTTTCAGGGCCTGCTCGATGGCGTAGGTATCCCGAATATTAACCGTACGAAAGCGTTCGCCCGATGCCAGCAGATGAACACTGCCGTCGGTCAATACACCGTCGACATCGAAGATAAACGTTTTGATGTGTGTAAAGCGATCCTGTATAGCTGCCATGCTGCAAGTTTAGTGAAAACCGGGCGACTGTTCCGTATTTTTGTCCAATGAATGCTTATGACCTCTCTTCGGCTACCGGGTCACCGACCGATCTTCCTTCAGCGTTTCGTGATCAGATGCAGGCGCAACTGGGCTCTGAATTTGCTGACTTTCAACAAGCATTGGCAGGGCCAGCTCCCGTCAGCATCCGGCTGAACCCTCGTAAGCCTGGTTATGATATTACAGATGTAAGCCCGGTTCCCTGGTGTAACGATAAGGGCCCGGTTCAGGGATTTTATTTAGCGGAACGCCCGAGCTTTACACTCGATCCCCTGTTTCAGGCGGGTGCTTATTATGTGCAGGAGGCCTCATCGATGCTACTCTATGAAGCCCTGAAACAAAGCGTAAATCTGAGTCGCCCGCTGCGTGTGCTGGACTTGTGCGCTGCACCGGGCGGAAAGAGTACCTTACTGGCATCGGCATTGTCGGCCGATAGTTTGCTGGTTTGTAATGAAGTGATTCGGAGCCGGGTATCAGTTTTGCGGGAAAATCTGGACAAATGGGGCTACTCCAACGTAGTGGTAACGAATCACGACCCCGAAGATATGACCAATCTGTCAGGCTTTTTTGATGTGGTTGTGGTCGATGCGCCCTGTTCGGGCGAAGGGCTTTTTCGGAAAGACCCGGACGCTATGGAGGAATGGTCTGAAGCGAGTGTGCAACTCTGCTCGGCCCGTCAGAAGCGGATTCTGGATGCGGCTATACCGTTGCTGGACGAACGGGGTATTTTAATCTATAGTACCTGTACCTACAACGACAGCGAGAATCTGGACAATGTTCGGTATCTGACTGAAAACGGATTCAGGAACCGTCCACTGATTTTACCCACAGACTGGCAGATTGTTGAAAAGTATGTGGATAACTCCGTTGGTTACCAATGTTATCCACATCGAGTGCAGGGAGAGGGCTTTTTTATCAGTGTTTTTCAGAAAATGACCTTTACGGCGGTCGTCAAACTGGATGCCCGCACATTCCGTAGCATCCGGGCCCTGCGTCCGCGCGAAACATCGACGGCTATGAAGTGGCTGGAGCATCCCGCCAATTTTTCGTTCTGGGAAAAGCCCAACGGCGATGTGATGGCCTTACCGAAATCGCTGGAAAAAACGTTTCTGTTTCTGGATAGCGCCCTGCGCAACAAAGGTTTTGGCCTGGAGATGGGCCAGTTCAAGGGGCAGGATTTTATTCCGTCGCACGCCCTGGCGCTCAGTACCGACTGTAATCAGAATCTACCGGCTATTGAGCTAAGTAAAGAAAACGCGCTCCGGTACTTTAAGAAAGAAAATCTGGTATTCGACGAGCCCGTCAAAGGCTGGTTACTCGCTCGGTACAAGGGGCTGAATCTGGGCTGGGTAAAAGGGGTCGGCAATCGGGTCAATAATTATCTGCCCAAAGACTGGCGTATCCGAATGGATATAAAAGAATACGTATGAAACGACTATTGGCTATTTCCGGTCTAATATTGATTTTCCTTGGCATAGGGTATTGGGTTGGGCCAACGGCGCATCCTGATGCCGTTAAAGATGAGGTTATTACACTTGATCCCGATCTGGTAAAACTGGAGCAGCGTATTGCCGAGTCGGAGCATCAGTCGGATGTACGGCCCGACAATGAGGCCCGGATTGTCTGGGCCGATAGCCTGCATAAAGTCAAAACGCCTTACAGCATCGTGTATCTGCCCGGTTTTTCGGCAAGCTGGGCCGAAGGCGACCCCATTCATCGGGAAATTGCTAAACGCTTTGGCTGTAATCTGTACCTCGCCCGACCAGCCGAACATGGTATTAACGCACCCGATGCCTTTAAAAACATTACACCGGCCAACTACGCAGCGTCGGCCGAACAAGCACTGGCTATCGGTAAGGCTTTGGGCGAAAAAGTAATCGTCATGGGCACGTCGGCAGGGGGGATGCTGTCGTTGTATCTGGCGGCCCATCACCCCGAAATCGACGGACTGATCTTGTATTCACCCTGTATTGCTGTGGCTAATCCGGCTTTAAAACTGGTGACGGGGCCTTGGGGAAAACAGATTCTCGATCTGGTGTTTCGGGGCGATTACCTGATTAATACGCATTACAGTGGCGAACGGTCGCGGTATTGGTTGCCAAAATACCATACGAACGGTCTGATTACGCTCCAGACGATGCTCAATACCTACATGACGCCCGAACAGTTTCAGCAGGTGAAGCAGCCGGTATTTCTAGGGTATTATTATAAAGATGAAGACCATCAGGATCAGACGGTATCGGTAGCCGCCATGCTGAAGATGTATGATGAATTGGGTACACCTGCCGATAAAAAACGAAAAGAAGCGTTTCCCGATGCTGGTGCGCATGTAATAGCCTCGCACTTTACATCGAAAGACTTACCAGGCGTGTATCGGGCAACAGAAGCTTTTATGAGCGATGTGCTAAAATTGCCTCAGGCGACAACGTCCGTTGCAGGGGTAGCTTTCAGTCACAAGGGCAATTCGACAAAAAAATAACCTAACTTTGAGGGATTAATGAATAATGTGCAATGAATAATGAGTGGCCTTCATGCTACTAATCCATTATTCATTATCCATTAATCATTATCCATTTTTGATCAATACATATGGCTTACGGATTACTGAACGGAAAACGCGGCATCATTTCGGGTGCTCTGAACGAACAATCAATCGCCTGGAAAATCGCCCTGAAAGCGAAAGAAGAAGGGGCTAGTATTACGCTGACTAACGCGCCAATTGCCATGCGCATGGGCGAAATCAAACAGTTAGCCGAACAAACAGGAGCCGAAATTATTCCGGCCGATGCTACCTCGGTCGACGACCTCACTAATCTTTTTACGAAATCGCAGGAAGTGCTGGGCGGTAAAGTCGATTTTGTGCTGCATAGTATCGGTATGAGCCCCAACATCCGTAAGGGCAAAGCCTACACCGATCTGAATTACGAATGGCTCAAACAAACGCTCGATATTTCGGCTGTTTCGTTCCATAAAATGATGCAGGTCGCTTATAAGCTCGACGCCATCAATGAGTGGGGTTCGGTCGTGGCGCTGACCTATATGGCTGCCCAGCGGACATTCCCGTTCTATACCGACATGGCTGACGCTAAAGCCATGCTCGAATCCATTGCCCGTAGCTTTGGTTATCGGTATGGAAAATACCGCAAAGTTCGGGTCAATACCGTATCGCAGTCGCCAACGCAAACCACAGCGGGTGGCGGTATCGGTGGCTTTGACAAGTTTTTCGACTTTGCCGACAAAACGGCTCCGCTGGGTAACGCTACGGCTGATCAATGCGCCGATTACGTTATCACGTTGTTCTCCGACCTGACACGCATGGTGACCATGCAGAACCTCTTCCACGACGGCGGTTTCTCGATGACTGGTATCTCGGAAGAAGTAATGAATCTGATCACAAAGGAATAGCTGGGATACAGATACGAGGGGCAGGAAGCACATATACTGTGTGCTTTCTGCCCCTCGTGTTTTAGTTGTTCGTACGTCGCGATCAGGGTAGTGAAACGACAATCATCCTTGACAACGTAAGAAAGCTACCGTCGAGGGTTTCCAGTTCGGTACGCTGATTGTCGTGCCAGATGCAGGCATGATAAAGGCTATTTAGTTTGTACGTCCCGCTTGAATAAATCGTATCGTTGGAAATAGCCAGATTTTGACAAAATGCCTGACTGGCATTTTCCGGAAGCGGCTGTAGCATCTCGGTTACCATTCCGGTTGGGGCAATGCGCCAGATTATCGGCAGAAATCGTTGATAATCCAGAATGTTCAGATACAATTGCCCGTGGTTATCTATTGCCAGTTCATGTAGCCGCTGGCTAGCCGGATTGACCGATTGGCTTAACTGAAACCGATAGTTGTTTTTCCAGATGGTTGGTACGGGCGCCGATCGGTCGAACTGGTCGTTGACTTCGCCAACCGAAAAAATACCCTGTTTGGTAGGAAGTATGGCAAATACCAGCGATTTGACAGGCTCCGAATCGACCTCCCTAACCCGGATACTATCGTTTTTATCCACCGTCCAGTAGATGGGCCTGCTTACCGACCTGCCGTTTAGAGGTAGCATTTGAATACCACCAATGTACAAATGGTCCTGGTAGCTCATTAGATTCCCCGTACTTAATTCTTCGCCCCGAATGGCATTTGCTCCCCCATTCAAAAGGATCAGTTGAGGTGAACTATTCGAATTTATTTTCCAGAGAACAGGACGTAAATCAAGATCACCCAGTATATAACCGATGCCCTGGAAAAAATGGATGTCACGGGCTCCGGCTCTGGCGTAGTCTGTTTTTGGAGGAATAGGTAAATCAATTTTACGACCGTTTTTCCAATAGCAGGGCTTCATTCGCTCATCTGAATCGTCAACATAATAGCCCGCGATATAGAGGTCATGGCCTTCTTTCTGAAGTCCGTAGCATCCCGTCTCCAGCGCCGACCCTGATTCGAGCCGATGAATTTTCCCCTGTTCCCAATAGACGGCTGCATACTGCCGGGTTTTGGGGTCAAGTGTAGAGCCAGTGGTGTAAATTATGACCGAGTCTTTCCCGTCGATAGGCGAAACGGTATCAGAGGGTCGGCAGCTAAACAAGCTGAGCAGCCAGCCAGCTATAGCGGCTAAATAGAGCGGCTTTACATCGGGTTTATAAGCCAGCATACGAATACGTTGCGGTCAGTGTACCACCGGCATCGGTTTGAGTGTGGGCAGTTGGGTACTTCTGGCCGTTATACTGGTACGTATAAACCGACTGATGAATCTGCGTTTCCTTGCCATCGGGCCCTTTCGCAAATTGCGTAATCGCCGAAGGGTTATTCACCTGAAAAGTTACGTTGGGCAGAAAAGGGTAAAGCGTCCAGAGGTTCGATACGTTTTTGTGCGAATCATAGCCCGCAAAACGAGTAATCAGCTCTTCCCGATATCCTCCTGTCTGATCATCCTTGCTTAGGTCGACCAGTTGCGTTAGATTCCCTTTGGCATCATACGCAAACGTGCGGGCAGTTTCGGTTTTATTCGGCCCTTCTCCCTGCGTAATGTCTACCCGAGTTAGTTTGTTATCAGGCGAATACTGATAGGTGTACGTAGTTGTTAGTTTGCCATTGGACGAAAACTCCTGAGTAAGCTTGACCTTGTCGCCATCATAGGTATAGATAACATACGATCCGTTGGAGGCTTCCAAGCGATTCAGCCGATTGGTACTGGCATATAGGAAGTTGTAGACGACTTTACGTACCTGATTGGTGTTCTGAATATACAGATTCTGAGTTGTATACCGAATGGGTACATTGGCTGCGTCGTATTCGACTTCCTTATAATCGGTATCGGACCAACTGACTTTCGTTTTTTTGAAAACATGAATCGAGTCGTTCGACTGATCGGGTAGCTTCCCTGTATCGGAAGGCAGGGGCGTTTGGGATTGACAGGCTGCCAAAGCGAGCAATAGACCCAGTGATAGGATTGACGTGTGTCGTGTCATGGTGTTTACTGTTTTAAAATGGATTCACTAGTATGAGCGCAATTGAGGACTGAACGTTCTGGGCTCAGGTACGAACCGTCAGGAAAGCAGGTTGAAGTGTCATAAGAGTCAAGTGAATCGTATATAGGCTGGCGATGGGCCACAACATGCAAAAAGGGATACGAATGAACGTATCCCTTTTTGCGTGTTGTGTGGTCAGATGCTCACATCTGACCTTGAGAGGTTTCTCAAAACCGATACGACATTCCACTAAAATTTCATCTCCTGGGTTAAATAGGTTGCCCGGTTATCACCGTTGATTCGCACCGTTGCCGTTAATGGCTTTGAAGCCCAATTGATAGTAATTAGTCCATAGTTGAGTTCTGTAATCATGCTCCCAACACGGTGGCGGTTGGGTTCCTCATGTGGAGCCGATACGTGTGTCAGACCGCTGCTGGTAATATCATATACGTCGTACGACAGACCGGGTATGTTGACCTTCGATACTTCGGCCATATGGCGGTCACCACTGATGAAAAAGGCGCCTTTGGGTTTGGTCTTGCTTAGTAAATCCAGCAGTCGTTTGCGGGCAGTCGGGAAGTTGGCCCACTTTTCATATACGTGCTCTTCGGGTAATACCTGAACCCCACTGCCAATAATATGCACATCGGCATCGGAATTGGTTAGTTCTTTTTCGAGCCATTGCCACTGGGTTTCCCCCAGCATATCGCCTGTGGGGTCGGGTACATTTTTCTTATTCTCTTTCTTAAGCGGGTCACGAAAATACCGGGCATCCAGCAGAATGACTTTCACTCGTTGTCCTTTTGGACCATATACGTGCGAGGAATAACCGCCTTCCTGCGTGCGTAAAGGGCTATCAGTAGGTACGTCCAGAAAATCGAGCATTACCTGCTGGCTTTGTTTCCGCATTGGATATTCCTTTCCGCCATCGTTTACCCCGTAATCATGATCATCCCAAACGCCAATGATCGTCGAGGTTTGGCGCAACTGCTGATACCCCGGATTGGCTTTCTGAATGGCGTATTTAGCCCGGAGTGTATCCATATTTTCCGAATCGCCGTAGATGTTATCGCCCAGCCAGATCCAGAGGTCAGGCTTCTGTGCCACGATATCATCCCATAGCGGTTTGGGGCGCTTCTGGTCGCTGCACGAGCCGAAAGCGATGGTTGTCATGGGCTTGGATGGGTCGGCAGTTGGAGCAGACCGGGATTGATCATTCGTTGCGGTGCTGGGTTTCGTGGAGTGGCAGCCAACCAGTATCAATGTGCCAAAAGAGATAAGCGTAAGCAGTGTTTTCATCAGAACGTTTCGAATGGTTCGGGTAGTAAAAGTAAATAGGCACTTCCGATTCTGGCGCTTGTTCAAGATTTATTAACTTTGCCGTACTGAAAGATCGCATCACCTATTACCGATTTGCGCCGACAACGACTGCTACGTTCTGGCAGGTTGCATCGGTTTAGCTGCACTAATCTGTGTAGCGAAAGGCTTAATCTATACCAACGATTAAGCATCGGTTATCAATCTCGTATCAACTAATAGCTAATCGATGAAATCGGGTCATTTCATCACGGGGATGTCGTGTCTGACATCCTTCCTTCTGGTTGTTGTTTTCATGCACGACAGCCAGGCAATCAATCTCTAAGAAAAACATCATGGAAAAAGAAACCATTCATAAATCAATCATTCGCGATTTCTACCGTCGGGCGGTAAGGGAGGGCGACCTGACATTTGCCGAACAAATCATCGCCGACGATTATATCCAGCATAGTACAACCGTAAAACCTGGGAAGGCAGGTTTGCTGGAAGCGCTTGCCTATATGAAGCAGATGCCTAAACCGCCTACGACATCGGTACCCTTTATACGCCTGATTGCCGAAGGCGACTATGTGGTTACGAACATGAGTTTTGGCTGGGCGGGTAAACAGAAAGCCGTTATTGACCTGTTCCGATTTCGGGATGGACAGGTTGTGGAGCATTGGGACGCTATGGCCGACCAGCCCGAAATCACGCTGAATGGGCACGCGCTTATAGATGGGCCTTTACCCCACGAAACGCCAGAATCAACAAGCCAGAATAAAGCCCGCGTTGCCGATTTTATAGAGCAGGTTTTCATAAAGCGTAAGCTAGAAAAGCTGCCTGACTTCGTTGCTGATACGCTTAAACAGCATCGCCCTGAAATCGCCAATGGCCTTTCGGGTTTAAAAGCCTATTTGCAGCAACAACCGGCCCAACAGACAGTAGAAAACGTACTTCGGATCATTGCCGAAGGAGATTTTGTCGTGGTTCAGTCGTCAGGGACGTGGCAGCAGAAACCGACTGTCTTCTATGATGTTTTCCGGCTGGACGAAGGACTGATTGTGGAGCATTGGGGATTGAAGTAGGGTATTTAGCTTGACTCATCTTCTAGAAAGAGATGGGTCAAGCTAAGTTTATTCCTCCCAACTGCGAATAATCCGGCTGCCGTTCTCTGTGGCTTCAGCCCGGATATAGGTATCTACTTCCTGCTGTAACTCCTCTACATGCGAGATAATACCCACAATCCGGTTTTCAGAACGGAGTGACTTCAGGGTTTTGAAGACTGTTTGCAGCGAATCTTTATCCAGGGTGCCAAAGCCTTCATCCAGAAAGAAGAGGTTTTGTTTGGCTTTGGTCAGGTGCTGAATATTGTCTGATAACGCCAGTGCCAGTGATAAAGCGGCCTGGAAGGTTTGCCCTCCTGAGAGCGTTTTTACACTTCGTACTTCGCCCCCATTGAGGTAATCGCGTACCTGAAAATTGTTTTTCTCGTCAAGTTCCAGTTTGAGTTGGTTGTTGGTCAGCTTGAAAAAACGATCATTGGCCGATTCGCAGAGGTTTTTCAGGTATACCGACGAAACGTAATTGACAAATCCCTGCGCCCGGAACATCTCGTCCATCTTCTTTAAATCCTGTTTCCGAAGATCAAGCAAATCATATCGTTTCTGATGCTCCTGCTTCTCGGTCCACTGGCGTTTCAGCGTTGTCAGAACATTAGTAAGCTGCCCAATTTCCTTATTCAGGTTGTCTTTCTGTTTGTGTAAGGCCTGTAACTGAGTCTGAACCGTTTGCAAGGCGACCGGGTCGAAGGGCGATTTGGCAAGGTCGCTCTCCAAATCGGTAATCTGTTTGCGTAACCCTGCACATTTTTTGTCGTATTCATTAATACGACTCCGTTCCTGATCAATGTCGACGGTACTCTGTAAAACCTGTTCGACTACATCACGGGTAAGGTTTTGCTTAACCAGATTCTGGGTTATAACATCTTCAAGATCCTTGATGTCAGCTACTAACTCCGCTAATTGATGGGTGACTTGCTGATGCTGTTCGGTTAGGGTCGCCTGTCGTTTTTCGGCGTCGGCCTTCTGCTTATCGGCCGTTTCAAAATTGTTCTTCGTTTGTTCGTAGGCGTTGATGAGCGAATCGCGCAGGTCTGTGATCTGGCCTAAATCCCACTGTTGTACTTCGATCAGCCGAAAATTCTCGAGTGATTCAACAGCGGTTTTCAACTGCCCGTTCAGTCCAGCAATCTCTTTGTCGAATACATTCAAATTCTGCTCTTCCTCCCACTTAGTTGCTTCAAGACTTTCGATCTGCTTTGTCAACTCCTGGATGGCCTTCTGAGCTTCCTGCAATTGTTTCTGCTGGTCACTTTGCAGCCGAATGGCATCCGTCAGGTCAGATTCCTGGCGTTTATCAAAGTCAGTCCAGATAAAGGCATCTTCGTGTTCGGTCAGTCGCTGCACCACGGCAGTCCGCTCCTGAATCAATCGTTTACTATTCTCCAAAGCACTACGCAGCTCTTTTTCCAGTCCTTCAATTGTGAGCCGAAGTGCTATTGTATCATCAATCTGCTGACTAATTGCCTGGAGTGCTTTGTCACTTTCGGTTACCAGTTGCCGAATCGCTTCCAGGTTGGGCTTTGTTCGGGACTGGTGCCGAATGGGGTGATGTTCGGAACCACACAGTGGGCAGGGAGCCCCTTCAGTCAACGACTCGGTAAACTGGCTTAGCTCCTGTTGAACGAATGCGTTCTGATAAGCCTTTTCGTGCGCTTTCCGGGCCGATTTTAATTGAATCAGTTCCGAATCAATCTGTGCCGGAAGCGTTTTGAGGGTAAAACGGCCCCATTCGGCGGGGAAGCTCAGCAGAGACGTATCTTTTCGTTGTTTAATCTCGTTGATCGTAGCTTCGTAGTCGGCATACTGCTTGTCTAAGTCATCGGCCTGTTGCTTTAAAGGCTTGTAAACGGCAAACCATTTTTCAATCTGATAAAGCCGCTCCAATTCTGATGTTTGCCCAAACAGCCCTTCGGTAAGCGCCTGATGCTTTTTTCGATTGGTTTTATGCTGCTCAATGGCTTCCTGTGTCTGTTCAAGCCGACCGATAATGTGCTGACGTTTCCGCTGCTGGAGCGCAACTGCTTCCTGTACCGTTCGTATAGTTTGTACCGTGTCGAGTTCATCAATCTGCTTTTGCAAATGACCACGACCTTCATACGCTTTTTTCGTCGCTTCGTACACCGATTGGAACCCCACCAACTGGCCCGTCAAGTCTGAGAGCTGCTCCGACGCTTTCTTTTCAGCCTGCAACAGACCCGTTTGCTTATCCTGCAATTTTCGTAGACCGACCAAATCGCTTTGGAACACCAGTCGACAGGTTTCATACAGGGCAATAGTTTGCCGAAGACGTTGATAAGTAGCTTCCTGAGTTTGCAGAATCCCCAGTTCGCGTTGCAGATTCGTCAGTGTCTGCGTCTGGGATTGAGCCTGCACCAATTTTCGTTCGACCGATTCTAGCTGATCAATTTCGGCCTCTTTGGTTCGGACGGCATCCAGCGTCGAAGCAATATGATTCTCTGCCAGCGTAATCGATTCGGGCGTAACGGTTTCCAGCGGAGCCAGCAATCCGCGTAATTCGGCGAGTTGATCATCGTTGGCTTTATTGAGCTTGCTGACTCGTCCCGACAAATCGTATTGATCCAGTTTAAATAACTGGTTCATCATTTTGGTCCGCTCAACCGGGCTAAGTTCCAGAAACTCCCGAAACTGGTTCTGCGGAATAATGATTGTCCGTTTGAAATTATCGTAGTCGAGGCCCAGAATCTGCCGGGTCAGTACCGAAACGTCTTCTTTTTCGTTGCCCAGCGGTTGCCAGTCGTTCTCCTGACGAACGAACAGGCGCCGTTCACCGGGATTGATTTCATGGTGTTTTTTTGGGTGCCGCCTGGCTTCGTAAACAAACTTATATAATTGCTGGTCAGGGCCAGCCTGGAACTCAAAGTCGATCAATAGGTGATTTGACTTCAGGTTCATCATGTTATACTGGCGGTTGTCGCGACTGTTCAGCCGTTCAGTTTCTCCATATAAGGCAAAGCTGATGGCTTCCAGAAGCGATGTTTTGCCGCTGCCCACCCGCCCGAATATGCCAAAGACATTGGAACTGATCAGTCGTTGAAAATCAATGGTCTGTACATCCTGATACGAATAAAGGCCCTGGATCGACAGTTTAATAGGAATCATTCAGGTTCGGTAGCTAAAATCTCCCGAAACAATTGTTGCAGGCGGTCATTGGGTTCCTGCCCTTTGTTTCGGCTTTTAAAATAATTCGCGAAAAGCGATTCAATACTTTGCGTTAGATCAATAGCAGGCGTTGTTACCTGTTCAGGTTCGTCAATATCCCGAACATCCGGAATAATCGTCACTAAGGATGTATGCGCCTGTTGAAGCTGACGTCGCTCCTCACTGGTCAGGTACGTTGGGGTTTGCAGCGTGATTTCAGCGTAACAGTTCGGATTCTGGGTCAACCAGTCAACCGCTTCATCGACTCGTTTAAACCGTGGCCGTAGCAGTCGCTTTCCCGTTTGTAAAGCGATGGGTGTTACAACGGCGGGTTGCCCAGGCTCCACATCAATACAGACTACATATTTCTGCTGATCGGCTTCCGCAAAACTATAGGACAATGGACTACTACTATAAACAACCGGACAGGGGCCTCCGCCTAATTCCTGATGCCGATGCAAATGACCCAATGCTGCATACTGTACCTGAGGAGGAATCATATCGGTATAGGTTAACGAAGCGCCACCAACCTGTAAAATGCTGCGCTCATCCTCCGACTCTTCGGGCTGTTCTCCTCCGCGCTTCATCATGAAAAGATGAGCCATAAGTAAATTAACCCCTTTATCGTCCATATAAGCATCAGCCAATGTTGCCCAATGATGGCCTAAACGTTGCCGGAACTCATCATCCTGGTTAGCCATGCCGAAATAAGCCTGCATCCGGGTTTCATTGGCATAAGGCGTCAGAATGATTCGTACCGGCGAATCGAATTGAGAAAGCTTCAATTCGATAAAGCCCGGAGCTGATTGAAGTAATTTAGCCTCGCAGCTTAATTCATGGGAACGAATTATGGTTTTAGGAAAGCCCGCAAACAAAATTCCACATTCCCGACCGAAATGATCCTGCGCTTCAATCCGATCCGGATTATCATGATTACCAGCAATAGCGACAACCGTTCGCTTCCCACCCGCCGTCAACTCTTTGAGCGTACTATATAATAAGTCTTCTGCTTTCGGATCAGGATTGAAGGTATCGAACAAATCACCAGCCACTAAAACCAGATCGGCTTGTTCGCGGTCGGCGATTTGGATGATTTCTGCCAAAACATCCTGTTGTTCCTGAAGCCGCTGAAAATCCTGAAGGCGTTTTCCCAGGTGCCAGTCGGCGGTGTGTAATATTTTCATTATAGATGTTGACGCAACTTATATGCGACAAAAGAAAGATGCAATATAACCCATAGAGCCTGTTTAATTGACTAACAAACCAGGTTTGGCATGCTTTCTTTGCTGAGAACAGAAGGAAACAAGTGCTCTTGAAAAAAGTTTAAAAAAATATTTGTCAGATAACCTACCAGCTATCAGCTACTTAGCTACTGATAGCTATACTAGCTCAAAACTATTTTAGGGGCAGGTCTTGACAAGGGTGAAAAAAGCCCCTACCTTTGCAGTCCCAAATCGAAAGAAACGGGGCTGATTGAGAAAGCAATCGCTTAACAATCAGCAAGTTAAGTATAAGCCCCTGAAAATCAAGTCAAAAAAATATTTTCAGATTTTACTTGACAAACCGCAAAAAGTCTCGTACCTTTGCACTCCCAAACATCGAGAAGCACACAAAACTACTTCTCACCAC